>Ga0268299_1001022_pt1 | contig 61589 bp, 46 predicted proteins | sample NOBtaG_FD_193484 | JGI IMG/M metagenome (GOLD analysis project Ga0268299, IMG submission 193484) | Activated sludge microbial communities from bioreactor in Nijmegen, Gelderland, Netherland - NOB reactor | ecosystem: Engineered > Bioreactor > Aerobic > Activated sludge | place: Netherlands...
AGCTTGTGGAAGTACCACCAGGGCACGCCGTTGATCATGGTCACGACCATGGTCTGCGGGCCGAAGAGGTCGCGCAGCTCGGGCAGCAGGTCGCGCACCTGGTGTGCCTTGACCGTCAGCAGCACCGCATCCTGCGGGCCGGCATCGGCCATGCGCTGCACGGCCTTGGCGGTCGGCGCGTGCTGCTCGCTGCCGTCCTCGAGGATCAGCCTGAAGCCGTTCGCCTGGATGGCCGCCAGGTTCTTGTTGCGCGCGATGAAGGTCACGTCCTCGCCGGCGATGGCGAGCCGGGCGCCCAGGTAGCCGCCGATCGCACCGGCACCGACGACCGCGATCCTCATCGCGCGCGCTCCTGGGACACGGCGATCTTCATCGGGTGCCACCGCCGGTCGTCTCGCGCGCCTGGTAGTAGGCGCGTGCGCGGCCGAGCAGGGGCCACAGCAGCAGCAGGATGGCGAGGCCGACGATGCTGCCCACCAGCGGGTTGGACCAGAAGATGGCCAGGCTGCCCTGGCTCAGCAGCATCGACTGGCGGAAACTCGCCTCGGCCATGTCGCCCAGCACCAGCGCCAGCACCATCGGCGCCAGCGGGTACTTCAGCTTCTTGAACAGATAGCCCACGACGCCGAAGACCAGCATCAGCCACACGTCGAACATCGAGCTGTGGACCGTGTACGCGCCGATCGCGCAGATGACGATGATGACCGGCGCGATCACCGAGAACGGGATGCGCAGGATCGAGGCCCAGAACGGCACCGTCGTCAGCACGACGATGAGGCCGGCGATGTTGCCGAGGTACATCGACGCGATCAGGCCCCAGACGAAATCCTTCTGCTCGACGAAGAGCATGGGCCCCGGCTGCAGGCCCCAGATCAGCAGGCCTCCCAGCAGCACCGCCGCGGTCGGCGAGCCGGGGATACCCAGCGTCAGCATCGGCAGCAGCGCCGAGGTGCCGGCGGCGTGGGCCGCGGTCTCGGGCGCGACCACGCCTTCGATGTTGCCCTTGCCGAAGCTCTGCGGATCCTTCGAGCTGCGACGCGCGATGCCGTAGCTCATGAAGGAGGCCGGCGTCGCGCCGCCCGGCGTGATGCCCATCCAGCAGCCGACGGCCGTCGAGCGCAGGAAGGTCAGCCAGTAGCGCGGCAGCTCCTTCCAGGTCTGCCAGACGACGGCCGGGCTGATCCGAGCGGTCTTGCCCTTGAAGGCCAGGCCCTCCTCCATCGTCAACAGAATCTCGCCGATGCCGAACAGGCCGATGACGGCGATCAGGAAGTCGAAGCCCTTGAGCAGCTCGGTGGTGCCGAAGGTCATGCGCAGCTGGCCGGTCACGGTGTCCAGGCCGACGGCCGCCAGCGCGAAGCCCAGCATCATCGCCGCGATCACCTTGGCCGGCGGCTCCTTGCTCATGCCGACGAAGCTGCAGAAGGTCAGCAACTGCACGCCGAAGTATTCGGCCGGTCCGAAGCGGATCGCGAACTTCGCCAGCCACGGAGCCAGGAAGGTGATCAGCAGCACCGCGAACAGCGCGCCGACGAAGCTGGAGGTGAAGGCCGCCGTCAGCGCCTGGGCGGCCTTGCCCTGCTGGGCCATCGGGTAGCCGTCGAAGGTGGTCGCCACGGACCAGGGTTCGCCGGGGATGTTGAACAGGATCGACGTGATGGCGCCGCCGAACAGCGCGCCCCAGTAGATGCAGCTCAGCATGATGATCGCCGAGACGGTGCCGGCGGGCGTCTGCGCCATCGTGAAGGTCAGCGGCAGCAGGATCGCCACGCCGTTGGCGCCGCCCAGTCCGGGCAGCACACCGATCAGCACGCCGAGCACGATCCCGACGATCATGAAGCCGAGATTGGGCAGCGTCAGCGCGACGCCGAAGCCATGCATCAGGTTGCCGAGTTCTTCCATGATTCAGGGACCGTTCAGAAACCCAGCATGCGTTCGATCGGACCCTTGGGCAGCGGCACCAGGAACCAGCGTTCGAAGACGAAGAAGAAGAACAGCGGAACGCCGACCGACACCGCCGCCACCAGCGGCCAGCCATAGCGTCCGTGGCGGCGCATGAAGTAGGCGATCAGCAGCAGCGAGGCGAGGTAGATGCCCAGCAGTGCGACGCCGCCGACGTAGACCGCGATCGGTACCAGCACCGCGATCACCAGCGCCAGTTGGGACCGCTCGGCGAACACCGGGTCCGCCTGCCGCCAGCGACGCAGCTGACCGACCAGGATGCTCGCGCTCGACGCCAGCAGGAAGAGCCCGATGTAGAACGGAAAGTAGCCCGATCGCGGACCGTCGTCGGCCCAGCCGATGCCGACACGGATGCTGTCCGCCAGCACCAGCGCCGCCACCGCCATCAACAGCACGGCGACGATCAGTTCAGGCCAGCGCGTGCCGACGTTCTCGCCGGGAGAGTCTGAGTTCATAGGATCCAACGCAAAGCACGCCGACAGTGGCGCTACATCGAGCCCATCCAGCAGCCGCCACGGACCGGGTCCGCCGGCCCGTCAGCGGCGCCCCCTGGAGGGGGAGCGGCGCAGCCGCAACGGGGGGGTCGTCGCTACTGCGCGATGAATCCCGCTTCCTTCATCAGCACGCGGTGCATCTGCTCGTTCTTGCCGAGCCAGTCGAAGTAGGCGTCGCCGGTGAGCGAAGTCTGGTTGAAGGCGCCCTTGGCCATGAAATCCTGCCACTCCGGCAGCGCGCGCACCTTCTTGAACAGGTCGAGGTAGAAGGCGACCTGGTCCGGCGTGACGCCCGGCGGCATGAAGATGCCGCGCAGCATGACGTAGTCCACCGGCAGGCCGGCCGAGGCGCAGGTCGGCACATCGGCCCAGGACTGCGTCGCCGTCAGCTTGGTCTTGTACGGCATCGGCTGCTTGTCGAAGACGCACAGCGCGCGCAGCTTGCCGGCGCGCCAGTGGCTCTCGGCCTCGATCGGGTTGTTCACCGTCGAGTCGACGTGCTTGCCCACCAGTTGCACCGCGACGTCGCCGCCGCCCTTGAAGGGGATGTAGGTGATCTTCTTGCCGGCCGCCTTCTCGACCAGCACGGTGATGATCTGGTCTTCCTGCTTGGAGCCGGTGCCGGCCATCTTGGTGCTGCCCGGCGCGCCGGCCTTCACGGCCTCGAAGTAGGCCTTGGCCGTCTTGTGCGGCGATTCCTCGTTGACCCACAGCACGAACTGGTCGAGCGCCAGCATCTGCACCGGCGTCAGGTCGCGCCAGTTGAAGGGCACCCCGGTCGCCAGCGGCGTGGTGAACAGGTTGGACAGCGTGATGATGATCTTGTGCGCGTTGCCCTTGTCGCCCTTCACGTCGAGGAAGCCCTCGGCGCCGGCGCCGCCGGACTTGTTGACGACGATGATGGGCTGCTTGATCAGGCTGTTCTTCGCGACGACACCCTGGATGAAGCGCGCCATCTGGTCGGCCCCGCCGCCGGTGCCAGCGGGCACGACGAACTCGATCGGCTTGCTCGGCTCCCAGGCCCCGGCGGCCGGGGCGAACAAGGCGGCGCAAGCGGCCGCCGCAGCGGCCAGGCCGCGCCAGGGTTTGAATCGGTTCGCTGCCACGTCATCGTCTCCTTCGTTGTGAACTGCCTTGAGGATGGAAAGCGTGCTCAGGCGAGGCCGAGCTTGGCGGCCAGCCCGATGCGCTGGAGCTTGCCGGTCGCGCCCTTCGGTATCTCGTCCATGAACAGGATCTTCTTCGGCACCTTGTAGTCCGCCGCCCGCCTGGCGACGAAGTCCTGGATCTCGCGCTCGGTGGCGCTGGCGCCCTCCTTCAGCACGACCACGGCGGCGACTTCCTCGCCGAGCTTGGGATGCGGCATGCCGAACACCACGCACTGCCCGACCGCCGGGTGGTCCATCAGGATCTCGTCGACCTCGCGCGGACTGATCTTCTCGCCGCCGCGGTTGATGATCTCCTTCAGGCGTCCGGTCAGGCTGATATAGCCATCGGCGTCCTTCGATCCCTGGTCGCCGGTGCGGAACCAGCCGTTGAGGAAGCCTTCGGCGTTGGCCTTCGGGTTGTTCTCGTAGCCGACGGTGACATTGGGGCCGCGGATCACGATCTCGCCGATCTCGCCGGCGGGCAGCAACTGGCCGTCGTCACCCATGATCGCCACCTCGGGGCCGGCCGGCAGCCCCACCGACCCGGGCTTGCGCGCCAGCGGCGGCAGCGGATTGCTGGCCATCTGGTGGGTGGCCTCGGTCATGCCGTAGGCCTCGACCAGCGGCGCCTTGAAGATCTCTTCGAGCTCGCGGATCACCTGGGTCGGCATCGACGACGACGACGAGCGCAGGAAACGCAGCGGATTGCGCGCGATGGTTTCGGCATTGCCCTTGGCGCGCTGCACGATGGCCTGGTGCATGGTCGGCACGGCCGTGTACCAGGTGGGCCTGGCCTCGTCCATCCAAGCAAAGAACTTCAGCGCGTTGAAGCCCGGCGTGCAGAACACCTGCGAGCCGGCCGAGATCGGCGCCAGCACGCCGGCGATCAGCCCGTGGATGTGGAACAGCGGCATGATGTTCAGACCGATGTCCCGGGGCGTGAACTGCAAGGTCGTCCGGATGTTGGCCGCCGACGCGCACAGGTTGCCGACCGACAGCGGCACGATCTTCGGGCGCGAGGTCGTCCCCGAGGTGTGCAGCACCATGCCTACATCGGCCGGTTCGCCATAACCGCCCAGGGCCGCCGCGGCGCCATTCGTCCCGTCGCGCGCCACCAGATGGAAGCTGCCGGCCGGCGCGCCCGCGGGGACGACGAGATCGGCGATGCGCACGCCCAGCCTGGCGGCCACCTCGATCGCCGGCGACGTGCTGGCCTGCTCGACGATCAGCAGCTTGGCGTTCAGGTCCGACAGGTAGAACTCGAACTCGTCGGCGCGGTAGGCCGGGTTCAGCGGCGCACTGGTCGTGCCGGACGCACAGGCCAGGTAGCAGGTCGCCATCTCGGGGCCGTTGGCCAGCACGATGGCGACGCGGTCGTTGCGGCCGACGCCCAGCGCGTTCAGCGTCGCCAGCGTCCCGTCGACCAGGGCGCGGAGCCCGGCGTAGGTGAGCGGCGCACGACCCGGTGCGGAGATGGCAGTGGCGCCATCGGCGCCTTGGGAGAGCAGTTGCTTCAGCGTGGCTTGCATCGGTGCGGTGAGCGGCGAGGTCCGGACATCGCGGCGCGCTTGCCGCAACAGCGGCGTAGCGTACCAGCAGGACCCACCCCTGCGGTGAGCCAAGCGGGCGGTTATACCGCTCGGCCGGAACGGGCATCGGATGCCGATTGCCGAAACCCGCCCCAGCGTCCACGGGCGCGACCGGTCGAGGCCATACTCGACGGTCGCCAAGCCATCGGGAGTCCGACGATGCCCCAGCCCCTCGACGTTTCCGCCTTCGACGCCGCCGTCCTGTCCCAGGGCTACGAGCAGGTGCTCGACCGGGTCTGGGCACCGCTCACGGTGCTGGACACCCACACGCACCCGTTCGCCGGCAAGGCGATCGTGACCCAGGGCGAGATGTGGCTCACCGTCGGTGATCAGACCCGGCACCTGCTGCCCGGCGACGGATTCGAACTCGCGCGCGACGTGCCTCACTCGGAGCGCTACGGCCCCGAAGGCGCGACCTACCGGGTCGCGCGGCGCGCCGGCCTCTGAGTCGCCGAATGGAAAGAAAGCCCGCCCCAGTGGTCTTTCACTGTGACGGGCTGTCGGGATTGGTGGAGCCGGGGGAATCGAACCCCCGCGCATCGCAGCGCCAATGCGGGTATTTGGCAGCACGTGCGACGCCCGCGCGAATCCGTCGCAACGGATAGGCTGCTCAGCCGAGAAACATGAGCCCTGCTGCCAACGCCTGCCGTCGGCTCCCAGCCCCGCCGGAATCGGAATCTCCAGCGGAATCAATAACTTGAGGCCCTTGCCGCACGACGCTGGTCGGCGGCACCGGCGCGCCCGCACCAGCTGGTATCCACCTGGCGTCGGCGTGACGACGCACGCAACAAGCTCCATCCTGAGAACCGACTCCCGTCGCCTCAGCGACCGGCCAGCATCCTTGCGACGTCAGCCCTGGGCTGGAACTCCACCCTCATCCGGCGCCGGCGCCACTGGCCGGGCTGCACATGCATCGAGCCCCAGCTTCATCCGGGAGCGCCATGGCATGAGGTCGGCCGCCATCGCCAGCAGCCACGAGTCGAAGTTGCCGTCGAGCGAGGATCCCAACAGCAAGGGACCCCCACTGACTGTTGCCAGCGGAGAATCGCTTCGATCAGTGACCGAATCGTCATGCGACGCAAGCATGGAGACTTCGCAGCCCAACGAGAATCTCGAGAGACTGTCCGGATCCGCGCAGCGATCCGAACGCTCGCATCGGCCTGCAGCTTGAGGCTCTTTCGACCAGACCTCGAGAGGCTGTCCCTGGAGCCGCTGGCGATCATCAAGCTCTGTCGGGGTGCATCCGATATCGCGCTGGGGTGATCGATCTGCAGCAACATTGGAGCCATCCGTGAACTCGCCGTACGCCTTGCTGACCAGCCGAACCGTGCGCGACCTGATCGAGCGTCGCCTGCTCACCGCGCACTTTCAGCCGATCGGCGACCTACGTGACGGGAGTGTCCATGCCCACGAGGCGCTGATCCGCGGACCGGTCGGGTCTCCCTTTGCCCTTCCGGATGCCCTGTTCGCGGCGGCCGCCAAGGAGGCCTGCAGCTTCGAGCTCGAGGTCGAATGCGTCCGACGGGCGCTGGCCAGCTGGTCGGCCAGCCCGCGCAGCGGCCGCTTGTTCGTCAACTTCAGTGCCGGCGCCCTGATCCGGACGCTGACCGAACGCGGCATCGAGGCTGTCATTGCTGACGTGGCAGCCCAGGGCATTGCAGCCTCGTCGGTCGTCATCGAACTGACGGAGCACGAGCGGGTTCGCGACCCCGAGGCCCTGCACGCGGCCTGCACCGCGCTGCGGCGCTACGGCATCGGGATCGCACTGGACGACTTCGGCGACGGGCGATCCAGCCTGCGGCTCTGGTCCGAGCTGAAGCCGGACCTCGTCAAGATCGACAAGTACTTCCTCAAGGACTTGCCACGCCACGGCGACAAGCTCCAGACCCTGCGCGCGCTGCTGCAGATCGCGGAGACCTTCGGCTCGCAACTGGTGGCCGAAGGCCTGGAGGGTGCGGAGGAACTGCGCCTGGCGCGCGATCTCGGTATCGCGTACGGGCAGGGCTGGGCGTTGGGGCGGCCCGAAGTGAGGCCGGTGACGGCCCTGCTGCCCGGCGCGCAGGCGGTCCTGACGAGCCGGGACATTGCCGTCTTTCCGGAACTCAAGCGGGCCAGCAACAGCGGCTACACCGCGTCCCGCCTGCTGATCGCGGCACCTTCGGTGGACCCGGGCACGACTCACGACGAGGTGTACGAGTTGCTGCGCGAGACCGACGCGCTGCATGCGCTGGCCGTGGTCGACGACGACCGGCCGGTCGCCTTGATCAACCGGGGGCAGTTCATCGCGAGCTATGCGCGGCCCTACTTCAAGGAGTTGTACGGTAGCAAGCCCTGCACGCTGTTCGCCAACCTCGCGCCGTTGACGATCGAGGTGCACACCGGGATCGAGGAGTTGACCGGTGTCCTGACGTCCGGCGACCAGCGCTACCTGACCGAGGGCTTCGTCATCACCGAGGGCGGCCGCTACCGCGGCCTGGGGACCGGCCAGCAGCTGGTCCGGGCCGTGACCGAGGCGCGCATCGAGGCCGCCCGACACGCCAATCCCTTGACCTTCCTGCCGGGCAACATCCCGATCAGCGACCACATCGAGCGGCTGCTGGCCAGCGGCCGCGACTTTGTGGCGGGCTATGCCGACCTCAATCACTTCAAGCCCTACAACGACCACTACGGCTACTGGCGCGGCGACGAGATGATCCGTCTGGTCGCCCGCGTGCTGGTAGCGCACTGCGACGCGCGCCGCGACTTTGTCGGGCACGTCGGCGGCGACGATTTCGTGATCCTGTTCCAGAGCGGCGACTGGCTCGAGCGCTGCGAACGCATCGTGCAGAGCTTCAACGAGAAGGCGCGGGAGCTCTTCGACCCCGAGGCGCTGGCCGCCGGCGGGATCCAAGCCGAAGACCGCCACGGCGACCTGCGCTTCCATCCCTGCACGACCCTGTGCATCGGCGCGGTACAGGTGCAGCCGGGGCGGTTCGAACACGCCGAGGACGTGGCGAGTGCCGCGGCGGCCGCCAAACGCGAGGCCAAGCACACGGGGCACGGTGTGGTCGTGCTCGACGCGCAGCCGCGGGCGACCGGCTTCTAGCTCGCGACTCGGGGTCGCGTCCTCGGGATCGCATTCGGCCGCTGCGGCAAGCCTGGGCGACGGTGGTCATGGCCGCGCCGAACTGACACCCGCTCGGCGCGTGGCCCTCTAGGTTCGTCGCACCAGATCGCTCGTGACTTCTGCACGAGCCGCCTCGCTCAGGCGCTTGCTGCCGTCCGTGCAAACCCTAAACTGCGCGCCGCTCCCATCCTCCCGCCAAAGACAAACAGATCATGCGTCTGCTCGCTGTCCTCGCTCTCATTCCGCTCGCCATGCTCGGCGCTCATGCCCATGCCGCAGAGACGGCGATCGCCGGCACCGGCGCCACCTTCCCGGCCAAGGTATACCAGCAGTGGGCGGACCAGTACGCCCGCGACACCGGCGTGAAGGTGAGCTACCTCCCGACCGGGTCTTCGGCCGGCGTGAAGCAGATCGTCGCGCAGGCCGTCGACTTCGGCGCCACCGACGTGCCCCTGCGCGCTGCCGATCTCGAGAAGCACCAGCTGTTCCAGTTTCCGACCCTCGTCGGCGGCGTCGTCCCGGTGGTGAACCTGCCAGGCGTCCCATCGGCCACGCTGCGCCTCACCAGCGAAGTGCTGGCGGCCATCTTCAGCGGTCGCATCGAGCGATGGAACGATCGCGCCGTCGTCGCCTTGAATCCCGGACTGGCGCTGCCTGACTTGCGGATCACCCGCGTCGTGCGTGCCGACGGATCCGGCACGACCGAGGTCTTCGTGTCCTACCTCAAGCAGTCCGCGGCGGCGGCGGCCGCCCCGATCGAAGCGCAGGGGGGCCGCGCCAAGTGGCCCGGCACGACCGTGGCGGCGGAGGGCTCGGGCAAACTGGCCCAGGCCGTCAAGGCCACCCCTGGGGCGATCGGCTACATCTCGTCGGACTACGTGGTCCGCGACGGCCTGATGGCTGCGAGCCTGCAGAACCGCAGGGGCGAGTGGATCGCTCCCAACCTCGACGCCTACCGGGCGACCATCCGCGCCGGCGCGCTGTTCAAGGCCAGCCTGGACGCAACGCCCTTGATCGACATCGATGGCGTTGGGGTGTGGCCCATCGTCACCGCGACCTATATCGTGGTGCCGCGGGCGCCGGCTTCCATCGATCGCGCTGGGCGCACGCTGAACTTCTTCTACCGGTCCTTCCTGCTCGGTGACCAGGCCGTGGCCGGAACCGGCTTCGCGCCCTTGCCCGTGGTGACCCAGGCACGCATCGTTGCACTGCTCTCCGGATTCCGCACCCCGGACGGCCGACAAGTGCCCGTGATGGGTGATGCCGCCAAGACGACCATGCGCGTTGCGGCGGCCGGTATCGACGGCGCGCCCGACTGAATGACGTGGACCGGGCTGCGGCTTCGGAGGTGGGGCCGGCTGCGCCGGTGAGCCGAGGCGCCCCCTTCAGATCCTTTGGCAATGCAGCCGACGCGTACCATCCGTCGGAAAGGAACTCCTCACGACCCACGCCATGCGGACCAAGACTGCCTTCCTCGTTGCCGTCGCAGGGACGGCGCTGCTCTCCCACGCGGCGATCGCCGATGACGCGATGCGCCCGCACGACGGCAAGCGCTGGTGGCGCGGCGAGATGCGACAAGACTTCTGGGATGGCCCCTGCGAGGTGAAGATCGAGTCCAAGCGTGGCGAGTACAAGCGCGAGGTCAAGTGCAAGGACGGGGTCGGTGCCACTTGGCGCGGTGAATGGACAACGGAGTTTGCCGACGGTCCGTGCCGGATCAAGCAGGAAGCGAAGCGCGACGAGTTCAAGGAAGAGATCAAGTGCGAGGGACGCAAGTAGCAGTCGGCAGCCACGCCTCCGGGTAATCGCCGACCAGCTGGCAGCCGCAGTTCTTCAGCTCGCGCGTTGCCGAGCACGTGTGTCTGCCCGCACGGGCAAGGGCTGCATCACGGCACCCGCAGGCCGTGCCGCCGGCCGCGCGACACCCGTGGCCTACACGTCGCACTCGCGACCACGCGCTCGAATCACGGCCTCACGGCCTGACAGGAACGAATCCAGCCTCGGTGGGCGACACCACGGATACGAAGATCAGTGGCGCGTCTCCGTGGTTGCAGACTCCATGAACCGCGCCGGCGGGCGCAACGACGATGTCGCCGGCCGCAATCGTTCGCCCTGTTCCCGCCTGGTCGACCCGATACGAGCCGGTGCCGGCGATGATCGTCCAGGTGTCTTGGCCATCAGGGTGCACATGAGGCGCAATGCACTGACCCGGTGCGACATGCCAAGCCACGATCGATGCGTGAGGCGTTTCGACCACGATGGAGCGGATCGGCTCCCCTTCGGAAGGTCGAAGGTGATGGTGCAAGGAGAAGATTCGGTCGGGCATCACGACGGTTTCCAGGACATCGCCACCGGGCCCGATGCAAAAACAGTGCCGCGTCCCGGCCTCGACATGACGGCAGTCCGAAATCGGGACCGTGGGCCTCAATCGCGCGACGGTAGCTCGCACCTCGCGTCAGCGAACATGGATGAACCGCGTCGGCCAAGCCGTTCGCACCTGCATGACCGTTCGATGACACTGCCGTCGCCGCCATGATCTGATCGACGCCTGCGTCATTCACGCTGATCGCTTCACCGCCTAGGATTGCCGCTAAGGGAGGGGGCGTCGATGAAATGGTCTCTACGACTGGTCGCGGTGAGCTTCTCGGCGCTGCTGGTGGCATGGCTGTACTGGGACCTGCGACGCAGCGCCGATGCGCACAGTGCCTGTGCGGCTCGTGGCGGCATGCTGATCGGCGATGCGCTGCGAAGCGGGTGTGTCGTGCCTGCTCGGGTCGACGCGGAACGCGGCGCCACCGGTGGATCTCAATCAATTCTCGGATGGACGTCCGCGGACGCCTGACGTCTGCTGGTGGACGAACTCGGACAGAACCGGAGCGCTCACCCAGCTTCGGCCGCCGCAGAGCAGGCGACCTTGCGCGAAGCCAGGTCGGCGTTCAACTTCGTCTGCCACCGCCAGCCGTCCACGCACATCTGGCGCAAGTCCCGCCGGGCCCGCCAAGCGATCAGACGCTCCGCCCGTGATGCATCCGCCCAGCACATGGCGACGTCGCCAGGGCGTCGAGCCACGAGTTCGTAGGGGACCCGGCAGGCGCATGCCCGCTCGAATGCGTCGACCATCTCGAGCACCGACACCCCACGGCCCGTTCCCAGGTTGAGCGTCAGCATGCCGTCGGCGCGTTGCAGCGCGGCCAGTGCGGCGACGTGTCCCTCCGCCAGGTCCATGACGTGGATGTAGTCGCGGACTCCTGAGCCGTCGGGGGTCGGGTAGTCGGATCCGAAGACGCGTAGCACGGGCCGCAGGCCGGCCGCCACTTGCATCAGGTAGGGCATCAGATTGCTGGGAACGCCCGAGGGCTGTTCGCCGATGAGTCCGCTTTCGTGTGCACCGACCGGATTGAAGTACCGCAGCCGGGCGATACGCCAGTACGGCTCGGCATCGACCAGGTCGGCCAGCACCTGCTCGCACATCAGCTTGGTCCGCCCGTACGGGCTGGCCGCATTCAGAGGAGCGCTCTCGCGGATAGGGACGGTCTCGGCAGCTCCGTACACGGCCGCCGACGACGAGAAGACCAGCGTGCGAACGTCGGCGTGCCGCATTGCCTCGAGGAGTCGCAGCAGACCCACGAGGTTGTTCTCGTAGTACTGCAGCGGGTTCAGTACGGACTCTTCGACCGCCTTCAATGCGGCGAAGTGAATCACGGCGGATATGCGATAGCGGTCGAAGACTCTGCGCAACGCGTCGGCGTCCCTGACGTCACCGCGAACCAGCTCCAGACCGGGCCCGCACAAGGCCGCCAGAGCGCCCATCACCGACGGCTGACTGTTGCTGAAGTTGTCGAGAACGACCAGGTCATGTCCGGCCTGCGCCAACGCGACGCAGGTGTGGGAGCCGATGAACCCGGCACCGCCCGTCACCAGCACGGTGGGACGACGCACGGCGGTCACGGGCCCTGCGCCCCCCGTGAACACCCCGCTCACAGGCGCCATACCGTGATGCCGGCGGCTCGCAGGGTCTGCGCATCGCCCTTGCCCTTGACATCCGAATACACGGCCCCAGGGAGCAGCTTCTCCAGGCATTCGTCCGGCGTCCGGTTCACCAGCTCGTCGTGCGCCACGGCCGCGACCATGGCCCCGGCCCGCGGCAGAAGGTCCCAGTCCACCAGTTCGACGCCGTACTCGTGGCGCGCTTCGGCCGGCAGGGCAACGGGATCGTGCACGTGCACGATGACGCCGTAGCTTTCCAGCTCGAGGATCAGATCGACGACCTTCGAGTTGCGCAGGTCCGAGCAGTTCTCCTTGAACGTCAGACCCAGCACGATGACGTCAGCCCCCTTGACCTGGATGCCGGCCTGGATCATCGCCTTCACGGTCTGCTCGGCGACGTACTTCCCCATCAGATCGTTGATGCGTCGTCCGGCCAGGATCACCTGCGGGTGGTGCCCCACCATCTCGGCCTTGTGGGTCAGGTAGTAGGGATCGACGCCGATGCAATGCCCGCCCACGAGGCCGGGGCGGAACGGCAGGAAGTTCCACTTCGTGCCGGCCGCCTCGAGCACCTCCAGGGTGTCGATGCCGAGCCGATGGAAGATCAGGGACAGCTCGTTCACGAGTGCGATGTTGAGGTCGCGCTGCGTGTTCTCGATGACCTTGGCGGCTTCGGCCACCCGGATGCTGCTGGCCCGATGCACGCCCGCGCGGACGATGCTCGAGTAGGCCTGATCAAGCAGGTCCAGCGTGCGTGGCGTGTCGCCGGCGACGATCTTCACGATCGTCGCCAGCGTGTTGACCTTGTCGCCGGGATTGATCCGTTCCGGCGAGTACCCGACGAAGAAGTCGCGCTTCCATACCCAGCCGGCGCTGCGCTCGATCTCCGGGATGCAGATCTCCTCGGTGGCGCCCGGGTAGACCGTGGACTCGTAGACGACGGTCGCGCCGCGCTTGAGGTGCCGGCCCACGATCTGGCTCGCCACGATCAGCGGGCCGAGGTCCGGCGTGTGGGCCTGGTCCACCGGCGTGGGAACCGCGATCACCACCAGATCGGCCTGCCTCAGTCGATCGGCGTCGGTGGTGAACTCGAGCCGGTCGGCCGCGCGCATCTCGTCGCGATCCAGGCCACCGGTCGGGTCCTGCCCGTCGCGATAGGCGCGGATCTTGTCCTTCGAGATGTCGAAGCCGATCGTCGGACGCCGCTTGCCGAACTCCACCGCCAGCGGCAGTCCGACATAGCCGAGCCCGACCACCGCGACGGTCCCGATGTCCGGCACCGGCGCGACGCGCTCGGCACCTGTCTCGACGAGCAGCAGCCCGCCGCTGCGACTGCGACGATCGAGCTCCGGCGTGTCCTCGAGGCCGCGTGGAGCCGGCCCCTCCAGCACAACCTGTCCTTCCCGAACCCCGGCCAGGTCGCGGCGCATCATCGGGCCAACCATGGGAGCAGGTGCGACACGAGCCGCGGCGCGCTGTGACCGTCCCATCCTTCAGGCAGGGCGGGCTTCGATGGAGCAGCGGAAACGATCTGGTCGAGCGCCGCATGCAGCATCGTCGGATCGCGCTTCAACAGCCGGTTCGTGCCCTGATGCAGGGTGATCGGCCGTTCGGTGCTGTCACGCAGTGTCAGGCAGGGGACACCGAGTGCTGTCGTCTCCTCCTGAACCCCGCCGGAGTCCGTGAGAACGACACGAGCGGACTGCATCAGACCCACCATCGCCAGATAGCTCTGCGGCTCCAGGCAGGCAATGCGAGGCGTGTCGATGCGCGCCAGCAGCCCGAAGCGCTCGAGGCTGGCCCGGGCCCGGGGATGCATCGGCCACACGAGCGGCATGCGCTCGGCCACCGTCCGCAGGAGCTCGCACAGTTCGGCCAGCACGTCGCGGTCGTCGACATTCGACGGTCGATGCAGGGTCACCAGCGCGAAGTCGCCGGCCACCAGTTCCGGCGCCTTGCCGGCACGCCGTAGCGCTTGGGCCGGTTCGACTGCCCGCGCCCTCGCCGCGTGAAGGGAATCGATCATCAGGTTGCCGACGAAGACGACGTGTTCGCCGGCGATCCCCTCGCGCGCGAGGTTCTCGTGTGCACTCCGGTCGGTCGTGTACAGCACGTCCGACAGCTGATCGACGAGCACCCGGTTGATCTCCTCCGGCATGCTGCGGTCGTAGCTGCGCAGGCCGGCCTCGACGTGCACCACCGGGATGCCCTTCTTGGCCGCCACCAGACTGCACGCCAGCGTCGAGTTCACGTCGCCCACCACGACGACGCACGACGGCGCCTGTCGATCCAGCACCGGCTCGAAGCGCTTCATGACCTCGGCGGTCTGCTCGGCGTGGGAGCCCGCGCGGACGCCGAGGTTGTGATCCGGCGCCCTGAGCCCGAGATCGGCGAACAGGTGGTCGTTCAGTGCCGGATCGTAGTGCTGGCCCGTGTGGACCAGCACGCTCGGCGGGGCGTCGGGCGTTCGCTCCAGGGCCTGAAGCAGCGGCGCGACCTTCATGTAGTTGGGGCGCGTCCCCACGACACTGAGGATCGGGCCGGAGGATGTCGCGCAGCGCGTTGAAGTCGGGGCGTCCCGGGTGCTCATGGGTTCAGACCTGCGATGACTAGCGATTGACTTGCGTGACCACGCCGTCAGCGCGACGCGCGACGAAGTAGGCCGCCCCCGTCCCGCCGGGGCGAGCGACCGCGAACAAGCTGGCAGCGCCCGAGATGCCCGGGCCCTCGACCGACGAACCCAGGTCGACCGTGGGCGGCAGCCCGCCGGCCTCGGCGTCGCCCGCAACGGAGTCGAGGCCGATCCACAGGGCGCGCGCCCCCGTCAGACCCGCGGCCCCGGCTGCCGGGACGACGACCAGCACGTGACTGAAGGCACCGTTGTCGCGCACGTGCCTCGCGAACGGCGAGACGCGGCTGCCGATCGCGCGGCTCACGATCTGCGCGTCGCCGTAGCTGCGCTCGTCGCTGCCGTCGAAGCGGCTCGACGCCAGCACGCGTCCCCCACCGGCGGCGGTGCTCTCGTGGACGACCCGATCGTGGAGCGTCGACGACACCAGCACGTTCTTCCCGGTCAGGACCGACGAACGTTGTCCGTCGGCCTTCCTCCACGCCACGTAGTCGATGCTGCCCGGCAGGTCGAGCGCGTACAGCACATGGTCGCGCAGCACGCGAAAGCCGTAGGGGCTGAGCGGTCCCTCCACGTTGAGACGTTGCGCGGTAGGCGACAGGGTGTCCGTCACCCGGTACAGGTCAAGCTGCCCGCTGCCCGACACCGCGGTGATGTACAGCGCCTGATCGTCATGCAGGTCGTTGAACAGCGCTCCCACCCCCACGGAACCCGCGATCAGGACCTCGGAGATGCGGCCGGTGGACTTGTCGTAGCGACGCAGGCCCTCGGATGAACGCAGGAAGATCCCGAAGCGGGTCACGATGCCGGGGCCGGTCGGCTCGGGCACGACCATCGGCGCTCCGCCGATCGCCGAGGCCGCAATCACCACCGGGTTCGCCAGGCGAGCATCGGTCCGGACGAAACGGCCGTCGCGCCAGGCCAGGAATGCGGCGATCGAACCGTTGCTCGCGTGGATCGGCCCGATGGGCCGCAGTCGCTCGGCCGGAGCGTCCGGCAACGCGATGGGCGATGCGGCCGGATCCATGCCCAGCACGACCATCCGGGGCACGCCCCCTGTCGCGCAGGAGCCGAGCACATCGGGCGCGGCGTAGACGATCACCGCGTCGTCGCCCGACAGGCTCTGGCCGATGACGGAGAAGCGCGGGCCGATCGTGCTGCAGATGGCGGTCTCGCTCGACAATCGCACCACCGACGGTGTCGCGCCGGCGTCGACGTTCAGCGGCAGGCGAAACAGGCTGAACGATTGCGGACTGCCGCCACCGGAAGGGGCATCGAACACCACGGCCTGCGGCCCCGCATCGGCCAGCGTCGCCAGCGTCGCATCGACGCGACCACCGGCGATGCGCACCGTGCTGCTGTCGGCGACCGCGGGACTCAAGCTGGCCGGCACGGACGGCCGCGCCGGGTCGACCGCGAACAGCGGGCCCGGCAGACCGCTGTCGGCATCCCCGTACAAGGTGGTCTGGCCGGCACCGCTGAGCCAGAGCACGCGGTTGGCCACCGGCGGCGGTGGCGCGGGCGTCCCGGGCGGCGATGCGCTGGTGTCACCGCCACCGCCGCCGCCACACGCCGCGAGCAGCGCGACGGCGACCGGCACGCCCATCCGAAGCACCGAACAACCGCCCTTGGACCACTGCACTGATTCCCTTTCGACTCGACGCTCGAGGAGCACAGGTTGTAGGAAGAGCGCGTGACGCCGACATGAAGAGCGGCCCGTGATCGGAGAGCATGAGCCGACCGGCTCATGCCATCGTCTTGCCACGCTGGCGCCACAAGACGCGCGCAGCATCCATTGCGTGACGACTTCAAGCCCCCATCGGTACCCGACCTGGCCGGGCGTCGGCGCCCCGCGATCGCCACGGCACGGCATGCAGCGCACCGTGGCGCTGGTGGTCCCGCTGCTGCTGAGCGGGCTGCTGTCGGCACAGACCCTGACGCCGGAGAGCGACATGGCCCTGGAGGCCGCCCGGACGGGGAACGTCGCCCTGTGGCGCGACATGCTGCGCATCGGCGCCAGCCCCCACGCGCTCGATACCGGGGGCAACAGCGCGCTCGTCCTCGCCGTGCTGAAGGAGCGAGAGGACATGCTGCGCGAGGTACTGGCCCAGCGCGTCGACCCGAACGCGCGTGGCAGCCTCGGCCTGACGGCGCTCGGCGCTGCAGCGCTGCGCGGACGGGTCGACATCGCCGATCGCCTGCTGCTCGCCGGCGCTGATCCCGACCGGCCCGACGCCAGCGGCGCGACGCCGCTGGCAACCGCCATCCGGCTGGGCAACGCGGCCATGCTCGACCGCCTGCTCGCCGCCAATGCCGACCCGGATCTGGCCAACGAGTCGGGCCTCACGCCGCTGCACCTCGCCGCGGCACGCGGCGATCTCCGGTCGGCAACCGCGCTCCTTCGGGCCGGGGCCGATCCGAACCGGCTCGACCGCGATCGCCGCTCGCCACTTTTCGTGGCAATGTTTGACCAGCACGTGGCCGTGGCGGAGCTGCTGGTGCGGCATCGTGCAACCGACGTGCGACTCGTCACCCAGGGGCAGAGCCCGCGAGCCTGGGCCGAGCTGATGGTCCTGCCAACGCTGACGACCGCGATCGACGAACGACTCGGCGATCAGCGCTGAGTAGGCGCCGATCGCGCAGGCCTCACTTCGAGCGTTCGGGCGCCGACGCCGGAGCCGGCGGCAGGTCGAGCCGCGACTCGAACAGGCGGTCGCGCAAAGCCTGGATGCGGTCCTCCTCGCGGACCCGCCAGAGTCCGGTGAACGGCTCGCAGGCGCGCAACTGGCGGTCCTCGTACTTGTCGAGAACATCCTCGGCCACTTGCATGGCGATCGCGTGGCGGGCCTCGCAGTGCTCGGCGCGCTCGCTGTTGGCCTTGAGCCGGCCCGCCAGCAATCGCCGGTCTTCCTCGCCTGCCGCACGCTCCCGCGCCCGCTGGCCGGCGGCGGCGGTCGCCGCGGCTTCACGGCGGGTCAGCTCGGCTTTCAGCGTCTCCAGCTCTACGCGGCTCTGGGCCAGGGCCTCCTGCGCGCGCGCCAGTTCATCCTCCAGCCGCCGCGCTTCGCGCCGGCTGCTGGCGACGCCGGCACGGTGCTTGGCGAGCTCGGCATCCAGCGACTGGCGGGACTCGTTGCGAGCCTTCTCGACGTCCTTGGCCCGCGCCTGCTGCAACTCGGCGTTCTCCTGCCTGAGCTTCTGCACCATCTGCTGCAACTGAGCCAGTTGCTGGCGCTCTCGATCGGCGGTCGACTGGGCGTGCAACGGCGCCGTTGCCAGCATGGACAGCAGCGCAAGCATCCGGCACGTGGTGGTGGCGAATCTCATGGCCGTCCCGTCAGAAGCGTGTGGTCAGGTCGAACTGCCAGGTGTCGACGCGCAAACGCACCGGCGCATCGATGCCCTCGGCGCTGATGTAGCGCCAGCCCAGCTGCGTGCTCGGCGCGAGGGTGTATGCACCGCCCACGAAGCCGGCCTTGACGTCGGTGCCGCCCAGGCGGTAGTCGCCGGTCATGAAGCCATCCGGCACCGCATCGCGCTCGAGATGGCGAACGCCGAACGACAAGGTCCAGCTGCCCGTCTCCTGGACCGGCCCCCGCCCCACGTTGAACTCGACGCGGTAGCCCTGGGTGCGACGGCAATCCAGACGCGCCAGTCCCGACCCGCAGTTCAGATCGCCCGGCAGGCCCGCAGCCGCGCTTCCGATGCGAGCCGCGATCTCGTCGCGGTCCCAGCCGATGTTGTCGAGCACGTCACCCTGGATGCCGAAGCGCCACTGCTGCGGCGTCGTGTACTGGATCGATCCATTGAGGTCCACCACGCGGAACTGCGACGCCAGACCCCAGACCGGCCCGCCCGTCGGGTTGCTCTGGGCCGCGATGTTGAACATCGTGTTGCCGCGCTGGCGGACCAGCGGCGCGCTGTCGTTGAAATCGGTGGTCGTGCCATCGCCGGCGCCGGCCGGATTGAGACGACCCTCGATGTCGCGGAAGTCGAACACGCCGACGCCGAGCCGGCCGCTCCATGCGCCCCCGGAGCGCCACTCGACGCCGGCCTGGGCCCCGACGAGAACGCTGTCGGACGCGAGGTTGAAGGCCGAGTTGTTGACCTCGCGCAGCGGGTGCACGCCGACGGTGGCGAAGCCGCTCCAGTCGTAGTTGAACACCGGCCGCCAGCTCAGCGCCGCGCCGTCCAGCGTCAGATCGGTCGACCACAGCAGGTCGGTCGTCCGGTAGGGGTTGGCGATCCGGCCGGCGCTTGCGACGAAGCGGCCGTCGGTCCAGCCGATGTAGGCCAGATCCAGCGCCAGGCCGAAGCGGCGGTTGAACTGCCCCGCATCGACGTTCGCCGATGCGGGGTCGTTGGCGTCGCCGTCGCGGCTTGTGACCAGGCGCAGGCCGGCCTGCACCTCGTCGGACACCTTCGCGCTCACACCGAGGCGCGCGCGCAGCCGCAGGCGGTCGCGATCCTCGGTGGTGTTGCGGGTGACCGGCTGACCGGTGGGGCTCAGCGATTGGTAGAAGCTGTCCAGCAGCGCCGGGACGTCGTTGTCATCGGCGAAGTCCTCGCGTTGCAGACGCACGCGGAGATCGCCGTCGAAGGACAGGCGGCTGAGCCAGCCCGGCAGCGCCTCGGGCACGGCCCAGCGTTCGGCGCGGGCGGTCGCGAGCACCTCCTGGCGGATCTCCTCGCGCAGCTGGCTCTTCACGGCCTCGGGCACGTACGGCACGCGCACCACGGGCGGGGCGGCGGCCGGCGCCGACCCGGCGACCGGCGGGGCACCCCAGGTGGGCGGTGTCTCGAGGACGGCCGGATCGAGTCCGGCCTGACGCACCAGCTCGCGAGCCTTGGCGGCGGTGATCACGTTGGTGTCGAGCAGCGTGCGGATCAGGCTGAGGAGCGTCGCGCGCACGGTCTGGGCATCCGTCGCGGCGTCCTGCGCGGCGGCCGGCGCCGCGATGACCAGGGCCGCCGTGGCCAGGCTGCAGGCGATGAGGTTCTTGTTCATGAGGAGCAGTCCGTGATGGAGGAGTCGGAACGGCCGTCAGCTGTCGGCCGAGGTGACGCGGATGCGCAGCGGCTGCGCCAGGCCCTCGGGCGGTGGCTGACGCAGGGCCGCGATACGAGCCAGACCGTCGTCGATCATTCGGTCGACGTCGGCGTCGCCGCTGCTGCGTGCGATCTCGTAGCGCTCGACCCGCCCGTCGCGCGACAGCCAGACGCGCAGATCGACGCGGTACTCGACATTGCGCAAGCTGCCCAGTCGAGCCAGCTCCTGCGCGATGTGCCGCGCGACGCCGTTGGCGAAGAGGGTCTGCGACAGGCCACCCCCGCCCGAGCCGCCGAGCGTGATGTCTCGCCCGCCTGGCCGGCCGGCCAGGCCGAAGCCATCGCCTGGCCCGGTGCCCTGCGCATCGACGCCCAGCGGACCCGGCGGCGGGGCCTCGGCCTGCTCCGCAGGCTTGGGCGCGTCGACCGGCTTCGGCGGATCGAGCTTGACCTCCTCCTTGATCTTCGGCGGCTCCGGCGGCTTCTCGGGCGGCTTGGGGGGTGGAGGCGGTGGCAGGCGCACGACGGTGACCTGCTGCGGCTTGGGCAGCGGCTCGTCGCTCTGGGGGGCGAAGAGGAACATGTAGATCAGCCACAGGACTGCGGCCGCGACGAGCAGCGCCGCGGGCCAGACCAGCGCCGGGCTCCATCGCGGCTTGGCAGGCCGTGCGGGCGGGAGACGAACGGACACCGTGTGCTCCCAGCGCCTACTTCACCAGTCGCTGGGTCACCAGGCCGAGTTGCGTGATGTCGAGCTTGCCCATCAGGTCCAGCACGTCGACCACCTTCTCGTACTGGACCCGCGCGTCACCCTTGATGACGACCGGAAACGACGGATTGACCGCCTTGAGGTCGCGCAGGCGCTGCTCGAGCTCGACCATCGTCACCGGGTAGGTGTCGAGGAAGATCTGGCCGGTCTCGGTGATGGTGATCGCCTTCGTCTGCGGCTTGGCGAGGCTGGGCGTGTTGCTCGCCTTGGGCAGGTTCACCTTGATGCCCTGCACCGAAGCCGTCGTCATGATGATGAAGATGATCAGCAGGACGTACGCGAGGTCCAGCATCGGCGTGACGTTGATGTCGTCGTAGACCCGGTCTTCCTGGACTTGCATCGGGCGCGCTCCTCGGTCCTGCGGCTGCGGATCACTGGTTGTGCGCTTCGGCCATGCGCGTGACGAACTCGTCGGAGAAGGCCTGCATGTCGGCCGTGATGTTCTTGATGCGGGTCAGCAGGTAGTTGTAGCCAAACAGCGCCGGGATCGCGACGGTCAGCCCCGCGACGGTGGCCAGCAGGGCGGCGGCGATGCCTGGCGCGATCGCGTTGATGTTGACGTCTCCCGATGCCGCAATGGCCGCGAACGTGATCATCACGCCGACGACCGTGCCGAGCAGGCCGAGGAAAGGCCCCCCCGAGATGGCGATCGTCAGCAGCACCATCAGCCGGTTCAGCTTCTGGTTCTCGCGGATCAGCGTCGAGTCGATGCTCGCCTTGATCGCCGCCAGCGACTCGGCCGACAGCGACATGCGAGGGGCCTGTTCATCGCCACTGACGCGGCGAGCGAGCTCTCTCATGCCGGTCGCGTACATCCGCGCCAGCGACGAGTCGCGTCCGGGTTCCCCCTCGCGCAACGCGATCGATTCCTTGCTCCGCGGATCGAGGTAGACCTGGGGCTGGCCCTCGAAGGTGTCCATGAAGCGCGAGTTGTGGCGATCCACCCGCGCCACCATCAGGGCCTTGCTGATCATCACGTAGGCCGCCACCACGAACATGAAGGCCAGGATGACGATGACGATCTTGGCATCGAGGGTCAGACTGTTGATCAGGACCTTGATGTAGCCCCCGTGGTCCTCCTCGGCACTGCCCTGCTCGGCTTCGCCATAGCTCAGCAACTGCCCGTCGACGCCTTGGGCCGCTGCCACCTGGAACCACAAGGTCGGACGAGCCACCGCCGACACCTCGACGACGTCCATCTCACCCGTGAAGCCCTGGCCGATGAGCATGTCGCCGCCGAAATCGCGCATCGCGGCCGGCAGGGCGGCGACCTCCTGGCCGTTCACGTGGACCGATAGCCGATCCGACAGGGTCACGGCAACGTGCTGCCACTCCCCGGTCTTCACGCCGGCCCCTTCGACCCGGGCGCGATCGAGTGCGGCCACGATGCGGTTGTCGACGATCGACACGGTCAGGCCGCTCCAGGCGAAGAGCTGCCCCGACGGCGTGGCCGGAGGCTTGACCCATGCCGAGAACGTCAGGCCGGCGCCATTGCCGGGCGCGATGCGGGCACCGTCCGGCACGGCCACGCCGAGCGCCTTGCCGCTGAACTGCCCCGCCCCGCCGGCCAGACCGGCCGCGCTGTAGGCCACGCCATTGGCGGCCACGAGGCTGGCGTACGGACTGGCGTCCTTGAAGGCGCCGTCGGCCTCGGCGAAGTTCAGCCGGAGTCGCTGCGCCGGCGTGTACACCGCCTTGGCATCGTCGGCAGGACCGGCCTTGGCGTTGCCCGAGTACATCCAGATCGCTTCGCTCGACTGGGCGGCCACGCGCGGCACCTGGACCCACAGGATCGCCAGCTGGTTCGCCGCGTCGAACAACTCCACGTGGTGGGGCAGCGGCGTCTTGTCATCGGCGGCCACGAAGCGGATGTCCGAGCCGTCCGCCTTGGCGTCCGTGAACAGGAAGTTGCCCGTGTGCAGGCGGACGGCGACCGGCACCGACGCGATGACCTCCGTGGGCGAGGAACCGACAGACTTGGTCTCGACCGTCACCTTCTTGCGGAACGTCCATTCTTCGTTCCACCAGGCCTGCGCCGACGCCGGCAGCAGGCAGCACAGGATCATCAGCGCAAGGATTCTCTTCATGAACTCTCGAGGCCATGGAGGCCGCACGTGGAATGCCGCACGACAGCAAAGTCAACGAATGTCGATGGGCGGTATGTCCCGGGCATGACGGCTGGGCGGTCATGAGCCGAAAGGCTCATGACCGCCCGCTGCCGTTGGTGAACGCACCGCGCCGCTCAGTTGTCGCCAAAGCCGATGAACTCCCCCGTCACGCGCTTGCGGCGCTCCTTCTTGGCACGTTCCTCGGCCTCCTGCTGCGCCGCGGCAAGCGTCTTCTGCGTCTGCTCCACGCTCTTGTCCGCCTGGGTCGCGTTGCTGGCCTGCGGGACGGGCGCGGGCGGCGCCACGACCACGGCACCTCCGGCCACCCCGCCACCCGCACTGATGTTGCCGGCGTTGAGCACGATGTTCGTGCCCAGCGTCACCGTGCCGCTGTCGGCCCGGATGCCCGCCTCGCCAGCGTCGATGAAGCCGTTGGGCGCGATCAGGCGGATGCTGCTTGGCGGCTGGTCGTCGCGCGTGCGCAGTGCGCCGATGCCCGAGCCGCTGACGCTGGCCGTGATGTCCAGGGTCACGACGCCGTTGCTGTCGATCTCCAGCCGCGGCGGGGGCACGACGGCCGTGTCGCGCGGACCGCGTCCGGCGTCCACGTTGCCCTGTGAAGCCCACAGGTGGATGTCGCCGCCGGCCGTCGTGAAGACGCGCGAGCGGTAGACATCGAAGTTGTCGCGGACAGCACCGAACACATCGCCGCCGCCGAGCGTCAGCAGGCCCAGCTGGTAGGGCTGCTTGTCGATCGCCCCGGCCGGCGGGTTGGCCAGACCGACCAGCACGCCGCCGCGGGGCGCCAGCACGAACAAGTCGCCGCTCTGCTCGGTCTTGATCTGGCTGAACACCAGCGAGATGCCGTTGGCGCCGGCACTGCCTTCTGGACTGAACGCCCGCGCGAACTCGTCGAGCCCGCGCGCGAAGGGCGTGCCGACCCGGGCTCCCACCCGGCCGGCAGCCCGCAAGCCATCGAGAGCCGACCCCGCGACCGTCTGCGCCTGGGCCAGCAACTGCCGGCTGCCTTGGGCGAGCAGCGCCGCGTCGAGCTCCGCCAGGCCGCGGTTGAACGCCGATGCGGGATCCGCCACCTGCGTCGGGTCGTCCAAGCCCAGCTCCAGCACGCGGCGCAGTGGCTCCGGCAGTCCCTCGACCGCCTGGCGCTGGAGCGCTGCGCCGTCGGCCGACGCTGCGAACGGGTTGTCGCGCACGAAGGCCCGCAGTCCGGCCACGTTGCTCGACAGGCCCGGGAACAGATCCCTCAGCACGAGGTAGCCCGGCGCGAAGCTGTCGGTGTTGGCTGTCGCGACGAAGCGCTGGTTGGCGACCGCCTGCACGCGTTGCGCCAGTTCGAGCGCGAGCCGCAGCCTGGTCGCCGGCGACAAGGCCCCGAGCCAGGTCTCGAACTCCGAGCTCGACTGGCCGGCGGCTGTGCGATCGCGGATGGCCCGCTCCAGCACCGCGCGGTCCTGGGCATCGGCGATATCCGCCTCGCGCAGCGCCTGCGCGTTCAGGCTGCCGGCCTCACGCCCTGCTGCCGCGAAGGCGTCGTAGCGAACGAAGTTGCGCAGCACCTGTGCATAGTCGGGCTGCTGCACGAAGCCGTCCGGCCCCTGTCCCAGGCCCGACATCACGACCAGCGTGGCACCGCGCTCCGCGAGGTTGGGATTGTTGAGGTTGCCTCGCGACACGATGCCGGCGCTGCCGCCCAGGTTGATGTCGCGCCCGGACAGGATCTCGGCGATGCCCGGCCCGCCGATCTGGACCGCCGCGGCATCGGCGTCGCCGCCGGTGGCGTTGAAGTCGATGCGCCCGCCCGCGTGGATGCGGGTGACATCGGCATCGTCCACGTTCTGCACGCTGATGCGCGCGCCGCCGCCGATGTCGCCGGCGACGAACACCTCGGCGGCCTTGGGCACATCCAGCCGCAGACCGGTCAGGTCGCCCGTGCGGGCAACGACCGCGACCGGGTCGCGGTCCCCCGCGTGCAGCGGCCGATCGAGCGCAGCGTGGCGGGCGCTGCTGTTGAGGTTGTAGCCGCCGAAGGCCCGCGAATCGGCCGTGCGCTCGCCCAGGCCCGACAGCGTGGATGGCGCGGTGACGGTCGGCACGCTCGCCTCGGAGGCGGTGGCGGCCGACGGGGCCGGATCGAGATCCATCATCGCGATCACGCCACCGCGCACGCCGCCGTCGGCCAGCAGGCGCAGTTGCCCGTCCGGCGAGGGCGCGAGCCAGCGATTGCCGACCGCCGCGACATCCCCGCCGAAGCTGACCAGGTCCACGTTGGGCGGCAGGATCGTGAACAGCGGCGCGCGCGCAGTGGTCGAGTTGACCAGGGTCGAGCTGGCGGCCTGGCTGGTGCGCGTCGAGCCGATCACGCTGCCCTGCCCCAGTTCGACGAGCCCGGTCAGGCTGGCGACCGACAAGCGGCTGTCGCCGTCGTAGGTCGTGAAGGCGGTGTTCATCGGCGAGTTCAGGTTGGCCGGGCCGGTGAAGACCGCCGGACTGGGCGTCCAGGTCGGATTGATGGCACCGAAGATGCGCGCATCCTGTTGCGCCTGGACCCGGGCCACGTTGCCGCCCTGCGCCACCACCAGCGGATCCTGGCTCGAGGCCTGGATGACCGTGCGGGCCCGCAGATCGATCTGGCCCGCCTGCGCGTAGTGCACACCACCGGCCAGCGTGTCGCCGGCACGGACCGACAGCGTGCCGCGGTTGTGCTCGACCAGCTCGCCGCTGCCGGTGTCGAGGAAGGCATTGCTGGGGACCGCCGTGTTGAGGCTGCTGATGTTGCGGCCCGCCTCGATCTCCAGGTCGCCGCCGCCGAGCGCTCCCACCCCTTGCGTGAACGTGGCCGCGTTGACCCACCAGGCCGTCGGCGCGTTGCCGGATCCCGAGAAGTCCCCGTCGCTGCTGCGGCCGGCGCGCCACAGCCAGTTGTTCACCAGTTGGGTGGCCGGGTTGTTGCCCGTCGTGATGTCCCGCTCGGCGCGGAGCACGACATCGCCGCCTTGCTGGGTGAAGGTCGGTGCGAAGCTGCGGACTGCCGCGTTCTCGAAGACGGGGCCTTCGACCGACGCGGTGCCGCCGGTGAACACCGCGACATTGGCGCCGTTCAGGACGATGTCCCGCCCTGCGGATACGTCGATGCGGCCGGTGCCGGTCCGCACCTGGGCGACGTTCGTCACACCGCCGAAGCGCTGCGGCAGGATGCTCACGTCGCCCTGCGTCGTGCTGGCGATGACGCTGGCGGGCGCGGCAGCCGTGCTGTCGGCCCCGGCCACGATCTGGTAGCGCCAGCTGTCACCCTGCGCGAAAGGCGTCAGGCGCCCGCTGAGCGTGTTGAGCGACTCGTTGCCGCCGGTCTGCGTGTAGCCGTCCCACAGGCCCCCAGTGATGCTGACGTTGCGCTCCGAGCGCAGCGTGATGGCGCCGGGCTCGCTGGTTGCTGCCGTGCTGCCACCGTAGCGCCATTGCGGCGCACCGCTGCCGAGGCCGGCGGAGAAGTCGAGGAAGCTGGCCAGCGTCAGATTGCTGCCGCTGCGGACCTCCAGGCCCGGGCGCAGGTGGAAGGGGTTGTCCGCCGCGATGAGGCTGCTGCGGCCGAGGCGGGCCGCCATCGCGTCGCGGTTGGTCGTGCTCATGTAGGCCTGCAGATCGGCCTGCATCGAGGTGCGCTGCGAGTCGAATGTGGTGCTGCCCGAGAGGGTGCGCACGACCGTGGCCTCCACGATCTCCTGCCGCGCACCGACGAGGTAGTCGGTCGGCAGCGCCTCGGCCCCGGCGGGCGCGCCCTCGCCGCGGATGGCCACCTCGCTGCTGCCCACGCGCGGCGCCCGCAGGGTCACGGTGCCGCCGAGCGCGGCATCGAGAATGCCGCCGGAGGGGTCGCCATCGAACGCCCGCAAGTCGATGCGCGCGCCCTGCACGATGCGCAGCGCGTCGCGCGGCGCATCGGCAGGCTGTGCCTGCGCGTTGATCCGAGCCGACAGCAGCACCGAGCCGGCTTCCTGATCGGCGCCGGTCGCATGCGCGTCGATGCGTGCCGTGCCGCCGAGCGTGATGCTGTCGCGCGCATACAGTTCAACGCGGCCACCGCGCTCGCCGCTGGCGTCCAGCCGACCGTCGATGCGGATCTGTCCGTCGGCGGGCCGCGTCGCATTGTCGGCGCCGTCGGCTGCCAGGCGCAGGGTCCGGGCGGCCAGTCCGTCGTCCGCAGCCAGCAGCACGTCGCCACGGCGCACGCGAACGTCGAGCCGGTCCAGCGGCGCGGCACCCGCCGTGCCGGCGGCGAGCGGCCGAGCCAGGCTGCCCAGATCGGGCAGCGTGCCGACATCCACGACCACTTCACCACCCCGTGCCGTGCTGTCGACTGCCGCAGACGCCTGGAGATCGATGCGACCGTCGAGTTGCGTCGTTCCGCGCACGGCCTCGATGCGCAGCAGACCGGCATCGCCCGACGCCCCGGCGCCGGCCAGGTCGACACGGCTGCCGGCCAGCAGACGCACCGAGCCGTCGGCCGAGCGCAGATGGACGCTGCCGGCCGAGGCGTCGGCCGTCTGGCGCGCGAACGTCTGGGTGCTGCCGGCTGCGCGGATCACCGATCCGGCCGTCAACGACACATCGCCCGCCGCACCGGTTGCGGCCAGTTCGACGCGCCCCGAAGGCAGCTCGATGCGACCGCCGTGCTCGATGCTGCGGCCCGTGAGCGTCAGGCTGGCACCGAGCTCGGTGGTTGTGGCCGTCGAGGCCGGCGAGCCGGCCAGGGTCCGCAGGCTGCCTTCGGTGCGCAGGTCGTGTGCCGCCGCCCGCTCGGCCGTGATGCGGACCGCATCGAGCGTCAGGTCGCCGTCGGTGCGGAGTGCGCCGCGCCCACTCATCAGCAGCTGGCCGGTGCCGTCCGCCGACGTCCCGCTCGCGGCACCGGGCCGGCCGGTGGCAGTCAGGGTGGTGCCGGCGAAGCCCCCCACGCTCAGCTCGCGCGCCGCCTGTGTGGCGGATCCTCCCTCCAGGCGCAGCGTGCCGCTGGCCCCCTGCGCGCCGGTGGCCGTGATCTCCAGGCGACCGCTGCCAGGCACCGCGGGCAGTTCGGTCGGCAGGCTGGCTGCGCTGTTGCGCAGCGTCACCTCGCCGGCGCCGATGCGCGCCGACGCGTCAGGCGCAGCCGCCGGGTCCACCGCCCGCGCGACGAAGCCGGCGCCATCCAGCGTCAGCGAGCGCAGGGCATCGCTGCCGAGTTCCGCATAGCCGTAGACGTTGAAGGCCGACCCGCTCGTGATCGCCAGGCTGCCGATGGTCCCGAACCTTTCCAACAGGCTGTCGTCGAGGTTCAGGCCGAACGTGCCCGCTGGAACCGCGCCCAGGTTGACGCTCGACGCCGACAGGCCGAGGTTGTCGGCCTCCAGCGTGACGCTCGGCGCATAACGCTGCTCGCGGCTGGCATCGAACAGGACACTGCGCCCGGCGAGGCGCGCGGCCTCGGCGACGTTCAAGTCGCCGGACGCTCCGCTGCTGCCGCTGCGGGCCCAGACCGGCAGGCGCTCGGCCTGGCTGACCAGCAGTGCGGCCCCGTCACCCGCCAGATCGACCTGCCGCGTGCGCGGCGCCTGCGCAACGTCGGCCGTCACGGCACTGCCCACGCCGACATCGACTTCGCCGGTCGCCGCCAGGATCAGCTCTCCGGCCGACAGAGCCTGAGTGCCGCCCAGCGTCACGCTGCGGGCGACCCGGCCGAGCGACAGCCGATCGCGTTGCGCCGCCGACCCGTCGCCGCGCGCGGCCGCCGCCCCGAGAACCAGGGTCTCGGCGCGCAGATCGCTGAGCGCCGCCGCGTTGAAGACGGCCGTGGCGCTCGGTGCGTCGGGCATGGCCTCCGCCTGGTCGATCACCAGCATCTCGGGCGCCGACAGGGCGACCTCGGCGCCGCGTCCGGCCGGCCGGCCAGCGGTCGCCGGGGCGGCCGCGGCGCGCAGCGAGGCGGTTGCCAGGCGCAGCTCCTCCGCGGCCACCGACAGGGCCCCGGCGTCGCGGGCGACCCGCGGCGCCACTTCCCCAGCGGCCGCGGCGGCTTCGGCGAAGAAGCTGCTGCCGGTGTACTCGCGGAACTCCGCCAGACGTCGGAACTGCGCGCCGTTGTAGACGCGGTAGCCGCTCCATCGATCGGTACTCGACCCGGCGCCGTCGACGCCCAGGCGGCCGGCGACGATGCGCGTCCCGCTCGACTCCTGGATGGCCTGCGCCGGCGACAGGTCGCCGTAGCCGCTCACCGGCTGCAGCGCATAGGCCCCCGGCAGCAGCGCATAGCGCGCCGGCATCACGGTGTAGGTCCCGGCCGGAATCTCGCTGCCGGCGCCGATCGTCAGCGTCTGGCCAACACGCAGCAGGCCGCTGCCGCCGCGCGCCGCGTCGCCGGCCAGCCCTGCATAGAGCTGGGGGTCATAGGGAGCCGCGGCGTCGCCGCGCGACGGGATCAGCGCGAAGAAGCTGTTGCGCTGGCTTGCGCCGGCGGCATCCGGCACGAAGTTCTGCCGCACGTCGATCGAGCCTCCCGGGCCGGCAATGAACTCCTGGGCCACCACCTCGCCGCCGCCACGGATATCGAGACGGGCACCCGGATCGACATCGACGACACCGCCGCCGATGCGGATGCGCTTCTCCGGCAGCACGACGCCGGTGGTCCCGGCGATGTCGGCACCGGTCAGGTTCGGGTCGTCACCGTAGATCCACTGAGCGCTGTTGAACACCGTGCCATAGGGAACGTCCTGGGTGCCGGCCACCGACAGCACGGCCTGCGGACCCAGCCGCACCGACTCGCTGCCGTCGACCGCGATGCCGCCGTGCGGCGCGCTGATCCGTCCGTCGATCGACACCCGGGGCGCCCGCAACTCGACCCGCCCGGCCGCCGACAGCGGCTCCAGCGGCGCGCTGCCGCTCGGCAGGATGGCCAGGCGACCGCCCGGGTTGTCGCGAACCTCGAGCGTGAAGTCGGACTGGGTGGCCGGCGTCACTTGCGCCGCGACGATCTCCAGGTCACCGGCACTGACCAGTCGCCCGGTGTAGCGGCCGTCCTGCAGCGTGCTGCCGCGCAACTGGACGTCGCCGTCCGCGGCCAGCCGCGCCTGCCCGACTCCCTGGAGCACGCTGTGGCCGGACACCGTGACCGTGCGCGCCGCCACGTCCAGGCGTCCCGAACCGCCGCGGGCCGCCGCGTCCTCGTTGGCGGCGAACAGATTGCTGCTCTGCTGCGAACCGATCGCGACCGAGCTGCCGCGCAACGACAGGCTCGCATCCGGGCCGACCCGCAGGGCCTGGGCGTCCAGCGTCAGCGCTCCGCGCGTCGACAGGCTCAGGTTGCCGGCCGCCTCGATCGTGTTGGTGCTGGCCAGCCAGACGGTGTCGAAGCCCGAGTCATTGATCAGCGCGCCCGACACGTGGCTGCGGCCCGCATAGGTCGATGCCAGGAAGGGATCGCCGAGCTCCGGCAGGCCGAGGCCCGCGTTGTCGAGCGAAAGCACCCGGTCGGCGCGGAACACGCTCTCGTAGACCTCGGACACTGATCCGGCCGGCTGCAGCGCGCTCCGGTCGGACGCATTGAGTCCATCGAAGCGCACCGACAGCCGGCCGCCTTCGACGGACGCCCCGCCCGCGCGGGCGCTGACGTCGCCATTGACGATCAGGCTCTGCATCGCCGCGATGGCCACCGAGCCGCCGCGCGACGCGACCGGCGTGCGCACCGGCCCAGCCGAGCCGGCCCCGGGCAGATCGATCACGGCGCTGCTGCCGTCCGCGACGATGCGCGCCGCCGAGTCCATCGCGAAGCTGCCCTGGCTTGCGGTCAGGCTGACGCTGCCGCCGTCGAGCACGCTGCCGGTCTGCCGCCCCGCGGCGTCGACCTGGAGCCGCGACACCCCACTGACGTCGATCGAAGCGCCGGCGCCGAGGTGGATGGCGCGCCGCTGCGCGGCGGCGAGGTCGAGCGATACCAGCTCCGATTGCTCCAGGTTGCGCAAGCCGACGGCCACGCTGCCTCCCCGGGCCTGCAGGCTGCCGTCGACGGTCACGGCCTCGCCGGCGCTGATCGACAGGCTGCCCTGGGTGCCGACGTCGATCGAAGCCCCTGTCTCGACGTCGATCCGGCCGCGCACGCGGTTGGCCGACAGCGACAGCTGGGCGGACCGCTGCTGCAAGGGCGCGAGCACCTGGGGCGAGATCAGCGTGTCGACCCCTGCCTGGCTGGGCGCCAGCCGCAGCCGGGCGTCCGCGACATAGGTCGCCACGCGTGGCGCGAGCGTCGCACCGGCCTGCACCTCGAGTGCGTCGGCGGCATTGAAGCTCATCGACTCGAAACCGCGGTCGAGCAGCTCGCTGCCGATCCGCACGCTGCCCACACGGTCCTCGCTCCCGAAGCTGATGCGGGGGGCCCCGATGGTGAGGCGCCCCCCCTGGGTGAAACCGTGCGCCGCGACGCGGTCCGCAAAGCCTTCGCCGAGCGTCAGGCGACCGGCGTCGGGGTCGGTGGCCGTCGACGCCGAGGTGTCCGACGCGCGGATCGACAGCGACCCGGCGCGACCGCCAACCACCGCCCCGGACGCCGACACCGTGGCGCCGGCGTCGACGTCGAATCGAGCCACATCGGCCACGTCGACGCGGCGGCCATCGATCGCGATGCTGCCGCCGTCGCGCAGGATCGGTTCGGTCGGCGTGCGGCCGGCCGGCAGCAGTGCGTCGTTCACGAAGCGCCCGCCCGCATCGAGCACGACCCCGGCGCCGAAACGGACGCTGCCGCGATCCTCGGCCCCGACGAGGTTCAGGGCATCGCGCTCGCCCGCTGCAGCAGCAGCCGCGGGGCGCTCGCCGACGACGATGTTGCCGCCCGCGGCCACGAGATCCGAGCTGACCTGCACGGCATTGCCTTGCAGGCTGATCTGGCCGCGCGGGCCGACGTCGATCGGGGCCTCGCGCGTGACGGTGATGACGCCGTCACTAACCACCGACAGCCGCCCGATGCCGCCACGACGCAGCAGACCCGTGTCGATCGTCAACAGGCGATCCTGCTGGCTCCCCGGCACCGCCGTCGCCGCGTTGTCCGGGTCAGCGGTCAGCAGCACGTGAGCGCGCGACAAGCCCTCGATCTGCTCGTCCAGCGTCGCACTGGCCGCACCGGTGACCGAGCCGATGCGCAGCTCGCCGCCCAGCGGCGCGTTGGCGCCGCGCTGCGACGGGGCCGGCGTGGTCGTCCCTGCCACGCCGCCGGCGAACTGCCCGCGCGGGGCGATGATCTCCAGCGTGCCGGCGTTCTTGCCCTCGACACCGCCGTTGACGGTCGTCAGACGCGGAGCGTCGTAGACCGTCGTGGTCGAGATGCCCTCGCGCGGCGCGTCGACGCTGCGCGTGACGCGGTCGGCAAAGCCGACGTAGTGCTCGCCAGCAGTGGCCCGCATGATGTCGATCACGCGGCCGTCGGCCGTGACCAGCTGCGACGTGCGCCCGGTCGCGGTGCTGGTCACGGTGCTCCCGCCGGAGACATCGAACGAAGCCCCCTGGGCCACGTTCACCGAGCCCTCGGCCCGCAGGGCGATCGTGCCGGCGGTCGCGTTGCGCTCGGCCTGCGTCCCGGCCACTGCGGCGCGACGCCCGCCGAGGTCGATGAAGGCATGATCCTGCGCAACATTGACGTAGACGCCCTGCCCGCGCAGGAAGCCATCGCGCTGGGTTGGCGCATCCCGCAGGTCGTTGGACGTCAAGCGGTCGATGTAGACGAAGTTGCGGGCCCCGTCGACCTGGACGTTGCGCTCGCCGCTCGCGTCGAGACGTGCGTCGGCCCCGATGTTCAAGGTCGCCTGCGCGTTCTCGGCCCCGAGCACCCGGCCCCGCACGCCCAGGATGGCGTCGGCGTCGGTCCGCGCCTGCACCGTGATGTCGCCGCCGCGAGCCTGCAGCAAGGTCTGCGACCCTGGCGCATCGCCGCCGATGCGGACCTGGGCGCCGTCGACGACGATGGTCGAGCGTGCCTGCGCCGCGTTGGCGTCCGTGAGCGGCGCGGTACCGGTGTCCGTGGCGTCCAGCAGGACCTGCGTGGTCGACCCCGACCCGACGGTGACCGAGCCGCTGCGCTGCGGGTTGAGGAAGCTTGCAGTGAAAGGGTTCTCGCCGCGCGTGTAGCGTTGCGCCGGCGTGCTGGCGTCGGAGGCGATCTCGCGCGCGCGCAGCCAGATGGAGCCGTTCTCGTTGATCGCCGACGTCGCCGTGATGCGGCCGTTCTGGTTGACGGCCATGCCGACCAGTGTGGTGCTGCCGCGCGGCGTGAGGATCTCGCCGCTGTGGGTGACCGTGCCGCCCTGGGCGACCTCGACCAGCAGGCCGCGCAGGGTCGCGCTGTCGGAACCGGCCAGGAAGGCGCGCTGGCCCGCCGCCAGCACGACCTGCCCGCCCTCGCCGACGCTCAGCTGGCCGGCGTTGCTCACCGTCGGTGCAAAGACATAGATGTTCCCGGCCCTCAGCACGGCGCCGGCGTCGATCTGTACCGACGCAGCGGCCGCCAGCGGGTTGTCGGCGACCAGCGAGAACGCGGCCCGGTCGGGGCTGTCGCCGACGAGCCCGCGCAGCACGCGCGACTCGCTGATATCCAGCGTCGACGCGATCAGTCCGGCGACATCGACGCTCGCGCTGCTGTTGAACAGCAGGCCGTTCGGATTGATCAGGTAGATCTGCCCACGCGGTGCACTCAGGTTGCCGGCGATGCGGGAGGCCTGTGTGTCGTGGATGCGGTTGATCGAGACGAAGTTCTGGTTCGCCGAATGGTTGAACAGCACCGAATTGCCGTTGGCGATGTCGAAGCTGCGCCAGTTGAGCAGCGAGGTGCTGCTGCCCTGGGTCACCGTCATCTGCGTGCCGTTGGAGGTGATCGTGGCGGCACCGCTGCCCACCGGTGCCACGATCGGCCCGCGACCACCGAAGCCGGCGCAGACGTTGGTCGTCGAGCACGGGTTCGGCAGGTTGCGGTCGAGCGCCGGCGTGGCTTGACCAAAGGCCGGATCGAGCGGCGCGCCGCAGAGCAGCGCCAGACCAAGCAAGGTCGGCGCCAAGCGCACGGCCTGCGGATGGCCCCAGGCCCTGGCGGCCCGCGCGACCGGCTTCAAGGCCAGGGGCGGAGCGCCTCGCCGCTGAGCATGGGCGCGAAAGGTAGGACGGGGCGTGGTCATGGCAGGCTTCCTCGAGGCTCGGTCATCGGGTCGTCAGGTGCGGCGCGGGTCCGGTTCGCCGCTCAGAAGTCCAGGCCCAGGCGCACGTGCACGCGCCAGTCGCCCTTGTCGGTGATCGGGCCGTCGAGCCCGGAGCCGCCCGGGTTGAGCGCCCGGGCCGCCTCCAGTTGCGCGCGCCAGCCGCGGGCGCTCCAGCGCAGGCCGGCACCCAGCCCGCCGATCCAGCGCCGCGCCACCTGCGGGCCGGCGGTCTGCACGGTCTCGACCGCGCCGGCATCCAGCAGCGCATAGAGCTGCGTCGACGACCACAGGCCGTCGGTCGACGCATCGAGCGCCTCGGCGCTCGGCGCCTCGCCGGCCGGGCTGCCCGGCGCCGCCGTCGGCGTGGCCCGGCGGGCCGCCGCCTCGGCCGCCGCCTTGGCGCGCTGCTGCAGTTCCTCCGGGCTCAGTCGCCACGGCCACCAGCGCAGCTCGAGGCTGAAACGTCCTCCACGGTCGCCCGCCAGTTCGGCCTCGCGGTAGCCGCGCACGCTCTCGGCGCCGCCCAGGATGAACTGTTCGTTCGAGATCAGCGGGACGTCGATCCACTGCGCTTCCGCCTTGCCCCACACGCTGGCCCGCGATCCCAGCGCCTGTTCGTGCGTCACGTCGAACTTCAAGACGGTCCAGCCGGCCCGGGCCAGCACACGTCGCCCCTGGAACTCCTCGTCGCGATTGCCGAGCAGGCCGCGTGGCGCGGTCAGCGCCGTCACCCCGAACTGGCTGCTCCGCGTCGGCGCTGCCAGGGTGGCGCTGTAGGCCAGCGACAGCGGCACGTAGTCGATCTCGCCCAGGATGTCGATCGCCTGCGTCGCCGCGGCGATGTTGGTCTGCCCGAAGCGCTTGTAGTCGGCGCCGAAGGTCAGCGACTGGAACAACCCCGGGTCGGCGACGCTGCCGCTCACCGGATGCACCCAGCGGGCACCGGCGATGGTCGCTTCGCCAAGCACCGTGCTGCTGCCCACCAGCGCCACCTTGGAATCCGAGCGCACTGCATACAGCGCCAGCGCATCCGGCCGATCGGCGAATCGCCAGAGGTAGTTGGCCACCAGGACCTTGACCTCGTCGGTCGCCTCGGGTGACAGCTGGACCGACAGCCCGAGGCTGTGCTGCCGCTGCCAGACGTTGTCCCAGCGCAGGCCGGCATACAGGCGCGACTCGCTGGTGAACGCGGAGCTGCGGTTGTTGAGCTCGACCTCTCCGTGCAGCGGCCGCTGGTCCTTGACGGCGAGTTCGACCTCCACCGTCCCCGGGGTGCGCCCGGGGCGCAGCACCGGCGCCACCTGCCGGTCGGCGCTGCGGTTGAGCTGGCCGAGCTGCGACTGAACGGCGTTGAAGTCAGGCACGCTGCCGGGCGCAAAGCCCGGCACCGCGTTGCGGATGAAGCCTTGCGAGAAGTAGCGGTTGCCGCTGACGCGCAGGCGCTCGACGCGACCCTCCAGCACGCGCAGCCGCACCTGGCCTTCGCTGATGCGCTGCTCGGGCACGTCGACGAAGACGGTCTGGTACCCCAGGCGCTGGTAGCTGTCCTCGAGGGACTTGCGGGCCGCTTCGACATCCTCGATGCGCCGCTGCTCGCCGAGGTAGGGCAGGACGGCCCGCTCGATCTCGATCACGGGCAGTACCGTGTTGCCTTCGACGATGAACTCCAGGATGTCGAAGCGCGGGGACGCGGGCGCGTCGCCCTGGGAGGCCGGTGCGCTGGCGGCGGGATCGGATGGCGTCGGTGCGGCGGCACCAGCCTGGGCCAGGAACAGCAGCATGCCGGCAAGGCAGGAGCCTCTCGCGAGCCATGTCGGTCGGGACAACGGGCGGGAACGCATCGGATTCCTGAAGAAGCAGACAGAGGCGCCGAGACGGCGCGACCCGCGACGCCGTCTTGCGACCGGCCATCACAAAACCATTGGATGCCAGCGCGATGACATGGGCGTGATGAAACTCACATGCCTTCGCCCACCACCTCATCGGCCGGCGCCACAGAAAACGCCCCGCGCACTTGCATGCGCGGGGCGGAACCGGAGCTGGGAAGATCATCCGGCAGGGACCAGCCGGTCAGGAGGCCCCGTGGCAACTCAGCTCATCAGACTGGCCGGGCCGGCGAGGTCCTTGTGCGACCCAACTCGCCCGAAGCAGCCCTTCACTCACTCGACGGCGAAGGGACGCACGCAGCTGTTACCCAGCGTGCGGAAGCGGGTCCGCTGTGCCGTGTAGTTGGTCTCGCCGGAGTCCGCGATGCCAGGCAGAGCCACGACGCCGTTGCGCGTCGGCAGGCTGAAGCCGGCGATCACGTTGGCCGAGCCGGTGCGCTGGGCCAGCACCGTGAAGAAGTCCGTCTCGGCCGGCGAAGCGCCGTCGCGCAGGGTCAGCACCTGCTCGGCCATCCAGTTGTAGCGGCCGTTCTGCACGTTGGCCTTACTCGGGTAGAGGCCGTCGACCTTGATGTGACGCCAGCCGGTGCCGGTCGCCGGCGTGCCCAGGCCCGGCGCGTTCTCCAGGCTGGCATAGCCCAATGCGTAGTAGTTGGCCGGCTTGGCCGTGCCGCTGAGGCTCACGGCGTTCGCGCTGCCCTGGGCCGCCGTGACCGTCGGGTAGACCTGCACGGAGTCGACAGCCTGGATCTGGTTGCCGGTCGAACCGTACTCGACCACGCTGAAAGTCGGCGAACTCTCGCCGGCGGCAGCCGGAACGAGGCCCTTCGGAGAGCAGTTCGTGGCGAGGAACTGCGAGCTGAAGGTTGCATGCGAGCCCGAGCCGGCGACGCGACGGATGAAGCGCACCGGCTGCGTGTCGTTGGGGTTGGCAGCGGCCGTGTTGGGGAACAGGGCTTCCCAGGTCTGGTTCAGCGGGCCGCCGTTGTTGGTGGTCAGCGCGACGATCTGCGAGGTCGTCAGCGAGGGCGCGTTGGCTTCGGTGTCGTCCTGCGCGAGACCCTGCTCGGTCTGCAGCGCGCGGTACAGCGGCAGCGAGGCGATCATGCCGAAGATGATGCCGAACTGGCCGGTCACCTGCGAGACACCGCTCGGGATGTACGGGCCGACGCCAGACGGCGCCAGCGCGCCGGTGAACAGGTCCGGCTCGACGTCGGCATTGCCGATGGCGGGACGGCCGGCGTTCTCGGTGTTGCAGCCGGTACGGACCAGCACCGACTTGCCGGCGATGGTCTGGGTCGTGCCGGCGCTGCAGGTGGTGCCGGCGCCGGTGATGATGCGCAGCACGTTCTGGCCGTTGCCCGACACCGGACCAACGCCCAGGTAGGAGCCGGTCGTGTTGTCGTAGCTGAAGTCCAGGTTGGTGAAGCCGGCGACCGCGGTCGACGGGCAGGTGATGCGCGTGACGTTCGAGCCGGCCTGGAACAGCGTGATGCCGCTGGTGCCGCAGACGCTCTCGATGATCGCGTTGGTGATCGTGGAGCGGGTGGCGGATGCACCGCCGGCGACGATGGGCAGGGACTGGGCGGCAGCGCCGCCGGCAGCGCACAGGCTACCGATGGCGAGAGCGAGGGCCTTGAGATTCATGATCGAACACTCCTCAGAACAGGGATCGATGAAGCCCGCTCGACATGGCTCCGCCGGCGGCCCCGAAGGGCCGGCGGCGAGCGGCCTGCCGGCAGGCAGGACGAGGTCTTACTTGGAGCGGCGGCGCACGACCGCACCCAGCGTCAGCAGGCCAGCCAGCATCAGCGCGTAGGTGCCCGGCTCCGGAACCGGCGCCGTGTAGGTCAGCGTGCCGGTCGAGCTCAGCGCAAACGTGCCCGGGCCGATCTGACCGCCCAGCGCCGTCCGCGTCGAGCCAAGCGACGTACCGTTGGTGAACGAGAAGAACCGTTGGGCTTGGCCCAGGGCCGCAGAGGCGACGATCGACGAGCCCAGGTTGTTGGCGGTACCGAAGAGAGTGGCACCTTGACCGACACCCGACCCGGTGTAGACGGCCCAGCCATCAGCGCCCGAGGCGTGAGCCCCCAGGGTGTTGTGCGTCCCGACGAAGCCCGCCATGTTGGCGTTGATCGCGCTGATGCGCGACTGCGCCGGATTCGACGACCCGCTTGCGTTGCCAAGGCCCGTCGAGGCGGTGAAGTAGGTCGCAATCGGCGTGAACTGGTCGAACGACAGAACGCCCCAGCGCACATTGGCCAGCGCGAGGCCCGCCGTCTCGAGGAAGCTGCTGAAGCCGGCGAGCGCGGTGGTCGACGAGGCGCCGAAGTTGAACTCCGAGATCGTCGAGCCGAGATCGCTCGAGTAGGTGATCAGGTTGATCGGGTCGTAGGCGACCAGGAACAGCTCGCTCGTCGACGTCGTGGTCGAAGGATCGATCCCGGCCGACGCGAAGCCCGACGCGGCCAGCATCGCTGCCGCAGCGAGGCTCTTCATCTTGAGTTTCATGCTCTCTCCTTGAAAGGTTGTCCGATGGAAGCGGAGTGGCAGATTCGTGACCTGCGGCTCGCTGGGGTCTCCCTTCGCAGTAGCGCAACGAACGCGCGACCCTGGGCGTGCTGAAGTCATTGTTGGCGACGCGTGTGACTCGATGCCGTGAGTTCCGCCCCCTCCCGGGGCCGTTAGGACTACGCACCGGCCCGGGCACCGTAGTCCGTTCGGACCGTCCCGCGGCCCGGGGCTCGCTCAGCCGCCGCCCAGGCAGGCCAGCATGGCCAGTCGGGCCTCGTTGCGACAGCCCGGCGCGAGCGCCGGTTCGGCCAGGAAACAGCGATTGATTGCCTGGCTGTACACGCGCAGGCATTCGCTGCGCCGGTCGGCGCTGGGCGGCGGGCGCTGCGGTGGCGGCACGCCGGCGCCAGGCGGCAGGCCGCCGCCGGGCGGCGGCACACCAGGATCCGGCGACGGCGCAGCGGGCGCCTGGGCGGCGGCCAGCGTCGTGGTCGGGGGCGCCATGAAGCGCCACTGCCCATAGCTTTCGGCCGCGTCGAAGGCGCGGTCGGCCGCGGCGAAGCCCTTGCGCTTGAGCGGCGCGCGTTCGCTGCGGCTGGCGATGCCGACGATCGCGCCCTGGTCGCGGATCAGCAACCAGTCGGCGCGGCCGGTCATCGGGTCGGGGTACAGCCTTCGCAGGTGATGCAGCGGCCGCGGCTGCCGAACGTCCTCGACCAACTGCTCCAGCGTCAGCGGGAACTGCGGCACGCGGCCCGGCGTGGCCGCGGCGTAGCGCGCCAGCGCCTGACGGTACTGGTTGCCGACGAACAGCAACTCGCGCTCGCGCTCGCGCTGCGCCAGGGTCTGCTGCTGGCGCAGGGGCAGCAGCGTCGCCAGGCTCACCAGGGCCACCGCGAGGATCGCCACCAGCAGTGCCGCGCCGCGGTGGCGGCACCGAGCGGGCCCCGCCCCGAGCGATCGCGTCTTCGGTGGCATGGGCATGGGCCGGCGCTACCAGTCGCCATAGGGCGTGCCGTCCCGCCCGACGCCTTCCGCGCCGCTGCGGATGTCGACCACGCCGTCGGGCAGTGGCGCGCCGGACGGGTTCTCGTCGACGCGGGCATCGGCCGCGCGCACGGCCAGCCAGCCGTCGCGCCGATCGGTCATCGGATCGACGGGCAGTTCGCGCAGGTAGCGCAGGCGGACTAGATCGTCCAGGGTGGCCGGCGGCCGACCCTGGTCGGCCTCGAACTGGTCGAGCGCCGAGCGCATTTCTTTCAGCGTCGCGCGCAGCGTGGCCTCGCGTGCCCGCTCGATGTAGTCGACGGTTCGCGGCGCGACGATGCTGAGCAGCAAGGCCACCACGGCCAGCACGACCAGCAGCTCGATCAGCGTGAAGCCGCGGCGGCGATGCGGTGGGCTCGACATCGGCTCACCAGTCCCGGTAGGGCACGCCGTTCAGCCCCACGCCCGGCGCCCGCGAGTACACGTCGAAGACGTCGGCTCCGGGCCGAGGGTCGTCGGGCGGGCTGGCGTAGCTGCGCAAGCCCCAACCCGGGTCGCCGGGGACCGCCGCCCCGGATTCATCGGCCGGTCGCATCGGATCGCTCGGCAGGCGCCGAAGGAAGTAGAGGCGCGCGCCGTCGGTCCGGCTCGCGTCGGGGACCCCGGCAACGAGCAGCTCGAGCGAGGCCGGATAGCCGGAGGCGTCGGCCGGCAGCCGGACGCGGCCGTCCCGCGCCGCCTCGCGATAGGCATCCAGGGCCCCGCGAATCTCTCGCAGGGCCTGGCGCAGTTCGGTCTCGCGCTCACGCTGCGCCTGCAGCTTGAGCACCGGCACCGCCATCGTCACCAGGATGGACAGCACCGCGAGCGCGATCGCCATCTCGAGCAAGGTGAATCCCTTGCGCGCGTTCCGGATCGACATGCCGATGCTCCCTGCGCCGCAATCACAGGCCGATGCGGACGGTGGCCGAGCCCCCGGTCAGCGGCCGCTGCTGACCGTCCGGCAGGCGCACGCTGCCTCCGAGCACCTGCACGAGCGCCGAGCCGGCGCCGGCCGCCTGGGCGCGCAGGGTGACGCTGCCGACCAGGCTGCCGCCACCCGCCTGCAGCGCGACCGACACGCGGCCCGTGCCCCCGAGCAACGACGGATCGAACTGCAGCACGGCCTCGCCCTGCTGCGCCGTCCCGCTGTCGGCGACCTCGACGACGACGCTGAACTCCCGACCGATCGAGACCCCGGGCGGGACCTTCAATTGCGCCGTGTAGTTGGCTGGCGCCGGGGCGTCCGGCGCGACTGCAGGCGCGACAGCGGGCGCCGCAGCGGACGCCGGGGCCGCGGCCGGCGCGACAGCCAAGCCGGCAGGCGCCGCTGCGCCGCCGCTCGACGACAGGCCGATGCCTCGCGCGGGCGTGGGCGCAATGCGGATCGGCAAGGCCCCGACGGCGGCCTCGGTGCCGGCGGCCAGCACCAGCTGCTCGCCGGTCGGCGGCGCGAGGTTGCGCAGCACGCGGGGGGTGATCAGCAGCACGATCTCGCTCTTCTCGCGCGTGCGGGTCGTGTTGCCGAACGCGCGGCCGATGCCCGGCAGGTCGCCGAGCCCGGGCACCTTGGCCAGCGTGTCGCGGTCGTTGTCGTTGATCAGGCCCGCCAGGACCGCCGTCTCGCCGTCGCGCAAGCGCAGGTTCGTCTGCGCCGTGCGCGTCCCCAGACGAAACGCCGTCGTGCCGCCATCGGCCGAGACGATGCGCTCGAGGTTGGTGTTGACCTCGAGCATGACCTTGATGCCCACCTCATCGTCGAGGAAGACATTGGGCTCGACCTCCAGCTTCAGCCCCACGTCGAGGTAGGACACCGAGGACGCGACCCCGGCGTTCTGCACCGCCGTGCTGGTGAAGACCGGCAGCTTCTCGCCGATCAGGATCTTGGCCTTCTCCCGGTTCTTGGCGCGGATGCGCGGGTTGGCCAGCAGATTGACGTCGGTATCGGTCGCCTGCAGTCCGATGCGCAGGGCCGGATTGCCGATCGTCGCGACCAGTGAAGGATCGCGCGTGTCGATGCGCCCGCTCGGCACGCGCGTGGACAGCGGCAGCTGGGCCTCGACACGCACCTCGCTCGGGAACTGCACACCGAGGTCGCGCGCCCGCGTGTGGCTGACTTCCAGCACCTCGACCTCCATCATCACCTCGGGTTCGGCGACGTCGATGGCGTCGATCAGGCGCTCGGCCAAGCGCACGGCTTCCGCGGTGTCGCGGATCGCCACCATGTTGAGCTTCTCGTCGACATGCACTTCCTTGGTCTTGGCCAGCGTGCGAAGCAGCCCCTGGGCCTGCTTGGCTTCCGCATTGGTCAGGAAGAAGACCCGCGCCGTCAGCTCCTGGTACTCGCGCTGCTTGGCCTGGGTGGCCGGGTAGATGAGCAGCGAGTTGTCGTTGAGCACCTTGCGATCGAGCTGCTGCGTCAGCAGCAGCAGCCGGATCACGTCCTGCACCGGGCTGGCGCGCACGGTGAGCGTCACGCGCGCGTCGGGGCGGACGTCCTTGTCGAACACGAAATTGAGCTGCGCCGTGCGGCCGATGACGTCGAAGGCGTTGCGCAGCGGCGTGTCGCGCAGCTCCAGCGTGATGGGCGCCTGGAACGCGGCCTTGAGGCTCGGCGGCATCAGCTCGGCGTTCATCTGCCGCTCGCGCAACTTCGCCAGCGCGCGGCGGGCCGGGCCGTGCATGGCGTCCTGCGCGAGCACGCCGCGCAGCACCGACTCGGCCTCCGCGAGGCGGCCTTCGCCGATCGATGATTCAGCCCGCACGACCTTCTGGTCGTGATCGCGCCGCGCCCGCATCGACTCGAGACCGGCACGCGCGCGGTGGTTGCCCGGATCGAGCTTCAGCACCCGGTCATACAGATCGCCGGCCTCTTCGAAACGGCGTGACTGCGCGGCGCCGTCGGCGGCCACCAGCCACTGCATCTGGGCCAGGTCCTTCTGGCGGACATAGGCGGCGCGCAGCTCGAGGTCGTCCGGCGCTCGGCGCCGGCCGGCCTCCAGCACTTCCAGCGCCTCCTGCGTGCGACCGGCAGCCACCAGCTCACGGCCCTGGCGCAACTCGGGGGCCGTGCCGCAGCCGAACAGGCTCGCCACGGCGAGCACGAGGATCGGCCATGCGCGGGGACAGCCGCCGCGCCGGCGCGCACTCATCGGGAGGGTGTTCATGTCAGGGCTGCGTCGCGAGCGGCAAGCGCTCGCCGGTGGGAAGGTGAACGAAGCTCAGGTGCGTGCCGCCATCCTGCTCGAGCCGGAAGTCGCCCCACTGCTCGCCGACCGCCAGCACCAGGGTCTGGGACCCCTGGCTGAGCAGGATCGAGGAGACGTCGGCGGTGATCAGCCGACCCGCGAAGCCGAAGGGCAGGGTCAGCGGCAGGGGCGGCGGCGCCGGGGGGGCGGAAGCTGTCGCGGCCGGTCGCGCAGCCGGCCGGCCGTAGGCGGCGAACAGATCGCGCCGTCCCTGGGGCGCAGGATCCGACCGCTGCGGCAGGCGCAGGACGGCCGCGGCCGGGCGCACCGTCGACTCCTCCGGCAGGCCTGCGGCGCCCGCTGCGGCTTCGCCGGAGGCCGGCACCGCCCGCGACGGCGGTCGCAAGTCCTCGGGGGCCTCGTCGCCGACCGCCCACAGCGAAGCGACGAGCGTGGCGAACAGGGCCACGCCCAGCAGGCCCCAGCGGCGGCGGCCTGCCAGCGCGCTCATCGCGAGCCTCCGTCGGCGCCGGCAGCGTCGCGAGTCACGGCGCGCCCCGGCTGTAGAGGCTCAGCACGACACGGGCGCGCAGCTTGCCGCTGCCGGTGGCGTCGCGCTGCAGCGACAGCTCGTCGATGCCGGCGGCCGGGTGCTCCGCCATCACCCGGGCCAGCCACAGCGTCAGGTCGCGATAGCTGCCTCGCAGCGGCAGCACGACCTGCGAGCGCACGAGCTCGGTCGACGCCAGCGGCGGGGCCCGGTACTCGGCGCGTTCGATGTCGAGCCCGGCGCGTGCCGCCTCGCGATGCAGACTCTCGATGAACTCGGGCACCGCCTCCAGCCCCGGCAGCTGGGTGACGAAGGAGCGCGCCTCGGTGCCGGACGGCATGACGGTCGGCCGCTCCGATGCTCGCAGCAGTCGCGTGCGTGCTGCGTCGGCGCTGGCCTGCAGGGCGTCGCGGCGCACCGTCAGCCCTTGGTGACCGAGGCCCAGCACCACGGCGATCGCGCACAGCGCGATGCCTGCCAGGCCGACGTGGCCCAGGCGAGCGGCCACATAGGATGCCCACGCGCGGGCCGGACGAAGCGATGGGCTCAGCATGGCCGTCAGGGCCGGCGCGAGCCGGCACATGGCTCCTTGGCACCGGGGCCTGATGCGCAGGCCAGGCGCAGCGCCTGCGGGTCTGCCGCCGGGTTCGCTGCCGAAGCATGCGCTGCGCCGGCGTCGAGTCGCACGCTGAGGCGCGCCTGCACGCCGCTGGTGCCGGACTCGCCCGACGTGCGCTCGTGGTTGACGAGCTGAGCAGCGCGCAGTGGTGGCCCGGCAGCCTCCAGCTCGCGCAGGTACTGCAGCACGGCCTCCAGGCTGCGCGCCTCGACCTGCAGTTGCAGCCGCGAGAACTCGGTGTCGACCGACAGCTGCAACAGGTGCACGGAGGGCTGCGCACTGGCCTCGAGCGCATCGAGGAGTTCAAACCAGGGGCGGTGGAGACGGGCCGCCGTGCGCTCCGCCTCGGTGCGAAGCCGCCGCTCCGCGGGGCTCGCCGTGCGCTCCGGCAAGGACCCGGCCCGCTGTCGCCGCTGCTGAAGGTCGAGGCGCTCCACCTGCTCGGCGAGCTCGTCGAACTGCCGGACCAGCGGCACCATGGCACCGACAGCCAGCGAGACCGCAAGCAGCCCGGCCAGCAGCCAGGCCACGGCCCAGGCCCCGGCGCCGCGCCGTGTCGACCGCAGGTCGATGCCGAAATGCTCGCGGACCATCATCAGCTCACTGCAGGCGCACGAGGCGCGGTGCCAGCGCCCGCAGCGGCTCGCCGTCGCTGGCATCGAAGACCGCCGACGGCCCGATGGCCAGGGCCGGCATCGGCCCGCCACGGCCGAGCGCGGCCCACTCGACCAGCAGCGCGGCGCGCAGCTCCTCGATCGAAGGCGTCATGCGCCGCAATCTCACGCGCTCCAGGCAGCCGTCGGCCAGCAGGCTCAGCAAGGCGTGCCGCGGGCCGATGTCCGCCACGGCACCGGTGAAGCGGGGCTCCTGGCCGCGCAGGCCGTCGAGGCGCGTCAGCGCGTCGACGCGAACACTCCGCAGTCCGGCGCCGAACGCGTCCTCGAGCTGGCTCAGCAGGGCCATCGGCAGGGCCACGGCCAGCCGCGGCCTCGACGGGCGCTCGGCGATCACGCGCAGATGCCAGCCGTCCGCGACGTCACCGAACAGATCGTCGAAGCGGCTCTGGGCGTAGGCCAGCCACCGCGCCTCCGACGTCAGCGCATCGGCCCAGGGCAGCACCAACAGCCGGACGTGGAGGGCGTTCACGACCACCTCGACGCGCCGGCGGCCCGGCTCGACAGCGGACACGGCCTGGCGGAGTGCGGCCTGGCAATCTCCGCCCTCGATCGGGAACTGGCCGGCCGCGCGGTCACCGACCGACACGGCGACGACGTCGCAGCCGAGCTCGATGCGGAGGGATTCTTCGCGCATGCCGGCCTCAGCTCTCGTCCACCGGGTCGGGATCGGCGAAGGTCACGCGATCCAGCTCGGCCAGGGTCGTGTCGCCGGCGGCGACCAGCTCGAGCGCCGCGGCGCGGATCGACCGCAGGCCGCGACGCCGCGCCGCGGCCTTGACGGCCGCCAGCGAGGCACGCTGGGCGATCAGGTCGCGCAACTCGTCGTCGAGGACCAGCACCTCGGCCACCGCGCGCCGCCCGCGGTAGCCGCTGCCGCGACAGGCGCCGCAGCCGCGTCCCGCCTTCAGCGTCAGGCCTTGCAGACGCTCGCGCTCGGCGACGGTCCGCAGGCGCAGATCGGGCGCGACGTCGTGCAGGCACAGCGGGCAGTTGATGCGGACCAGCCGCTGGGCGATCACCGCATTGAGCGCCGCCGTCAGGTTGAAGGGATCGACCCCGATGTGCAGCATCCGCCCAATCACGTCGAACACGCTGTTGGCGTGCACGGTCGTGAAGACCAGGTGCCCGGTCAGCGCTGCCTGCACCGCGATCTGGCCGGTCTCGGCATCGCGGATCTCCCCGACCATGATCTTGTCCGGATCATGGCGCAGGATCGATCGCAAGCCGCGCGAGAAGCTCAGCCCGCGCTTCTCGTTGACGGGCACCTGCACGATGCCGTGCAGCTGGTACTCGACCGGATCCTCGATGGTCACGATCTTCTCGGTGCCGTGGTTGATCTCGGTCAGCGCGGCGTAGAGGGTGGTCGTCTTGCCGCTACCGGTCGGGCCGGTCACCAGCAGCAGCCCGTAGGGCAGCTGGGCGAGTTCACGCAGCCGGCGGATCGTCGCGGTGTCGAAGCCCAGGCTCTCGAAGCTCAGGCCCTTCATGTCGTCGGCCAGCCGCTGGCGGTCCAGGATCCGCACCACCGCGTCCTCGCCGTGCACGGCCGGCATCACGGACACGCGCAGGTCCACGTCACGGCCGTCGATGCGGACCTGGAAGCGACCGTCCTGCGGGACACGTCGCTCGGCGATGTCGAGCTCGGCCAGCACCTTCAGGCGCGAGATCAACTGCTCGGCGGTGGCCCGGTCGTCGATGCGCCCGGCGGCGTCCAGGACCCCGTCGACGCGCAGCTTGATGAGCATGCCGTCGGCCTCGGACTCCAGATGCAGGTCGCTCGCCCCCGCGCGGACCGCGTCGAACAGGACCGAACTGGCCAGCCGCACGACCGGGCTGGACTCGCCGGCGATGCCGCCCAGCGAAAGATCCTGCGTGGACGCACCGGACTTGCCGTCGGTCGTCCCGCTGACGCCCGACAAGGCCCCTTCGGTGGCGCGCTGCGAGCTGCTGCAGCGGCGCAGCCACGCATGGATCTCGTCGGGCGCCGCCAGGGCGATGGCGAACGGCCGGCCGAGGCGGCACTCGGCCCAGTCGATGCGACCGGCGTCGAAGGGATCGTCGATGACCAGCCACAGCGACTCGTCCCGATCGGCGTGGCGGCCTACGGCCAGCTGGCGCCGCTCGGCTTCTGCAAAGCCGATGGCGCCGGCATCGGGCGTCAGCTCGAACAACTGTTTCGCGTCGAAGAAAGGCAGGCCCATCGCCGCGGCGCAGCCGGCCAGTGCCTCGGCCGGCGCGCTGCCGAGCGCCTCCGCTGCGACCGCCGCGAACGAGCGGCCGGTCGTCCGTGCCGCCAGCGACTGCTGCGCGAAGAACTCACCCGAGGCCGGGACCACGGCGTCGCGCTTCACTGCAGGACCTCGGTCAACGCGAAGATGGGCATGTACATCAGCACGACGACGAAACCGATGACCACGCCCATCACCAGCATCATCACCGGACCGATCACCCGCCCCACCCAGTCGGCCGCTCGACCCACCTCGTCCTCGTGGAAGTCGGCCGCGCGGTCGATCATCTCGGCCAGGCGCCCGGTGGCCTCGCCGACGCGGAAGAAGCGTTCGGCGACCGGCGTGCTCAGGCCCTGCTCCGCAACGCTGACGGAGAACGACCGGCCTTCCGCGATGCCGCGCCGCGCCGCCTGGAGCCGCTGCGCGGTCGACGGCGGCAGCACGCCGGCCGCCAGCTCGAGCGAGGCGACCATCGGCATGCCGCCCGACAGCAGCAAGGCCAGCGTGCGATAGAGGCGCGCCATCTCGGCGGTCGAAAGCAGCTCGCGCACCCGCGGAACGGTCCGCACCAGCAGCACGAGGGCGGCGCGGCCGTAGCCGGCCCGCCAGGCCAGCGCCCCCGCGACTCCGAGCAGCAAGACCACGAACGCGCTGAAGAGCGGTTGCGCTGCGAGGGCGGTCCCGGCCATCAGCAGCCATCGCGAGGCCAGCGGGATGCGGTCGCCGAGGTCGTCGTAGACCTGGGCGAAGCGCGGCACCACGTAGCCGACCAGGAACAGCAGCACCGCCGCGCTGACGGCCAGCAGGATCATCGGGTACAGCGCCGCGGTCATCAGCTTGGCGCGCAGCTCGCGAGCCAGTCGTCGATAGTCGACGAACCGGCGCAGCGCCGGGACGTAGTCGCTGGTCCGCTCGGCCGCACGCATCGACTCGACCAGCAGCAGCGGAAACACCGTGCGCTGCGCCGCCATGGCGCCGGACAGCGGTAACCCCTCTCCGATCGATCGGACCAGCGCGGCGATGGCCACCGAACCGCGGCCATGGCCCTTGGCCGCCAGCGTCTGCAGGGCCTCGGGCACGGCCACGCCGGCTTCCAGCATCGCCAGCAATTCCTGGCAAAAAAGATCCAGGTCGAAGCGGGATGCGTCCGCCCCTCGGGCATCGAGCGGCAGGCCACCGGCGCGCATCGGCCGGACCTCGAGGACGGTCATGCCGTCACGCGCCGCCGCCCGCCGCGCAGCCGTCGCATCGGCCGCGTCGATGATCAGGCGGCGCTCCGCCCGGGCAGGATCGAGGGCCAGTACGGCGAACTGCACGGTGAGGTCCGGCTGGCCGATGTCAGCGCTCGACCACGACATCCTGGGCGTCACCGGTGCCGCCGGCCTGGCCGTCCTTGCCGAGGGTGAGCAGATCGAAGTCCCCCCGTGCTCCCGGCGCGCGGTACACATAGGGACGACCCCAGGGATCGCTGGGCGCATCGCGCTTGAGGTAGGGCCCGGCCCACCGCGCCTCCTCGTCGGGCTTGGTGAACAGCGCCGCGAGCCCCTGCGCGGTGGTCGGGAAGCGGCCCGTGTCGATGCGGTAGGCGTCGAGCGCCTTCTCGATCGAATCGAGCTGCGCACGGGCCACCTGCGTCTCGCTCTTGCCGATCTGGTTGAAGAAGCGCGGCGCGACCAGGCCGGCGAGCAGGCCGATGATGACGAGGACCACCAGCAGCTCCAGCAAGGTGAAGCCGCGCGGCCGCGAGAGCGGCAGCCCCGATCGGCACGACGCGAGGCTCATGTCACGTGTCTCCCGCGCCGTGGCCGGCCGAACGCATGCTCGATGCGCCGAGCAGCTTCATCGAGATCGCCTTGGACACCGCCTGGGCCCGGTTGGTGGCGTTCAGCTTGCGAAGGATCTTCTGGACGTGGTTCTTCACCGTCAGCGGGCTGATGCTGAGGATCATCCCGATCTCGTGATTGCTCTTGCCATCGCGGATCCACCGCAGGATCTCGACTTCGCGGTCGGTGATCGTGGCATCCCGGTGCTCGCCCGAGTCGACTTCGGCCACCGGCCGCTCGCGGACCAGCGCCCGGCTGTAGGCGCTGAAGATGTGCGGGACCAGCACCTGGGCGAGCCGCTGGTCGGTGTCGGTGGACGGGCGAATCAGCGACACGAACGCGAAGAAGCAGTGCGCCGACGCTGACGCCTGGGCGCGCGGGATCCCATGCACGATGCAGTCGGCGAAACCCAGCGCCGCCAGTTCGCCACCGAGACGCGCGTCGGCGGACCGCGCGGTGTCGCGGCTGATCAGCATCGGCTCGTAGCCATCGCCGATCCAGCGGTCCACGAGGTCATTGGCCAGGCCATCGCGCGGGTGGCACAGCCGCGCCAGCGCCTCCGGATCGACCGGCACGCTGTAGTGGTAGTCGAACATCATGCGCGCGCTCTGGTTGCGCGGCATGCCGCACACCAGCACGTCATGCGGCAACACCGCCTGCAGCCGCACCTGGGCCCAGACGAAGAACTCGTAGCGACGCCGCACCTGCACGGCGTCGGCGATGACCGACAGCAGCGTCTGGGTGCTGGCACCCATCAGGACGGGGTGCTCGTCGGGCGACGGTTGGGGGAGCGCCAGGGGTACTGCAGACATGGACATCGGGACGACCAGCGGGTGGGTGGGCAGCGCTCAGTACGCGTTCGTCCGCGCCAGCACGATTCGCACGGTGCGCCAGAGGATCAGCAGGTCGAACGCCAGCGACCAGCGTCGCAGGTATTCGAGATCGAAGTCGATGCGGCGCTGCATCTTCTCGACGGTCTCGGTCTCTCCGCGCAGCCCGTTGACCTGGGCCCAGCCCGTGATCCCGGGCTTCACCTTGTGGCGCAGCATGTAGCCCTTGATGCGCTGCCGATAGAGTTCGTTGTGCGCGACGGCGTGCGGTCGAGGACCGACCAGGCTCATCGAGCCTTGCAGGACGTTCCACAGCTGTGGCAGCTCGTCGAGCGAGGTCTGACGCAAGCACGCGCCCCAGCGCGTCACCCGCTGGTCGCCACGCCGGGCCTGACTCACCGTCTCGCCGTCCTCCGCGACGGTCATGGTGCGGAACTTCAGCACGACGATCTCCCGCCCGTCGACGCCATAGCGGCGCTGCCGGAACAGGATCGGCCCCGGCGAGGACCGCCACACGCCCCAGGCCGCGACCAGCATGACCGGCCACAGGAGCGCCAGCATCGCGACCGACAGCAGCACGTCGCTGCCGCGCTTGAGCAGGCCGGCCGCGCCGACGAACGGCGTCTCGCAGACCGCGACGACGGGCATGCCGTTGAGGTCGTCGATGCGGGCCTGGATCAGGTCGAAGACGAAGATGTCGGGCACGAAGTAGACCGAGGCCGTCGTGTCCCTCAGTTGATCGAGCAACTGCGCCACACGGGCTTGCGCGTGCATCGGCAGCGCGATGAAGACCGTCTCGATCCCCCGGCACTTCACCTGCTCGGCGACGTCGTCGACGCCGCCGAGCACGGGGGCGTCGTCGAGCGCCCCGCCGCTTTCCACGTCGTCGCAGAAGTAGCCGGCGAAGCGATAGCCCAGGCCGCTGTCGGCCTGAAGGTGAGCGGCGATCTGGCGTCCGAGCGGCCCCGACGAGACCACCACCGCCTGGCGCACGCCATCAACCGCCAGCAACTGCGGCAGCAGCATCGGCAGCAGTCGATGGGCGGTGTACTGCAGCGTCGGCGTCAGCACCAGCCACACGGCGATCAAGCGCGGGTCGAAGTGCCCGAGAAAGCGCGTCGCATACCCGAGGAAGGCCAGGACCACGGAGATCCAGAGCCAGCGCGTCAGAAGACTCACGAGCAACTGCCGGGGCTGGCGCGGCAGCGACGGATCGCCAGGGAAGCTGAGCGCGAACGCCAGCAGCAGCAACAGCAGCTCCGCCCCCGTGAAGGGAACGCCGGTCACAAGGCTGCTCACGAGCAGCGACCCGCCAGCCAGCACCGGCTCGACGAACACCCGCACCGCCCACACGATCGAGCGATGGCCGCGGCCTAGCGGGACGCGTGGCGACGTGGCAAGCATGTGGGCGGATGCGGTGAAAGGCACGGACGCTATCCGTGCGATGTGACGACTTGCTTAACTGCTCTCGCGGCAGACCCTGAGGAACCGGCGACCCAAGGACACGCCGCATTCACGCGATCGACACAGTCGGCGCCCCGCAATGCGGCGCATCGCGCCGGACGACGCGGCGCGCGGTGCGCCGTCAAACCGGGCGCCGACGACGTCGCGTCGCCACGGCGACCACGCCGAGTCCGGCCAGCATCAGCGCGATGGCGCCGGGCTCCGGGACCGGCGCGACGCTGACGTTGAACCGCACCACCAGGTCATCGAAGTCGAGATCGGTGCGGGGCCAGCCATCCTCGAACAGCAGGCGGCCCGACAGGCGTCCCGGATCGAGAACCAGGCCGAACTGGCTCGTGCTCCAGCCGTAGTTGGCGGCGTTGCTCACGACCGCGGACTTGCCGCTGCTGCGGAAGCTGAAATCCAGCAGGCCCGCCGCCAGGCTCGTCGTGATGAGGGTGCCGCGAGCCGCCGTGCTGTCGATCATCGACGACTCGCCAGGCCCGAAGAACTGGTTGCGCAGCGTCGTTTCGGCACCTTCGAGCGTGTAGGTGACGAAGGCCCGCTGGCCCTCGTCGAGGCGCAGGCGCAGTTGACCGACGACCAGATCGACGCCGGCACCGACGAACTGCGTCGACGCGGTCGTCGTGCGCAGCGCCGTCGGATTGACGACCTCGAGGAAGCTTTGGGCGCTCGCGGCGGGAGCCGCAGACAGCACGGCCGTGGCGGCCGTCGCCAGAAGGAGTCTGTTCATGATCCGTTCCGTTTCTGCAAGAGGGGTGATGCCGCCGGCCTGCGGCTGGACACATTGCGATGAAAGGCCGATGAGCCGGCGGTGAGCCATGTGCCCGCAGCGCGACTTCCTACCGGCACCAGCGTATCGAGCGCCCTCGATCGGAACAATCGCAGTTCGATGCCAAGTCTGAGAAAGCACAGTCCGATCGGACTATTTGAAACACATTCATTTGCGGTCTGCAGCCCGATCGGCCGTGCGCTGAACAGCCCAGCAGTGCGGCGCGGGTCGCCCGGCGGCCCTGCCGCGACTGACACAAGGCCGTCAATGCGCCGAACTACCGTCGGCGCGAATCATTGAACGGAATACCCTGCCACCGTTCCCCGCGCCTCGGGGGGCCATGGTTGTCGCTTCGCATGGCCTCCTTGCATCTGTTGCACCCGGCGCTCATCCGTTGTCTGCCGTTCGCGCTCTTCATCGGATTGCTGGCGTTGCGCGGCGCTGTCGAAGGACACGTAGACACCCGCTGGCTCTACGGCCTGCAGGCCGGCGTCGCCGCCGTCGTCGTGGCCTTCCTGTTTCGCCACTACGTCGAACTGCGCGACCCCTGGGCCCCGGGGCGCTCGTGGCCGCCCGCGCTGCTGGCGGCGTTGTCCGGCCTGGCGGTGGCAACGCTGTGGGTGCTGCTGGACGAACCCTGGATGCGACTCGGCGAGCCGATCACCAGCTTCGTCCCGCTGGACGCGGCGGGCCAGCTCGATGGGCCTCTGATCGCCGTGAGACTCGCGGGGGCGGTCCTGGTCGTGCCCCTCATCGAGGAGCTGTTCTGGCGCTCCTTCCTGATGCGCTGGATCGACCGTCGGCAGTTCCTGACGCTGGCGCCGCGCGCCACGAGCCGCTTCGCGCTGGTGGCCAGCTCGGCGGTGTTCGCCCTTGGCCACGACCTGTGGCTGGCCGGGCTGATCGCCGGCCTCGTCTTCGGTGCGCTCTACCGCCACACCGGTCAGCTCTGGCATGCGGTGCTGTCCCACGCCGTCGCCAACCTGGCGCTGGGCCTGTGGGTCGTTCACCAGCGCGCCTGGAGCTTCTGGTGAACGACGACGCTCCGGCATGGCAGGCCCGGCGTCGCAGCGATGGCTGAGTTCGTTGCGCTCGATCGACGGCGCTTCGCCGCCGCCGCGGCGGCGACCGTCGCCGCCGGTCCGGCCCGGGCCTTGATGGCGGGCCAGGCGCCGGACTCGCCGCAAGCGCGTCTCGATGATCTCCGCAGATCGGCATTCACCTGCGCCGCCAGCGTGGCGGCTCGCGGCGGCACCTACAGCGCGGTCTGCATCGCGCCGCGCTTTGCGCTGACGGCGGGCCACGTGGCGGGCGACGGAAGAGGCCTGATGCTGTTCCTGAACCTGGGCCGCGACCTGTCGCACCGCCGTGCCGTGACCCAGGTGCATCGGCATCCGCGGCCGCAACGCATCGAGCCCGGCTATCCGCACGGCGACCTCGCACTGCTCGAGCTCGACGCGCCGCTGCCCGCCGAACTCGAACTGCCCCGCCTGGCGCGCCGGCCGATGCGTGCCGGCCAGCGGATCGAGATCGCGGGCTACGGCGGCTCGGGTCCGGGCGATCGCGGGATGACAGTTGCCAGCCACCCGGCCCTGCGCCGCATCGGTGCCAACCGGATCGATCGCGTCGTACCGGACGCGGGCGCAGGCGACGACGGCCCGCTGCTCTACCTGTTCAGCTTCGACCCGCCAGGCACCGGCCGCGAAGGTCCGGCGGCGTCGCTGGGCAACCGCGTCGAGACCGGGCTGGCCGCGGGCGACTCGGGCAGCCCGGCTTTCACGATGGAAGACGGGCGCCCGGCTCTCGTCGGGATCAACACCTTCGTGACGCGCAGCCGGCCGGACGAGGCACCGACCTACACCTTCGGCACCGTCGGCGGCGGCGAGGCCCTGAGGGCGCATGGCCGATGGCTGCGGTCGGTGCTGGGAGCGGAACCCTGGAGCGGTCCGGCATGAGCACACCGCTGCGCCTGGCCGTGTTCGCTCTGGTCTTCCTGCTGCTCCATGCACTGACAAGCTGGAGCGACGGCTTCGAGCGCTGGTTCATCGAAGACCTGAGCGTGCCGCTGGCGGCGTGGCTGCTGAACACCTCGGGCCTGGCGGCCGAGGCCGTCAGTGCGTCGGGCTCGCGCCTGGTCGCATCGGGCGGCGGGCTGAACGTCCTGCAGGGGTGCGAGGGACTCGACGTGCTGGCCCTCTGGATCGCCGCGGTGGCCGCCGGGCCCTTCAGCTGGCCCGGCCGCCTGCTCGGTTGGACTCTGGGCAGCCTGCTCGTGTTCGCACTCAACCAGCTGCGCCTGCTCAGCCTCTTCGGCATCTACCGCGAGCACCGCGCCTGGTTCGGGGACGCCCACGGCTTGTGGTGGCCCCTGGCGCTGGTCGGCGCGGTGTTCCTGCTCTACCTGGCGTGGCAGCGCTGCTTCTCGCCGCCGCAGCGCGCCCCGGCCGCCGGCGCCGCATGAGTTCGATGAGGCCGGCCTCGGCCCTCGCCAGCACGGCGCTGCGCGTCCTGCTGGTGCTGGCCTCGAGCGCGGCGCTGGCCCTGCCTTTCCAGCAGCGGCTGGTCGACGGCCTGCTGCCAGCCTGGCGCGTCGCCATCGAGCATCTGGAACCGGACTTCAAGGTCACCGATCTCCGCAGTTCCTCCGGCCCGCCGCGGCCGAGCATCGATCTCACCGTCACGCCGGCGCGCTACATGATCGTCGGCGCACGCGCGATCGCGCCGGACGCGGCCGCGCAGGCCCGGTCGTCGACGCCGCGCGGCGCCGTCTGGCTGGTCGTCACCGTGTTTGCGGCCGGCCTCGCCGTCTGGCCGCTGCGGTTCGGTGCGCGCGAGATGGCGTGGCGACTGCTCGCCGGCCTGCCGCTGCTGGCGGCCCTGCTGCTGGTCGACGTGCCGCTCGCGCTGGTCGGCCCGCTGCGCGCCATGCTGGTCGAGACGCTGGATCCGCACGGCTGGCACCCCTGGGTGGCTGCGTCGGCCTTCATGCGCGGCGGCGGTCGTGTGATGGTCAGCCTGCTGGCAGCGTCGGCCGCATGCCTGTGCGTGCAAGTCGCAATGCGCCGGCCCGTCACTCCCCGCGACGGGGCGCGTCAATGATCTGCTCGGCGGACTGGGGCGTCACGGCAAGTTCATATCACCCGTCAAGCATCGAGTGCATGCAAGATCAGGACGTTTCGCGACCGCCTCCTGCGCGCTCCGGCCGACCGGTGGCGGCGGCGGTCGTGGCCGTCCTGGGGCTTGCCAGCCCCCCGGCTCTTTCGATCATGGCGGGCAGCGTGCCCGATTCGGCGGCCGCGCGGATCGATGCCAACACCGGCGATTCACCCTGGACCTCGGCGGTCGCGGTGATCGTCAACGGCGGCATCTACTCCGGTGTGGTGGTCGCGCCGCAGCACGTGCTGACGGCTGCCCACGTCGTCGGCGCCTGGCCGCCGACGGCGCTGTCGGTCCAGCTCAACCCGGGCACGGTGCCGGTCACGCGCCACGTCACCGCCGTCCAGCGTTTCCCCAGCTACAGCTTCCCCTACGACGATCTGGCGCTGCTCACGCTCGGCGACATGGTGCCTGACACCGTGCGCGTGCTGCCGATCTACCGGCAGGGCCTGCCGCCGGCCCAGTCTCTGATCCTGGTCGGGCACGGCTACAGCGGCCTCGGCGATGTCGGCGCCTCGGTGCCGGGCGTGGCATCGACCAAGCGGCGCGGCATGAACGCCGCCGACGCAGTGCAGACCACCGTCGATACCTCAGGGCGCAGCAGCCTGTTCTACCTGTTCGACTTCGACGGCCCGACGGGCGCCGGGGCCTTGGGGGGACCGACGCTCGGCAACACCGTCGAGACCGGCCTGGCCGGCGGCGACTCGGGCAGCCCGGCCTACGCCGAGATCGGCGGCAGCCGCTGGCTCGTCGGCATCAACAACCTGGTCTCGCCGGCCCCGGGGTCGACGCAGGTGAACTACCGCTTCGGCACACTCGGCGGCGGCATCCTGTTGAGCGATCCGCGCTTCATCGACTGGCTGCAAAGCGCGACCCAGGGCAGCCTCGGTCAGCAACCCGCCTCGCACGGCGACGTGCCGCTGCCGGGCTGGGCGCTGGGATTGCTGGCGGCTTCGCTGGGCGTGGCCCAGCGGCGTCGCCGGGCCGGAGCGAGATCGACCGACCCGGTCCCGGTCGACGGCGACGCCAGGCCGCCGGCCTCGTGAGCCGCAGCCTGCCGCCGGCGGCTCAGCGAGTGGCCGGCCGCCTGCGCAGTACGAAGCCGAGCGCGCCCAGGCCGGCGAGCATCAGCGCGTAGGTCGACGGCTCCGGCACCGGCGCCACGGCGATGTCCATCAGCGGCGCCGCAGCCGAGGTGTTGCCGAGCACGCCGTAGGCCCCGAGCAGCAGCGCGGCGCCGGTCGCGAGGTCGATGCGGTAGAGCGAACTGCGGCTGTCGATCGGGTTCGTCAGCGAGGCGTAGGCGTTCCCGGTGATGCCCGAGACGTCGAAACCCACCAACGCCGACGTGTCCACGCCCAGCGCTCCCACCGTGACCAGCGTGCCGTTGTTCGGCGGCGACTGCAGGAACAGGCGGTCGGTGTCGAAGTCGATGCCGTACAGCGCGGTCCCGGTCGCAGGGTCGCGATCGTTGTTGGTGTAGGCCGAGCCGGCCAGCCGCGGCGTGCTGCCGCCGGGCACCGAGAGCGCCGTGTCCACGCTGACCTGCCCGGCGCTCGCGCCGTTGACGTTGATGCGCAGGTTGTCGCCGCCGCTGCTCGTCACCCGCAGCGACGGCAGGGTCTGACCCAGGTCCGGCACCGGGTTGAAATCGATGTCGTAGGCACGCCCTGCGCTCAGCGCGAATGCAGCGCCGCCGCTCGCATTCGTCAGGCTCGCGACGAAGCTGGCCTGGCCGGTGCGCGCGTCGAGCGTGTACAGGTTGTTGAAGCTGCCCAGCCCGTAGAGCAGGCCGTTGCTGGGGCGGAAGTCGATGCCCAGGACCACCTCGTTGAACTGCAGCCCGGAGATGGACACCGGCGCGCTGCCCTGCGTCGGCGACGCGCTGCTGAAGCTGGCGAGTTGCCAGTTGGAAGTCAGGCCGACGATGGTGTCGGCAGACTGCGCAGCCGCCAGCGTGCTGCACAAGGCCAGCGCCGCGGCGGCGGTCTTGCCCGGCGCGCGAAGGCGCCGCCGTCGTGCCCTGGGGCCGGCCGTGGTCGATGTCGTGCTCATGTTCATGCATTGCTCCTGTAGGGATAGATGGGGCCGCGGTGCGGCTCGCACCGCGGCCGAACAAGGCACTGCGGAGAACGTGAGGCCCAGGAGTGCATCGCGGTCGCTGGCCGACCGGCGCCTGGACTGACGGATACCGCGGTGGTCGAACCGCATCGCCGTGGCGACACGGAACCACGCCAGCCACTACGCCGGCTTCGGCGCGCGGGATGCGCAGCCGACGCCCGCCTCGCCGCGAATGATCCACCCGGCTCACGGACCGGCACGCGATCGACGCGGAACGGTCACGTCCTGCGGTTTGCGGCCGCGGGTGAGCGTCCTTCCGGCTCATCCTCCGCGGCCTTGGCATGGCTTGCTGTCACCGGACACCCCTAGGCTTCGTGCAGATTCCCGGAGCCGGCTCCGTCGGCGCTTCACTCCCATGCGCAGTTCATCGAAGTTCGTCGTCGTCGGTTCGATCGTCTGGTCGCTCGCCATCACCGTCCAGGCAGCGGCGCCCGTTGCCGAGCGCCCCGCAACGGCGCCGGACGCACGCAGCGCCGGTTTCGAGCCCTCGTCTCCGGCCGGCGATCAGGCATCAGCCGAGGCCCGACCGCCGCTGCCCGAGGCCGCCGTGCAGATCGCCGCCGCGCTCGGCGTCCTCGCCTTCCTGCTGCGCCACCGGCACCGCCAGGCCGGCTGACGGGGCCGACCATGGGCGACCGCGAGCCCCGCGACGACGAGTCCGCGGACGTCCGGCCGGAAACCCCGTCGGCCGCGGCGGCACGCATGCTCGCCGGCCTGTGGCTCGATCTGTTGCGGCCGCTCCATCGGGACATCCCCGGCCCGCCAGCGCCCGGCCTCGTCTCGATGCGTCGGCCGGCGGCGTGGACAAGGCCGCGCCCGGCCGGCGCCGAGCGGGACGAACAAGCCTAGGGCCGTCCGCGCTGCGGGAAGCCTGCGTCCGGACCACAGGGCCGAACGCGTGCCGTGCCGAACGGCTCACGCTCGCCGCATCGGCTTCAACGCGGCTTCATCGGCAGCTGATGCACTGGGTCTGCGCGCAAAGACGCGCATCCGGCGCCCTACGCGGTGCCGCACAGGGAGGACCACCGCATGCTGAAACGAGCGCTTGCCCGACTCGGGCTGTCGTGCCTGATGGCCTTGGCCGCCGCCGGCGCACGGGCCGAGGTCTACTGGTACCTGGCCAGCGACAGCCAGCAGAAGCCGTATCCCACGGCACAGGCCGCCTGCCTTGCGGGCGGCGAGGCGATCCTCGCGCAACAGCAGGCCGGATCGAGCCTCAAGCACCGCATCCAGGTGCTCAATGCGCTCGTGGTCGATCCCGAGGCCGAGGTGCAGTGCCGCGTCACCATCCAGCGCAAGCAGTTCAACGTGTGGCTGACGGTGCTGGCCGAGCAGCCCTACGACACCTACCGCAGCGGCACCTCGTGCGCGCTGCCCGGGCTGGCCGACGGCAACGGCTACTGCTGCCCGAAGTGCGATCCGGGCGGCTGCTCGGCGGGCGGCGGCGGCGGCGGGGGCAGCGGCGGCGGCCCGGGCACCGGCGGCAGCAATCCGATCGACGGCAGCTCGGGCAACAAGTTCCAGTTGCAGACCGACTATCGCGGCGCCGGCTGGATGCCGCTGACCTGGTGGCGGTCCTACAACTCGCTCAGCTTCGAGCGCGGGCCGTTGGGCATCAACTGGAAGCACGGCTACGAGAGGCGCCTCGTCGTCACCGCCTACGCTGCCGGCAGCAACCAGGTCGTGCCGGGCGCCGTCAAGCTCTATCGCGAGGACGGCCGCCGCTACGACTTCAACGCCAGCGGCAGCGCCTGGCTGCCGGCCGAAGCCGACATCGACTATCGCCTGGATCGCCTGACCGACGCTGAGACCGGCACCACCGGCTGGCGGCTGCGCACACCCGACAACCGCTTCGAGAGCTACGACGCCCAGGGCCGGCTGACCGCCATCACACGGCTCGACGGCGCGCGGTTGAGCCTGGCCTACGCCGCCCCCGACAGCGACCGCCTCACCAGCATCACCGACCCCTTCGGCCGCGCGCTGACGCTGGGCTACGACGCGCAAGGCCGCATCGCCACCGTGACCCGGCCCGATGGGCGCGTCATCACCTACGCCTACAACGGCGCCGGCAGCATCGCCAGCGCCAGCTATCCCGAGGGCGCCGGCAGCGTCCAGCGCAACTACCTGTACAACGAGCCGGCCAACGTGGGCGGCAGCTTCCCCAATGCCCTGACCGGTATCGTCGACGAAGCGGGCCGACGCTTCGCGACTTTCCGCTACGACGCGCAGCAACGCGCCACGCTGTCCACCCACGCCGGCGGTGCCGACTCGACGGCCTTCACCTACAACGCCGACGGCAGCGCCACCGTGGTCGATGCGCTGGGCACCAGCCGCAACTTCGGCTACAGCAACATCCTCGGCCGGCGCGTCGTCACCGGCGTCAGCCAGCCCTGCAGCAGTTGCGGCGGCGCGGTGGCACAGGCGCTGAGCTACGACCCCCAGGGCAATGCCACCAGCAGCACCGACTTCAACGGCAACCTGAGCTGCAGCGCCTTCGACGTCACGCGCAACCTTCGCACGGCCGAGGTCGAGGGCTTGCCGGGCTCGACCGCCTGCAGCAGCGTCACGCCGGCCGGCGCGGCCCTGCCCGCGGGCGCCCGCAAGACCAGCACCCAGTGGCACCCCGAATGGCGCGTGCCGGTGCGCCGGGCCGAGCCGAAGAAGCTCACCACCTGGGTCTACAACGGCCAGCCCGACCCCTTCAACGGCAACGCCGTCGCCGCCTGCGCGCCGGCCGATGCGCTGCTGCCCGACGGTCGCCCGATCGCCGTGCTGTGCAAGCGCGTCGAGCAATCGACCACCGATGCCAGCGGCGCGGCCGGCTACTCCGCCACCGTGGGCAACGGCGTCGCCGGCAACGCCACGCCGGCGCTTCGGAGCTCGGCCTGGACCTACAACCGCCACGGCCAGCCGCTGACGATGGACGGACCGCGCACCGACGTGGCCGACACGGCGACCTATGCCTACTACGCCGACACCACCGCCGATCACCGCATCGGCGACCTGAACCAGGTCACCAACGCGCTGGGTCACGTCAGCCGCATGAGCCGCTACGACGCACACGGCCAGGTGCTGGAGATGCTGGACGCCAACAACGTCGCCACCACCTACGGCTACGACGAGCGCCAGCGCCTGAGCACGCGCACCCAGGCCGCCGGCACCGGCGCGGCCCGCACCACCACCTACGGCTACGACCCGCGGGGACTGCTGAGCCAGGTGCTGCTGCCGGCCGGCACGACGCTCAACGCGGCCGGGACCGGCGGCGCGCTGGCTGGCCGCAGCTACACCTACGGCTACGACGATGCCCAGCGCCTGACCTCCATCACCAGCGCCGGCGGCGAGCAACTGCTGCTGGAGCTGGACGGCCTGGGCAACGTGCGGCGCGAGGAGCTGCTCAATGCGCCGGCGCTGGGCGGCCAGACCAGCCTGCTGCGCCGCGAGTTCGACAGCCTGGGCCGACTGTTCCGCGAGATCCGCCTCATCAACGGCATCGACCGCACCAGCAGCTTCGGCTACGACGCGCAGGGCAACCTGACCAGCCTGACGCGCCCGGCCGAGCCGGCCTACGGCGAGAGCAGCGCGCCGCTGGAGGTGCGGCGCTACAACGCGCTGAACCAGCTCCGGCAGATCGAGGACGCGCAATACGGCGCGGCTTCACCGACCGTGCTGGCCCCCGACGCCCGCGAGCAGCTGACGGCCGTCACCGCGCCCAACAACGCCAGCACCAGCTACCAGCGCGACGGCTTCGACCAGGTGCTGACCGAGACGTCTGCGGACCGCGGACTCACCCGCTACACCTACGACGCCGGCGGCAACCTGCGCATCGTGCTGGACGCCCGCGGCGTCACCGCCACGCACGCCTATGACGCGCTGAACCGGCGCACCGCGACCGCCTACACCCAGGCCGGCCAGACCAGCAGCGAGGACCGCGCCTGGACCTGGGACGCCAACGCCGGCGGGCCGATCGCCTGCGCCAACGGCGTCGGGCGGCTGTGCCGGGTGGTGGATGCCTCGGGCACGCTGCACCACGCCTACGACGTGTTCGGCAACCTGGTCGAGCTGCGCACGGTGGAACTGGGCATCGACCGCAGCCTGCGCCATGGCCACGACGGCGAGGACCGGCCGAGCGGCCTGGTCGCGTCCAACGGCAAGGCGATGGCCGCCGTGCGCGACGCCGAGGGCCGTGTGCGCCAGGTGCTGGCGGTGGTCAACGGCACGAGCCTGCAGGTGGTCAAGAGCGCCACCCATCGGGCCGACGGCCAGGCCGACCGCGTGACGCTGGGCAACGACGTCTTGCTGGACCGCGGCTTCGACTCGAGCGGCGCGCCCGGCGGCCTGACCGAGACCGGCGTCGCGCCGCCCGGCGGCGGCACGACCGCCGAGGGCGATGTGCCGCTGCCGCTGTGGGCGATCGCGCTGCTGGCGGCGCTGTTGGCGCCGTTCATACGCAAGCGCCGGGGCTTGCCGGCCCTGATGGCCGCCGCACTGCTGGGCTCGGCGCTGCCCGAGACCCGCGCCGACGAGGCGATCCAGTACGACGCACGCGGCAACGTGCAGAGCCGCAGCGTCGACGGGCGGTCCAGCAGCTACCGCTATGACCGCATCGACCGGCTCCACCAGGAGAGCGGCGTCGCCAGTCAGAGCTTCGGGCTCGATGCCAACGCCAACC
>Ga0268299_1001023_pt1 | contig 61587 bp, 65 predicted proteins | sample NOBtaG_FD_193484 | JGI IMG/M metagenome (GOLD analysis project Ga0268299, IMG submission 193484) | Activated sludge microbial communities from bioreactor in Nijmegen, Gelderland, Netherland - NOB reactor | ecosystem: Engineered > Bioreactor > Aerobic > Activated sludge | place: Netherlands...
TGGCCATCCCGATGCCGGGACAGCCGCCGCCGCGCGGCAAGCCGCTACGGGTTTCGCCCTGCGGGCTCAACCCTCCGCGCCTTGCCGCGCACCTGTGGACCTACACCACTTCCTGGGACATCAACCGTTCACTGCGCTCGAACAGATCCGGCGAGTCGGATCACGAAGCGCGCACGACGTGCGCGCCGACCCTGTACCTCCGCTCCTCGGCGCTCCCCAAATCGCCCCTGCCGGGTACCCCCTGCCGCGAAGCCCACCGCTCGCTGCCCATCGATGGCGCGCCACCGCGGCCACCCCGCAGCGGCTTCGCGCCGCTGCTCGAACGCCCGCGTTCTCGGGTCACGAACGACCGCAATGCGCCGGCGAGCAGCCCGACCAAGTGTCCTTGTTCCTGATGTTTGAGTACCAAGTCGTACAAGTCAGATCTTCTCGCCGACCGTGATTCGATGCAGTAGCCGGCGGTGGCCCTGGTAACCGCCGGTGGCGGCGTGCACGAGGCAGCGGTTTTCCCACATCACCAGCATGCCTTGCTGCCAGCGGTGGCGGTAGACGAAACGGTCCTGCCCCTGGTGCACGAACAGTTCCTTCAGGATCGACTGCGCCTCGTCGTCGGGCAGGCCGTCGATGCCGATCGTGTAGCCCGGGCTGACGAAGAGCGCGGTGCGGCCGGTCTCGGTGTGCACGCGGGCGATCGGGTGCGTCTGGGTCGCCAGCGCCGAGTCGTCGAAGCGGATCGCCATCGAGCGGCCCTGGTCACGTTCGCCGTAACGGCCCTGGCGCGAGTAGCCGCGGCGCGCCGAGTGGATGCCCTCCAGTGGCTCGACCAGGGTCTTCGTTGCCGCCGGCAGTGCCTCCCAAGCGAGGTACTGGTTCGCGAACAGCGTGTCGCCACCCACCGGCGGGATCACGTCGCCGTAGAGCAGCGTCGCCGCCGGCGGGTGGGCGAGGAAGCTCCAGTCGGAGTGCCAGTTGTCGGCGAAGAGGGTGCTCGTCTCGTCGGGCTCGCGCCGCACCTGCGCGACATGCGGGTGGCCGGGCACCGACTCGAAGTACGGGTCGGGGCCGAAGGGGCCGACCGTTGCCGCGAAGCGCTCGAGGTCTTCGAGCGCGAGCTGCTGCCCGGGGAAGGCCAGCACCTGATGGCGCAGCCACAGTTGGCGCAGCGCGGCCGCGGTGGCGGGCGAGGGTGTCTGGCGCAGGTCGATGCCGTGCACGAACGCGCCGCAGGGGGCGTCCTGCACGACGACGTCGAAGGTCATCGTCGCCGCTACGCCGCTTGCCGTGCCTTGGCGGCCTGCCAGCGGTCGAGCTTGGCGCGCGCCTCGTTGTGCGCCGGGTCGAGCGCGGCGTCGTGGCCCTCGCGCTTGCAGGTCAGCTCGATCACGTAGCCGTTGGGGTCGCGGAAGTAGATCGAGTCGATGAAGCCGTGGTCGGAGATGCCGCGCGTCTCGATCCCCGCCGCCTGGCCCTTCGCGAACATCGAATCGAGCGTCGCGCGGTCGACCTCGAGCGCGATGTGGAGGTCGAAGTCGTGCTGCGGCTTGAACTCGAAAGGCATGTCCGGCGCCTCGAAGAACGCCAGGCACGAGCCGTCGCCCATGCGGTAGAAGGTGTGCAGCGTCTGCGTCTTGCGGCCGCTCTTGGTCTCGCCGATCTCGAGCGTGCCGACCAGCGGCAGGCCGAGGAAGCCCTCGTAGAAGCGCCGCGTCTCTTCCGAGTCGCGGCAGCGGTAGGCGTTGTGGTGCAGGCCATTGATCATGGAGTCATCTCCTGGCGCATCAGCAGTGAGTTACCCAAGGATTGCCGCGGATCCGGCTCCGCCGGTCCGCTGGCAACGCCCCCTCGGGGGGCAGCGACCGGGAGGGAGCGTGGGGGCTCCAGTTCATACCGTTGCCAACTGGCCCTTCGGCAGCTGCGCCGCGAAGCCGTTGATCGCCTCGTAGACCTTCTGCCAGGTCGAGCGGCCCTTCATGCGGTCGAGCCAGCGCTTGACGTTGGGGTAGGCCGAGAGGTCGGAGCCGATCACTTCGGCGAGGTGCACGAACGACGCGCCGTAGTAGTCGGCGATCGTGATCTGCGCGCCGCACAGGTAGGCCTTGTCGGCACCGAGCAGCCCCTCGTCGAGAACCTTCATCCAGGCCTTCGCACGCTCCTGGCCCCACTGCACGGTGACACGCTGCGACTCCTCGGTCGGGCGCTTGTGGAAGGGGAAGATCTGCGAGTAGACGGTGCCGTAGGCGAGGTCGCGGCAGAGCTGGGTGTTGATCCAGTCCATCATCTCGTTGACGCGCGCGCGCTCCTGCAGCCCCTTCGGGTAGGCCGGCGAGTCGATCTTGTCGGCCAGGTACTTCAGGATCGCCGAGCTCTCGGTGAGGCGGAAGTCGCCGTCCTCGAGCACCGGCACCAGCCGGTTGGGGTTGATGGCGGTGTAGGCCTCGCCCATGTGCTCGCCGGTGAAGAGGTCGACGACCTTCATCTCGGCGTCGATGCCGTTGTCGGCGATGAACATCATCACCGGGCGGCTGGTGGTGGAGGCGGGGTGGTAGTAGAGCTTCATCGCTGTGGCCGCGCGGGGCGCGTCGTGGGGCCGAAGGGGGCGCTAGCGTGCCCGATCCCCGCCCTTCCGTAAAGGGCGGATACCGAGCACCGGTGGCCGGGAGGGGTCCGCGCCTCGGCGACAGCGCCACCGGCGCGGCGCCGATATAGTCGATCGGCCACCTGCCGCCCTCGCCGCAGCGAGGCGGATAACGAATGAAACGAGGAGACCGAGAGTGACCGCCCCACCGAAGTCCCCGACCGCAGCCGCGCCGGTCGGCCGACCTGACGAAGGCTGGCTCGCGAAGCAGGCCGCCGAGGCGATCGTCGACCCGGAACGCGAGATCGTCGACCCGCACCACCACCTGTGGGACCGGCGCGGCCACCGCTACCTGCTGCCCGAGCTGCTGGCCGACACAGGCAGCGGCCACCGCGTGACCACCACCGTCTTCGTCGACTGCATGGCCTTCTACCGTGCCGACGGCCCGCCGGAGCTGAAACCGATCGGCGAGACCGAGTTCGCGAACGGCGTCGCGGCGATGGCCGCCAGCGGCGGCTACGGCGAGACGCGCGCCTGCGCCGGCATCGTCTCCTATGCCGATCTGACCCGCGGCGCCGCGGTGCAGGCGGTGCTGGAGGCGCACCTGCGCGCCGGCGGCGGCCGCTTCAAAGGCATCCGCCACGCCGGCGGCTGGGACTCGAGCCCGGAGATCCGCAACAGCCACACCAACCCGCCGCCCGGGCTCTATGCCGACGCTGCGTTCCGCGAGGGTTTCGCGCAGCTGGCGCCGCTCGGGCTGTCGTTCGAGGCCTGGCAGTTCCACCCGCAGCTGCCCGAGGTGACCGCGCTTGCGCGCGCCTTCCCGCAGACGGCGATCGTGCTCAACCACCTCGGCGGGCCGCTCGGCGTGGGCCCCTACGCCGGCCGCGGCGCCGAGGTCTTCGCGCAGTGGCGGCACGACCTCGCCGAGCTGGCGCGCTGCGACAACGTGGTCTGCAAGCTCGGCGGCCTGGGCATGACGATCGGCCCCTTCGGCTACCACCAGCGCGCGGTGCCGCCCACCTCGCAGCAGCTCGCCGACGACTGGCGGCCCTGGGTCGAGCATGGCGTCGAGCACTTCGGCGCCGCGCGCTGCATGTTCGAGAGCAACTTCCCGGTCGACAAGATGAGCACCGGCTACGCGGTGCTGTGGAACGCCTTCAAGCGCCTGGCCGCCGGCGCCGGCGACGCGGAAAAGACCGCGCTCTTCGCCGGCACCGCGCGCCGGGTCTATCGTCTGTGACGTTTTCCAACCGGAGCCCGCGATGAAAGAAGGACTGCAGCTGCGTTCGCTGATCAAGCCCGAAGGCGAACTCGAGGTCTCGCTCGTCGACACCACCTTTGCCGACCCCGGCGCCGACGAGGTGCTGATCCGAGTCGAGGCATCGCCGATCAACCCGTCGGACATCGGGCTCTTGTTCGGCGCCGCCGACGCCTCGACGCTGCAGGTTGCGGGCAGCGCGGCGCGCCCGGTGGTGACGATGAAGGTGCCGCCGGCGTTGATGCCGGCGATGGCGGCGCGCGTCGGCCAGAGCATGCCGGTGGGCAACGAGGGCTCGGGCACCGTGGTCGCGGCGGGTTCGTCGCCGGCGGCGCAGGCGCTGCAGGGCCGGCTCGTCGCGGCGATCGGGGGCGCGATGTACTCGCAGTGGCGCATCGCCAAGGTCGAGCAGTGCCTGCTGCTGCCCGCCGGCACCACACCGGCCGAAGGCGCGTCGTGCTTCGTCAACCCGCTCACCGCGCTCGGCATGGTCGAGACGATGAAGCTCGAGGGCCACAAGGCACTCGTGCACACCGCGGCGGCGTCGAACCTCGGTCAGATGCTCAACCGCATCTGCCTGGCCGACGGCATCGCGCTCGTCAACATCGTTCGCAAGCCCGAACAGGAGGCGCTGCTGCGCGAACAGGGTGCGAAGCATGTCGTCAGCACCGCGAGCCCGGACTTCGCCGCCCAGCTGACCGACGCGCTCGCCGAGACCGGCGCGACGATCGCCTTCGACGCCATCGGCGGCGGCCGGCTCGCGGGCCAGATCCTGTCGTGCATGGAAGCGGCGATCAACCGCAGCGCCAAGGCCTACAGCCGCTACGGCAGCGCGGTGCACAAGCAGGTCTACCTCTACGGCATGCTCGACCCGTCGCCGACCGAGCTGCGCCGCAACTTCGGTATGGCCTGGGGCGTCGGCGGCTGGCTGCTGTTCCCGTTCATGCAGCGGCTCGGCGCGGCAGGGGCCGAGCGGCTGCGCCAGCGCGTGGTGGCCGAGCTGAAGACCACCTTCGCGAGCCACTACACACGAGAGGTCTCGCTCGCCGGTGCGCTGGCTGCCGACGCGATCGCCGAGTACAACGCCCGCAGCACCGGGCACAAGGTCCTGATCTGCCCGCAGGCATAGGGCTGTCAGCCGGGGTCGCTCGTCGGCCGTTCGCGCGCCGCGGCGCGCCGCGCGCGGTGGCGCAGCGCCACCAGCAGCAGCGCGCCGGTGGCGGTGGACAGCCAAAGCCGCGGATCGCCGACGAGCTGCGGCAGCTGCCACAGCAGCTCCGGGCTCTTCTGCTCGACATAACGCACGAGTTCGAACACCTCGGCGGCGCCGAAGCGTTCGGCGTCGGCGGGTGTCACCTCCACGCCCTGCCAGCGTGCCGGCGGCAGCAGCCGCGCGAAGGCGCCGGCGGCGATCGCCGCCAGCGCCAGCGGCCCCACCGGGCGCAGCAGGCTCTGCAGCAGCTGCACCCGCGCCGTCGTCGGCGCCTGCAGGTACAGCCGCGTCACCAGGCGGGCGATGCTGGTGCGAAGCACGAAACGCTCGGGAGGCGGGGGAGGGGTCATCGTGGGCCTCCTGGGGATGCGGTCGGCGGGGCCAGGCCCCGGTGTGGCGAAGATAGCCGCCGGGGTGCACCGCAGCTGCATGCGAGGTGCAAGGCAATGTGTCGGGCGGTGTCGGCGCCGACACAATGCCCGCCGACCGTGGCCGCGTGATGACGGCGGAGCGCGCGGCGCCGGGGTGAAGTCAGGCGCCGAGCTGCCGTGCCAGATCGGTCAGGCTCGGCGCGCTCCAGTCCACCGGCACGGTGGCGGCGTGTTCGCCCCTTCCCGGTCCCTTTTCGTCGGGGCGGGCGACGAACGCGGTGCGCAGCCCGGCCGCAGCGGCCGCCGCGAGGTCGTTCGAGTGCGCGGCCACCATCAACGTCTCGCCCGGTGCGCAGTCGAAGGCGGCGGCCGCCGCCAGGTAGACCACCGCCTTCGGCTTGTAGTCGCGCGCGAGTTCGGCGCCGAGGACGGCGTCCCACGGGAAGCCGTTGCGCCGCGCGAGGTCGACCATCAGCGAGATGTTGCCGTTGGAGCAGGGCGCGATGCGGAAGCGCTCCCGCAAGCGCAGCAGCCCGGGGGAGACATCGGGCCAGGCGTCGAGGCGGTGCCACGCCAGGTTGAGCTGCACCCGCGTCGCGTCGTCGACGTCGCCGAGCCCGAGGTCGGCGAGCACGCGGTCGAGGTTGTGCCGGTGCAGCACGTCGAGCTTGCTGAACGGCAGCGCGCCGCTGCGCACCGCCTCCATCGCCGGCTGGTACTGTGCGCGCCAGGCATCGGCAAAACCCTCGGCGTCTGCGACCCGCGCGCCGAGCAGGGCACGCACCTCGCGCGCGATCGATCCGCGCCAGTCGACCAGGGTGCCGAAGACATCGAAGACGAGGGCACGGATCTCGGACATCGGAGGGGCTCCTTCGGCAGCAGGGTCGCGTGATGATGCCCTGCTGCCCGGTCGCGGTGGCACGCGACCGTGGCGACCGGGCGCAATCCGGACCTCGCCCGGCTTGGCCACAATCGGCCGACGCCACGCTGTTCAGTGGCACCAGGAGAGTTGCAGCCATGGCCCACCGTTCGAACCCCTCCGTCCGGCGATCGGCCGGCGCCTGGCTGTCGCTGGCGGCCCTGCTCGGCCTGGCCGGCTGCAGCGTCGAGTGGCAGAACCGCCAGGCCGCCGCCGAGCTGGCCGAGCGCGCGAAGCCACCGGGGTCGGCCTACGCGGGCTGGCGCATCTTCCAGGAGCGGTGCGCGCGCTGCCATGGCAGCGAGGCCAGCGGCGGCAGCGGCGGCCCCGACCTGCTGCCGCGGGTTCGCGAGATGGGCCCGCGGCGGTTTGTCGGCCTGGTGCTCGACCGTTACGACTGGAGCCTGCCGCCGCCGCCCGCGGGTGCCGCCGCGCCGGCGGCGAAGGAGGCGCAGATCGACACCGTGCTGCAGCGTCGGGCGCCGCCGCTGCAGATGCCGGCCTGGCAGGGCGAGCCGCAGGTCAGCGCCCACATCGCCGACCTCCACGCCTACCTTGCGGCCCGCGCGCAGGGCACTCTCGGGCCGGGGCGACCCAGCCCCTGAGCGCCCCCAGGGCCGGGCTGCGCCCAACCCGCCCCCCGCGGGGGTTCAAGGTGACCGGCCAAGCCGGATCACCTTAAGAGGGCTATCGACGCGCGGGGCCTCATGTCACCCCGGGCGGCCGCCGGGTCGCCGCCTCGGCGGCCTCGGCGGTGACGCGGTCAGTGTGTCGTAGAGCGCCTGTGCGGCCACCGAAAGGCCACGGTCGCGCCGACGCACGACGAACACCTGGCGAACGAGGTCCGGTGCCTGGAGCGGCCGCGTCGCCAGTGCCTCGTCGGCGAAGTGAAACAGCGTCAGCGACGGCACGACCGTGATGCCGAGCCCCGCACGAACCATGCCGGCGACGCTGGCCAGCTGGTCGAGCTCGAGCACCGTCGTCAGCCGCGCCGGGTAGATCGCGGCGTCGAGGTACTGGCGAACGCTGCTCGATCGCGCCAGCTGCACGATCGGGTGCGGCGCCAGGTCGGCCAGCGTGATCGGCCCCCGCCGCAGCGCCAGCGCGTGGCCGCGCGGGCAGACGACATGAAAGGCGTCGTGGCAGAAGTCCTCGGTCGCGAGCTCCGGCGCCGCCGCGCGGGTCGACGCGATCGCGAAGTCGGCCCGGCCGCTGCGCACGCGGTCGATGCAGTCGTCGGAAAGCACGTCGGCGACATCGAGTTCGATGCCCGGGTGCCGCGAATGGAACGCGGCCAGCAGCGGCGGCAGCCAGCCGGCGGCCAGCGACGGCAGCAGCGCGATCGCGACGCGGCCGCGGCGCCGCGCCACCTGGTCGTGCAGGTCGGCGAGCGCGGCCTCGGTGTCGTGCAGCAGCCGGCGTGCCGCTTCGTAGAAGGCGCGGCCTTCGGCGGTGAGCTCGACGGCACGCGTCGTGCGGTCGAACAGCCGCGTGCCGAGCGCCTGCTCGAGCGCACGGATCAGCGCCGAGAAGGCCGGCTGCGACAGGTGTGTCAGCGCCGCCGAGCGGGTGAAGTTGCGCTGTTCGGCCAGCGTCACGAAGGCCTGCAGCTCGCGCGTCGAGAGATTGATCGGCATAGCCGATGAATCTATCCCGACTTTCGATTTCACGGATCACCGGCGGCTGCCTACAGTGCCGCCGCGATGGACGACACCCTGCACATCGGCTGTGCCGCCGGCTTCTCGGGCGACCGCACCGACGCCGCCATGCCGGTGGTCGACGCGCTGCTGGCGTCGGGTGCACCGGCCTTCCTGATCTTCGAGACGCTGGCCGAGCGAACGCTGGCGCTGGCACAGATGGCCCGGCGGCAGGACCCCGAGGCCGGATACGAGCCGCTGCTGTTGCCGATGCTCGCGCCAGTGCTCGCGCGCTGCCTCCGCGGAGGCGTGCGCATCGTCTCCAACTTCGGCGCCGCGAACCCGCGCGGCGCTGCGCTGCGAGTCCGCGCGCTGGCTCGTGAACTGGGGCTGCCGGTGCCGCGAGTCGCGATCATCCACGGCGACGACCTCTCGGGCGCGCCGCACCGCGCGATGCTCGAGCAGGCGCTCGGAGACACGCTGCGCGGCCGCACGCTGGTCAGCGCCAACGCCTACCTCGGCGCCGAGCCGATCGCCGCCGCGCTGAACGCCGGCGCGCAGATCGTCGTTGCCGGGCGGGTGGCCGACCCCTCGCTGACCGTCGGCCCGGTGATGGCGCACTACGGCTGGAAGCCCGACGACTGGCCGCGCCTGGCGCGTGCGACGATGGCCGGCCATCTGCTCGAGTGCGGCACCCAGGTCACCGGCGGCTACTACGCCGACCCGGGCATCAAGGAGGTGCCCGGGCTCGCGAACCTCGGCTACCCGATGGCCGAGGTCGACGACGACGGCGTCTGCACGATCGGCAAGCCGCCGGGCACCGGCGGCATCGTCGACCGGCATGTCGTCACCGAGCAGCTGCTGTACGAGGTGCACGACCCCTGTGCCTACGTCACGCCGGATGTCGTCGCCGACATCGGCGAGGCCGAGGTGCACGAGGTCGGTCCCGACCACGTGCGCCTCGCCGGCGTCCGCGGCCACCCGCGCACCGGAACGCTGAAGGTCAATGCCTGCTTCGAGAGCGGCTGGCTGGCCGAGGGCGAGATTTCGTACGCCGGCGCGCGCGCCGAGGGGCGTGCGAGGCTGGCCGCCGAAACGCTGCGCGAGCGGCTGCAGGGCCTCGGCGCGCTGCGGGTCGACCTGATCGGCGCCTGCAGCCTGTTCGGCGACGACGCCGGCCGCCGGCTGGCCGCGACACCCGACCGCGGAGCAACCGATGTCAGGCTGCGCGTCGCGCTGCGCCACGCCGAACGTGAGGCCGCCGAGCGGCTGGCGCGCGAAGTCACGGCGCTCTATTGCTGCGGCCCGGCCGGTGGCGGCGGTGTGCGAACCGCGGTGCGGCCGACGCTCGGCACGGTGTCGTGCCTGCTGCCGCGCGAGCAGGTGCCTTGTGGCTTCGAGCTGCTGGATTGACAGGCCGTGAGCGAAGCCACCGCACCGCCGATCACCGTGCCGCTGTGGCGCGCCGCACACGGCCGCACCGGCGACAAGGGCGACCGATCGAACATCGGCGTCATCGCCTGGCACGAAGACCTCTACCCGCTGCTCGTTGTGCAGCTGACCGAAGCGGTGGTGGCCGCGCAGTTCGGTCACCGCCGCCCGCGTGTGGTGGTTCGCCACCTGCTGCCGAAGCTGCACGCGATCAACTTCGTGCTCGATGGCGTTCTCGACGGCGGTGTCAACGACGCGCTCAACCTCGACAGCCACGGCAAGTCGCTGTCGTTCCTGCTGCTCGAGCTGCCGCTCGAGGTGCCCGCTGCGCTCGTGCCGTTGCTTCGCGGGCCCGATCGCTGAACACCCCCACCGAAGGAGAACCGAGTGACCCTGCCATCCCGCCGACGGACTCTGTCCGCACTCACCGCCGCCCTGTTCGCCGCCGGCCTCCCGCCGGCCGCCAGCGCGCAGGCCGGCAACTACCCGGAGAAGCCGGTCACCTTTGTCGTGCCTTTCGCCGCCGGCAGCGCCACCGACCAGCTCGCACGTGCACTCGGCAGCGCAGTCGCGGCGCAGGGCAAGCAGCCGGTGGTGGTGGACAACAAGGCCGGCGCGGGTGGCATGCTGGCGGCGCAGGCGGCGGCGCGCGCCGCACCCGACGGCTACACGGTGTTCATCACCACCAACACCACGCATGCCGCCAACCAGCATCTGTACAAGAAGCTGCCGTACGACGCGGTGAAGGACTTCGCCCCCGTCACCGGCCTCGGCAAGGGCGGCCAGGTGCTGGTGGTGCGCACCGACGCGCCGTACCAGAGCGTGGCCGACCTCGTCGCGGCGGCCAAGGCCCGGCCGGGCAAGCTCAGCTTCGGCAGCGGCAGCTCGAGCAGCCGTGTCGCCGGCGAGATGTTCAAGCAGCTCTCGGGCACCGACATCCTGCACGTGCCGTACAAGAGCAACCCGATGGCGGTGACTGACCTGCTCGGCGGCCAGATCGACCTGATGATCACCGACACCGCCACCGGCGTTCCGCAGATCAAAGGCGGCAAGCTGCGTGCACTGGGCGTCTCCACCGCGAAGCGCATTCCGCTGCTGCCCGAGGTGCCGACGATCGCCGAGGCCGGCGTCAAGGGTTACGACATGGGCTACTGGTTCGCTGCCTACGTCCCTGCAGGCACACCGGCGCCGGTGGTCTCACGGCTGCGCGAGCTGCTGGTGGCCGCGGTGGCGAGTGCACCGGCGAGGGCCTTCTTCGAGGCCTCCGGCGCCGACGGCTGGACCACCACACCCGACGAGCTGGCGCGCTTCCAGGCCGCCGAGACGCAGAAGTGGGGCCAGGTGATCAAGGCCGCCGGCATCGAGGCGGAGTGACCGCGTGCCGGCGCGCGCCGGCGACTCCCTCGTTCGTTGCCCGTCGCGGCGCGGCGAATTGCAGTATCTTCGCCGGCCTGCCGTGACAGCGACGAGGACGCCATGACGACGAGCCACGAAGTCCAACGCGAACGCACCCGGCTGGCGCTGCTGCTGGCGGCGCTGGGCACGGTGGCCGGCTGTGCGGCACCGCCGCCGCCGCCGCCGCCGCCCCCGCCGCCGCCGCCGCCCGAACCCGAAGTGAAGAACCGGCTGCGCTTCGAGGACAGCCCCGAAGGTGCCCGCGCGATCCTGCCCGACTCGATCCTGTTCGACTTCGGCAAGAGCGACCTTTCGGCCGACGCCGAACCTTTCATCGACCTGCTGAAGCCGGCCTTCGCGAAGGCGCGCGGCCAGATCATCGTCGAGGGCCACACCGACAGCGTCGGCAGCGACGCCGTCAACAAGCGGCTGTCGCTCGAGCGCGCCAACCGCGTCCGCACGTCGATCGTCTCGCGCCAGGTGCCGCCGAACCGCGTCGAGGTGCGCGGCCTCGGCAAGGACAAGCCGCGCCGCTCGCCCGAGACCAACGACGACGACCGCCAGCTCAACCGCCGTGCCGAGATCCTGTTCCCGGGCGAGACGGTCGATTCGCTCGGCGGCCGCGAGATCGAAGAGCTGAGCAAGCAGCTCGCCCGCGCGAAGGAACAGGGCAGGAAACCGTGACCGACGCGGGGGCGGGCGCCCCCGTTGGCGGGGCCCGGGCGCCGCGGCGCCGGCGGCCTCGGCGCCGCGGTGGCCGTTGGCCGCGGCTGCTGGCGGGTGCAGCGCTCGGGCTGCTCTGCGGGGTGCCGGCAGCAGCGGCGCGCATCGAACGGACGCAATCCACCGTCGTGCTGCCACCTGGCCGCTCGGTGCTCTCGCCGTACCTGAACCCGCGCGACGGCACGCTGGTGCTGCATGTGCAGCCACTGCAGTCGGCCACCCCCGAGCAGTGGCTCGACGCGCGCAGCGGACGGGCCTGGTCGGGTGAGTTGCCGGCGTTGCTGCGGGACTTCGAGCACCTCGGTTCGGAGGCCCCCGCCGGGGTCGCCGCCGGCACCGCACCCGACCTGGCGCTGCTGCGCGCGCTCGGCTGCACCGGCGCCCATGTGATCTGCACCTCGGCGCTCGACGCCGAGGTGCTGCTGCTGCTCGGCCCCGCCGGCCAGGGCGGCGCGGCGGCGACGGTGGTCGACCTGCGCGCGCTGCTCGCCGAAGCGGAGGAGGTGCTCGCCGGCCGGCGCGACGGGCGCACCGTCGATTGGGGCGACCTCGAGTGGCGTGCACTCGAGGTCGCCGCGCAGCGGCCGGAGCGCCGCGCGCGCTGGCTCGACGCGCTGCGCTCGGTGCGCGACATCGATGCCTTCGAGCGGCTGCTGGCCAGCGTCACCGCCGCCCCCCGGCTTGCGGCGCAGCCGCTGTTCCAGGGGCCGAACCCCGCGGTCGACCTGCGCGCCGAGCTCGAATTGCTCGGGCACAAGCTGCTCGTCGGCACGCATGCCTCGCGGCTGCTCGGCGGTGACGGTGCTGCGGCCGCCGCGCTTGCCGACGCGCTCGAGCGCGCCACACAGCCGCCCAACCAGATCGGCGTTGCCACCCACCTCGTCGAGCTGCTGACCGACCGGGCCGCCGACGACCGCCGGCGACTCGCCGAGCGGATCGCCGACGAGGCCACGCGCCGCCGCTCCGAGGTGCTTCACTGCTTCGCCCGCTGGCTCGATGCGCGGGCCTGCGGCGAAGGGGCGCCGCCGTGGGTGGTGTCGTCGGCTCCGGCGGTGCCGCGCACGCCGAGGCCGGAGGCCGGCCCGCGTGAGCGGATTGCCGTCGCACCGCCGGCCCCGCCGGCGCCGCCCGCGACAGCCGGGCTCGCCGAGGCCACCGCCACCGGTGGCGACGCGCCGCACGAGTGGACGCTGATCCAGCGCGTGCCCAACAAGCTGACGTTGGTCTCGTTCAACGAGGCCACCGGCCGCATGGTCCCCGACCGCGCGGTGGTGGGCGGCTTCGCCTTCGTCGCACGCGCGCTCGGCCCGGTGCAGGACGGGCGCTTCGAGGTCGAAGTCGCCGCCGCCGAGGCCGCGCCGGTGCGGCTGCGCCACGGCCAGTACCGAGTTCGCGCGAAGCTCGTGCTCGACTTCACTCGCGAGGACCAGTGCCAGCAGGGCATCGCCTGCTGGTTCACGCGGCCCGAGTTGCACGCCAAATCGGTGCCGCGCGAGGTGGTGTTCTTCATGACCATGGCCGGGCAATTCGTCGACCGCCGCCGCGCCGAATTCGGTACGCTGCTGCCGCTGATGGCCGACGGCAGCGCGCGCTACCGCAGCCTGCTGAAGGAAGCCCGCCTGGCGATCGAGAGTGTCCGATTCGAGTTGTTATGACCCACCCCCGTAGCGCCTTCGGCGCCTCCCCCTCGAGGGGGCGCCGCCAGCGGACCGCCGGAGCCGGATCCGCGGCGGCAGCTTGGCTTGGCCGTGGCGGATCGAAATCGGCTGCCTGCGGTCAAGGCCCATCGACGGAGGTGGGCCAGGCCCACCGGCGGACCGGCGGAGCCGAATCCGCGGCGGCCACCTGGCTCGGCTTTGGGTTGCTGGTGCTGGTGCTGGCGCTGGTGCTTCCCGCAGCGGCACAGCCGCTCCCGCCGTCGCCGGCAGCCCTGTCGGAGGCCGCGCGGCCGGTGCGGGTGGTGTGCATCGCCGACAACGCCGAGGCCTTCCTGCGCGACGACACCTTCCGCGAGCGTGTGCTCGCGCGGCTGCCGTCGGCGCTGCCAGCAAGCGGCGGCGACACCGGCGCGCGGCTGCGATCGCTGATCGCGCCGCTCGGCAGCCGCTTCGTGGTGCCGATCGGCAGCGGCTTCGTCGTCGACGCCGAGCGCCGGCACGTTGTCACCAACTGGCATGTCGCCGCCGCCTGCCAGGCCGACCGCGGCGCGGCGCGGCAGGTCGGCATCGTCGAGGCCGAAGGCGCCGACATCACCGCCACCTCGGCCGAGAGGCTGCCGTCGCGCGCCTTCCACGACGCCGCGGGCAAGCCGGTCAAGCTGATCCAGGCGTTGTGCCGCGACCGCGCCGAACCCTGCGGCGCCGACCTGCCGCGCGGCGCCGACGAGAAGCCGATGGCCGACGCGCAGCGCCGCCGCCAGCTCGACAACTTGCTCGCCTATGCGCCCGACCTCGCGGTGCTGCGGCTCGAGTCGCCGGCGCGCGCAGCACCGCTGCCGCTGGCCTTGTCGCAGCCGCTCGACGACCAGATGCGTCTGGTGCTGCGCACTTTCGGCCCGGTGCCGGCGGGCATCGGAGCCGCCGATGCCGCGGCGCGCCAGCAGCTGGTGGCGCCGGTGAGCGTCGGTGCGGTCTACACCGGGCCGCGCCAGATCAGCCACCTTGCGCCGGGCGCGCAGCCTGGCGAGGAGGTGCATGTACGGCTGCACCGCATGACGGCCGCGGTGCAGCCGGGTCAATCGGGCGCCGCGGTGATGCGCGGCCCGGGCGTGGTCGGCGTGCTGACGGCGCTCGCCGAGCCGCCGGGCCGGCTGGGCCCGGACGGCAGGCCGGTGGCGCCGGCTTACGCGGTGCCGGTGACGGTGCTGGCGGTGTTTCTCGACCTGCTGAAGGTGCCGTACACCGCCGCGGCGGCGGAGGCCAAGCCGGCAGGCGCCGTGCCGGCGCCCTCGCTCGTCAACGCGCCGGCCACGCCCACGGCACCTGCGGCAGGCGGCAGCGGTGGGGGCCCGCAGACGCTGATGATCGCCGGCGCCGTGCTGCTCGCCGCGCTGGCCGCGGCGGCCTTCTTCGTCGTCTCGCGGCGGCGCACCGCATCGCCGCCGGCGGTGCCGCCGCCCTCGTCGCTGCCGGCGCAGCAGCACACGGTGAGCCGAATCAACCCCACCGTGCTGCACGCGGTGGCGATGCCGACCTCGGCCTTCGACACGCTGCCGCCGCCGCCCGAGCCCGGCCCCACCGAGCGCACCACCGCCGGCCCCCGGTCGGTGCCGCCACCGCCGGCGAGCGTGCACCTGCACTGCTCGGCCGGGCCGCTGGCGCCGCTGGTGTTCTCGCTGCCGATGCCCAATGGCGGCACGTCGATGTTCGTCGGCCGCGACGGCAAGGCCTGCCAGGTGGTGTTCCCGGCGCACCTCGACCTCGTCAGCGGCGTGCACGCCTGCTTCGTCTGGGACGGCTTCGAGCACAAGCTGACGCTGCGCGACCTCTCGAGCAGCGGCACCTGGGTCAACGGCGAGCGCATCGACAAGGGCCGCACGGTGCACCTGGGCGGTGGCGACCGCGTCGAACTCGGCGCGCCGGGGGCCAACCGCTTCACGGTCGAGTTGGTGGTGGCGCCGGCCGCACCGCCGCCGACGGACGAGCCGCCGTCATGATCGTCCAGCACCAGTGCCCACGCTTCCACATCTACCACGCGCCCGAGGGTGACGACCGTGGCTGCCCGGTGTGCGCCGCGCAGCAGGGCGAGCTGGCGAAGACACGAGGCGTCTGGAGCGACTTGGCGCCACTTCCCGACCCCGCCCCGGCGGCCGAGGCGTCAGCACCGCCGACGTCGATGCCGCAACCGGCGCCGCCTTCGGTTCCGGGCAAGACCGACCCTGGCGCCGCGCCGGCATCGTTCGACCCTGGTGCCACCGCGGTGCCTGGCCACCGCACCGTCGGCGTCTATGCGCACCTGGGTGCGCAGGTCGAGCCGGTGGTCGGCTGGCTGGCCTGCGTCGACGGGCCTGACAAGGGCCGCGACTGGCGGCTGGTGAGCGGCCGCAACCCGATTGGCCGCGGTGAGGGCATGGCCGTGCGGCTGGGCGGCGACACCGGCGTCTCGCGCTCGCGGCACGCGGTGGTCAGCTTCGACCCCCGGCGCGGCGGCTTCACGCTCGCGCCCGGCGACGGGGCGGCGCTGGTCTACTGCAACGGCCACGAGGTGGCGATGCCGGTGCAGCTCGCACCCTTCGATCGCATCGAGCTCGGGCGCTCGACACTGGTCTTCGTGCCGCTGGTGGGTGAGCGCTTCGTCTGGGGCGGGTGAGCGTGAGCCCCCACGCTCCCTCTCGGTCGCTGCCCTTGCAGGGCGCGCTGACCTCGCAAGGCCAGCCGCTCGCCAGGCGGCGACCGTCCCCCGGACTGTCGCCGTCCGGGCTCGCCCCCGAGGGGGCGTTGCCGACGGACCGGCGGAGCCGGATCCGTGGCAATCCATGGGGGCTCCGCACTTCGTCGGCGTACTCGCATGCCTCCGGGGCCGTGCAGGCGGGCCGCCGGAGCCCGATCCGCGGCAAGCCTCGGTTGGGTTTCATGCGTCTTGGGTGGCGGCGCTGAGATGCGGGACACCTCGCCGCGGACCGCGTTGCCCGACGCGGCGCAGGCGCAGCACGCGGGGCGGCGCAGCGAGCAGCAGGACGCGTGCGGCTTCTCGCGCATCGCCGACGCGGACTTCGCCGCGCACGGTGGCGTGCTGGCGGTGCTGGCCGACGGCATGGGCGGCATGCACCACGGCGCCTGGGCGGCGACGAGCGCGGTGCAGGCCTTCATCGAGGCCTACCACACGAAGACCGCTGCGGAGCCGATCCCGGCCGCGCTGCAGCGCGCGCTGGCAGTGGCCAACGGCGTCGTGCACGACGAGGCCTGCCGGCTCGACGCCGTCGACCGCATCGGGACCACGCTCGCCGCTGCGGTGGTGATCGGGCACGAGCTGCACTGGCTCAACGTCGGCGACAGCCGCGTCTACGTCTGCGAGCAGGGTCATCTGATGCGGCTGTCGACCGACCACCGCTACAGCGCGCTGCTGCGCCACCGTGTGCGCCGCGGCGAGCTGAGCGCCGGCGAAGCCGCCGGCCACCCGCTGCGGGATGCGCTCACCGCCTACCTCGGCCGGCCGGCCCCGGTGCCGCATGCCGCCTCCGGCGCGGCGTTGCAACTGCGGCCCGGGGCCTGGGTGCTGCTGTGCTCCGACGGGCTCAACGAGGCACTGTCCGACGACGAGATCGCCGCGCGCCTGCAGGCCGCCGCCGACGGTGCGCAGGACGTGGCCGAGGCGCTCGTGCAGGCGGCGCTCGGGCGCACGCTGCCCGAGCAGGACAACGTCAGCGTCGTGCTGCTGCGCCTGCCGCCGTCGGCAGCAGGCGCAGCCGACAATCCGCCGGCCATGGCAGCGCCGCGCCCGCGCTGGCGCGAGCCGCTCGCATGGCTCGGCGCCGGCGCGGCGCTGGCGGCGCTGGCGCTGGCCTGGCTGGCCTGGGTGCCACCGGCGCCGCCGCCAGGCCCCGGCAGCGGGGCGCCTGGAAGCGAGGCCCGACGCGGCCCGTCGGTCGACCTGCTGGCGCCGGCCGCCCCACCGGCCTCGGCCCGGTGATGCGCCCGACAGTGCGCTGCGGCACCAGGCGCCCACGAGCGCGACGCCGGGCCGGGCCGGGCCGGGCCGCGCGGGGCCAAGGGCCGCGGCTCCGGACGAGGATGACGTATGAGTGAAGTGTTATGCGGCGCCTGCTTCGCGTCGAGCCCGCCGGGCGAGGTGTGCACACATTGCGGCACCAAGCTCGCCGGCCGCGGCTGGGCGGCGGCGCTGCCGGTGGGAACGCTGCTCGACGGCAAGTTCGTCGTCGGCCATGTGCTGGGCTCGCCCGGCGGCTTCGGCATCGCCTACCTCGGCTGGGACCGCGTTCTGCAGCGCAAGGTGGTCATCAAGGAGCTGTTCCCCGACCAGCTCGTCCGCCGCGTGCCCGGCTCGGCCGCGGTCGACGCGATCGACAGCCGCCGCCGCAACTACTTCAACCAGCAGCGCGAGCTCTTCCTCGACGAGGCGCGCAAGCTCGCGCGGCTCGACGGCGTCGACGCGGTGGCGCGCGTGATCCACTACTTCGCGCAGAACGACACCGCCTACTTCGTGATGCCGCACGTGCCGGGGCAGAGCCTGGCGAGCCGCGTCGCGCAGGCCGGCCGGCTGCCGGTGGAGCAGGTGCTGCAGTGGCTGTGGCCGCTGGCCGGGGGGTTGCGCTCGATCCACGATCTCGGCCTCGTGCACCGTGACGTCAAGCCCGAGAACGTGCTGATCGACGAACGCGAGCGCCCGGTGCTGATCGACTTCGGCAACGCGCGTGTGCTCGATGCCGGCGCGACGACGCACGACTTCTTCGCCGTCTCGCGGTCGTTCGCGGCGCCCGAGCAGTACGAGAACGACCTCGAACGTACCGGACCATGGACCGACGTCTACGCGCTTGGCGCGCTGCTGTACTTCTGCCTCGCCGGCCAGCGGCCGACCGACGCCCAGCTGCGCGCCACCGGCCAGCCGGTGGTGCCGCTCGAGGGGCTGGTGCAAGACCTGCCGCCGCTGCTGCTGCAGGCGGTCGACCGCGCCATGGCACTCGACCCCACCGAGCGCCCGCCGACGATCGACGCGCTGCTCGCGATGCTCGAGCCGCTGCGTCCGCAGCCTTTTGCGTGGACGCAGGCGCTGCCCGAGGGCGACTTCGGCGAACGTCTGCGCCGCGTGCACGACCAGGTGGCGAAGGGCTTCGCCGCGCCTCGGGGCTTCAACGCCGCCGCCGGGGTGCTGCAGTTCTTCTGGTTCTTCGCCCACCGGCTGTTCTGGCCCGGGGTGGCGTCGTCGCTGTTCCTGCTGGCGGCTGCCGGCATCGGGCTGTGGTGGCGCGTGCTGCCCTTCGTGCTGCCGCTGGCCTGGCTGTTGGCGGTTCTGCCCTGCGCGATGTACGGCGACTGGCTGCTCTACCGCCGCGTCGCCACACTCGGCAACAGCCTGCCGCTGGTCGGCCAGGCGCAGCAGCAGCACGCACGCAAGCTGCTCGCCGCCGCCGGAACGGCCGATGCGCGGACGATGCTGCTCGGCTTCGTGCCGCTGCTCGCCGGCATCGGCCTGTGGGGTGCGGTGGTCGACTACGAGGAGGACGTTCGCTACCGCGTTCGCCAGGCGGCCGCGCTCGACGAGCTGCGTGCGCGCGTGGCCGCCTACATCGCCGAGAACAAGGTGCCGCCGCAATCGCTGCAGGATGTCGGCACCCGCTTCGTCGCCGACAGCGAGCTGAACCACCTCGAGCTGAAAGGCGGCGTGATCGAAGTCGTGCTCGCGGTGCGAGGTGCCGCCGGCCGCCGGCTGCGCTGGCGGCTCGACCCCGACCAGGGCTGGGTGTGCGAGGCGCGCGACCTGCCGCCGCAGTACACACCGGCGGGCTGCCGGCCGGCACAGTAGGCGTCCATCCCCTGCCCGACGCTGGCGCGGCGCGGCGTCCTGGCGCACCATCGGCCGCCGACACCGACCGAGGAGCCCGATGGCCTTCCACCTCTACCGAATCAACGAGCTGTACTCCAGCCCGAGCGGCTCGATCCAGTTCGTCGAACTGACCGTCGGCAACGCCAACGGCGAATCGTCCTGGGCCGGCGTCACGCTCGCCACCACGCGCGACGGCGTCACCCGCAGCTTCACCTTTCCGGCCAACCTGCCGAGCACCAGCACCGCGAACACGACGGTGCTGGTGGCGACGCAGAGCTTCGCGGCGCTCGGCATCGTGACGCCGGACTATGTCGTCCCCGACGGCTTCCTGTTCACCGCCGGCGGCACGCTGGATTTCGGTGGCGCCGACATCGTCACCTACGCGGCACTGCCGGCCGACGGCCGGAGCAGCGTCTCGCGCACTGGTGCCGTGGCGACGGCGACGCCGCGCAACTTCGCCGCCGCCAGCGGCACGCTGACGCCGATGCCGACGATCAGCGGCACCGCCGGCGACGACACGCTGGCGGGCACGCCGGCCTCGGAACTGATCGAAGGCCTGGCCGGCAACGACACGCTGAGGAGCGGCGGCGGCAACGACACGCTGTGGGGGCAGGCCGGCGACGACAACCTCTTCAGCGGCACCGGCAACGACACCCTCGACGGCGGCGACGGCTACGACCACCTGTACTTCTCCGAGGCACCGGGTGGCGTGACGATCGACCTGCGCACCGGCCGCACCAGCGGCGCCGCCGGCGCCGACACGATCCGCGGCATCGAGCTGATCTTCGGCTCGGCCTTTGCCGACACCTTCGTCGGCGGTTCGGATCCGGTGGGCTTTCTCGGCGGCGACGGCGACGACACCATCACCGGCGGCCCCGGCGACGAACACCTCGAGGGCAATGGCGGCAACGACGTGATCGACGGTGGTGGTGGCGTCGACCGCGTCGCCTACTACAGCGCCGCCGGCCCGGTGGTCGTCGACCTCACCGCCGGCACTGCCACCGGCGGGCTCGGCAACGACACGTTGCGCAACGTCGAGAACGTCACCGGCAGCGTCTTCGGCGATACCCTGACCGGCAACGCCGCGGACAACCGGCTCGAGGGCAGCGACGGCGACGACCGCTTCTTCGCCACCGCCGGCAGCGACTGGCTCGACGGCGGCGACGGGCTCGACACCGCCGTCTACCCGCTGGCGCGCAGCGCCTACACGCTGAACGTGCGGCCGCCGACGGCGGCGGCGATCACCTGGATCGAGAAGCCCAACGCCGAGGGCGCGGACACGCTGCCCGGCATCGAGCGGCTGCGCTTCGCCGACCGCGGGGTCGCGCTCGACCTCGACGGCAACGCCGGCCAGGTGGCACGGCTGCTTGGCGTCGTCTTCGGTGCCGGCGCGGTGGCGCAGCCGCTCTTCGTCGGCATCGGGCTGCAGCTGCTCGACGGCGGCATGGCCTTCGAGGCGCTGGCCGCCGCCGCGGTGGGCGTCACCGGCCGCACGAGCCACTTCGACGTCGTCTCGCTGCTGTGGACCAACCTCGCCGGCACGGCACCGACCGTGCAGCAGGCCGCGCCCTTCGTCGCGCTGCTCGACGGCGGGCTGTCGGTGGGTGCGCTGACGGCGGCCGCGGCCAACGCCGACCTCACCGCCAACCTCGTCGACCTGGTCGGGTTGACCCAGAGCGGCATCGAGTACGGGCTGTGATAGCTTCGGTCGGATGACCATACCCACCGCCGTACGCGAGAGTTCGCTCGCCGCCGCAGTCGAGGCCGCCGCCGCCGAAGTCGAGCCGAAGGTCGTCGCCTGGCGGCGCGACATCCACGAACACCCGGAACTCGGCAACCGCGAGACGCGCACCGCCGGCCTCGTCGCCGCGCACCTGCGCGCACTCGGCCTCGACGAGGTTCGCACCGGCGTCGCGCACACCGGCGTCGTCGGGCTGCTGAAGGGCGCGCTGCCAGGACCGGTGGTGGCGCTGCGCGCCGACATGGACGCGCTGCCGGTCACCGAAGAGGTCGACGTGCCTTTCGCGTCGAAGGTGCGCACCACCTGGAACGGCGAGCCGGTGGGCGTGATGCACGCCTGCGGGCACGACTGCCACACCGCCATCCTGATGGGGGTGGCCGAGGTGCTGGCCTCGTTGCGCGAGCGGCTTCGCGGCAGCGTCAAGTTCGTCTTCCAACCGGCCGAGGAGATGCCGCCCGAAGGTGAGGACGGTGGCGCGAAGATGATGATCGCCGAGGGCGCGCTGCAGGACCCGGTGCCGCAGGCGATCTTCGGGTTGCACGTGACGTCGCGGCAGAACGTCGGCTTCCTCGGTTACCGGCCGGGGCCGACGATGGCCAGCTCCGACCGTTTCCGCATCACCGTGCACGGCCGCCAGACCCATGGCGCTGCGCCCTGGCTGGGCGTCGACCCGATCGTCACTTCGGCGCAGGTGGTGCTGGGGCTGCAGACGGTGGTCAGCCGCGGCATCGACATCTCGCGCGAGCCGGCGGTGGTGACGGTGGGCATGATCAAGGGCGGCCTGCGCGAGAACATCATCCCCGACAGCGTCGAGATGCGCGGCACCATCCGCACCTTCGACGAAGGCATGCGCGACGACGTGCACGAGCGCGTGACGACGCTGGCCGAGGCGGTGGCGCGAGGCTCGCGCGCCGGCTGCACGGTGTGCATCACGAAGAACTACCCGGTGACGGTGAACGACCCCGCGCTGACCGCGGCGATGGCGCCGACGCTCGAACGTGTCGCCGGCCCCGGCAAGCTGCAGCTGGTGAACAAGGTCACCGGCTCCGAGGACTTCTCGTACTACCAGCGGCTGGTGCCGGGGCTGTTCTTCTTCGTCGGCGCGACGCGCCCCGACCTCGAACCGGCGAAGGCGCCGGCCAACCACTCGCCGCGATTCCACGTCGACGAGGGCGCGCTGCCGCTCGGCGTACGCGCGCTCGTGCACCTCGCCTGCGACTACCTCGAGGCAGCGGCCTGAAGGGCGGCGGCGCGCACCGGCGCGTCGCCGCTCGGGCCTACCGTCAGCCGGCGCGCCGGCGCTGCACGGCCAGCAGCAGCAGGCCCACCGCCAGCAGCGGCACGGTGGCCGGCAGCGGCACCAGGTTGAGCACCGCGCGGCCGATCGCTGCGTGGGCCACGGCGGAGGGGTGCAGCGCATCGGAGAAGGCCGAGACGTTGCACGGGATGCCGATGCTGCCCGGGAACGGCCCGCAAGGTGTCAGCACGTTGGTGATGCCGAAGTAGGCGCCGCCGTTGTTCAGCGCGTCGTCGCGGATGTCGGCGGCCACGCCGGCCATGTCGAAGACGATCACGTCGAGAAGCGGGAACATCCCCTCGAGCAGGCTCTCGAGTCCTGCCACGGCGGCGTTGTAGCGGTTGGTCGCGTCGGTCGACTGGGCGACCAGGTTCAGTCCCACCGCTTCAGGCGTGGCCCCGAGGTCGGGCAACGTCGAGATCACGACATGCTGTGCACCGCGGCTGGCGAGCAGCGCGACGCCATTGAAGATGTTGAGCGCCGCGGCCTGGGCGGCGGCCTGGCGCGAGGCGTCGGTGCTGCCGGCCGCGCGGGCATCGCGCATGTCGTTGCCGCCACCGACGACCAGGTACAGGCCGCTCGGATCGGCCAGCGGGTTGGCCGGGGCCCAGAGCCCGCCGATCTGCGCCAGCAAACCGGGCACCGGCGCCGCCGCGGCGCCGGTGCGCGCGCCGCCGAAGGCGAAGTTGTTGCCGCCCAACAGCGAGGGCACCGCCCCCGACGGCAGACCGAGACCCGAGGCCAGATGGTCGATCCAGACCGGACCGTCGGAGAAGCGCCCGTTGAAGTACGGCGCCGTCGGCACTGCGCCGCCGGTGGCGATGAAGACGTTGCCGGTGTCCGACAGGCTGTCACCGAACACCGTCATCGACGAGTAAGGCCCGGCCTGGACTTGCGAGGCCAGCAGCGTGCCTGCGACGGTGGCGAGAAGGGCGCCCAGTCGGCGAAGCGAATAGGACATGGTTCGGTGGCGTCGAGTGAAGGGGTGGCGCACGCTATCACCGCGTCGGTGCCCGACCCGGGGTGCAGGATCCGGGCTGCGGGCATCTCCCACCCCGCGATTCGGGGGGGCGGAGGCGCTAACGCGACACCCGAGCGCACCGTCGCAGAGCGGCGATCAGCCGCCCGTCTTCGGGTAGCTCACCGCCAGCCCGGCGCGTGCGTCCTGCTGCAGCCCGTAGGGCGCGAACGGGTAGCGCAGCCCGTTGGCGGCCAGCGCTTCGATGCCCGCGAGCGCGCTCACGATGTCGGCCACCGGCAGCGCCATCAGCATCTCGTCGTCGGCGACACCGCCGTAGCGGCGCTCGGCGAAGCAGGGGATCGACAGGCTGGGCGCGCGCGTCGCGAGGGCGCGCCCCCAGGAATCGGCACACGACGACTCGCCGACCACCGACCAGTCGAAGCGCCGGTAGCCGCGCCACTGCAACCCGTTGATGAAGTAGATCATCGCCCCCGGCGTGGCATAGAAGAGCGCGATGTCCGGGGAGTCGATCGCGGTCGGCGCGGCGCCTTCGGCACGGCCCCACTTCGCGAGTGGCGCCACCACCAGCGCCCGGTGGCCGCCCTTGGGGACGACGTGCATCGCCGCCTGGTGTCGCGCGCTGTCGTCGGGCGTGGCGTACCAGACGCCGACCATGTTGCGCCCCGAGCGCCAGGCCTCGTCCTGGCCGCCGAGGCCGACCACCGCGCGGCACTGGTCGCCGACCAGGTCGTCGGCGGTGACGCCGACCGTCCATCCGAGCCGAGCCGCCTGGCCGACCAGCTGGTCGAGCGTGTGTACCGTGCCCTGCGGGCGGCGGATTCGCGGCACCGCGGCCATTTCGTCGACGCTGCCGCACAGCTTCATCGCGATCGGCAGCGCGCGCAGCTTCAGCACCTGTTCGAGCCGCGCCGCGAGGCGCTTGAAGTCGTCCGGCGTGGCAGGGTCCGGCAGCAGGCGTTCGGCGCTCGTCGGTGCAGCCACGGCATCACTCCACGCGGCGCACGCGGGGCGAACGCGTGACGCCGTCGATCTCGAGATAGAAGGCACCCAGGGCACCGCGGCGCACGCGAACCTTGCGCGGCCCCGGGGGCACGAAGCCCTGCGAGTCGTCGCTGACCTGCCAGACCTGGCCGTTGGCGAGGCGCAGGCGCTGGTTCGCCCGCCAGCCGTCCACGGGCTCGGCGAGCGTGCTCTCGACGAAGGCCATTGCCGCCTCGGTGCGGCCCTCGAAGCCGAAGTTCTCGGCCGCCGGTGCTGCCGGCGCGGCGCGCGCAGCTGCCGCGGCGGCGGGCGGCGCCACTGCCGCCGGCCGCGCCGCGCCTGGCGCGACCACGATCGCGTCGTAGCAGGCGACACGTTGCATCACCTCGGGCAGCGCACGGCAGCGCAGCACCGCGGCGCCGAGGTCGCCCTGCGCCGGGACCACCACCGGGGCGAGCAGCGCCGGCAGCAGCAGCCCGATGCGGAGGTGGGTGGTTCTCATCGCGGGTCTCCTTCCAGGCCGCAGCCGCGAAGCAGCAGCGAGACAACATGCACGGCCGCGCGCTGGTGGTCGGCGCGGGTCAGCTTGCTGCGGCCGAGCACGGCACGCACCTGCACGTCGAAGTCGGCGTAGGTCTGCGTCGCGGCCCAGATCGTGAAGAACAGGTGCGTCGCGTCCACCGGCGCCATGCGGCCGGCGGCCACCCAGGCGTCGATCACCGCGGCCTTGCGCCGCACCGCGGCGCGCAGCTCGGTGCGCATCAGCTGGCCGAGCACCGGTGCGCCGTGCAGAAGTTCGTTGGCGAACACGCGCGACGCGTCGGGCCGCGCCGCGCTCATCGCCATCTTGGCGCGGATGTAGCCCTCGAGCGCCTGCCGCGGGTCGGCCTCGGGCTGCAGCGCCTCCATCGGCTGCAGCCAGTCGTGCAGCGTGCCGGCCAGCACCTGGCGGTACAGCTCTTCCTTGCTGCCGAAGTAGTAGTGCAGGTTGGCCTTCGGCAGCGCGGCGGCCTCGGCGATCGAGGCCATCGTCGCGCCGCCGAAACCCGAGCGCGCGAACACCTTCTCGGCTGCGCCGAGAATGCGTTCGCGATTGGCTTGACGGACCGGCCGCATCGAGCCAGTCCCCGTCAGGGATTGCCGCGGATCCGGCTCCGCCGGTCCGCTGGCAACCCCCCCCCGGGGGTGAGGCCAGGCGGCGACAGTCCGGGGGACTGTCGCCGCCTGCCGAACGGCTGGCCGCTTGCGGCCAGCGCGCCCTGCAAGGGCAGCGACCGGGGGGGAGCGTGGGGGCTCATTTTTTCGTCGCGGCTTCCCACACGGCGTGCGTGTACGCCGCCTTGCCCGGGTCCTTCTGGATCACCGGCGAGCTGCCGCCGGTCAGCAGCACCTTCACCGTGCGCTCGTAGGCGGCCGGCTCGAGGTAGCCGAGCTTCGGCGTGCCGGCGGTGGTGATCAGCTTCTTGACGTTCTCCATCTGGTGCTGCTGCACCTTCAGCGTCGCGCTGCCCGAGGGGTCCGCGGCGACGACGATCTTCGCCGCGCCGGCGGGGTCCTTCACGGCATCGTTCCAGCCCTTCAGCGTCGCGCGAACGAACTTCGCCGCGCGGGCGACGAAGGCCGGGTCCTTGAGCTTGCCCTCGAGCGCGTAGAGCCCGTCCTCGAGCGAGGCGACGCCCTGGTCCTCGTAGAAGAAGGTCACGAGGTCGCTTTCCTTGACGCCGGCGTCGACGACCTGCCAGTACTCGTTGTAGATCATCGTGCTGATGCAGGCGGCCTGGTTCTGCAGCAGCGGGTCGACGTTGAAGCCCTGCTTCAGCACCTTGATGTCGGTGTCGGGCTTCAGGCCGAGCTTGGCCATCCAGTTCAGGAACGGGTACTCGTTGCCGCCGAACCAGACGCCGAGCGTCTTGCCCTTGAAGTCGGCCGGCTTCGTGACGCCGCTGGCCTTCTTGCAGGTGAGCATCAGCCCGCTGCGGTTGAAGACCTGCGCGATGTTCACCAGCGGCACGCCCTTCTCGCGCGCGGCCAGCGCGTCGGGCATCCAGTTCACCACCGCGTCGGCCTGGTTGCCGGCCAGCACCTGCACCGGCGAGATGTCGGGGCCGCCGGGCTTGATCGTCACGTCGAGCCCCTCGGCCTTGTAGTAGCCCTTGGCGGCGGCGACGTAGTAGCCGGCGAACTGCGCCTGCGGCACCCATTTCATCTGCACGGTGAACTTCTCCTGCGCCTGCGCGCCGCCGGCGGAGGCCAGCGCCACGGCGGCGGCGAGTGTCACGAAAGGTCCCTTCATCACGTGCTCCTTGCTTGGTTGGTTGGTCGGGGGGGCGGGAAAGAGGGTGGTCAGGCGGATCGCACCGAAGGGTGCCAGAACGCCAGCCGGCGCTCGAGCTGCACCAGCAGCGCATAGGCCACCGAGCCGGTGACCGCGGCGACGACGATGCTCGCCCAGACGAGCGCCATGTTCATCTTCGCGGCCTCGGTGCTGATGCGAAAGCCGATGCCGACGGTGGGGGAGCCGAAGAACTCGGCGACGATGGCGCCGATCAGCGCCAGCGTGGCGTTGACCTTCAGCGCGCCGACGATGAACGGCACCGCAAAAGGCAGCCGCAGATCGAGCAGCGTTTGCAGGTAGCCTGCGGCGTAGCTGTGCATCAGTTCGCGCTCGATGCGGCCGGCGGCCTGCAGCCCGGCGAGCGTCGCGACGAGCATCGGGAAGAAGGTCATCAGCACCACCACCGCGGCCTTGCTCGGCCACTCGAAGCCGAACCACATCACCATGATCGGCGCCACCGCGACGAGCGGGATCGTGCTCGTCAGCGAGGCCACCGGCAGCAGCCCGCGCTGCAGGAAGGGCAGCCGGTCGATCGCGATGCCGACCGCGAAGCCGAGCGCGCAGCCGAGCGCCCAGCCCGCCAGCACCGCCTTCAGCACCGTCTGCACGAAGTCGCGGCCGAGCAGCCCGAGGTTCGCGGCCAGCGAATCGACGATCGCGCCGGGCGACGGAAGCAGCACGCTCGGCACGTTGCCGATCGTGACCCCCACCTGCCAGAAGTACAGCACCCACAGCCCGAACAGCGCGGCGGTGGCGGTCCCCGCCCAGCGTGCCGACGACAGCGACGCCAGCCGCCGCACCGAAACCACCGCGAGCAGCAGCACGAGGTAGACCGCCGCCAGCAGCAGCCAGCCGACGCCGCCGTCGCCCTCCGGTGGCTCGGCCAACGGCCACAGCGCCGCCGCGGCTGCGACCGCCGGGGCGAGCCTGAGCACGAGATAGCGCCAGGGTTCGTTCACGAACGCCCCCGCTGGCGCATCACCAGCCGCTCGGCGGCCGCCACGGCACCGGTGAGCACGAGCCCGAGCAGCGCCGACAGCACCAGCGCCGACCAGATGCCGACCGTGTTGCCGTAGTACGAGCCGGTGAGCAGCCGCGCGCCCAGTCCGGCCTGCGCACCGGTCGGCAGCTCGGCGACCATCGCGCCGACCAGCCCGGCGGCGATCGCGACGCGCAGCGATGGGAACAGGAACGGCAGCGCCGCCGGCAGCCGCAGCATCCAGAAGGCGTGCCAGCGGCTGGCGGCGTAGGTGTGCATCAGCTCGGTCTCGATGCGCTGCGGCGAGCGCAACCCCTGCACCATCGCCACCGTCACCGGGAAGAAGCACAGGTACATCGCGATCGCCGCCTTCGGCGCGACGCCGGTGAATCCGAGGCTCCCGAGGATCACCAGCACGATCGGCGCGATCGCCAGCACCGGCACCGTCTGCGATGCGACGATCCACGGCAGCAGCGCGCGGTCGAGCGTCCGCGAGTGCACGATCGCCGCCGCCAGCAGCACGCCGAGCAGCGTGCCGGCGACGAAGCCGACGAGCGTGCTGTGCGCGGTGACGCCGACATGCAGCAGCAGGTTGCGCGGCGAATCGACCGGCCACTCGGTGAAGCTCACCCAGAGGTCGGCCGCCACCTGGTGCGGCACCGGCAGCACCGGACGCTCCATGCCCCAGGTCGCGGCCACGAGGTCGGGCCACCCCCAGCCCGGCTGGTTGACGAGCACACGCTCGATCACGCCCTGCGCATTGAGCGCCACCGCGAGCGCGTACCAGAGCAGGGCGGCGGCCGACAGCACCACCGCCACCGGCAGCACATGGCCGTGGAGGCCGCTGCCCGCGGCACGCGGCGGCGGCAGCGAGGTCGTGGCGCTAGCCATCGACGTCGGCGGGGCCGTTGATTTCGGCGTCCGCGGGGCTGTTCACATCGGCGGCCATGGCGTGGCCGCCGTGGCCGCCGTGCAGCGCCTCGCGCACCTCGTGCGCGAGGGCGATGAAGGCAGGCGAGTCGCGCAGGTCGAGCGTGCGCTCGTCGGGCAGCGTCGAGCGGATCTGCCTGACGATGCGCCCCGGCCGCGGCGACATCACGACGATTCGCGTCGACAGGTACACCGCCTCGGCGATCGAGTGGGTGACGAAGACCACGGTGCGTCGCTCGCGCTGCCACAGCTGCTGCAGCTGCTCGTTGAGGCGGTCGCGCGTGATCTCGTCGAGCGCGCCGAAGGGCTCGTCCATCATCAGCAGCCGTGGCTCGAAGCCGAGCGCGCGCGCGATCGACACCCGCTGCTGCATGCCGCCCGAGAGCTGCCACGGGTACTTGCGCTCGAAGCCCTGCAGCCCGACGCGCGCGAGCTGCTCCATCGCGACGCGCCGGCCTTCGTCGGCGCTGCGGCCCTGGATCTGCAGCGGCAGCATCACGTTGGCGAGCACGGTTCGCCATGGGAACAACGCCGGCGCCTGGAAGACGTAGCCGTAGGCGCGCGCCAGCCGCGCGCCGTGCGGTGTCATGTCGTTGACGCGCACCTCGCCGGCGGTGATCGGCTCGAGGTCGGCGATCACGCGCAGCAGCGTCGTCTTGCCGCAGCCCGAGGGGCCGATCAGCGAGACGAATTCGCCCGGTTCGATGTCGAGGTCGATCTCGGAAAGTGCATGCACCGGCGCGTCGGCGGCCGCGTAGACGACGCTGGCGCGGCGCACCGATACGGCGAGGGCGGGAGCAGTCATCGGTCGGCGTGGTGCATGCAGGGCTTCGCAGCGGGGCGCCGGCGGCGCAATCCTGATCGATCGGTCAGGGATTCTGGCGCAGCGCAAGCCAGTTCCATGCCCGCGGCCATGCCGGGTGAACCCGCATTGGGGCTGGCACGACGGTTGCGTACGATGGTTGCGAGGCCTGACCAAACGGTCAGGTTGTGGCGGCCGCTCCGGCCGCCGCTGAAAGGGTCCCGCCGATGGCCGACGCCGCCGCCCCGAACGCCGCCGCATCAGCGGCGGCCGCCATAGACCGCGCCCTCGCCGCCGCGACGCCAGCCGATGTCGCCGCCGGCCGCCGCAGCCCGGAGGCGCTGGCCGCGGCCATTGCCGACGCCGCGCCGCGGCTGGCGCGCGGGCAGGCGCTGGTCGAGGCCGAACGCTGCCTGTACTGCTGGGACGCGCCGTGCCAGCAGGCCTGCCCCACCGGAATCGACGTGCCGGGCTTCATCCGCCGCATCGCCGACGACAACCTGCGCGGCGCGGCGCGGACGATCCTCTCGGCCAACCCTTTCGGCGGCACCTGCGCGCGCGCCTGCCCGACCGAGGTGCTGTGCGAACAGGTCTGCGTGCGCAACCTGCAGCAGGGCAAACCGGTCGAGATCGGCCGGCTGCAGCGCTACGCCACCGATGCCGTGATGTCGCGGCCGGTGACGGCGCTGTTCTCGCGCGCGGCGGCCACCGGCAGGCGAATCGCCGTCGTGGGTGCCGGCCCGGCCGGGCTGACCTGCGCCTTCGAGCTGGCGCGACGTGGGCATGAGGTGGTGGTGCACGACCTTCGCGACCTGCCCGGCGGCCTCAACGAGTACGGTTTGGCCACGTACAAGATGGCGGGCGACTTCGCGCAGGCCGAGGCGGCCTGGCTGCTCGGCATCGGCGGCATCGGCTGGCAGCCGGGCTGGGAACTGGAGACGGCGGCGCAGCTCGCCGAGCTGCGCGCGTCTTTCGACGCGGTGTACCTGGCCGTCGGCCTCGCCGGCACGCACCGACTGGGCATCGACGGCGAGTCGCTGCACGGCGTGCACGACGCGGTGGCGTTCATCGCCACGCTGCGGCAGGCCAAGACCCCCGAGGCGCTGGCGCGGTTGGCGGTCGGGCGGCGCGTGGTCGTCATCGGCGGCGGCATGACGGCGGTGGACGTCGCGGTGCAGAGCCGGCTGCTCGGTGCCGAACGGGTGGACATCGTCTACCGCCGCGGGCCCGAGAAGATGGGCGCTTCGGCAGCGGAGCGCGAGTGGGCGCAGAAAAACGGCGTCACGATCCACTTCGGGCTCGCGCCGTTGGCCATCGACGGCCATGGCGGCCACGCGAGCGCGGTGCGGTTCCTGCCCCACCCGGGCGGCGGCGACGCGGTGCGCTTCGAGGCCGACCAGGTGTTCAAGGCGATCGGACAGAAGCTCGACGAATCGGTGCTCGCCAGCAGCGGGCTGACCCTGCTCGATGGCCGCGTCGTCACCGATGCCAACGGCCACACCGGTGTGCCACACCTCTACGCCGGCGGCGACTGCCGGGCTGGCGGCCGCGACCTCACGGTGGAAGCGGTGGAGGATGGCAAACGGGCCGCCGCGGCGATCCACCAAGAACTGTTGCCCTGACGGAGCGCGCCATGGCCGACCTTCGCAACACCTTCGCGGGCATCAAGAGCCCCAACCCCTTCTGGCTGGCGAGCGCGCCGCCCACCGACAAGGCCTACAACGTGCACCGCGCCTTCGAGGCCGGCTGGGGCGGCGTGGTCTGGAAGACCCTCGGCGAGGACGGGCCGCCGATCGTCAATGTCAACGGCCCGCGCTACGGCGCGCTGCTGACGCCCGACCGGCGGATGCTCGGCTTCAACAACATCGAGCTCATCACCGACCGGCCGCTGTCGGTGAACCTCGACGAGATTCGCGAGGTCAAGCGCGCCTGGCCCGACCGTGCGCTTGTCGTCTCGCTGATGGTGCCCTGCACCGAGACTGCATGGCGCGAGATCCTGGCGAGGGTGGAGGACACCGGCGCCGACGGCGTCGAGCTCAACTTCGGCTGCCCCCACGGCATGAGCGAGCGCGGCATGGGGTCGGCGGTCGGGCAAGTGCCGGAGTACGTCGAGATGGTCACCGCCTGGTGCAAGCAGCACAGCCGGATGCCGGTGATCGTCAAGCTGACGCCCAACATCAGCGACATCCGCAAGCCCGCCGCCGCCGCCAAGGCCGGCGGCGCCGACGCGGTGAGCCTGATCAACACCATCAACTCGATCATCGGCGTCGACCCGGTGACGCTGCAGATGAGCCCGGCCACCGGCGGCATGGGCACGCATGGCGGCTACTGCGGCCCGGCGGTGAAGCCGATTGCGCTGGCGATGGTGGCCGAGATCGGTCGCACGCCGGAAACCGCCGGGCTGCCGGTGTCCGGCATCGGCGGCGTCGCCGGCTGGCGCGACGCGCTCGACTACCTCGCGCTCGGTGCCACCAACGTGCAGGTGTGCACCGCGGCGATGGCCTTCGGCTTCAAGATCGTGCAGGAGATGATCGACGGCCTCTCGGACTACATGGACGAGATGGGCTTCGCGACCACCGCCGCCTTCCAGGGCCGCGCGCTCTCCAGCGTCACCGACTGGCAGTACCTGAACCTCGAGGCGGTGAGCAAGGCGGTGATCGACCAGGACAAGTGCATCCAATGCGGCCGCTGCCACATCGCCTGCGAGGACACCTCGCACCAGGCGATCAGCGCGGTGAAGGACGGTCGACGCCTGTTCGAGGTCAAGGAGGATGAGTGCGTCGGCTGCAACCTCTGTGTCACCGTCTGCCCGGTGCCCGACTGCATCACGCTGCGAACGCTGTCGCCGGGCGAGGTCGACCGGCGCACCGGCAAGCCGTTGTCGGCGCAGCCGGCCGACTGGACGACCCACCCGAACAACCCGATGCGCAAGGCAGCGTGAGGTGGCCCAGCCGCGGCCATGCCTGGGCTGGGTCGGGCTTGCAGCGACGCTCGCTGCAACGGCGATGCTGCTGCCCGGCGGCTCGTCGGCGCAGCGACCGGTGCCCGCCACCATCCACCTCATCTACATGGGCGGCAACGACTGCCCGCCCTGCGTCGCCTGGCGCCGCACCGAGTTGCCCAAGCTGCAACAGACCGAGGTCTTCAAGACCGTGACCTTCGTCTACGCCGAAAAGCTGATCCGCTCGACGGTGCCGCCGCGGCTTTTCCTGCCCGAGGCGGCAAAGCCGTTCAAGGACAAGCTCGACCATGCCTCGGGCGGCGTGATCGGGTCGCCGCAGGTGGCGGTGCTGGTCGACGGCGAGGTGGTCGACTACTACCTCACGTCGCGCTCCGCGGCCGATGTCGAGAAGATGCTGCTGGCGCTTCGCGGGCAGCGGGCATATCCCTTTCAGCGGTGCCTTCGGCGGGCCGACCGGCAACGCTGCGCCGAGCCGGCCTGAGAGGGTGTGTCCCAAACCAGGGCTCGCTGCCGGCCGCCGCGGCATCAGACGACCTTGCCGGGATTCAGGATCCCCTTCGGGTCGAGTGCGGCCTTCAGCGTGCGCATCAGCGCGATCTCGGCGCTGCTGCGGCTGACGTGCAGCCAGGGTTTCTTCTCGAGGCCGATGCCATGCTCGGCCGAGACCGACCCGCCCAGCTCGGCCAGCGGCCGGTAGACCAGGGCTTCGATGCGCGGCCGAAGCGCGGGCGCGTCTTCCGGCCTGATCTGCACGATGACGTGCAGGTTGCCGTCGCCGAGGTGCCCAAAGACCCACAGCCGGTGCTCGCCGATCTCATCGCTCAGGCGCGAGGCCAGCGTGTCGACGAAGCGCTCCATCGAGGCGACGGGCAGCGAGATGTCGAACACCACCGGCGTGCCGCCGGCGCGCACCTGCGCGACGTCGTCGCGCAGTCCCCAGAGCGCCGCGCGCTCGCCATCGGAGCGGGCGATCGCCGCGTCGGCCACCAGCCCCTGCGCCATCGCATCGGCCAGCGCGGCAGCGAACCGTTCTCCGTCGGCGGCGGGGTCGCCGCCCTGGCTCTCGACCAGCGCGTAGAAGGCATGGCCGTGCGGCAGCGGCGCCCGGCCGGGCGCCGGCGGCGTCGTCACCAGGTGGTAGAACGCCGGCCACATCGCCTCGAAGGCCGACAGCGAGCCGCCGAGCGATCGCGACAGGTGATGCAGCAGCGCCACCAGCGCGGCGAAGTCGGGCAGCGCCACCAGCGCGACGTCGTGCGAGCGCGGCTTGTCCCGCAGCCGCAGCGTGAGCCGCGTGATGACGCCGAGCGTGCCTTCGCTGCCGATGAACAGCTGCTTGAGGTCGTAGCCGGCGTTGTTCTTCAGCAGCCGGTTGAGCATCGGTAGCACGGTGCCGTCGGCGAGCACGACCTCGAGCCCGAGCACCATCTCGCGCGTCATGCCGTAGCGGATGACGCGGTTGCCGCCGGCGTTGGTGGCGGCGTTGCCGCCGAGCGTGGCCGAGCCGCGCGCGCCGAGGTCGAGCGGGAACTGCAGCCCGGCGGCGTCGGCCGCCTCCTGCAGAGCCTGCAGCGGCACACCCGCCTGCACGGTGGCGGTGTGCTGAACGGCGTCGATGTCCTCGATGCGGCGCATGCGCTCGAGCGAGAGGATCAGCTCGGCCGGCGCCGCGTCGGCGCCGTGCACGAGGCCGGAGAGACCGCCTTGCGTGACCACCGCGACACCGTGGTCGTGGCACCAGCGAAGCACCTGCGAGACTTCTTCGGTGGTCTGCGGCCGCACCAGGGCCTGCGCCTGCAGCATGTCGGTGCGTGAGACGCCGGCCGGGCGCCGGGCCACCTCGGCGGCGTCGAGCACGCCGGCGGCGCCGACGATGCGCCGCAGCGCCTCGGTGATCTGTGGCGGTGGCGGCGGTGGTACCGGCATGCGTGCGGATGCTACGCGCGCCGCCGTTGCGCGCTCGGGATCAGTGCTGCCCGTGCACCACCGCGTGCCCGCGGCCGCGGGCGATCAGCCAGCGGTTCACCGGGAAGGCGGCGACCCCGGCAACTGCCAGAGCGACGGCCATGCTGCCCCAGAAGTGCGGTGAATCGAGCGGCGCATCCATTGCGCCCGGGATCAGCCACATCAGCGCGTTGTCGACCAGTTCCATGATCGAGATCGACACGGCGTCGGCGGCGAGCGCGAGACGCAGCGCCGGGCGCAGCGCATAACCGCGGCGCAGCAGCGGCAGGGCCGTCAGCGCGAACCCCGAGAGGAAGGCCAGCACCACGGCAAGCGCGATCGTCTGGCCGTTGCCCCACCCGAGCGCGGTGCCGATGACCATTCCGGCCACCTCGCCGATGGCACAGCCGAGCAGGCAGTGCAGCGTGGCTGCCAGCGCGGTGCGGTCGATCGATGCCGCCGCTTGGGCAGGGCCATGATGGGCGTGGCCGTGGGCGTGGTGCACATGTTCCATGGGGCTCTCCGTCGGGATCGTGGAGCCCGCACTCTTGACCTTCCCATGATGTCAATGTCAAGCACCCGGGGTGCCCGGCGAGGTCGGTCAGCCTGGTGCGGCGCCTTGCGCCGCGCGGCAGGCCGCGTGCACCTGTTGCGCGAGCGGGCCGCGCAGCGTCAGGCAGGCACGCTCGCCGCGGAAGTGGAAGGTCGCGCGCGCGAGGCCGAGGCGCTGCCGCTCCTCGACCGATTCCACCTCGTGCCAGGGAACGAAGAAGGCCGGTGTTCCGAAGCGCAGCAGCGCCATCAGCGAGACAAAGAGCCCGGCCTCGCCGACGACCAGGCGAACGCAACCCCGGTAGTGCACCGGGAAGGTGGGTGAGCCGATGGCCGCCGAGACGAAGCGGTGGCCGCGCCCCTCGACCCTTGCCGGCGCCGGGTAGCGGGCCGCGAGCCGGTGCCAGCCTGCAATGCGCGCCATCAGCGCGGCGCTGCCCCACACCGCGGTGGCCAGCAGCGCCAGCAGCATCAGCTCGCGCAACCAGGTCGGCAGGCCGGCCGTCATCGTGCGTGTTCAGGCCGACACCGGCCCGCTGCCGAAGGCGAAGTTCGGGCCCTGTGCGGCGAGATGGGCCGCCACCGCGGCTGCGCACTGCGCCGGGTTCAGGCGCGAGGTGTCGACCGTCAGGTCGTAGCGCGCGGCGGCATGAACGAGGCCGAGCTGTGCTGCTGCCTGCCCCAGCGTGCGGTCGGCGCGTGAGCGCTCGCGCTCGGCCAGCGCCGGCAGCGGGCACAGCACGCCGACGAACAGCGTCGGCAGGCCGCCGAAGAGCGCCCGGCACTCGTCCAGCCAGCGCGCATCGACGAGCACATGGTCGGCGACGACGTGGCTGCCGGCCCGCGACAGCGCCGCGATTGCGTGGTGCATGCCGGAGACCAGGCGGTGGCCGGTGTCGCCGGCACGCACCGCTTCGCCGAGCACGTCGTTCCACAGCGGAGGCGCGAGGTAGCGGCGCGGCAACATCCACAGGAACTTGTCGAGCCCCGCCTCCAGGTAGGGCCCGGCCAGCGCCTGCTGAAGTTCGTGCAGCAGCGTAGTCTTGCCGGCGCTCGAGGTGCCGTTGAGGACGATCAGGGTGCCAGGCGGTCGGGACATCGTGGGCGCAGCATAAGGGCGATGTCCGGCGCCCGCCGGAGCGCCACGACCGCCTCTGCCTGATGTACAACGCGTGCTCTTTCAGCCCGGAGCGCACACCATGTCCACCCTGCTCGTCCGCGGCGGCACCGTCGTCAACGCCGACCGCGAATTCCGTGCCGACCTGCTGTGCGAAGGCGGTCGCATCGTGCAGGTGGCTGCCGACATCGCGGCCCCCCCGGGCGCACAGGTGCTCGATGCCGGCGGACGCTACCTGATGCCCGGCGGCATCGACCCGCACACCCACATGCAGCTGCCGTTCATGGGCACGGTGGCGGCGGACGACTTCTTCACCGGCACCGCGGCCGGCTTCACCGGCGGCACGACGAGCATCATCGACTTCGTGATCCCCGACCCGAAGCAACCGCTGATGGACGCCTTCCGCACCTGGCGCGGCTGGGCCGAGAAGGCGGCCGGCGACTACGGCTTCCATGTCGCCGTCACCTGGTGGGGCGACAGCGTGCACAAGGACATGGGCACGCTGGTGCAGGAAGAGGGGGTCAACAGCTTCAAGCACTTCATGGCCTACAAGAACGCCATCATGTGCGACGACGAGACGCTGGTGAACAGCTTCCGCCGCGCGCTCGAGCTCGGCGCCATGCCCACCGTGCACGCCGAGAACGGCGAGCTGGTCTACCTGCTGCAGCAGGAGGTGGCCAAGATGGGCATCACCGGCCCCGAGGGCCACCCGCTGTCGCGTCCGCCGATGGTCGAGGGCGAAGCCGCCAACCGCGCGATCGCGATCGCCGACGTGCTCGGGGTGCCGATCTACATCGTGCATGTCTCGTGCATCGAGGCCGCCGAGGCGATCGCGCGTGCCCGCGCGCGCGGCCAGCGTGTCTACGGCGAAGTGCTGGCAGGCCACCTCGTCATCGACGACAGCGTCTACCGCCACCCCGACTTCGCCACCGCCGCGGCCTACGTGATGAGCCCGCCGTTCCGCCCGAAGGGCCACCAGGAGATGCTGTGGCGCGGGCTGCAATCGGGCCAGCTGCACACCACCGCCACCGACCACTGCGTCTTCTGCGCGCCGCAGAAGGCCGCCGGCCGCGCCAACTTCGCGCAGATCCCCAACGGCTGCGGCGGCATCGAAGACCGCATGCACGTGATCTGGGACGCCGGCGTCAACACCGGCCGGCTGACGCCGAGCGAGTTCGTCGCCATCACGTCGGCCAACTGCGCGAAGCTCTTCAACCTCTACCCGCGCAAGGGCTGCATCGTCGACGGTGCCGACGCCGACTTCGTGCTCTGGGACGCGCAGGCGACGAAGACGATCACCGCGAAGAAGCAGTTCAGCAAGGGCGACTTCAACATCTTCGAAGGCCGCACCGTGCGGGGTGTCGCGACGCACACCGTCAGCCAGGGCAAGGTGGTGTGGGCCGACGGCGACCTGCGTGCGGTGCAAGGCGCCGGCCGCTACGTCAAGCGCCCGGCCTTCGGCCCCAACTTCAGCGCGGCGAGCAAGCGCGCGCATGACCTCGCGCCCACCGCCGTCGCACGCTAGGAGGACCCGCATGGACATGAAGACCAAGCCCGCGAAGATCGACGACCTGCGCATCGACGGCGAGCGCCTGTGGGCGAGCCTGATGGAGCTGGCGCAGATCGGCGCCACGCCCAAGGGCGGCGTCTGCCGGCTGACGCTGACCGACCTCGACAAGCAGGGCCGCGACCTCGTCAGCCGCTGGGCGCGCGAAGCCGGCATGACGGTGACGATCGACAAGATCGGCAACGGCTTCATGCGCCGCCCGGGGCGCGACAACAGCCTGCCGCCGGTGGTCACCGGCAGCCACATCGATACCCAGCCGACTGGCGGCAAGTTCGACGGCAACTACGGCGTGCTCGCCGGGCTGGAAGTCGTGCGAACGCTCAACGACCATGGCATCCAGACCGAGGCGCCGATCGAGGTGGCGTGGTGGACCAACGAGGAAGGCTCGCGCTTCGTGCCGGTGATGATGGGCTCGGGCGTGTTCGCCAAGGCCTTCACGCTCGAGCATGCCTATGCCGCCAAGGACACCGAGGGCAAGACGGTGCAGGGCGAGCTCGAGCGCATCGGCTACATCGGCCCCGAGGAGCCGGGTGAGCACCCGATCGGCTGCTACCTCGAGACCCACATCGAGCAGGGCCCGGTGCTCGAGGACCACGACAAGACGATCGGCGTCGTCACCGGCGTGCTCGGCATCCGCTGGTACGACTGCACCGTCACCGGCATGGAGGCGCACGCCGGCCCGACGCCGATGGCGCTGCGCAAGGACGCGCTGCAGGTGGCGGCGCGCTTGATGCAGGAGGTGGTGGCGTGCGCGCACCGCCACCCGCCGCATGGCCGCGGCACCGTCGGCATGGTGCAGGTGCACCCCAACAGCCGCAACGTGATCCCCGGCCGGGTCAAGTTCAGCATCGACCTGCGCAACGCCAGCGACGCGCTGTGCGACGCGATGGACGCCGACATCCGCGCCGTCGCCGCGAAGATCAGTGCCGAGAGCGGGCTGCCGATCGTCATCGAGCAGGTCTCGATGTACCCGGCGCAGCCCTTCCACCCGGAACTGGTCGCCGCCGTCGGCCGCGCCGCCGAGAAGCTCGGCTACCCGAACATGCCCGCCGTCTCGGGTGCCGGGCACGACGCGGTGTACATGGCGCGGCTGGCGCCGGCGGGGATGATCTTCATCCCCTGCAAGGACGGCATCAGCCACAACGAGATCGAGGACGCCAAGCCCGAGCACATCACCGCCGGCGGCAACGTGCTGCTGCACGCGATGCTTGAAAGGGCGGGGGTGGCAAGGGGTTGACAGCGGTGACGATCCGGCCCGGCCGCGGCCGGTGCGAGCCGCTCGGGTATCGTCGGTCCTGAACTTCACCAAGGAGCCTCGTGGCCAAGCCCAACTACCAGTTCGAGAAGCGACAGCGGGAGCTCGAGAAGAAGCGCAAGAAGGAAGCCAAGGCGCTGAAGAAGGCGGCCCCGCCCGACCAGGCGGGCGCGGAGCCCGGTGTGCCGGAAGCTCCGGAGCAGCCGAAGAAGTAGGCTTCCGCGCGCGCTGGATCGCCGACTGCAGCCGTCGGCCGCATGGCGCTGGCCCCGGCAGCTATGTCCGCGAGGTCCGGTGGGCCACCCGGCGGCGGGTGCCTGTGCGGCAGGTGCGGGCGTGGGCCCTGCTGCGCGCGGGTGGTAAGGTTCACGCGGTTTGCCGCCACGCCCGGGCGGCCGTGACGAGGCCCGAACATGACCCCACGTGGATTTGTCGCCAGTCATGCCCGCGACGCGGTGTTCACACGCGGGCTGCGCTCGTTCTTCGAGTACCGCGACCTCGGCATCGACAAGGCCACCGATGGGCGGGTCGTCGCGCACGTGATCCGGGCCGCCGCCGGGACGGCGTTCTCGAGCCAGCCGCACCTTCACCACACGACCTTTCAGATGGTCTACGTGCTGCGCGGCTGGATCGAGTTCGAGTACGAAGACCAGGGCCGCGTGCGGCTCGAGGCGGGTTCCTGCGTGCACCAGCCGCCGGGAATCCGCCACCGCGAGGTCGGCCACAGCGAAGACATCGAGATGCTCGAGATCGTGATGCCGGCCGGCTTTGCCACCGAGGAAGTGCCCGCGGTCGATGGCTGAGTCGACGAGCGCCGGGCCGCCGCGGTGGCCGTCGGCGCTTCCGGCGGCGGCCATCGAGACGCCGCGGCTCGTGCTGCGGCAATGGCAGGACGCCGACCGCGAGCCGTTCGCGGCGCTGAACGCCGACCCCGAGGTGATGCGCCACTTCCCGGCGCCGCTGGTGCGCGAGGCGAGCGACCGCTCGCTCGACCACTGGCGACGCGAGATCGCCGAACGCGGCTGGAGCAACTGGGCACTGGCGCTGCGCGACGGCGGCGCCTTCGTCGGCTTCGTCGGCTTGACCGTGCCGTGGCGGACGCTGCCCTTCACGCCCTGCGTCGAGATCGGCTGGCGGCTCGCGCGCGAGCACTGGCATCGTGGTTATGCCACCGAGGCGGCGGGTGCGGTGCTCGCCTTCGGCTTCGAGCGGCTGGAGCTCGACGAGATCGTCTCCTTCACCGCGCTCGTCAACCGCCGATCGCGCGCGGTGATGGAACGCATCGGCATGACCGACGCGAACGAGGACTTCGACCACCCGGCGCTGCCCAACGGGCACGCGCTGCAGCGGCATTGCCTGTACCGGCTGCCGCGTTCACGCTGGCGGCTGCAGCGGGGCGCGGCCGGCTGACCGGCCGTCAGTGCGGCACCGCGGCGACACCCGGAGGCACCATGGCCCAGATCAACGGCATCGCGCACATCCAGCTCACCGTCACCGACATGGCGCGGTCGGTGCCGTTCTACCGCGCGCTGCTCGCCTCGCTGGAAATGGTGGTGCTGATCGACTCGCCCGAGTACTTCTACTGCGTCGGCGGGCGCACCGGCGTCGCGATCGCGCCGGCGGCGCCGGAGCACCGCGGCGATGTCTTCGACCAGCGCCGCTGCGGGCTGCACCACCTGTGCTTCCGCGCGCGCGGCCGCGACGACGTCGATGCAATCCATGCCACCGCGGTGGCGCTCGGCGCGAGGGTCGTTCGCGCGCCGCGCGAGGACCACTGGGCGCCGGGCTACTACTCGGTGCTGTTCGAAGACCCGGACGGCATCCGCATCGAGGCCAACTTCGTTCCCGGCAAGGGCCACCTCGAAGGCCGCGAGCCGCCGGCGGCGTGAACGGTCGGTGAGGCCGGCGATGGCTCGATTCGCGGTGCTGCTGCGAGGCGTCAACGTCGGCAAGGGGCCGCGGGTGCCGATGGCGGCCCTGCGCGAGCTGCTCGAGGGGCTCGGGCACCGCGGCGTGCGAACGCTGCTGAACAGCGGCAACGCGGTCTTCGAGAGTTCTTCGCGCGCCGGCGCTGCGGGTCATGCCGACGCCGTCCGCGGCGCGATCACCGCCACGCTCGGCGTGCAGGTGGCGGTGATCGTCAAGTCGGCACCGGAATTCGCCGCGGCTGTGGCCGGCAACCCGATCGACGCCAGCGAGCCCTCGCGGCTGCTGGTGGCCTTCGCGCAGCGTCCGCAGGCGTTGGAGGCGTTGCCGGCGCTGCGACCGCTGCTGGCCGCCGGCGAGCAGCTCGAGGTCGGGCCCCACGCCGCGTACCTGTGGTGCCCGCACGGCCTGCACGACAGCAAGACCGCCGTCGCACTGCTCGGCAAGGCCGGCCGCGAGCTGACGACGCGAAACTGGGCGACGACGCTGAAGCTGGCGGCGATGCTCGACGACTGATCCCCAGCAGGAGACTCCGATGCAGATCGACGGCCGATGCCATTGCGGCGCCATCTCCTTCACGGCGCAGGTCGACCCGGCCCGGGTGATGGTGTGCCACTGCAGCGACTGCCAGGTGCTCTCCGGCGCGCCGATGCGCGCGGTGGTCGTTGCACCCTGCGACACGCTGGTGGTGCAAGGCGCGCCGAAGAGTTATGTCAAGGTGGCCCAGAGCGGCAACCGCCGCGCGCAGGTGTTCTGCCCCGACTGCGGCACACCGCTGTGGGCGACAGCACCGGAAAACCCGACCTCGGTGGTGATCCGCCTCGGTTGCGTTCGCCAGCGTGCGGAGTTCCGGCCCGCGGTGCAGATCTGGCAGCGCTCGGCGCTGCCGTGGCTGGGCGATCTGCCGCAGATCCCCGGCTCGCCGGAGCAGCAGGCCTTTCTGCCAGCGGTGGCGCCGCCGCGCTGAAGACCGCGCTGGAGGCACTTCCGTGGTCGGTGCCATCCATGTTAAGAGTTAGCATCTCGCGGTCGCGCCGGCGCCTGATGGTGGCGCTGGGTGGGCTGGTGCTCGTTGCCGCGGTGGCCGTGGGGCTGGCCGGTTCGTGGCTGGTGCGGCCCTCGCCTTCGGTGGTCGGTGCGCCGCCACCGGACCTGGCGGCGACGCCGCTGCACATCGCCCTCTCGGAAGGAGAAGGGGTCGCCGCGTGGTGGCTGCCCGGACGTCCCGGCGGCGGTGCCGTGCTGCTGCTGCACGGCCTGCGCAGCGACCGCCGGCAGATGGTCGGCCGTGCGCGCTGGCTCGCGCGCGAGGGCTTCGGCGTGCTGCTGCCCGACCTGCCGGCGCATGGTGAGAGTGCCGGCCACCGCGTGGCCTTCGGGCGCGACGAGGCGCGCGCAGTGGAGGCAGCGCTGGTGCACCTCGCGCAGCTGGCACCACGGGAGAAGGTGGCGGTGCTCGGCGTCTCGCTCGGCGCCGCGGCGGCGGTGTTCGCGCGGCCGCCATCGCCCCCGGCGGCGATGGTGGTCGAGTCGCTCTACCCGACGCTCGCCGACGCGGCGCGCAACCGCCTCGAGATCCGATTCGGCGCTGCCGGCGGCTGGCTCGCGCCGCTGCTGCTGTGGCAACTGCCGCTGCGCCACGGCGTCGGCGCGGACGCCTTCAGCCCCGCCGACGAACTTCGCGCCTGGCGCTCCCCGCTGCTGGTGGCTGCCGGCGATGCCGACCGCCACACGCCGGTTGCCGAGACGCAGCGCCTCTTCGATGCCGCGGCGTCACCCGACAAGCAGCTCTGGCTGGTGCCGGGCGCCGCGCATGTCGACCTCCACGCCCACGCCGGCCCGGCCTACGAGGCACGCGTGCTGGCCTTCCTGCGGCGCCACCTCCGGCCCGGCGGCTGAAGGGGCTGGCGGGGCGGGCGTGATGATCGGCCCCGTTTGCCCGCGCAATGCCGACACGCCTACGATGCGAGGCCGCCTCCAGCGGCGAGCGAGGTTCCGATGAGCCGACCCGTGCTGCCCCCCGACGTGCTCGAGTCGCTCCAGCACGGCCACAAGATCGAGGCCATCAAGCGGCTGCGAGAGGCCACCGGGCTCGGGCTGAAGGAGGCCAAGGACATGGTCGATGCCCACGAGCGCGGTGGTGCGGGAACCGGCTGGTCGCCGAGGGTCATGACCGATGCATCGCTGCCCGCCCAGGTGGTGCAGGCGCTGCACGCCGGCGACAAGCTCGAGGCGATCAAGCTGCTGCGCGAGCACACCCGCATCGGCCTGAAGCAGGCCAAGGAGCGCATCGATTCGCTGTCGCAGCCGGGCGGCCGGGGCCTCGCGCCGGGAGAGGTGCCGCGCACCGCGGGCCGCATCGGTACCTGGCTCGCCATGGCCGCGCTGGCCGCGCTGGCGCTGGGGTGGCTGTTGCTGCGCGATCCGGGCTGACGTCTGCCGGCCGCGCGACAATCGCGCCCGATGGCGCCCTGCGCGCCGCCCCGACGAGGAATCCCGCGATGCCGATCTACGAGTACGCCTGCCGCGACTGCGGCAAAGAGTTCGAGTTGCTGGTGCGCTCCGACACCCGGCTCGAGTGCCCGCAATGCCACTCGGTGAAGCTCGAGAAGCAGCTTTCGGTGTTCGCCACCGCCGACGCCACGGCCGACCCCACCCCCGCGTTTGCCGGGCCCTGCGGCAGTTGCGGCCATCCGGACGGCCCCGGCGCCTGCCGCGTGCAATGAGGCGCCGCAGTTGAACCGAGGTCGCCGCCGCCGACGGTGAACACCGCGCTGGCGCTCGCCAGCCTGAGTTCGCTCTGCTTCGGCGCGGGGCTGGTCACCAGCCGCATCGCGCTGCGCTCGATCGACGCACGCTCCGGGGCTGCGATCAGCGTGCCGAGCGCGGCGCTGCTGTTCGCCGCCGCCGCGCCTTTCGTCGTCGACCCGGCGCGCTTCAGTGCCCCGGCGGCGCTGCTGTTCGCGGCCGTCGGCCTCTTCTTCCCGGCGCTCGTCACGCTGCTGACCTTTCGCTCGAACGAGGCGCTCGGCCCCACCGTCACCGGCGCCGTCTCGGGCACCGCACCGCTGTTCGCGCTGGTGGCGGCGGCACTCGCGCTCGGCGAGCCGGTGCCGGCGCGGGCACCGCTGGCTTGCGTCGGCGTGGCGGTTGGCGTCGCGCTGATTTCCTGGGATCACGGGGTGCTGCGGCGGGGGCTGACGCTGCATGTGCTCGGCTGGCCGGTGGCCGGCGCGATGGTGCGCGGCTGCGCCCAGGTGGCGGCCAAGGCCGGGCTGCTGCTGTGGCCCGATGCCTTCGCCGCAGGGGCGATCGGCTACGCGGTCTCGGCGGCGGTGGTGCTGGCGACGCGGCCGCGGCGGGCGCGCCCGGTGGGCGCTGGTGGGCGCGTCGGCACCGCCTGGTTCGTCGCGACCGGCCTGCTCAACGGCGCCGCGGTGCTGCTGATGTACCTGGCGCTGACCCGGGCGCCGGTGTCGGTGGTGGCACCGGTGGTCGCCACCCACCCGCTGGTGGCGTCGCTGCTGGGCGCCGCGCTGCTGCACGAGCGCCCAGGTCGGCGGACTGCGGCCGGCGCGCTGCTGGCGGTGGCAGCGGTGGTGTACCTGGTGTCGGCCTGACCCCGACAAGGCCCGACCACCCCAACAAGGTGCCCAGTGGCTGCCGATGCCCGCCGAAGCACTCGGGGCGGTCGGTCATCGATAGAAGGGCTCGACCCGGCCTTTCAGCTTGATCAGCAGCGGCTTGCCCTTGCGGTCCACCGTGCGGCCGGCGGCCACCCGCACCCAGCCCTCGCTGACGCAGTATTCCTCGACGTCGTGGCGATCGTGGTCGTTGAAGCGGATGCCGATGTCGTGCTCGCACACCGCGGCCACGTGGTGCGGGCTGGCGGGGTCCACCGAGAGGCGGTCGGGCAGCGGCGGGCGACTGTCGGGGGCGGAGGTCATGGGGTCGGAGGATAAGCGGCAGTCGATCCCGGTCCGCCGGCCGTTCGCCGGTCGTGGCTGGGCCGGGCGCCGGCGGACACCCGGCCAGACAGGAGTCAACGCTGCGGCTGGCCCGGTGTCGCGATGCCGGGTTGCTCCACCGGCCGCAGGTCGCTGGCGCACCAGACGAGCGCGCCGATGCCGAAGCCGATGGTGCCGAGCTGCCCGACCCACTTGGCCACCGACGACCAGACGCCGCCCTGGTTGTAGATCCACGCCAGTGGTGCCCACATCTTGACCTTGACGTCGGCGCCCGACTCGAGCGCTTCGATCTGCGCCCAGTGGTCCCACGCCCAGTAGAAGAACAGCGCAGCGAACGCGAGCCGGATGAGCGCACCTTTGAGGTTTTGAGGCCGGTACATCGCTGTCCCTCCGTCGCGTTGCGGGTGGCGGCAGTGTCGGGCAGCGATCGCCGTCTGCCAACGCCGCGGCAGCCGACAAGTTGGGGGGACGATGGCCCGCAACGGGGCCGGCAACCCGCGCCGCCGGGTGCAGGCGCTCCGGCGCGCTCTCGAGGTCATCCGGCTTGGCCGGTCACCTTGAACCCCCGCGGGGGGCGGGTTGGGCGCACCCCGGCCCGGGGGCGCTCAGTGCCGCTGCGCGACAACGAACAGCCGCGGGAACGCCAGCAGGCGATGCCCGTCGGCGCGGGGAGGGTACGCGGCCTCGATGCGCTGCCGGTAGGCGGCGAGGAAGTCCTCGCGCAGCGACTCCCCGGGCAGCCCGTCGAGGAAGGGCCTGAGCCCGGTGGCGCGAAGCCAGCTCACGATCGCCGCGGCATCGTCCATGCGGTGGTGGTAGGTGGTTCGCCAGAGGTCGACCTCGGCCAGCGGCGCCAGCAGGTCGTAGGTCTCGTCGGCCGAGAGCAGCTGCGTGCGCATGGCGGCGACGGCTCGCAGATGGGCCGCGAAGCGTGGCTCGGCGGCGGTCTCGCGCATCGCGGCATGGCTCGGCTCGCCGAGGTTGTCGGGCATCTGCACCGCAAGCACGCCGCCGGGTGCCAGCGAGTTCACCAGCCGCGGCAGCAACTGCGCGTGGCCGCCCACCCATTGCAGCACCGCGTTGGCGTAGAGCAGGTCGGGCGCTGGCGCCGGCTGCCAGCCCGCGATGTCGGCCAGCTCGAAGCGCACGCCGGGCAGCCGCTGGCGCGCGGCGTCGAGCATCGACGGCGAGTTGTCGACGCCGACCACCTCGGCGCTGGCGAAGCGCTCGACCAGCAGCTCGGTCGAGTTGCCGGGGCCGCAGCCGAGGTCGACGACGCGCTTCGCCGTCTGCAGCCGCACCCGCGCCAGCAGTTCGGCGGCCGGGCGCGTGCGTTCGTCCTCGAAGCGGGTGTAGAGGGCGGGGTTCCAGTCGCTCATCGGGGGCACCGCGTGCGTGGTGGCATCGGGCTGATATCTTATGTCTTATATAAGACTACGGGCGCCGAACGGTCGGCTATCTTCGCGACGGATGCCGAAGTGGAGCCTGATCGTCGTCGCGCTGGTGCCGGTGCTGCTTGCCGCGGCGGCGCTGGCGGCCTTCCGCCACGACATGGCCGACGCCTACCGGCGCATCGGCAGCGGCAGCCAGGTCGCCCGCGTTCCACAGGGCGACATCGAGTACGCCGTCGGCGGCGGCAGCGGACCGCCGGTGCTGGTGGTGCACGGCAGTGGCGGCGGTTTCGACCAGGGTGAGCTGCTGGCGCGCGCCGCGCTCGGTGACGGCTGGCGCTGGATCGCGCCGTCGCGCTTCGGCTACCTGCGATCGACGCTTCGCGACGGCGCCACCTTCGACGACCAGGCCGACGCCTATGCCTGCCTGCTCGACCACCTCGGGATCGCCCGCGTGGCCGTGGTCGCGCTGTCGCATGGCGGGCCGTCGGCGCTGCTGTTCGCGGTGCGCCACCCTCGGCGGGTGTCGTCGCTGACGCTGATCTCGGCCGGCGTGGCAGCGCAGGACGGCGCGGCGCAGCAGCAGGCCAGCCGCCAGGGCGACGCGCTGACCGCGATCTTCCAGCAGGACTGGCGTTACTGGCTGTTCACGAAGGTGCTGCGCAAGACCTTTCTCGGGCTGATGGGCGTCGACAGCGCGGTCGCCGCCGCGCTCACCACCGAACAGCGGCGGCTTGCCGACGAGGTGATCGACGGCATGAACCCGGTGTCGCGGCGCGCTGCCGGGACCCGCTTCGACAACCGCGCCGCGATGCCGAACCGGCGCATCACCGCGATCCGCGCGCCGACCCTGGTGCTGCATGCGCGCGACGACACGCTGCAGCTCTTCGACCACGCCGAGTACGCGGCGGCGCATATCCCGGGCGCCCGCCTCGTCGCCTTCGACCGCGGCGGCCATCTGCTGCTGGCGGTGGAGCGCGACGCGGTGATGGAGGCGACGACCGGGCACATCCGAGCCCACGCCGGCGGGGCTGCGGCAGGGCTGGCGCCGGCCGGCTGCGCGGCGGGCGGCTGAGCGCCCCAGGGCCAGCCCTGGCCCGCCCCCGGCGGAGGATCGGGCAACGTGGCGAAGGCCCATTTGCTCGCGAGGGCAGCTGCGTCGGGCGAGGCTGCGCCGTCCGATCAGCGGTCCTTCGCCTTGCGCCAGGCTTCGAAGTCGGCCTGCGACTGCGCCTCGGTCGGCGGGTAGAGCCCGAGGATCGACCGCCCTTCGTTGACCTTCTCGCTGACGAAGTCCTCGAAGGCCGTCATCTCGAAGGCTTCGGCGGCCACCTCGTCGGCAATGCCGGCCGGGATCACGACCACACCCTCGCCGTCGCCGACGACGATGTCGCCCGGCCACACCGGCGCGTCGCCGCAGCCGATCGGCACATTGATGTCCAGCGCCTGGTGCAGCGTCAGGTTGGTCGGCGCGCTCGGCCGCTGGTGGTAGCTGGGGAAGGGCAGCCTGGCGATCTCCGGGCTGTCGCGGAAGCCGCCGTCGGTGACGATGCCGGCCACGCCGCGTTTCATCAGCCGCGTGACGAGGATCGAGCCCGCCGACGCGGCGCGCGCGTCCTGCCGGCTGTCGATGACGAAGACCGCCCCTGGCGGGCATTCCTCGACCGCCTTGCGCTGCGGGTGGGCGCGGTCCTGGAAGACCGAGATCGGGTTCAGGTCCTCGCGCGCCGGGATGTAGCGCAGCGTGTACGCCGGCCCCACCATGTTGGGCAGGTTCGGGTTCAGCGGCAGCACGTTCTGGATGAACTGGCGGCGCAGGCCGCGCTTGAAGAGCGCGGTGCACAGCGTGGCGGTGCTGACGGCCATCAGCTTCTGGCGTGTGTTCTCGTTCATGCGTCGTCGTCGGCTTCAGTAGATGTCGGGTTCGGGCACCGGCGCGCCGAAGGTGGTCTCGAGGAAGTCGAAGTCGCAGCCCTGGTCGGCCTGCAGCACATGGCGGCTGAACATCCAGCCGTAGCCGCGTTCGTAGCGCGGTGGCGGCGGCCGCCAGGCGGCCTTGCGGCGCGCCAGTTCGTCGTCGCCGACCTCGAGGTGGATGCGCCGCGCCGGCACGTCGACGGTGATGCGGTCGCCGCTGTGCACCAGCGCCAGCGGGCCGCCGACATAGGCCTCGGGCGCGCAGTGCAGCATGCAGGCCCCGTAGCTGGTGCCGCTCATGCGTGCGTCCGACAGGCGCAGCATGTCGCGCACTCCGGCCTTCACGAGCTTGGTCGGGATCGGCAGCATGCCCCACTCGGGCATCCCCGGGCCGCCCAGCGGGCCAGCGTAGCGCAGCACGAGGATGTCGTCGGCGCTGACGTCGAGCGCGGGGTCGTCGACCGCCGCCTTCAGCGCCGGGTAGTCGTCGAAGACGAGCGCGCGGCCCGTGTGCCGCAGCAGCCGCGGTGCACAGGCGCTTGGCTTGATGACGACACCGTCGGGGGCGAGGTTGCCGCGCAGCACGGCGAGCGCGCCCTCGGCGTAGACCGGGTTCGACAAAGGGCGGATGACGTCGTCGTCGTGCACCGCAGCGCCATCGATGTTCTCGCCCAGCGTGCGGCCGTTGACGGTGCGCGCCGCCAGGTGGAGGTGCTCGCGCACGCGGTTCATCAGCGCCGGCAGCCCGCCGGCGTAGTAGAAGTCCTCCATCAGGTACTTCTCGCCGCTCGGCCGGATGTTGGCCAGCACCGGCACTCGGCGGCTGGCGGCGTCGAAGTCGTCCAGCGTCACCGGGCAGCCGGCGCGGCGCGACATCGCCACCAGGTGGATGATGGCGTTGGTGCTGCAGCCCATCGTCATCGCCACCGTGATGCCGTTGAGGAAACTCTCGCGCCCGAGCAGCCGTGCCGGCGTCAGGTCTTCCCACACCATGGCCACGATGCGTCGGCCGCACTCGGCGCTCATGCGCATGTGGTTGACATCGGCGGCAAGGATCGACGACGCGCCCGGCAGCGTCATGCCGATCGCCTCGGCGATGCCCATCATCGTCGCCGCGGTGCCCATCGTCATGCAGGTGCCGTGGCTGCGCGCGATGCCGGCTTCGAGTTCCTGCCACTCCTGCTCGCCGATGTTCCCGGCGCGGCGCTCGTCCCAGTACTTCCACGCGTCCGACCCCGAGCCGAGCGTCTGCCCCTTCCAGTTGCCGCGCAGCATCGGGCCGGCGGGCAGGTAGATGCAGGGCAGCCCGGCCGAGAAGGCGCCCATCAGCAGACCGGGGGTGGTCTTGTCGCAGCCGCCCATCAGCACCGCGCCGTCGACCGGGTGGCTGCGCAGCAGCTCCTCGGTCTCGATGGCGAGGAAGTTGCGGTAGAGCATCGTCGTCGGTTTCACCGCCGATTCCGACAGGCTGATCGCCGGCAGCTCGAGCGGGAAGCCGCCCGCCTGCAGCACGCCGCGCTTGACGTCGTCGACGCGCTGCCTGAAGTGCGCGTGGCACTGGTTCAGGTCGCTCCAGGTGTTGACGATGGCGATCACCGGGCGGCCCTGCCAGTCGGCGCGGCCGTAGCCCATCTGCATCATGCGCGAGCGGTGGCCGAAGCTGCGCAGGTCGTCGGGAGCGAACCAGCGTGCGCTGCGCAGCTGCTCGGGGGTCTTGCGGGTCATGGCGGGGGCGGGCGTGGCGACCGTGCAGCGTAAGCGAAAACCACCGCCCCGCCCGGACGGGGCACTCCGGGAGCGCCCCTGGGGTGTCGCGGCGGGTGTCGCCCGCCGGAGCCTGCGGCCGCCAGGCTAACGATCGACCCGGAAGGCCGCGCGGCCGCGGCCGGTTGCCGCTGCGGGCTTCGTGCCTGCCTTGGCGGGAGTGCGCTTGCGCGCAGGCGCGTTGCGCCGACCTGCCGGCCGGCCGACCGTCTGCGCCAGCAACAACTGCTGGTCGGGTCCGAGCTGCATCGCCTGCGCGAGCGCATGGCGGTCGAACCAGCCCCGGATCACGGTGGCCAGGCCCGCGCTCGCGCAATACAGGTAGGCGTTCTGCGCCATCGCGCCGGCAGCGGCGTGGGCATAACCTTCACGCTGAGCAGCCGGAACGAGTTTCATCGCGCGGTGGTCGGCGACATAGACGAGGTCGAGCGGCGCTTCGTCGACGAAGTCCTGGTAGCCGGTGACCGCGCGCACGTCGCTCGCCACCGCGAGCCGCAGCTTGTGCGCCTTCGGATCGTAGATGAACAGGCCCTGCGGCATCGCCGCATAGAGCTGCACTTCCTGCGCGTTCATCGCGCTCGGCGCGGTGCGGCCGCCGAGCGACGGGCGGTTGACCCCGGCGGCAGCCCACAGCAGGCCCGACAGCGCCGCATCGTCGAGCGCCGCGGGTGAAAAGGCCCGCTGCGACTCTCGCCGCCGCAGCGCGGCCATCAACGGCAGGCCGCCGTCGCGGTCGGGCGGCGGCAGCTCGATCGTCTTCGCGGACTTGCCCACCGGGGCGGTCGGGCGCAGCTGGCCCATCAGGCCGAGGGCGAGCTTGGTCAGCGTGTTCATCGCATTCCCCTTGGTGGGTGGTTCACGGCACCAGCACTGCGGCGCCCTGCAGCCGGCCGGCGCGCAGGTCGGCGAGCGCGTGGTTGGCCTGCTCGAGCGGATACGGCGTCAACTGCACCTGCAGCGGTGCCGCGGCGGCGAAGGCGATGAACTCGCGCCCATCGTCGCGCGTCAGGTTGGCCACCGAGCGCAGCTGCCGCTCGCCCCACAGCAGCCGGTACGGAAACGACGGGATGTCGCTCATGTGGATGCCGCCGCAGACCACGCGGCCTCCCTTGCGCACGGCGGCCAGCGCCGCCGGCACCAGCGCGCCCACCGGCGCGAAGATGATCGCCGCGTCGAGCGGCTCGGGTGGTGCTTCGTCGGCGGCGCCCGCCCATGCCGCGCCGAGCGTGCGCGCGAACTGTTGTGAGGCCTCGTCGCCAGCACGCGTGAAGGCATGGACCTGCCGCCCCTGGTGCCTCGCCACCTGCGCGATCAGGTGCGCCGCCGCGCCGAAGCCGTAGAGCCCGAGTCGCGGCGCTTCGGCGGCGCTGCCGGCCATCTTCAGCGACCGCCAGCCGATCAGCCCGGCGCACAGCAGCGGCGCGGCGTGAACGGCGTCCTGCGGCAGGCTGCCGAGCGGCAGGCAGTAGGCGGCCTCGGCGAGCACATGGCTCGCGAAGCCGCCGTCGCGGCCATGACCGGTGAACACCGGCGCGTCGCAGAGGTTTTCGCGCCCGCCGGCGCAGTGGCTGCAGTGGCCGCAGGTGTGGCCCAGCCAGGGCACGCCGACCCGCTGGCCGGCCCGCAGTGAGGTCACGCCTTCACCGAGCGCATCGACGATGCCGACGATCTCGTGCCCCGGCACCAGCGGCAAGCAGGGCAGCGGCAATTCGCCGTCGCAGATGTGCAGATCGGTGCGGCAGACGGCGCAGGCTTGCACCGAGAGCCGCACTTCCCCCGCGCCCGGCTGCGGCAACTCCCGATGTTCGAGCACCAGGGGCCGCCCGGCCGCGTGCAGCACCATCGCGCGCGCGGCCGAGTTCGATGGCGTCAAGTCAGTCGATCTTGATCGAACGGCTGCCGGCCCCTTCGAGCTTGGGCAAGGAGAGCTTCAGCACACCCTCCTCGAGCTTGGCGGCGACCGCCTTGGCGTCGATCTCGTGTGCAAGCGAGAAGCCGCGCGACACCGAGCCGAACGTGGTCTCCTTCAGCAGCACGCGGCCGCCGGACTTCTCTTCCTTCTCCTTGCGCACCTCGGCGACGATGGAGACGAAGTTGCCATCGACGCTGACGCGGATGTCCTCCTTCTTCGCGCCGGGGATCTCGGCGCGGACCTGGTAGTCCTTGTCGTTCTCGGTGACGTCGAGCTTGATTTCGCCGGGCATGTCCTCGGCCCAGCGCATCGGGCGGGCGAAGCGGCGGAACATCTCGGGGAACCATTGATCGACAGGGTCGATGTGTTTGAGCGCTGCCATGGCAGACCTCCTGATGTGTCGGATCCTTGCGCGATGCGGCGCGGCGTCAGGTGGCGCGCCGCACGGCGGCTTTCAGTTTAGGAGCGTGCGCCAACCCGGCATTGCTGCAGGTCAACGGGGGGCATGCGGCACGGCGTCCGGCGCTGCAGTCCCGATGCGGGACAATCGCCGCCCGATGGTCCCGCAACGCACGCTCAAGTCGCTCACCCGCGCCGTCGGCGTCGGCGTGCACAGCGGGCACACGGTGGAGCTGACGCTGCGCCCGGCGGCGCCCGATGCCGGCATCGTCTTTCGCCGCACCGATCTTGCGGTGCCGGTCGAGATCCGCGTCACACCCGACGCGGTGAGCGACACCCGCATGGCAACGACGATCAGCCCTGGCGGTGATCCCGGCGGCCCGAAGGTCCAGACCATCGAGCACCTGCTGTCGGCCTGCGCCGGGCTCGGGCTCGACAACCTGTATGTGGACATCACCGCCGAGGAGGTGCCCATCCTCGACGGCAGCGCCGCGAGCTTCGTCTTCCTGCTGCAGAGTTCCGGCATCGAGCTGCAGAAGGCGCCCAAGCGCTTCCTGCGCGTGAAGAGGCCGATCGAGATGCGCGAAGGCGAGGGCGCGTCGCTGAAGTGGGCGCGGCTCGAGCCCTACGACGGCTACAAGCTCACCTTCGAGATCGAATTCAACCACCCGGCGCTCGACGCCACCGGCCAGCGCGTCGAGTTCGACTTCGGCTCCGGCCGCTACAAGGCCGACATCGCGCGTGCGCGGACCTTCGGCTTCACGAAGGACGTCGAGCTGATGCGCGCGCGCGGGCTCGGCCTCGGCGGCAGCATGGACAACGTCATCGTGGTCGACGACAAGCGCGTGCTCAACGCCGACGGGCTGCGCTACGACGACGAGTTCGTCAAGCACAAGATCCTCGACGCCATCGGCGACATGCATGTGCTCGGCAAGCCGCTGATCGGCGCCTACACCGCGTTCAAGGGCGGCCATGCGCTGAACAACCGGCTGCTTCGCAAGCTGCTCGCCGATGCGGCGGCCTTCGAGGTCGTCACCTTCGAGCGTGAGACCGACGCGCCGCGCGGGCTGGCCGCGCTGGCGCCGGCCTGGTGAGGCGGGACGGCCGGCGATGATGGTCGCCTTCCGCATCGCGTTCGGGCTGCTGCTCGCCGCCGGGGTCGGTTGTTTTCTGGCCTACATCGTCACGCGCGACGAGAGATGGCGCCGCCGTGGCATCGTGATCGTCAAGTGGACGCTGATCGCCGCGTTCGGCTTTTTCGCGGTGCTGATCGCCGAGCGGCTGGTCGCAAGGGTGTGATCGCGCCGGAGATCGGTATGAAATGCGAACCCGACAAGTTCGAGTTTTATGCCTGCTGCTGCGCGGCCGGCGTCGTGCCGCTCGACGCGGTGCTTCTTTGGCACGGCTCCCCGGCCCGGGACTCAGCGGCCGTGCAGCGTCGTGCACAGCCGCGCGAGCCGCTCGGCGTCGGCGCCTTCGAGGTCGGGGGCGTGCAGCCGGGTCGCGCGTTCGATCGCTCTCAGCCGGAAGCTGAGTTCCTCCTCCACCGCCTCAACCTCCACAAGGTCGCGCTCGTTCAGTGCGGCACCGCTCCACAGGCCGCTGGCGTTGAGGCCGGTGCGCAGCCGCTCGAGCAGGTGGGTGGCGAGCGCCACCGCGCGCTGCAGCGCCGGCGTGCGGTTCTCGCGCAGCAGCACGGTGGCGAGGTCGTTCGCCGAGCGAAGCGCGGTGTCGAGCCGCTGCACCCGTTGCTGCAGTTCGGGCAGCGAGCTGCGGGGCTGCGGCGTCGGCGCACCGAGCGAGGCGCCGATGACATGCTTCACCCAGGCGAGGTCGAACTCGCCCGGCACCACGCGCAGCGAGACGCTCATCTGCAGCAGCGTCGGCTGGCGGTCGCGCAGCACGGCCAGCGTGTTCTCGGCCACCGCGAGCAGCCTGCCGAGCGGTGAGATCGCGTCGCGCTCGAGGCGGTGCGGGTATCCCGAGCCGTCGAGCCGCTCGTGGTGTTCGGCGACCGCGCGCGCCACCGCAGAGGGGTAGTCGGTGAGCTGGGCCAGCAGCAGCTGGCCGACATGGGGGTGCACCACCAGCTGCTGATAGCTCGCGAAATCGAGGCTCTGGTCGGCATCGGCCTCGCCGCAATGCGGGTCGATGTACATCTCGCCGAGGTCGTGCAGCAGCCCGGCGAGCATCGCCAACCGCAGCTCGGACGTGGACCCGCCGTGGGCGCACATCAGCGCGCCGCACACGGCCGAGGCCTGCAACGCGTGCACGTAGGCATCGGTGCGGGTCTCGTTGGCCGCCGTCAGCAGCAGTTGCGCCACCGGGTGCAGCGGCAGGTGCGCGGTCTCGCGGACGATGCGGGCCGCGTGCGGCGCCAGCAGCGGGTGCAGCGGCCCGTCGATCGCCATCAGGTGTTCCATCGACCGCAGCAGCGAGTGCGCGGTGACGCCGTCCTCGGCCATCAGACAGCTCTCGAGCGGGTTGCGCAGCTTGCGGTCGAGCAGCTTGCGCTGCAGCGCATGCGAGACCGGTTGGTCGCGCGCCCACAGCTTGACCCCCGCGAAGTCGAAGATGTCGCGCGTGGCGATGATCGAGCGTGTTTGGCTGGCTTCGAGGATGGTGGCCAGCGCGTGCGGATTGGCGGTGGCGAACTCTTCTCGGGCAGGCAAGGCCATGGCGGGGTCCGTATCGGGTTGTTCGCCCGAATATCGACAGTGAGGGCCTACCAATCCAGTATCCAACCGTGACAGCCGCTACTGGCCGTCGTGAATTCCCCTCAAAGCAGGGGGCGGCGGTGCTCGAACTGACGCCTGGCTTACGCGGACTTGCTGCTGGACCCGGCCGGCGGGGCGGCGCCGCCGAGCATGCCGGACAGCGCCCGCGCGACGCCGGTGATGCCTTCGTTGGCGAGCCCGGCGTCCTTCATCACCGCGTCGACGATCGGCTTGGCGATCTGGTACTGCAGCGCCGAGTTCATCACCTGCTCCGGGAACGTGCCCTGGGCGCCGGCGCCATCGGCCCCTGCCCCGGCGGTTCCCGGCAGCCCCCCCACCTGCACGATGCGGATCGACTCGATCTTCTCCATCGGCCGCACCGCCTGCTCGAGGATCGACGGCAGCTGCTGCAGCAGCTGCGTGCGCACCTGGAGGTCGATCTGCGCTGCCGAGAGCGTGTTCAGTGCCTCGTTGATCGCTCGCCGGCCCTCGGCATCGGCGAGCGCGGCAGCCTGCTTCGCGCGGGCTTCGATCGTGATCGCCTCGGCGCGGTCGAGCGCGGCTTCCTTCTCGGCGGCAGCAGCGACCTTGACCGCGATCGCATTCTGTTCGGCATCCTTCGCGGCCTCGATCAGCTGGATGCTCTTGTCGCGCTCGGCCACCGCCACCTGCCGCGTCGTCGTCACGCCTTCCTCGGCGCGCACCGCCTCGGCGCGCGCAACGTTGGCGGCGGCATCGGCGTCGGACTGTTCGCGCGACTTGTTGGCGATCGCGATCTGCATCTCCTGCCGCGCAATCTCGACCTGCTTGCGCTGCTCGGCGCGCTTCATCTCGGTCTGGCGCTCGAGCTCGATCTCGCGCGTCTGAACGACCAGGTTCTTCTCGATCTCGGCAGCCTTGATCTCGCGGTCGGCCTCGATGCGCTTCTGGCTGACCTGGCGTTCGGCCTCGATCTTCGCGGCCTCGGCCTCGCGGCTGCGCTCGGCCTGCTGGGTGGCGATCAGCGCCGCCTGCTCGGCGCGTGTGGTCTCGATCTCGCGCTTCTGCGACAGCGTCGCAAACTCCTGGTCCTTCTCGATCGTCAGCTTCTGGCGCGTGGCGTCGAGGTTCTTCGTGCGCACCTGCACCTCGGTGTCCTGCTCGACGTCGTTGCGTTGCTTGCGCCGCGCCTCGGTCTGCTCGGTCAGCCGCGTCAGGCCTTCGGCGTCGAAGGCGTTGTTGGGGTTGAAGAACTGCTTGTCGGTCTGGTCGAGGCTGGTCAGCGACACCGACTCGAGCTCGAGGCCGTTCTTCTCCAGGTCCTCGGCCACCGCGTTCTGCACCGCCTGCACGAAGTCGCGCCGTTTGTCCTGCAGCTCCTGGATCGTCATCGTCGCCGCGGTGGCGCGCAGCGAATCGACGAACTTGTCCTCGACCAGGGCCTTCAGCTCGTTGGGGCTCATCGTGCGCTGGCCGAGCGTCTGCGCCGCGATGCTGACCGCTTCCTCGGTCTGCTTGACGCGCACGAAGAAGGCCGCCGTCACGTCGACGCGCATGCGGTCGCGCGTGATCAGGCTCTCGCGCTCGCGGCGCACCACCTCGAGCTTGAGCGTGTTCATGTTGACGAGCACCCGCTCGTGGAACACCGGCAGCACGATCGCGCCGCCGTCCATGATGACCTTCTGCCCGCCGAGGCCGGTGCGGACGAAGGCGGTCTCCTTCGTCGAGCGCTTGTACAGGCGCGCAAAGATGATGCCGATGGTCAGCAGTGCCAGCAGCACCGTGCCGGCGAGGCCGGCGAGTTCGATGATCAGTCCCATGCCCGTGTCTCCCCCATGAATGTGGTTGGTCAGATGCGGACGACGCCCGGCGGCGGCTTCGCGACGCAGCGGTAGAAGGCGCCTGCCTTGCGCACGACGAGGATCTCGGTGCCTTCCTCGAACACCTCGTCGTCGAGTTCGGGTTCCACCATCAGGTAGTGCGAGCGGCCGTGGGTGTCCTTCACGCGCGCCTGGGCCGCCAGCCCGCGGCGGGCGGTGCCACCGGAGACGAGGCCCGCACGGCCGACGAGCGACTGCTCGCTGACCGCGCTGCTCTCGTCGCGCGGCACGATGCGCTCGACCAGCGCACCCAGGCTGCGCACGGTGGCCAGGCCGGGCGGCACCGCCGCCACCGCACCCGCCCACGCCGGCAGGTAGTGCCCGCTGAGCGCGTGCACCACGGCCTGAAGCGAGTAGCCGAAGACCGCGTAGCCGGCGAGGAACAGCACCAGCAGCACGAGCGTCGGCACGCGGCCGATATGAAGCCATCCGAGCAGGCTGTCGAGCCCGCCGTCGCCGCCGATCTCGGGCAGCCAGCCGTCGATGGTGTTGCTCGGGCTGATCGCAGCCAGCATGCCGATGCCCTCGACCAGCGCCACGGCGACGATCAGCGCCAGCGCAGCGCCGAAAGGCCAGGTCTGCGGGGCCGCGAACAGGCTCACGAGGCCGGCACCGTGGGCGTCGGTGCCGAGGAGGCGCCGGAGGGGGTGGCTGCGGACATCGGGCTTGGTGTTGGTGTCGGGATGGCGGGCTGGGCGCAAGGGTATGCACCGGCGGCGAAACGTCAACCCACCGCAGGCGGCAAGGTCACCCCCTAAGCTGCACGCTCGACCGCCGAAGCCCGGGAACACATCATCGCGGCCCATGCAAATCACCCTCTCTCGGCTGGCCGCGGCGATGTGCCTCGCCACCGCGTTGCCGACCAGTGCCCAGCTGCAGGATTGCACGCTCGACGGTGCCCCTGTCAACCTCGACCACGGGGCCTCCACGCGCGGCAAGTCCGGCCTCGTGCGCTGCGTCGACCGCCAGAGCCGCGAACTGCTGCGTGAGTTCACGCTGCAGGAGGGGAACACCGTCGGTCTGCAGCGCCACTACCGCAAGGGGCGGCTGACGAGCGAGGCCACGGTCAACGACCGCCGTGCCCGCGAGGGCCGTGCCCGCGAGTGGAACGATCAGGGTGTGCTCGTCAAGGACGGCCAGTTTGCCGACGGCCGTGCAATCGGCGTGCACCGCAAGTGGCACGACGACGGCACGCTGGCGAGCCTGGAGTATTTCTCCGGCGACAAGCAGGCCCGCGGCGGGGCCCAGGCGCGAATGGAGTTCAACCGCGCCGGCCAGCTCACGTCACTGCGCTGCGACACCCAACCGCGGCTCGAGCGTGATGCCGGCCCCTGCGGCCACCAGGGGCCGAACACGACCGAACTGCACGGCCCCGGCGGTGCGCTCGCCGAGCGTGTGAGCTACGAGGGCGGGCGCCTGAAGCGCCATGAGAGTTTCTGGGAGAGCGGCAAGCCGCGCTCCTCGGCAGCGCTGGTCGGCAACGGCCAGACGCAGCAGCGTGAGCACTCGCGCGATGGCCAGCTGACGATCGAGCGAGTGGTCGAGGGCGGCCGACCGGTGAGCGAGAAGCACTACGGTGAACGCGAGACGCTGGTCGTCGAGCGGCGCTTTGTCGAGGGCCGGTTGCAGTCCGAGACGCAGTGGTACCTGAACGGCCAGAAGAAACGGGTGCTGACCCCGGAGGACGCGAAGACCCACTTCGAGCAGCGCTTCCACGACAACGGCAAGCTCGCCTTCGAGGGGCGCTTCCGCCTCGAGTCCACCGGCTGCACTGCCTGCCGGCCGCTCGACGTGCATCGCAGCTTCGACGCCCAGGGCCAGCTCCGCCGCGAAACCCACCACGACGACAAGGGCCGCCCCCGGCGCGATCGCGCCTGGAACGAAGCCGGCCAGCTGCTGCGCGACGACGAGCTGTTCGAAGACGGCTCGCGCAAGGCGAACTCGCGCCCCTAGAAGAGGCGCTCGGCCAGGAACTGCAGCGCCCGCCCATGGGCCAGCGCCGCGCTCGGCGCGTGGTAGCTTGCACGCGCCCAGCAGTTGAAGCCATGGTGCGCACCAGGATAGACGTGCACTTCGGCGGACTTGCCGGCCATCGCGCCACGCACCTTCACGACCGCCTCGGGCGGGATGTTGTCGTCGATGCCGGCGTAGTGGAACTGCACCGGGCAGCGGATTCCGGCGGCGCGGTCGAGCTGGTTGTGGATGCCGCCGCCGTAGAACGGCACCGCGGCGTCGATGTCGGTGGTGGCGGCGGCGAGGTACGCCAGCCGCCCGCCCATGCAGTAGCCGATGGCGCCGGCCTTGTGGCCTGCGGTCTCGGGCAGCGAGCGCAGTACGGCAACTGCGGCGGCAATGTCGGCGAGCGCGTCGTCGCCCTTGAGCGACTGCATCAGCGCGATGGCACGCGCGCGTTCATCGCCGACGTAGCCCAGCTCGACCCGCGGCGCATCGCGCCAGAAGGCATCCGGCGCCAGCACGGCGAAGCCGTCGGCGGCGTACTGCTCGGCGACGGCGCGGATGTGCTCGTTGACACCGAAGATCTCCTGGAAGAGCACGAGCCCGGGGCCGCTGCCCGCCGGTGGCAGCGCCAGGTAGGCGGCGAAGCCGGGGCGGATGTCGATCCAGCGGGTGGTGACCGGCAGTGTCATGGCTCTCCTCGCTCGGGTTCCGTTCGTTCGGCCGCGATGGGGGCCGGGTGATGCGGTGACGCGCGAGCGAGTATCGCCAAAAAGACAGTTGCACCGCCGCGCCAGGCGGCGCGGCCGGGGGTGCAGAGCCGGGCCGTGCCGCGCGGCTACTGCAGCGCTTGGCCGCGCAGCGCGTCGCCCAGCTGTTCGAGCCGGGTGGCGTCGCCGTCGGGCAGGCTGCCGGCGCGAAGCCGGGCGGCACGGTCGATCGTCCACAGCCGGAAGCGCAGTTCGTCCTCCACCGCCTCGATCTCGCCGAGGTCCTGCTCGGTCACTGCCGACGGGTGCCACAGTCCGCTGGCGGCGAGCCCGGTGCGCAGCCGGCCGAGCAGGTGGCTGGCGAGCGTGATCGCGTCCTTCAGCGTCGGCGTGTGCACCTCGGGCAGCAGCGCAGCGGTGCAGTCGCGCGCGGTGGCCAGCGTCGTCACCAGACGCTGCAGGCGCTGGCGAACCTCGTCGGCGGTCTGCTGCGGCTGCAGCTGCGGTGCCTCGCGCGCGGCGCTGGCAACGTGGCCGAGCCACTCGAGATCGAACTCGCCGGGCACCACGCGCAGCGCGACGCTGGCGCGGGCCAGGCTCGGCCGCTCGAGCCGCAGCACCGCGAGCGAGGCCTCGACCACCGCGAGCATGCGCCCGAGCGGCGACACCGCGTCGCGCGACAGCGCATGCGGGTAGCCCGAGCCGTCGAGCCGCTCGTGGTGTTCGCCGACCGCCCGCGCGAGTGCCTCGGGGTAGTTGGTCAGCTGCGCGAGCAGCAGCTTGCCGACATGCGGGTGCACCACCAGCTGCTGGTAGCTGACGAAGTCGAGGCCGCGCTCGGCCTCGGCCTCGCCGCACTGCGGGTCGATGTACATCTCGCCGAGGTCGTGCAGCAGCCCGGCCAGCATCGCGATGCGGACCTCGGCCGTGCGGCCCCCCTGCTGCAGCATCAGCGCTCCGGCGAGCGCCATCGCCTGCAGCGAGTGGTCGAAAGACTCCGGCCGCGAGGCCTGGCCGGCCGTTAGCAGCAGCTGCGCCACCGAGTGCATCGGCAGGTGTGCCGCCTCGCGGACGATCGCATCGGCGTGTTTGGCCAGCAGCGGACGCAGCGGGCCGTCGCGCTCGACCAGTTCCTCGGCACCCCTGACAAGCGAGGCGGCGGTGACGCCGTCCTCGGCGATCAGGCAGGCCTCGAGCGGGTTGCGCAGCTTGCGGTCCATCAGCCGCCGCTGCAGCGCCGCCGAGACCGGCTGGTCGCGGGCCCACAGCTTGATGCCCGAGAGGTCGAAGATGTCGCGCGAGGCGATGATCGTCTTCGTCTCGCTGGCTTCGAGGATGACCGCCAGTGCGTGCGGGTTGGCGGTTGAGAAGTCGTGGCGGGCGGTCTGGCTCATACAGGGTCCTCGGCGGGCGATGCGTGCCAACGGGATATCGGCGCGCCGCGCCGCCGCACTGAGCGGGCAATGGTGAGAAAAAGAAACCGTCTGGCTGGGCAGGTCGGCCCGCTGACCGGCCAAGGTCTGCCGAGGATTGCCGCGAGTCCAGCTTCCGCCGCTCCGCCGGCCGCGCCCCTGGCTGGGGCCTTCGAGGATGCGCGGGTTCCCCAGGATTGCCGCGGATCCGGCTCCGCCGGTCCGCTGGCAAAGCCCCCTCGGAGGCGAGCCCGTCCGCGGGGAAGCGCGAAGTTCCCCAGGATTGCCGCGGATCCGGCTCCGCCGGTCCGCTGGCAAAGCCCCCTCGGAGGCGAGCCCGTCCGCGGGGAAGCGCGAAGTTCCCCAGGATTGGCGCGGATCCGGCTCCGCCGGTCCGCTGGCAAAACCCCCTCGGAGGCGAGCCCGTCCGCGGGGAAGCGCGAAGTTCCCCAGGATTGCCGCGGATCCGGCTCCGCCGGTCCGCTGGCAAAGCCCCCTTGGGGGGCAGCGACCGGGAGGGAGCGTGGGGGCTCTCATTCAATAGCTGCGCCCCTTGCGGTACTGCGCATGCGCGCGCCGCTGCAGCGGCGTCGCGGCGGCGATGGCGGCGAACGACGCCCCGGCGTGTGCGTGCGAGATCGCGAGCCCGAGCGCGTCGGCGGCGTCCTTGCCCGGCAAGCCCGGCAACGCCAGCAGCCGCCGCACCATCTCCTGCACCTGCGACTTGTTTGCGAGGCCATGCCCGACCACGGCCTTCTTCATCTGCAGCGCGGTGTACTCGGCCACCGGCAGGCCGGCGGAGACCAGCGCGGCCAGCGCCGCGCCGCGCGCCTGTCCGAGCAGCAGCGTGCTCTGCGGGTTGACGTTGACGAACACGATCTCGGCCGACGCGCAGGCCGGTCGATAGCGGTCGACCACCTCGCGCACGCCTTCGAAGATGATCTTCAGCCGCAGCGGCAGGTCGCCACGAGGCGCCTCGGTGGTGCGGATGGTGCCGCTGGCGACGTAGCCCAGCCGCGCCCCGGAAACCTCGATGACTCCAAAGCCCGTGGATTGAAGTCCAGGATCGATCCCGAGAATGCGCATGGGTTGGCGGGCTACAGCCGTTTCTCGAAGAGGGCAGGGCTTCGGCGCAGGCTCACATCGGCGCCAGCCGATGTGAAGTCGCGAAGCGACGGGCCGGAGCC
>Ga0268299_1001024_pt1 | contig 61587 bp, 64 predicted proteins | sample NOBtaG_FD_193484 | JGI IMG/M metagenome (GOLD analysis project Ga0268299, IMG submission 193484) | Activated sludge microbial communities from bioreactor in Nijmegen, Gelderland, Netherland - NOB reactor | ecosystem: Engineered > Bioreactor > Aerobic > Activated sludge | place: Netherlands...
AGAGAACCTTCTGCGGATATGCAACGCCTCGCCAAGAACCTTTCTGCATCGTAGTCCCGTTCTCCTCTTCATCTTACGATCATCCTGTCCTTAGCAAGAAACACTCCTGATCTGCCCGGTCGGCATACCTTCCTGATGCCGAAAAACCAGCGCTGGTGTGTCGCGCCGTTGTTCCTCAAAACAAAAAGAAGGATTGGAACGCTATGTGTCCCCCTATGTGTCCAAGTTGGCATGTTATGAAGGAGCATACATCGGGATGGTCACTTTGGTTACGGCAATGGCGGAGGACGAAACATGATTGATCTCATGCAATCAATGCAAGCTCGGATTGAGACCGGACAGACAAAAAATGATCAAGTCGATGACGGCTCTATAGAGATATTCTCTGTGCCTGTAGAAGAATTTTATAAGCCACTAAACGATAGTCCTACCGCCGAAGACATCGCTCTGACGCAACATAATCGCCAGCCTGAACTTCTGACGGTCAGACTTCATCAATTGGTCCCGCTCTTACGCACGCTGGACTTCAGACTCACCACAGTCACCGATCATGAAACCGTTGGGGCCGTTCACTTGCTGGCTTCAACAATGAATCAGAACGGCACGCATCAGGCAGGCGTCTTCTACATCATGTTGGACTACATAGCGGGGACAGCCATCTACGCTGTTCTGCCTGGCACATAGAGAGCACGGTACCTCCATTTTTTACGTACTGAGGCGTGAAACGCCTAGTATTTCGGCGGACAAGTCAGTACAGCAACTGAAAGTTGCGATTAGCGTAAAAACTACTATCAGATGGTCCATCCTTACAACCAGGAGGTCTTTATGACATCCTCAAAGAAATTGCTGTGGGGAGCCGTATTAGGGTGTGCAATTGCAGGCGTGACGGTGCTGTGGCCGGCTCGGGTTTTGCCTGAAGCCACATCGATCAATGTGCCGGTCGAGACAGTAGCCGATTACATCCATGCCGTTGTTGCGGCTGACCGTGAGGTGTATACCAAGCATGCTGTGGAAAGGATGCAAGTGAAAGGGGTCGTCGCGGTGTCGGAGAAATGGGAGGAAAGAAATGCCATGCCCCTTCCGATTCAATTCTTATCGGAATCCGGACGCGTCGTCGGCAAGAAAAATCTAGGGGTGCAGTACCGGCTGATCAGCTCTTGGCCGATCAACAAACGCAATGTGGCTGCTAACGCGCTTGAGAGTATCGGGCTCGGCACTGTCATGACTCAACCCGATCGTCCCTACAAGGGCATCACGAGGGTCGGCGATACCCGATATTTTGAGGCGGTCTATGCTGATCTGGCCGTCACCCAGTCTTGTGCCGGCTGCCATAATGCTCATCCCGACAGTCCGAAGCGGGACTTCAAGCTCAACGACGTCATAGGTGCAATCGTGGTCAGTATTCAATTGGGGCAATAGCTGACTAACGCGAGTTCTCAAGAAATGATGATTCCCTGTTTGTGTACCGTTCGGAAATCAAGGCGCGTGCGTCGGAGAAGCACTGAATTTGGTAGTCCCAGGTCGAGAGAGGACGGGCAGTCCCACTCCAACAGCCCATCTCTTGTGAGGCCCGACCAGGGCAGGCGAGTCCGGCGGTGATCTTCGACTATCACCGCCGGGTTTCGTCATCAAAACATTCCTCTCTCCTCTCCACCATTCGAGTGTGATCAACTATCGCAACCAAGCCGCTAGAGGGAACGAAAGGTCAGTTGCTCAGCGGCCCCGCCACAAACTTGCCGGCCTTCATGACCCCCACAATCTTGTCCCGGTCTCGAAGGATCTCGATCCGTCGAAGTGGATTTCCGTTCACGATCACAAGATCGGCTTCCATTCCACGCTTCAGAGTCCCGACTGAGTCTTGAATTCCGATTAAGCGCGCTGCCGTGGCAGTTGAGGCAAGAATCGCATCCATGGGGGACATCCCCAATGCGACCATCCGCTCCAATTCCTGTGCATTCTCTCCATGGTAATTGAATGGTGTTCCTGCGTCAGTGCCCATCGCAATGAACATACCGCTTTCATAGGCTTGCTTGAACGACGCTTTGTGTCGCTTCGTCATCGCTTTGGCTTTTGCCAACGCGCTTTCCGGAATGCCGCATCCAGATCGGCAAGCCGCCGTCGTGGCCAAGGCGGAAAGGGTAGGGACCATATAGACGCCATGGCGCTTCATCAGCGCCCCCGATTCCTCATCCAAGAGCGTGGCGTGCTCAATCGAGCGCGCACCAGCCAGGATCGCATGTTTCATCCCTGAGGCTCCGTGGGCATGGGCCGCCACTGGTTTTCCGGCCCGGCGCGCGGCATCCACGGCGGCAGCGAGTTCGTCTGGCGTCATTTGCGCATCGTCCGGTGAGGTGCCGGGGGTGAGCACACCTCCTGAGGCGATGACCTTAATCACCCCTGCACCGGCGGCGACCTGTTCCGCAACGACCTTTCTGACCTGCTCAACCCCCTCAACCTCCTGACCGATGAACCGCGCATGGCCCCCGATCATACAGATGGCGAGCCCCGCTCCGACAATCCGTGGCCCGGGAAGGAGGCCGGATTCAACGGCCTGTTTCAGGGTAAAGATCGAATGGTCACGAGATCCCACGTCGCGCACAGTCGTAAATCCAGCCTCAATCGTTGCCTGGGCATGTCTGGCTGATTTGAGAAGGGTGTAGGAGGGTTGTTCAGATTCCAGAGCGCTGACCACGTCGGCTTCTCCCCCTAAACAGAGATGGACATGGCAATCGATGAGTCCCGGGATCACGGTCAGACCACGGCCGTTGATGCGGGTCACGCCCTTCGGGATGCTCACATCGTTGCGTGGGCCGACTGCGACAATCTTCGTGCCGCGCACGAGGAGCGTCATGTGGTCTCGTACCGCGCCTGTCCCATCGATGAGGCGAGTCTGATGAATGGCAATTGTCACGTTCTACCGTCCCACGCTATAGGTATGAGCCGCTGCCTGGAGCCCTGCACCGGGAGTCGATACCCACCCACTTCGAATCCCGATTTCTTCAAGGGCATTTAAGAGGGTCAGCACGTTCGCTTCCGTCGAGGATTCTCCCATCAGTCCGATTCTCCACACCTTTCCCTTTAAGGGGCCCAGCCCGCCACCGATCTCGATACCGAATCGACTCAGCAACTCTGCCCGGACCGCTGCCTCATCGATGTGAGTCGGCACGGTGACACAGACTAATGTTGGAAGTTGTCGATCAGGAGGCGGCAACGGACTGAAACCAAGTGCCGTCAGCCCTGCGACCAGTGCGCGGCTATTCAATTGGTGGCGAACAAATCTGGCCGGAAGACCTTCTTCTTCAACGAGACGTAACGCCTCCCGTAAGGCATAGATCATCGAAATCGGTGCCGTATGATGATAGGCACGACTCTGCTCCGCCCAGTAGTCGGCGATGAGAGACAAATCAAAATACCAGCTAGGACAGGGAGAACGGCGAGTCTTCACAACCGAAAGGGCCCGATTACTGAGGGTTAACGGAGCCAGCCCCGGTGGACAGCTGAGACATTTCTGTGTGGCACTGTAGCAGACGTCGATCCCCCATCGATCGACTTCAACCGGCATTCCCCCAAGCGATGTGACGGCGTCCACGATCAATAATGTATTGTACTGGCGACACATGGCGCCGATCGGTTCAATCGGCTGCGAGGCCCCCGTGGAGGTTTCAGCATGGACCAGGACGACCGCTTTCACTGGACTGGATTGTTGGAGCAACGCCGCAACTGAGTCCGGTTCAATCACCTGCCCCCAGGGCACGTCCACGCGAATGGCTTTTCCCCCGCAGCGTTCAACGATGGCGGCGAGTCGAGTCCCGAAGACCCCATTGATCCCCACAATGACTCGGTCGCCTGGTTCAATGACGTTGACGATCGCGGCTTCCATCCCGGCCGATCCAGTTCCCGAGATGGCAATGGTGAAGGGATTTACGGTCGCAAATACTCGACGGAGGAGTGTCTGGATATCATTCATGACGCCCAAGAACATCAGGTCAAGATGTCCGATGAGCGGAGTCGACATCGCTCGCAGCACCCGAGGGTGCACGGCACTGGGACCGGGTCCTAGCAACAGTCTTTGTGGGGCAAGAAAGCCCTGCATGGCCAAAGCCTCCTGAATTGTCGCGCGGTTAGTATAGCCAACTTGAGAAGGCATAGCTATGCGAGAAACTCTTGTAGGCATGGTTCCTAGTTAGTTTGAGGGGATTTGGGGTGCTAGGAGGCCGTGTTATAGTCGGGCGCCATGAATGACCAGGCACTATCTATCGGACAGATACCGAGGATTCCAGAAGCCGGTGGACCAACGGTCTCAGAGGTATCTCCGCTCCCATACAGCAGTCGATGGTCGCGTTTCGTGAGTGTGCTCTGTGCCGGTGTCCTACTCGCCTCCCTTGCCGGGATCCTCTGGCTCTCCTTGACTGTTCCGAAACTTCAACGATTCGAGGAGCCGGGGCGTGCGCTGGACTTAATGGTCAGTCGGATGATGGAAGCGCAAGATGGCCTGCACCGTGCACCGAAATGGCAGCGATGGGTGGCAGAATGGACAATGGACAATGAGGAGCAAGCCTCTCGTCAGGCCATGAGGTGGTATCAGGAACTGATTGCGACGACTGATGATCCATCGGCGAAGCTTCGGTTGGCCATTCTCCTTGGTGAGTCCGGGCATGAATCCAAGGCACTTGATGAAGCCCAAGGATGGCGTGATCGCGGAACCTCTGCCGAGTCTTTTCGACGGCTGATTGTTGCCGCATACGATGCGGCGCCGCTTTCACTGGAGCAAGAGGCACATTTACAGGTCACGCTGGCAGAGACGTTACCGATCGGATGGTTCTACGACCATCTTGCTGCGAGGCTGGCGCAACGGGCTGGTGATCATGCGCTTCTGACGACGATCGAGGCACAGCGTCAGCTGAAGGAAGAGCAGGTTCAGCGATGGATTCGTCCATTAATGATCAGTGAGTTGACCTGTCTGGCCTTTGGTTCGGTGATATTGTTGGGAATCGTTCGGTTGAAAGGCCGAGGGTTGAATGTACTCCAGCTCCATTCACCGGGCGTGCCGCCGCCGTGGTCCAGCGGGACGGCTGCCGCAGTGATTCTCCGCGGAGGTGCGTTGGGCGCTCTCATGACCGTCGCGTTCTTGTCTACACCCGCACTGAGCCAGGGCTCGTTGCGTGCGCTGGCTATTCCCCTGGCGAATCTTCCACTGTTGGTGATCGCCTATGTGTATTTGCTCAAGCCGGCTGGTCTCGATTTCTGGCAGGGATTTGGTCTCCGGCTCAATCGTGGCGACCTCGGGAGGCTGGGTTGCATCATTGTTGCCGTGGTTGCGGCTGCACTCTGGGGTGAATGGATCCTGGGCCGAGCCGCAGACTTTCTCAAGCTTGAAAATCATTGGACTGAATGGTTCGATCAAGACTTGGTGTGGGCGACTCCTCCTATGCTTGCCACCAGCTTGCTTGAATATGTGATCCTCGCGCCGATTTTTGAGGAGCTTGCGTTTCGCGGACTGCTCTTTGCGATGTTCCGTCGGCGATTCACCTTTCTCCCCGCTGCATTACTCAGTGCGACCATCTTTGCACTCGCTCATGGCTATAGCTTGCTGGGATTTATCAGCGTCCTGTGGAGTGGGTTCCTCTGGGCCTGGATCTATGATCGAACAGGGAGTCTCATCCCAGGCATGGTGGCCCATGCCGTGAATAACTTACTGGTCTGTCTTACCGTAATGGCCCTGCTTCGTTGAGCGTCACCTCCTCGATTTGTTCGAGGGCCTGGTAGAGGTCGTGGTGGCGGAGACTCACCCCATCTGCCTTCAGTAGCTCGCACAGTCGCCGGCTCGCTATCCGTTTTCCCATCGGTTGTGGTTCAGGAGAAACGGATGATCGAACAGCCCATCGTCGTTCGACGGTTTCGCAGATTTCGTCCCAGGTCCTGGGAGTTCCATCGCTGACGTTGTAGGTGGTGCCCTTCGCACCATGCCTGATGGCTGCAAGGCAGGTTGCCGCAAGATCCTCGACGTGAATCAGGTTGACGAATTTTCGTGAGCGGGCGACCCGTCCGGTTCTGATCCAATCAATGGGATTGCGGTGTGGTCCGTATATTCCTGAAACCATAAGTATGACTGCGCCATATGAAGTTCTCAGAAGTTCTTCGCCTTTCACGCGAGGTTTATTGAAGTCGATTGTGGCTGTTTCATCAACCCAAGATGGGGGGTATTCGGTCGAGAGGTGATCGTCGTAGGCAGAGGTGCTGCCTAGTACGACCAGTCGGCGGGCTTGTAACAATGCGGTCTCAGCGAACTTTTGCACCAACGCGATCGGGACGGCGGGAAAGCACCAGAGGAGATCGGTTGCGGGAGGAATCAGCTGCCAGGTCTCAGGCTGTGTGAGATCGAACCGGATTCGTTGTTCCGGTCTCAGGTCTGTCAGGTGTCGGTCCGGATCGCGACTGGTCGCAAACACCTGCTTGTACTGTTGCTCGGCAAGTGGGAAAAGAACCTTGGCGGTGTAGCCTGATCCAAGAATGGTGAGCGCGTGATGCAAGGCAGAGAATCCTTCCTGTTGGTTGGCAGGCAGTGTGCCAGTGAGTTGACATCGGAGTCCAACAAAAAAGTCATCGCGCATGATGCATCCCATGACGTGCTCCGATTGCGCTGTTGTGAGGGATTGAGGGGGAGTGGTATAAACAAAAGTATGTTTCAGGAAAGCTCGAGGAACACACCACGGTCGAGACGATCGCACGTTGCCTGGCTCATTCCATGTCTGCTGCTTGTGTCTGGCTGTGGTGATGATGGAGGGGAAGGTGGGTTCGGGGGGCTCGGTGGGATCGGTGGAGAGCGTACGACAGGCGCGATTGTCTACGTCACTAATAGTGGATCCAATAGTGTGTCCGGATACACCGTGACTCCAGCGACTGGAGGGCTTGCGGCCATTGCCGGTTCTCCATTCCCGGATGTTCCGACTCCGTCGGCGATCGCCGTGTCCCCGAACGGGTTGTTCGCCTATGTGGCCAACAGTCAGACAAATAAGGTGACAGCCTTCCGGGTCGGCACCAATGGTTCGTTGTTGTTCGGGGATTCAAGCGCGGGAAATCCCAATCCGGTTTCAGTGGGTACGACTCCGCGAGCCCTCGCGATCTCAAGCAATTCCCAATTTCTGTATGTTGCGAACAGTGGATCCGATGATGTGACCGTCTTTAAGATCGGCACGGCTGGGGTACTGACGCTTGTTCCACAAACAGATGGGCGTTCCAAGCCTGTCGGCGCTGGGGTGTCCTCACCGATCGCCTTGGCGGTTACTCCGAATGGGCGGTTTCTTTATGTCGCTACCAGTATCTCCAGCATGGTTACGGTGTTTCAGGTTGATGCCTCCGGGGTCCTCACGCTCGTACCGCCGGCCGGGCCCGGCACGAATCCGATTTCATCAGGTGGGACAGGGCTCACGGCGTTGGCGCTGTCGCCGAACGGACAGTTTCTCTATGTGACCAACGGGGCGTCCAACAACGTGACCATGTTTCGAGTCGAAACCTCCGGACTGCTCACCTTGATTCCACCGGCCGGTTCCAATCCGGTTTCGACAGGCGGAACGACTCCAAGCGGTCTCGCAGTAGGAGCGGATGGAGTCCATCTGTATATCGCGAACGGAGGCGGGAGCGTCTCGGCATTTGCGATAGGGAGCAGCGGGTTACTGACCCTTGTTCCGGCGGCGGGGGCATCCCCGAATCCTGTACCCGCGCTCACAGGGTCCACTCCTGTGGCGCTTGCGGTCTCTCCGGACGGACTGTTTTTGTATGTGGCGAATCGTGCCACCAGTGTCTCAGGAGGTACGATCTCGGCCTACACGATCGTCTCTGGAACAGGTGCTTTGGTGCCCGTCACGCAGCTTCTCGGGAATCCCTTTCGTGCGGAGAATACGCCTTCCGCCATTGCCACGCTCGGACCAACGTCCTGAGCGAGGGGATGCAGCGGGAAGGTCTCGTCCCTCAGCTCGCTAGCCGAGTTCTCGATCGATCCTTGGTGCGGAAGGCCTCGTCCGAAAAACGGTCCCGTAGCAGGTACTGGAGCTGATGCGCGGGCACTGGTTTACTGAACAGATAGCCTTGATAGGCATCGCAGCCTTGTAGACGGAGATAGGCGAGTTGATCGCGGGTTTCCACCCCTTCGGCGACAAGATGCAGCTTGAGCGCGCGTCCCATCCCCACAATCGCCCGTGTGATGGGAGAATCCTCCTTCCCAAGCTTGAGATCCTTAATGAAGGCCTGGTCGATCTTGAGCGTGTCGATCGGGAACTGCTCAAGATAGGCTAGGGAGGAGTAGCCGGTTCCGAAATCGTCGATGGCGAGTCGAAAGCCGGATGCTTTGAGTTCCTGCAAGAGGGTGGTTGTCGATGAGGCGTCCTTCATCAGCACGCTTTCAGTCAATTCCAACTCAATATCCTGCGGGTTGCCGCCCTCCGCGTAGACCAGCGACTTCACTTGGCTGGCAAGGTTGGGTTGTCGAAAATGCAGCCCGGGAAGATTGATTGAAACAGTCGTCGGAGCCAGTCCGTTCTTGTGCCAGATCCGTTGTTGTTGCACGACGCTTTTGATGACCCATTCGCTCATTTGGATAATGAGCTCTTCCTCTTCCGCGACCGGGATGAACTCGGCAGGAGAGACCAATCCGCGGGTCGGATGTTGCCAACGGATCAGGGCTTCAAACCCAATCACTGTTTCGGAAAGAATATCCACCTGCGGTTGGTAGTGGAGGATAAACTGGTTTTCAGACACGGCGGTGCGTAAGTCTTGTTCAAGATTGACTCGAGCGGCGATCGACACATTCATCGTCTCGGAGTAGAACTGATAGCCATGGGAGCCCTTCCGTGCGGATGACTGCGCGGCCGTTCCGGCGTTGTGCAGGAGCTGTTCCGCGTCGGTCCCGTCGGGACCTGGAATCGCGATTCCGATATTGGCCGAAAGAACCAGGTTGGTCGATTCAATCTGAAATGGATTGCGTAGTGCGTCGAGACACTTCTGGGCGACCCGAGCAGAATCCTCAGGAACGTCGAGATCGGTCAAGAACAGCGCAAACTGGCCATCGTTGAGGCGTGCCAGCATTGAAGGGGCGCTACCTGGCGGGTGGGCCTCCGTGATGTCCATCGGGAGCGATCGCTGCAGCCGTGTAACGACCTCTCTGATGAGGTGCTCTCCGCCGCGGGCGCCATGCAAATCACAGATGCGGTGATATCGATCCAAACTGATGACCAAGAGGGCAGTATGGCTGCCTATGCCGGATGCCAGCACTTGTCCGACGCGATGGAGAAAGAGGGTTCGGTTGGGAAGATGCGTCAGGCTGTCGTAGTTCGCCATGAAGTAGATCTTCGTCTCAGCAGCCCGCGCATCGGTGACATCCTGCACCGTTCCAACGAGGCGGCGAACCTGCGTGCCGCTGTCCGTCATGACTTCTCCTAGAAGATGAACCACTCGGTTCACGCCGTCGTGAGGAATGAGCCGATGATCCATGTCCATTCCCGTCCCGTCGGCGATTGTCCCCTGGAGCGCGCGGTTCACCGATTCTCGGTCTTCATCGTGGACACAGGCCAGATACGTGGAGTGTGGGGGGGCGATGGCGCCGGGCTGGATTCCGAGAATCCGGCATGCCGCTTCCGAGAGGTCCATCCGATCGCTGACTGGATCCCATTCCCAGCCACCGAGGCGAGCGATCCGCTGGGCTTGCGCTAATTGAGATTCGCGGGTGCGAAGGGCCCTCATCGCCTGGCTGGCGCGTAGCATATAGCGAACGCGCTGGCTGAGCATGAGCCCGTGGCAGGGTTTCACGATAAAGTCGGTTGCGCCCATTTCATAGGCCTGTGCGATGGAGTCGACATCATCTAAGCCCGTCATGATGAGAATCGGCACGAACGTTCCGTGCGGCAACCGACGGATGTGCTCACACACGGCAAATCCATGCATGCCGGGCATTTGCAAGTCCAGGATGATGATGTCGGGCATCGTGGACGAGACGAATTCAATGGCGGCTTCCCCGCTGACGGCTTCCTCGACCAGCAGCTCATCTTGTTCCAGGCTCATACGAGAGAGCATGCGAAACGTAGCATCATCATCGACGATCAGGGCCAGTGGCAGCGGCGGTCGGGGCGAGGCGGTCATGTCGATCTCCTCTCAAGCTCGGCCTGAAAGATCTGACTGGCGTGGGCGAACGCCTCAGTCAGCGGAGCCACCAAGGGTTCGGCTTCCTTGAGCTGTCCCTGGCGACTGAGGTCTTCAAGCTGACGGCACAGTTTGGATAGTGAGACGGCTCCGAGCATCGCGCTTCTCGATCGGAGGCTGTGGGCAGCCTGCCTCACGACCTGCGCATTCTCGTCGGCCATGCCCTCACGAAGCGTGGCCACGACGTCGTGGGAGTCGGCTAAATACAGCGACAGGATTTTCGCCAGGACATCCGGTTTCCCCGGTCGCTGGAGACCCGTAATCGACTTCCAGGCGTTCTGATCAACGATGAATGCGGAGTCTGAATCTGAGGAGGCGGACGATGTGCTGGGCAGGGAAGGCCTGAGGCTGGGTTGGCTGGAAGCCAGAGACTCCCGGGTTTCGATGATGGGACTAGGGGGAAGCCAAGTGGTCAAGACGGTATGCAGTTGTCCCATTGAGAACGGCTTTGAAATGTAATCGCTCATCCCCTTGGCCAGGCACTGTTCGCGATCACCAGGCGTCGCGTGGGCCGTGAGAGCGATAATCGGCATGGGAGCTCGTGATTCATGCCGCTCCCATTCACGGATGCGCGTGGTAGCCTCGAATCCATCCATTTCCGGCATTTGGCAATCCATCAAAATCACATCGTAATGAGATCGCTGTGCATGCTCAACCACCTCCCGGCCGTTTTGAGCCACGGTTACGGTACAGCCCATGCTTTGGAGCATCAGCAGGGCAATTTCTTGGTTCACCGGGTTATCTTCTCCAAGGAGGATATGACCGGATAAGGTCGGTGCCGACGGAACCGGTTGCGGGTGCTGCGTGGCGATCGGTTCATCGGTGATCGCGTGGCTCAACGCGTGGTGCAGTGCGTGGAAACGGATTGGTTTGGTCAGATCGTACATGCGGACCGACGGGGTGTCCTGCTCGACCTCTGCCCGCCTGATGAGCGAGACGAGCCGGATGATCTTGACGGGCTGCAGGGTCGAATCGGAGAGCAATGTTTGGACGATTTGCGTATCGGTCAGACCGTCGAAGCGTTCGTCGATCACCGCGACGACCGGCCCTTGCTCGGTCGCGAGCCCGGTCATGATGTGCTCGAGGAACTCCCCCTCACTGTCAGCCATGTGCGGGGAAATACCCCAGGAGGAGAAGTACTGGGCCAGGACCTGACGGGTAGACGAGGAGTTGACGGCTGCGCACAGGCAAAGGTCTGCAAACGCGGCATCACTGTCGACGGGAGCGGGAGCATCCGATTGAATCGGGAACGGGAGAATGACCGAGAAGGTGCTACCCTTCCCGATCTCACTTTCGACACCGATGCTTCCCCCCATCAATGTGCTGAGCTGTTTGCAGATACTCAAACCGAGGCCCGTTCCGCCGTGAACACGAGTCGAGGCTCCGTCTACCTGAGAAAAGGATTGAAAGAGTTTGGCTTGGCCTTCCGGGCTGATACCGGAACCGGTATCGATGACGGCGAGTTTGATTCGGGCCGGCTCGTTCATCACTGATGCCTGGGATTCGAGGGTCACGCGTACGCTGACCTCACCGTCCTGGGTGAATTTGATGGCGTTTCCAAGCAGATTCGTGACGATTTGACGAATACGGATGGAGTCTCCGTTCACTGCGGTAGGAACGGAGGGGGGATAGTCCACCAGAAGGTGGAGCCCTTTCCGTTGGGCGCGTTCCGCCAACTGTTCCGCCGTCCGCTCGACGAGATCGCGCAAATCGATCGGTGCCGACTGGATCTCCAGTTTGCCGGCCTCGATCTTCGAAAAATCGAGGATGTCGTTGATCAAGGTCAAGAGGGTGTCGCCGGAGTTGTGGATCGTCTCGACGTAGTGGCGTTGCGTTTCCGAGAGCGGCGTGTGGGCAAGGATCTCAGTCATCCCGATGACGCCGTTCATGGGGGTTCGAATTTCGTGGCTCATGTTCGCCAGGAATTCGGCTTTCGCCTTTGTCGCATCTTCGGCCGCCAGCTTCGCAATGGCCAACGCTTCTTCTGATTCACGGCGCCGAGCCGCCTCAAGAACCAGCGTCATGAAATTGGCCAAGGCTTGGGCGAACTGCTGCTCATCGGATGCCCAGTCTCGAGAGGAACCGATGTGTTCTATCGAGACGACGCCGGCCAACTTTCCCTGTGTGTCAAACGGAGCATCAAGCCTTGCACCGATCTGGTCAGGTGAGAGCATTGTGCTGGCCAGTTCCTGGAAGAATGGATCGTGTAGCGCCTGTGCCGCTGCAATGAGCTGTCCTCGGTCAAGGGCTGATAAATACTGTGGATATTGCCCACGGAGCAGTTTCTGGCCGAACGTATGCTTTGTGGCTAGGCGATCATAGTGATCGAGGCAATAGAGCGACTGGGTCTGTTCGTCATAAATCCACACGCTGACTCGATCGACGAGAAGCGCCTGTGCCGCGATCGTGGTCAACTGCTTCGCCGTGACGGGAAGCGATCCTTCAAACACCGTGCGGTCTTGGACCAGGGCTAAGGTCGCACTCTGTTGGTGGCGTAGCCGTTCCTCCTTCGTGGCCAATGATTCATTGGTCGCTTGAAGGAGAGTGGCCTGTTCTTCTGCCTGCTGCTTTGCATCCACCGCCACGACCAAGTCCAGCTGAGTCTGCAGACGTGCCTGAATCGCCAGGCTGTTCGCCAAGGCAATGGCCACCTGATCAGCCAATCGACGAGCGTACGTCACATCGTGAGAAGGAGCAGATTTCCGTTGGCGGTAGGCGAGCGCCAAGACTCCACTCACGCGGTCGTTCACGATGATCGGAAAGATGATGATGAGCGAGAGGCCTGGTCGCATCATCAAGGAAAGATAGGAGGGAACCGCGGTCCCCATCGCCACCAAATGATGAGGGTGGGTTGCCATGGCAGCCAGATGTTCTTCGGAGAGTTGACACGGATAGGTCTTCGTCTCGTCCGATTGGTTCTGGTGGTGCTGAATGTAGCGGACGGACAACTCAGTGGGGCCGGTGTCTTCAAGATTGAGCAACATCATACCCACGGCGTCACAGGCGATGCTCTCCGTGATGCGGGACTGCACGATGTTCACCATGGCGGCCGGCTCATGGCTCGAGAGAATGGCCTGACTAATCGCCGACAATGTCTCCAGCATGTGAAACTGTTGATTGAGTTTATCCGTCATGCTGTTGAACGAATCGGCTAACTGCTCGAATTCATCGCCGCTCCGAACGGTCACCTGGGTCGAGAAATCTCCGGTCGCAAGACGCGCGGTACCCTCTTGTAACAGTGTCACCGGTTGGAGGCTGCGTCGGATGTGAGCAAGACTGAGCAGGACAACGGCACTCAATGCGCACGCGATCACCAGCAGGAAGGTGTGTCGGAATCTGTCGACCGGTGCCAAGGCCGAGGCTCGCGTTTGGCTGAGGACAATCGTCCAGGGTTCGACCAGAAACGTATGGCGGAGCGGCATCGACCAGGCCCCGGCGATATACTCGTGGGTGTCCAATTGCCAGATCATCCCGTTGCTCATGGGAGCGGCGCTGTCCTGTCGACGAAAGTCTGGGAGTACGACCGGCTGACCGAAGGTCGAGTAGAGAACATGACGGTCGCCGTCTTCCACGACGAGATCTGTGTCACCCGGCAACGTCTCTTTAACCTGTGTGCTCCATAACGCGGTGTCGTCCAGGTGCACGGAAAGCAGCCCGGCCTCCCAGTGCGCGGGATTGACAAGACGAGTCAGCGTGAGTTGCGGAAGCTGACCGGCAGCGGACGAGACCTCGAGGAGTGATTTGCCCTCCTGGAGATGGGCAGTCTGAGCCTGCGTGAGTTCCCGTCGATGAGGACCTGTCGCGGGAGTGAGCCGTACCTCACGGAAGCGATGAGCCAACTCATTCACCGAGTCGGTGATCGCAACCTCTTCCGTCACGGTATTGTCTTGTGGCAGTTCGGCCGCAATCCGGCTCATGTCTGCCGTGAAGGTGAGGAGATGGTTATAGAGCACCATTCCCTGGGACTTGCTCTCTTGCTTGAGTCTGGTTGCCGAGTGGGCGATCAATTCATGAGTGACTTGGCGGTAGGACATCCATCCAAGAAGAGAGGTCGGGACCAGCGCGCAGAGCACGAACAGTCCGAGAATGCGGCGTCCAATGCGACTGTGAAAGAGTGAATGAGACAGCGTCGTCTGCATGGATCCAATACGCTAAAAATTCCTGGCCAGGCCATAAAATCCGCCGTCACTTGCGCGTATCACGTCATCTTGGCTCTTCGGTGGGTTCAACGGAGCAACCGTATCGAGATTTTGCCCCATACTGTACACGTCGAAGTCCGAGTTGATCGGAACAAGGAACCGGTCTTTTCTGGCTCCACTGACCCCTCCACAGGGAGGCCCACCGCCGCCACCATTTCCCCCAGCGTTTCCACCACCACCGGCATTTCCACTTCCACTCCCGCCTCCGGCTCCTCCCGAACTTCCTCCTCCACTTCCGTTGCCGCCCGCAGCAGCAAGGCGGAGGAAGCCCCGACGCTGTCCATGATCGACGGTCAATGCGACAAGCCATTCATTGTCTGCTGAGAACGTGTTGCTGGCGGGGATCATTCGCGGGCTATTCTTCCGCCGCAATTTCAGTTTGGCCAGGTTGAGGGTGTCATCGACTGTGCCGCAATTGATGCGGTAGTACTGATAGGGAGTTCCCCTGGGATCCAGCCTGGTGCCAACACCGACATCGATGAGGCTGTTCGGATAGGTTCCGACAGCCAAGGCAAATCCTTTAATGTCCTTGGCGAGCCCGTGCAGTTCCGATATGGCCCGTGCCACACGTGCCTTCTCGATAAATTCCATGTAATTGGGGACGGCCAGAGCGGCTAAGACGCCAACGATCGAGATGGCCAGCATGAGTTCGATAAGGCTAAAGCCATCAGGGTGCAGCAGAGACGATCGGCACAGTTGGGTTGTATGAAACGGGGGCATCCCCAGAATAGAGTGACTCTCGTGTTTCATGGTGCTGGTCTAACCGCTATGAGTTTTGAAGGTATCCAGGGAGGACTTCAGTCCTGATAAATTCTGTTCCATCTGTTTTGCGAGGGTGGCCAAGGCAGGATCCTCTTTTGCCAAAGCCAGTTCCCTGATCCGGGTGGCATCGAGTGCCAGGAGGACTTGCACATGCTTGAGTGCCGTGATCTTCGAGTGCAGCTGAACAGTCATGTGATTGACCAGGTCGACCTCCGGGGTCAAATAGTCTCCTTGACGCAACGTGGTGCGAACGCACAGGTTGCCGTTGCCGATCTGAGGGAACACATTCTTGAGGCGAGCGAGGGGGCCTGCCACCCGATGCATCAGTCGTATCGAGTGGATGCAATGGATGAAGACCACGAGGCCGGCGCCGAGCGCCCATGGCCAGAATCTGGTGTGGAGGCTGAGGAGGTCGTTGGCGACGACGGCTCGCTCTTGCCAGGACAGGGCTGGGTTGTCGAGCGCCCGCATGAGCGGTTTGAACACAGGAATGGCCAACAATACAAAGATGATCGCCGAATAGATGATGACCTGACTCAGCATGCGGACTTGCAGCGGGTGCGCCATGCTGAACCCGCGCCTCGTGCGGGGACGATTGGTCTGAGGTGCTGCCTTAATCGGACTTGGATGAACGATGGTCAGCGTGGGAACCTGGCGTGGAGAATCTTGTACCGATTGTGGTTCCGCCGGGGAGTCCAGACTCTGTTCCGATGTGCTGGTCACGCGAAGTGGTTGCCCCATGATCAGGCAGCCTTCTTGATTGTCGGTGAGTTCTCCTGACTGGACTCACTAAATTTGAAATGTTGTTGCTCAGGCTGGCCCTCTCGCTTCAACTCGACGGTTGCCAGACAGCTCTTGAATCGGCGGATCTCTTCGCCAAGTGTCTGCAGCGCAGTCGTCAGCTGGCCAGGCGTTTGTGGCTTCATGTGGATCGTCACCGCTTCATAGGCTTCGCTGACGAGCGCTGAATGGAGGTTGATGGTCTTGATCCGATTCTCGAGGTTATCCAACATCGTGTTGAAGGCCTCGGCCTTCCGATGGAGGTAGTCGTGCTTCCGTAACCGTGCCCGTTGATGCAGATCGCCGGTTCCGATCGACCGAAAGAGAGTGGAAAATCGGTAGAGCGGTCCGGCAATACAGTGCATGAAGTACAGGGAGTGGAGGAGTAACACGAGGAAGGTGATGATCAGCCAGGGCCAGATGCGCGAATGGAGCTCAAGGAACTGGGATGCCACCTGCGCATGCTGTTCCCAGGACAGGGATGGATCGTAGAGCGGCTCGACCATCGGTAGGAAGATCACGGCATACAGCATGATCAATAGGCACGCCACGTAGATCAGCGTGGTCCCAATAAACCAGTATTGGATGGGATGTACCAACAGCTGTCTCCGTTGAAAAACATCGATCACGATTCCACCGCTTTTCTCGTCCAGACGAGATGTGCTTGGTTCTTGAAGGTGATGGTCTGGTCCTTGGTGTGATAGTAGAACGATAAGGTCTGCTCATCGCTTCGAGAATCGCCGTAGACGATCGTGTACAACGTGCGAGGCCCTTCTGCACTCACGTCGATGCGCCGCATGGCTTGCGCATCCAGATGTTCGAAGTCGACGCTGAACGACACACCTGTCTTGCTAGATACCGGCATGCCGTTCTCGTATCCGTTTGCCGCGGTGATCCAGACGCCGACCAATTCATTTGGGCAAGAAACCGGCGTGTCGCGTACCACGACGCTGTAAATGAGGCCGATCAGCAGCAGTCCGGTGATGGCGATCAGGACCGTCGTTGATGTATTGGTAGGCTGCTCAGCAGGCGTTACCGTCGCAGCGGACGCTTGTCTCATGCACACCTCGGTTTCTCTGGGAGATATCTGTCACCAGCCCCAGTGATGGCATCGTACCTCGTCTGGCCAATGGGTCAACTACTTGCTCACTTCCCACAGGGCGGAGAAGATGAAAAAACTGGACTGTCAGTGCAGATCATTGCCACGGTTTCCCGTTTGGTTACTGATGACCGTGACCAGCGGAGAGTGGTGGGTTTTGAGGAAACAGCCTGACTGTGAGACGACCGCCGTTCAGCCGAAAAAAGAGTGAGGAGTGGGTACGGAGGATTGCGATGGCTCAGATAGCCTCTTATGCAGCTAAGTCATCAATTCATCGTTCACGCGATCTGGGTCGTCCTCATGCACAAAATGTCCGGCATTCGGGAGGCATACGACGGTCAGGTCGCTCACGAAATGGTTCAATCCATCAAGATTGTGGGGACCAAGAGCATGATCCCGTAGTCCCCACAGAACCAAGGTGGGAACTTCGATGGTGGGATAGCCCAACCTGCGTTGACGCAGCGCCCCTCCGCCACGAAGTGCAGCTCGATAGTAGTTCAGCATGGCGGTGAGAGCGCCCGGTGCGCAGGCCTGCTGCCGGTACTGCTGCACGATCTCGTTGGGTATGTGCTCCCGATGAATCGCCATACGCTCAAAGATTTTTCCGATGATGTAGCCCTGACTCACGGACAAGGCTGCTTCAGGCAGTCGAGGAATCTGAAACATGCCCATGTACCAGGAGCGGTGCAATTGTCGCCAGTGCCGGATTTCTCGTTCGAAACAGGCTGGGTGGGGGGCATTGAGGATCACAAGACTGTTGAGGCGTTCCGGACAGCGCATAGCATAGTACCAGGCAATGATGCCGCCCCAGTCATGTCCAACAAGGATGGTCTGTGACGCTCCGGCGGCAGTCAGCAACCCGCTGACGTCTTCCAGCAATGACTCGATTGCGTAGGCCTCGAGGCCAATGGGACGTGTCGTCCCGCCATAGCCACGGAGATCAGGGGCCCAGGCTCGATAGCCGGCTTCTGCCAGTGGCCGAAACTGGTATCTCCATGAAATCGAATCTTCAGGGAATCCATGGAGGCAGAGCACCAGTCGGTCTCCCGTTCCGGCCATGGCGACTCGAAAGGACAGCTGATTGGCTGAGACCTGGCGATAGGAGAGGGCCACAGTGTGGGGAAGATTTTGACCTTTCGTGCTCATGTGTAAAAATTTCAAAAATGCTGGTCAGATCGTGACGGCTTGGCTATGCTCACGGGAATGGAACGACCAAATTGGGTATATTGGCAACAGCAGGGTAAATGGGTTGCGCACCCCGAGGGCAATCCGCAACGAGAAGTGCATGCGGCTTCCTTTGAGGAGTTGGAACTGAAAGTTCAACAGCAGAGCCAAGAACTTGTGAAAGCGACTCGTGAACTTCCCCGTGTTGAGCGACCAGTGGTCGAACACCCACGCATGGACACACCACGGTTTGTGATCTCGCTGGATCAAGAAAAGTGGCGTGGCTATCTGCAGGGATACCCTGATCAGTCGGTACAAGGGGATTCCTTCGATGAAGTGGAGTTCAAACTGAGCCTCCTCTGGCGTGACCTCGTCAGTAAAAAATCTCCCACCTTCCGAAAAGCGGCCTGAGCGCTAGGCTGTTCAGGCTCCACCCGATCAGCAGTTGCGACAATACTCGTCGTTTGTCGTGTGTGAAGCGTGAAGCGTCTTTATCCGGAACGAGATACGCTTCACGTACGACGCGTCACGAAAGTCGCAATTCAAACTGCTTCACCGCGAACCGTCTTGAAGAATATTGGCTAGGCCCCACCTCGGCTTGAAGCATCCACACCCCAGCATCCAGAGAACGTTTCTGCAGGAAGCAATCGCTTGAGCCCCCATTCCGGATGGTTGAAGGCATCGCTTGCACAGGTCATCGGTTCGATGGCAAGTGCAGCGCGCGGAGCCTCCGCGATGGCATCTCCAGTGTAGACGACCACTGCCGAAAAGGCTGAGTCCATTGTGATGGTGATTGTTCGGTTGCTTGGGATATGACGAAGAGCGGCTGTGGCAATCCCTTCGGCATCACGCTCCAAGTTCACATAGCAATGGTTGAAGCATTGTCGGGCGATCGGGCGAAACCGACGGTAGTCCCACGCGGTGTCATTCACCCCGCAGATCATTCCAGTCGGCACGAGTCGTTCATTGAATTCCAAGAATCCGGTGCCGGGGATCTGCGCCTCTGCCTCGTCGATGATGTTGGTGCCGACGGTGAAGTAGGGGTGAAATCCAATACCAACTGGGGCGGTACGGTCACCGATGTTTTCGACCTTGAAGGCACATGACAGCCCGGTGGCGTTCAGCTCATAGGTCACCGTGATGTTCAAAGAAAAGGGATACCCGCGAGGCCTGTACGTCTTGGCATCGAGCATCACCGACATGGCCACTCGACTTGAGTCACGGTCCTGGATGTCCCAGAGCATACTCCGAACGAAGCCATGAATGGCGTTCGGACCTTCCTTGTCGTTGCATTCCAGCTGGAACGTCTGTCCATCGAATGAATACCGTCCGTTCCCGATCCGGCCGGGAAAGGGAATCAGGACATCACCTTGCCCGCCACGTTTTCCACTGCCACCAGAATAGCCCCAGACAATATCGATCTCCTGTCCGCTTGTATCAACGAAGAGGTATCGGCGTAACGATGCGCCCCAAGGGGATATGACGGCTCGCTGATTCTGGTACGAGAGGGTGAGTTCTGTGTCTGGTGTCATGGATGCCATCGTCTTGGTCCTCCGTGCCGGTACGGTTTTGCGAGGCGGGCTATCGCACGATGCCGTATCGACAGATCTGAGGCTCCGAGGCCAGCAGTCCGGTCAGCTGTTGCAGCGTGGTCAACAGATGAGGCGTCACGAAATGCGCCTGTTCTTCCGCAGCGCTGGCCCACCGCTCGACGAACACGAACTCAGTCGTATCGGCATGGTTCTGCAAGAGCTCGTAGCTGAGACAGCCTGGTTCTCGGCGAGTCGCATCAACGAGGGTCGTCAGGATTGCTCGCACCTGAGCGATCTGATCGGGCTTGGCCTTGGCGCGGGCAATCACACGGAGAGAACTGTCGACAGTCATGGGATGCTCCACAGTTGGAATCCGAATGGGTGGACGACTATTTGACAAAAGGATTGCCGGAGGTTTTCCAGTCGTCAAGGTTCATGATGACCGCAGAGGTCTGCGTGAATCCAAGTTCACCAAGAGTTTGAGCGGCAAGGGTTGCGCGTCTCCCGCTTTGACATTGGAGTACAATCGGGTGTTCCACGTCGGCTTTCCCCAGGTGGTTCCAGATTTGGGTTTCAATCAGGCCGCGCGGAATGTTGATCACCCCTGGAACGTGTCCGGCTGCATACTCTTGAGGCTCACGCACATCGATGATCAAGGCTCCTCCAGGGTTGTCGACAATCTTTCGATACTCCTCCATGCCGATGGTTCTGACAGGCTTCTGGGTTGCTTCAATTTTCTGCTTACCTTCAGGTGGGAGACCCTGAGCGAGAGCGGGAGAAGGTATGGACAGGGACGCGCTGATGAGGACAGCGACAAAACAGAGAGCTAACCTATTGATGGTTTTCATGCAAGAATCTCCTTCAGCTAATGGTGCCGTATTTGGGTTTTGGGAAGAACGTAGGAGAACCAGTCTACCCTGACTCACGGTCTTCCTCAAGGGCTAGGTTGATGAGCCAACAAGGGTGGGCGTGCTGCTGAAGGGGCGATGATGGCCCAACGGACGCCCATGCAGAGGGTTTCTCCGGACACGGAGCCACTTGTAGCACGCCCCAAAAATCTCCTGGCTGGCTCGCCAATCGTCAGCGTGGAAATGTTTTCATCAATGCAGGAGTCAGACATCACATCATGAGCTCGAATCATAAAGTGAGAGTATTTGATGAAGTTTCTAATCCTCGACTCCTGCACAACTAGCACCAAGCCACTTACCTTTGATGTCCATATGAGCCTTGCCTGATCCCTGTACGGTCCTGTCACCGGTTGCCACGATGCTTTCAGGTGTCTTGGCTTCGATCGTGAGGTGTCCAGTTGATGGCGGTGGGCCGGGGCAGATTTGATCGATCACGAGTTTCGACGAGGATTTCGAGATCACCTTGACCTTGCATTGAGCCGGATCATCATCTTCCTCCTCCGTCTCTTTGATGATTCGATCGTGACTCACATCTTCCTTCGTGATGCAGGATGGCGCGGTCATCGTGTGGGGTTTGCCTTCATGGGCCTTCAGTATCTGTTCCATCTGGGCTCGTTGTACCGCCGTCATGTTGGCCGATATCTCTGGTGAGAGCTTCATCCCCGAGGCAACTGTTGTCATTGTCATTTCCCATGCACCGGGTTTCACGTTAAGCGACTCGGCTTGTGCATCCGGCGTCGCGGCTGGAAGAAAGTTATCGAGACCGACCATGATTCCAACGAGTGTGATCACCCGAGCACATATCCAACCGTTTTTGTTCATGGAGCACCTTCCCGAAGAGCGAAGCTGTGGTTAGCCGACTGGTGTTTGGAGATATCGACATTCTACTGATGTGAATTGGCTGAGTCCATAATAAGACCTTGAGAGAGGAATGAACAGGCGGAACTCACATGTGAGTCGGTCGAGCCAATGACCTGAGAGTGACGTTCACATAGGTTTAGTGAGCAATTTAATAAGCATATAGTAATCAATATGTTAAGTGAGCAATGTGCTTGTGATAGTTAAGCTATGTTCTTACTTTGTCACTGGGCTATCTCCATTCAGAGAGGACGTTATTCAGCCGATACGTGATGTGGGTTTGTATCTTGAATAGGTCGGGGATACCTATGTTCGGTTTCGGTAGAAAAAAGAACGCAGCGGACTCAAGCGGGCAAAAGGATCGACAGATCTCGGCACCATCGGCTGGTATCAAAGGGTTGCTCATTCCGCTTGAGCAGCGGCTCATGTTCGATGCGGCGGCTTCGGCCGCGGCTTCCGAGGTGGCGGCCAAACAGGTCGCGCAAGAGCAGACGGAGGCGGCCGTCTCGTCTGATAGTCATGCTGACGGTCAGATTGTAGAACGGGAGGAGTCGCAAGGCCTGCTCGACGCGATCGCGACCTATAATCCCGGCGAATCGAGGAGTGAAGTGGCCTTCGTTGATCCCGCTGTGCCGAACTACCAGAATCTCCTCAGCGGCATGGATCCCCATGTCGAAGTCATCATGCTTGACGGCGGACAGGATGGTATTGAGCAGATGGCCAATGCCTTGTCTAGTCGCACCGGCATCGACGTGATTCACGTCATCTCACACGGCGGCGCCGGGGAACTCCAACTCGGGACCGGGTGCTCAATGCGGATACGATGTCGACGGACTATGCGGATGACCTGGCGGTGATTCAACAAGCACTTTCTGAACAGGCCGATATCCTGGTCTATGGCTGTGAGTTTGCGAAGGGGGATGCAGGGCAAGCGGCGGTGAATATGCTGGCGCAGCTCACGGGGGCCGACGCGCAGGCGAGCAATGACCTCACCGGCAGTATCTCACTCGGTGGAGGCTGGGAGTTTGAAGTCAGCACGGGAAGGGTCGAGACGTCGTTGGCGATCGATTACGATGCGCAAATGAACTGGGCTGCGGTCTTGGGGAACGAAACAATTGCCGACACATTTTCAGACAAGTCTTATGGAAATAACGATAGAACCAATTCATGGTCTTCAAACTGGTCGGAGGTTGATGTCGGGGCGAGCGATGCCAATGGTGGACATATTCAGGTCAATTCTGGTGAGCTGCGGATTGAGACGCAGGTGGCTGGAGCATCAGTGAGCCGAGGTGTGGACCTGAGCAGTGCACGGAGTGCCACTCTCAGTTTTGACTACAATAATGATTTGGATAAGGGAGGGAGTGTCGAAGTACGTATTTCAACCGATAGCGGCGAAAACCATCGTACCTTGAGCGATGGCACTTTTTCTAAGACGAATCGTACAGGCAGTGGCACGGCCAGTTTCGATATTTCAGATTATATGTCCGCCGATACGAAGATTCAGTTTGTGGTGACTGGAACGAGCGGTGGAGATCGCCTCTTCATCGACAACGTGCAGGTTGACCACAATGTTGCCGATGCGAATACGGCACCAACCGACCTGAGTCTCTCGGCCAACAGCGTGGCGGAGAATGCCACAACCGGCACCGTCGTCGGGACGGTCACGGGCAGCGCCCCGATGCAAGCGACACGAAGACCTACAGCTTGACCGACACCCCAGGTGAGCGGTTTGCCATCAATGCCAGTACCGGCGTGATCACGGTGGCGGACGGGAGTCTGCTGAACTACGAGAGTGCGGCGAGCCATAACCTGACCGTCCAGGTGACGGACAGCGTCGGCCAGAGCTACACCGAGCAGTTCACGATCAATCTCACCAACGTGAACGAAGCCTCACCAGAAGTCGATGGAGGCGATGGTGGGGAGCAGACGTTGGTCGCTTCTCTGTTTCAGATGAGCCCGGCAGGATCTGAACCCGTTCAGCCGTTTATTCTGTCCCGGCCCACCGGGGGAGACAATGAGAGCAAATCAGAATCGGTGGATGATCTTCGCAAACCGGTTGAGTGGGAGGCTCAGGCTGTTCCTCCGGTCGACATTCTTAACTCTGGTCGAAACGTGTTGGACCTGATTCATGGGGGGCGGGAATCATGTGGGCGATGATGGAGCAAAGGGCAAGGCTTCGACCTCGTCGGGTCAGCAGGATGAAATGACCAGGAACCTGGAATCAACGACTACCGCTCCATCTGATCCAAGACAGGTCTCCTGGCCGTCCGACGAAGAAATAAAACCGGTGCGTGCCGATTCCGAAGAGCTTGCCAAGACGATGGTAGCGGGTCTTGTGGGTGCCGCCCTACAAGGGAATATCAGAAAAAAAGATGGCGACCCTGGACGGAGAACTCCTTGCCGGTGCTTCAGAGGCGGCGAATGGACAGACTTCATCGGAGCAACCTTCAGATGAAAAGGAGGCCCCTCCCGAGGCAGCCTAATTCTTCCCGTGCCGGATCCTCATGCGACCTATCCCGTGCTCAACAATGAATGTAGCCGTTCACCATTCAGCTGATCCATCTTCCGGCGGATTCCAATCAGCTACCGCGTGATCTTCTTCCAGTGATAGGTTCCGCCATGCTCGCGTGGTGGAATATTCTTCTGCTTCCCGACTCTGCTGTACCACCAGATGCCGTTGGCTTGTGTGCTGTCCTCTGAAAGGAGGACTTCAAATCCACCCTCTCGATCGTTCCCTGGCTGGTGCCAGGTACCTTGCCACAAGCGATTCGTGATTGAACTGGTCGTGAAGCGACCGCCATGCTGGGTATAGGGCCCATTTCCGTTCTTGTCGAACGTGGCTTTATATCGTTTATCATCCTCAACCTCGATGATCTCCCATTCTCCACCGATATTGATATCGGATGGGGCTAGGGTGTTCTCGCTGGCACGTGTTGAGGAACCACTGGATGGCGAGGTGAGGGGGCCATTGAGCTGCGCGGATCGAAAGGATTCATGCCACGATAATAATTGCCATCGGCCATCACGTCGTTCCAGTACGCCGGTTTCCCTCATGGGAAGCACAGTCTGTTTGAGTCCGGCCCCGTCAATCACATACCGAATATAGTCGAGTTCCATCGCGTACCAAGCCAGGTCTCCCTTCGTCCACACCTTCAGCTCTTTAATGGGAATCTCAAGTTTCTGGGCATTAAGAAATTCCTCCTTAATGCCCTGTTCCAGCTCAGGCCACCCAACATATTTCCGTCCGGCGACGCCATAGCTGATGATGTCAGCGTCATGGGCCATCATGCGAGAGAGCGTCAGTAAGTCTTTCTCGGCATTGGCACGGACGAGCCGTCGGATGGCCGACTCCGGGTCAGATGGTTCTGCTGCAGCGGTCGGGACGGTGGTGATGAAGAGTGTCAGACCTATCCAGGCAAGACATCGAACAGCATTCATGGATGACTCCTCTCTCTGGCCGAATGATCAATACAACGGTGGTTGGCCCCTGGTCAGTTCTGATTGGCAGGACGCTCAACTCAGGACCACGGTCGGTATCCCATGAGCAGGGGTGTGGGTGTCAAGGTATAACCTGCATGACTCATCAACACTTCTTCTGGACCCATCAAGGCGCTGCTGTGACACTAATCGTCGTTCGGCTCTGAGTTCCAGGTTTCGCGTTTCAAGGTGTAGGGAAACCGCAAATATGAAACAAAAATCTTGAAACCTGAAACTCACACCGTCCAATCAGTCTTGGAATTATGGGGGGAGGGCAGGCCAAGGGGGCGGGAGCTACTACGTATCAGAGACACTCACATCAGCGTTCCCATCGATAGCTGACAAGCAACGGCATGCCGGTCAGGACGGCGAGCACGCCGACCGGCAACATTCCCGCGACGGCATGTTGAAGGGCCATGTACTCATCGATCGTGAGGCCATGAAGCGGAAGCACGACCGCTGACTCCGTGAGAATCATCAAGACGAAGGCCACGAACCCGATGCCGAGCCGTATGCGCGGGAGGGGTGGCAGATGGAAGCGGTCGATCGTCCATTTCGCGCCGATGATCATGGCCAACAGGGTGTTGGGGACTTCGAGTAATCGAGCGATCAGTTCGCTGATATGCAGGGCTATCACTTCAAGCCGTACGACCTCAAGCACGAATCCCACCCCGAGCGCGACGAGAAAATAGACGCCGCCGGCCCGTACCACCAGAGACGCGCGGGTCTTGTGCCGGACGTCAGGGATTTTTGCGGGGAGGGTCGTCACGGGATCTACGGGCTCACCGGTCAGCTCAGGCAAGCGCCTTTCCTCACAGTCATGTGGCTGTTCAGATGTGGCGATGATTGCGAACTCAGTCTAGCGAAAAAGCGAAGAGACATCCATTGTTCTTCAAAGTTGTGCAGGTAAGCGGCATTGGGTTTGTTCGTTGGGATGTGGTGATCGCTCGTGGAGCCTGCGTGAGATGGGAATGCAGGTAATAAGAGTTTGAGCATTTCGTGTTCTACCGTGTGTCGATGGTCGTTCTGTTGCGGTCTCTGATTGTTGGGTAGCGAATGAGGCAGTAGATGACTTTCTTACGTACTCGCGGTAAGCTCGGACCTCGGAAGGGTAACTGGGATCGTGAGAATATTCATCAAGGGGGAGAGGATGCGGAAAGGAATAAGCAGGGCAGTCTGTGCGTGCGTGTTGCTCATGGGGCTTGGCTTCGCGGGACCAACGCAGGCCGGCGCTGCCGATGAGTCGATAGCGGATGTCAATAGCCCTGATGTCATGAAGTCCTTGCTCGAGCAGCAGGTCGGAAAGCGGGTGAAGATCAAATTGTGTTCGGGGCAGGACGTCGAAGGCAAAGTCGCCAAGGTCGGTTCGCATGCGGTGCAGCTGACGGAGTTGGTCGGGATGGAGTTGTTCGATGCGACGGTCAAGCTGAATGATGTGGCGGCGGTGATTGTACGGGCGCGCTCGAAATAGTTAGACACGGCCGGGTAGCGAGTTGGTGACTCGTCTTCGGTGAGCAAAGTATGGCGCACATTCTGTGATAGCGAGGGGAGGTGGCATGAAACACGGCAAGGGTCAGAAACGGGGAGAGGACGGCGATCAAGCCGATGAAGCTCGGAACGGGAGCGACCCGTTTCAACGATTGCTTGGGCTCATGTTCAAGGCGCATCCGTGGCATGGCGTGTCGATCGGTCAGGAAGCGCCGGACATCGTCATGGCCTATATCGAAATCGTTCCAACCGATACGGTTAAGTACGAGGTCGACAAGCGGAGCGGGTTCCTCAAAGTCGATCGGCCACAACGATTTTCGAATTGCTGTCCGGTTTATTACGGCCTCATTCCGCAGACCTATTCTGGAGAACAGGTGGCCGGGATCTTTGCAAAACGAGCTCGTCGGAAGGGCATGGTTGGGGACGGTGACCCCCTGGATATCTGTGTCTTGTCCGAAAAAAATATTCCGCATAGCGATATCTTACTCACGGCACTCCCGATCGGCGGGTTGAGTATGGCCGATGGTGGGGAAGCCGACGACAAGATCATCGCCGTGATGCGGGACGACGCGGTGTACGGAAATTTTACGGACATCTCACAATGCCCGACCTCACTTCTTGAACGTCTCCAACATTATTTTCTGACCTACAAGAGCGCGCCAGGGACGACTCACCATAAAGTGGAAATTACCAGCGTCTATGGGCGAGAGGAAGCGCTCAAAGTCATTCGTGCGAGCCATGCCGACTACCGGGCCCAATATCCTGAACTCAGCTCCTTGTGGCCGAAGCAGTTATAAGATGTCGTCTCAACCCATCCCATGATCTGATTTCCATCGTTCACAAGTGTTACGAGGGTACTCACCGATACGCCGTGGTGACTATATTCGTTATTCGTGAAGCGTGAAGCGTCTGAGTTTGGAACGAAATACGATTCACGGGCGACGTTCACACTGCCGGTTCTGTCGATTCGCTTCTGCCCATCACATGATGGTGGTAGGCTATCTATCAGCCTATGCCACGCTCTTCCCTTCACCAGCCCATTGCTGAGACCGCGCAAAGGTCTCTCTTCGACCAACCCATCTCTGACGCGGCTGTGGCGGCTTTGTGGCAAGGCCAAGTCACCGATGCGATCACCTTGGTTCGCAAAGAACAACATGTCGATTTGAAAGAGGCCAAAGCTTCTGTCGATGCCTATCTGCGAAGTCATCCCGCATTGCAACGTCGAATCGAGCAGGATCAGTCCGATGCTCGAACGGGATTGTTTCGTTGGGCGGTGTTTTTTCTGATAGGAGGCGCCGGCCTGCTGTATTTCCTCACGTAGCGGAGGATCAGTATGGAGACAGCCTACATGCTTCTGGCACTCACGGGAGCAGCGGCCTCGTTTATCACCTTTTGCCTGATGCGATTCCCTCATATCCGGCGGGCACAGTTTCAACCGTCCGGTCCGTTTTCCTTCCTGGTTTCATTCTCCACGGCCTTCGTCATTTTCTTCATCTCCGTGTTAGCCGTCTACGCCCAAGCGGTCCGGCACTGAACGGAGGGATGGGACCAGGCGGGACGTCCGATCGCCCTGGATCCGACCGTAACCTGACGACCCAGCACCATTTGATTCCCTGCAGTGCATAAGGAGCTATGGAATTTGGATCTCCGACCCGGTATGCTTCGTCGCGTCACATATCGATGCCGTATGAGTTGATCATTGATCAAATTCGGAACCACCCGAGAAACATGTGTTGTTGGAGCGGTTGCCGTGGAGTTTGTATCGACGGGGCTTGATGAGGGTCAGGGGAATGGCTCGATCACCGAGATGCTGGCGGAAGATCACCGGAGACTTGAGCGATTACTGGACTCGGCGGTTGCTGGAGAGGGCCACGTGGAGCGGGAATCCTACGATCGCTTTCGAGCCGGGCTCTTGCGCCACATTGGGATGGAGGAAAAGATTCTTCTCCCTGCGGCTCAGCGACGGCGTGGGGGAGAGCCGCTTCCCATCGCGAACAGACTCCGGCTCGATCATGGGGCAATTGCCGCCCTGCTCATGCCGACTCCCACGTCAGGTGTCCTGGCGTTACTGCGCATGATCCTTGAACAGCATAACCTGCTCGAGGAAGGCTCAGATGGTCTCTACCAGACTTGTGAAAGGCTTCTAAGGGACGAGGCTGACCAGCTAATGGTTCAACTTCGTGCGGCTCCGGACGTGACGGTCCTGCCATGTTCCGATGCTCCGGCTGTCCTGGGCGCTGTCCGTCGGGCGGTGGAGCGAGCTGGTTTCAAACTTCCCAGCGATTTCCCCGGATGATCAGCCTCCTCTTCTGAGTGCAATGTGATAAACTGCCGAGTCAATCATGATGCCTGACACAACTCTCTTGAACGAACTTGCGGCTGCGACCAGGCAACGGCGGACCTTTGCCATTATCAGCCATCCGGATGCCGGGAAAACGACGCTGACCGAAAAACTCCTGCTCTATTCCGGTCTAATCCGTACGGCCGGCATGGTGCGTGGGCGTAAGGGTGGAAAGACGACGGCCTCGGATTGGATGGGCATGGAGCAGGAACGAGGAATTTCGATCACCGCGTCCGCGATGCAGTTTCCGTACAAGGGCGCGGTCATCAACTTGCTCGATACGCCGGGTCACCAGGATTTTTCTGAAGATACCTATCGCACCTTGACCGCTGCGGATAGTGCGATCATGGTGATCGACGCAGCGAAAGGTGTGGAAACGCAAACCCGAAAACTCTTTGCTGTATGCCGCATGCGGAGGATTCCGGTCCTGACGTTGATCAATAAAATGGATCTGCCTGGGCGTCCTCCCCTGGATCTCATGACGGAGGTGGAGCAGGCGTTGAATATTCACGCGAGCGCCGTCAACTGGCCGATCGGGTCCGGCAGCGACTTCGTGGGCATTGTGACCAGGGCGGATAGTCAGGTGCAGTTGTTCAGTAAGACCATGCATGGCGGAGCGACCAGGGTGGAGACCGATATGTTGCCGTTCTCGGAGCTTGGCTCACACAGCCGAGTTACGGAAGAGATGTTGGCGCAAGTGCAGCATGATCTGGAGCTCTTGGAGATTGCGGGGAATCCGTTCACGCGCGAACAGTTTCTCAGTGGTGACGTGACCCCGGTGTTTTTCGCCTCCGCGCTCACGAACTTTGGTATTGAGAGTTTTCTTGACGCCTTTGTGGAGTTGGCCCCCAGCCCCGGTGCGCGGTCGGCTGACGGGGAGAATGGAGCTGAACTCACGGTCGACCCAATTGATACGCCGTTCAGCGCCTATGTGTTCAAGCTCCAGGCGAACATGAATCCAAAACATCGCGACAGCACCGCATTTCTTCGCGTCTGCTCAGGACGTTTCGAGCGAGATATGGTTGTGAAACATCATCGGCTGGGTCGCGACATTCGTTTGGCACGACCACACAGTCTTGTGGCACAGGAGCGGAGTACGGTCGAGGAGGCGTACCCGGGCGACATCATCGGGATTATCAACCCCGGCGTCTTTGCCATCGGCGATACCGTGTCGCTAACCGGAGGATTCAATTTTAAACCCCTGCCGCAGTTCCAACCTGAGATCTTCGCGCGTCTACGGCCGACGGATGTCGGAAAACGAAAGGCTTTCGACAAGGGGGTCTCCCAGATGGCTCAGGAAGGGACCGTCCAGATCATGCGGAGCTTTCATGATCAAGAGATCTTGATTGCCGCCGTCGGTCGACTGCAGTTCGATGTGTTGCAATATCGGCTTCGACACGAGTATCGCGTGGAAACCATCCTGGATGCATTGCCCTTTAGCTGTAGCGCCTGGCTGGAGGGAGAGCCGTCCACCTTTAAATCACCGTCGGCCTCGATGATGGTGAAAGACCAACGAGATCGTGTTGTCGTCCTCTTCGGCGACCAGCTTATGAAGACCATCGCGCGGGATCGGAATCCGGACCATACCCTTCGCGATATGGGCTGACCCAATCACCGTCAATCGTACGACCGGAACGAAAACCGTCATCGGCCACGTGGTTGAGTTACTCCACTTCAGAAATACCTCATTGTCAGGCAGGTTCGTGAAACAGTGTTTGGTGAAAACCGGTCGCTTACCGGCCATGTCTCGCCTTTAGCTGTTTCACCTTCAATAGCTTGCGGGATCTGAGATTCTTGATGCCTCTGGCAGCTTCTAGAATGAGTGCAATATGGAGGTGCTCGCGCTCAAGGTGATGATAGTGATCCAGCCGGTCTGCACCGATGAGCGCGGCGCAGCGTTCTCCGTTCTTGGCCAGAATCTTCTCGGTGTGCTGCGTGTGGACCTCTTCTCACAAGTCCATCAGTTTGGTCCGGGCAGTGGTCAGCGGGATAATGTCCTTTGCTGAAATTGCCATACGGACTCCTAGTCTGGTCACGATAGAAAACTGTGCAGAATTCTGTCAACTCAAGATTTGATTGTGGCCATGGGGGTAGAGGTGCGATGCAAGGGGCGGATCGTGTTTGTCAGGGTGAAGGAGAACAATAGACGGCGAGACCGCGTCGTCGTTCTCTTCGGCGATCAACTGATGAAGCTCATTGCGCGGGATCGAAACCCCGATCATGTGCTGCGGGACATGGGCTAGCAGCGGCTGGTGAGTAGCAGAGGGTAGGCGGCTTTCTCCACATGATTCCGTATGGTCCAAAACACGGGTGCGGCGAACGCCATGAATCGACTTTCTGCATTCTTTCTGGAACTCTGTCGGCTAAGACTCGTATGTCGGCTCAACGAAATTGACGGCGGGCGATCATGACGGTGCCTTCTTTGTCGGTCCACTCCATTTGATTTGTATCAAAGAATCGATATTGAAGTGCCCGAGCACGGCCGCTTTGGTTTGGATATACAGATGCAGCTCGCCGTTTTCCTCCTCGATCTTGCAGATCTCATGCAATTAAATCGGACAGATAGCCTGTCGATTGACAAACAAACGGGTGAACAGTAGCCTAAGCCCCCTTCCTGCCTAGGAGGCTTGCATGGGCACCTCTCAAGAAGTTGCACAGCATCCGTTCCAAACGGCACTGGCTGTCGCTGAAACAATCATCAATTCGGTGCTTCTTCTTGGAATAACAGCCCTGTCTATTCCCTCATTTGCCCAGGCCGCCTCCTGCGAGGCGATTCTCGGCAAGTGGGGGTGGTTTATTGGTGGTGAGGTGACGGTCAATAGGGACGGAACGTTCACGCAGCAGTCGGGGAATGTAGGAACGTGGGTGTGCAATGATGGCGCGCAAGGCAGGTTTACATTCCGATGGCGCGACGGTGGTTTCACGAACAGCTTGCTCTTGACACCTGATGGGCAGGGTCTATCCAGTACGGATATGTCTCAATGGTATGTCACTGCACGGAGGACAGGTTCGGCGCCAGGCCTTCAACATCCGCCGGTTCGGCAACAGGATCCAGTGCCAAGTCCCCAGCCTCCACTGGTTCGGGAAGAGAATTGTTGTCAGAAGGCCTATGACTGTCAAGTCAAAAAGATCAACGAGGAGTTTGAACAGAAAAGTGCTCAGTGCCGCAGTAAGGTGGGAAACGCGCTTTGCTTCAAGGCAGCGGTGAGTACAAAAGCCACCGGGCTTCAAGCCGCCGGTGAAAAACTGCGCCAGTGCAACCGCGCCGACAACCCAGGGGAGATGCCCCCGGGACACATAATAGGCAACCAGGCCTCGTCTGGAGGACTAAGTGCCCGTGATCTGCCACCCCCACCGTCGAGCAGCGACGAGTTTCATTCGACCGAGAGAACCGGCGATCCCTGCCAATGTAGCACGTGGCCCGACCAGGTGGCGGAGGATGTGTTCGATTCGGATTCTCCGGTGGTGGACCAAGGTCGACCGCCGTCGAATGGGGATGTGTTTGGCTCGGACTGTTCGTCCGACTACAGCAATAGAGACATCCCTGGAGCCAGCGACGAGGGACGGTATGCACTCGGTTTCTCGCAGGCCGTTCGTCAGTGCCTGGCGGAACAAGTCACGATCGAGAACCTGGCGATCGCCGCCTTTGCGTTGAGATCCCAGCGAATCGCAAACTTACTCAGGATCGTGTCGACGCCGGGCGCCATAGATGCGGTACTCCATCCGCCCGGGCTGTCACCGATTGCTGACCCCTATCTGAGGGGGAAGGCAGAGGCGACTCGCCTCTGTGGATGGGGTTTGAAGGTATCGCCTGTACTGGTTGCCCGCTGTCCGGCTAATCGCCCGCCCACTATTGCGCCTCCGCCGCAAGTGCCTCCCCGGCAACCGCTTGCGCAATTGCTCAGAGACCTCTCCTGGTTAGGTAAAATGAATCCAACGGGGAACCAGTACAATTGCGGAAACACGGTGCTGGCCGTCTGGCAGGCGTTGAAAGGACGGCCTTCGCTTCCCGCACCGCCAATGTCTTGTGCAGGGACGACTACGAGCCAGCTCGAAAGCATCGTTGGTGGCGAGTTTGGTCCCGCCGGCGGGCCGCCGGCAATCCACAATGAGATTTTTCTCGCAGGCGAAGGCGCGCACAGCATCGTCTACGCGAAAGGTCCCCCTCCTCCTGGGGGAACGCGCAATCTAGGCCATTACTTCAACATCGTCAGGTGGGCTGGTGAGGTGTACTTGCTCGACGGGCAATTGGGACGGGCGGTTTCTTGGGGAGAATATCTGCGAATGGGGTTTAACGAGTTTCGGTTGCTGCGGACAAATTGACCCGAACGATTGTTGGGGGTGCGTCATGATCACGACAAAAACGGCGGTATTGATGTTCCTGATCATTGGGGTGGCCGGTCTGTTGCCGATACCCCCAGTTCACGCCGCTTCCTGCGAGGCCGTCATCGGCAAATGGGCTTGGTTCGTTGGCGGGGAGGTGACGATCAAATCTGATGGGTTGTTCACGCAGCAGTCCGGCAACTCGGGCACTTGGGAGTGTACGGATGCTTCCAAGAACGCCGTGATCTTGAAATGGACCAAGGGCGGGTTCGTGAACAAGATGGCGCTGTCGACAGATGGTGCCAGCCTGTCCAGCACGGATCCCTTGCAGTCGTTCGTCAAAGCAACCAGGATCAATGCGGAAACCTCGCTCACCGACTTGCTGACGCCTCGTCAGGCAACGAATGTCGACTCATCATCGTCGTCTCGCAGGCCCACAGGACAACCAGGCGGGACGGTGCCGATTAAGCCGTCCACCCCTCTTGCCAGTACACAAGCAAAAGGGCCAGCTTCCTATGACTCTCCCCAAGGGTTTGTCAGTTCCGATCCGAAGATCGAAGCGCGTTTCAAACAGGGCTACGATCTGTACATGAAAGAAAGCTATGCGGCGGCCTTCCCAATCCTGCTGGAGACCGCGCAAGCGGGACACACTCGGGCCCAAGCGGTCTTGGGGATAATCTACAGTCAAGGTCGTGGTCAACCGGTGGATAACAAGCAGGCCGCGGTGTGGTACGGCAAGGCGGCGGCGCAGGGCCATCGCGCCGCGCAGTTTTCGTTGGGCAATTTGTATCTCGAAGGCGACGGCGTGCCGAAAGATCCAGTGAAAGCCGTCCAGTTGTATCGCCAAAGCGCCGACCAAGGTTTTCCCCATGCGGAGTTCCACCTTGGGCTGGCGTACGAATTCGGATGGGGCGGACTCCCCAGAGACCGGCGGACGGCGATCAAGTGGTTGGATCGAGCAAGCCGCCACAAGCATGGGCAAGCCGGATGGATCGTGGGTTGGCTGGAAGATCCTAAGACGCCGCATTTTAAGGGTATTGATCAATTGGGAAAATATATCGGCGGCATCATCGAGCGACGTGCGGCAGCGGCGTTCGAGGGTGGCGGTGGCGGCGGCGGAAACCCCTGCAGCAGCTATTCGGGTCCTGTGGCGGAGGCCTGTAATCGAGGCGACGGAGGTGCAATGGACCGCTACCAGAAGAATCAACCGACCCAAGAGGACCGGAGGCAGTATGGCGCTCCAGACAGAGTGTATTGACTGCTATTGTCTAGTGGGGACGGGTGCACCCGCTAGGCGAGTCCTGTCTCGGCCAGTAGCTATTCGGGTCCTGAGGCGGCGGCCTGCAATCAGGGGGATCAAGTTGCAAAAGACCGATACTTACAGCATCAAGAAACCCGGGAGGAGAAGCGAAAGTATGGTGTTCAGTGATCGGCTTCTCAGGGAGGTTCGTATCCAGAGATCTGGTCGTGTCGGCTGTCTCACCTTTGTTGTCATCAGTGCGGCGGTCCTCACCGCTTGCAGCGAGTCCTACAGTGCCGCCCAGTGCGAAGCGAACGGCAGCGGCAATCAGCACACCCTGCAATCCTTGAATGGTTCGCTGACAAAAGACAGTGGCAATACGTCCGCACTGCTGGGGCGTGCCCGCTGCCTCTACTTTCTCGGCAACTATGCCCAGGCTGTGCAGGACATGAGCGAGGTCCTCCGGCGCGAGTCAAAGCAGGCCGAGGCGTATCTCTATCGCGGCAAATCCCTGAAGATGCTCGGCCGGATTCCAGAAGCGCTGCAAGACTACAGCGCCGCCATCGCCCTTCGTCCCACCGCCGATGCCTATTATGGACGAGGACTCACCTATCTGGACGAGTTCCATGGAGCAAAGGACCGCGAGGCGCTGAACGATTTCACCGAGGCGATCAAGCTCGACGCCAAACACGTCGGCGCCCATCAGTCCCGCGCCCAGGTCTATAGCCACTTTGATCAATTCCAAATGGCGCTGCAGGATGCCGAAGTCGTCTTGAAACTTGCGCCCGACACGCCCAACGCCTACTGCAATGTCGGCTTGGCCCACGTTGCCCTCGGTCACGACGCCGAAGGCCGGAAGTTCCTGAACACCTGCTATCAGAAAGACGGCGATCCGCAAACGCGCGGATACTTCGAAATGGAAGTGAACAAAGTGCTGTACGCCAGACAGCCGAGAAGGAGCGGGGGTGGAGGGAGCTACGGTGGGGACGGAAAGTCTTGGTTCGATCGGGAGCGTGAACGCGAAAACAACGTCTACGAGAGTCGGAAGGCCTCAGGAAACGAGGCCGGCGCCGAAGCCTGCCGTATGGACAGCTCGAAGTGCTGAAGGGTGCCTGCGCTACGGCGCAGGCGGTCTCGATGAACGCACGGGTTTTCTTGTCCCTGAGTCCGAATTGTTCGTTCGCCTGCTTCCGGAGCGCCGTCGCCTGGCGGCTATCTAAGCCCGGTCGTCACGCCTCCTCATCAAGAGCCAAGCCTTGGGCTTGAAATGCCTTGGCCTCGTCCAGAATCGAAAGGCAGTGACTGGATTTCTCCTTGGCTTCCGTCGAACGCTTGTCGTACCAGCGGTGGGCTACGCCGACAGCGAAGTAGTCGTACCCATCTGACGAGCTGAACACATCCGACACCCCCTGCGATCGGGCATGATCGGGCCATGTCATCAGCATACCGACCACTATCAGGCAGTAGACAACTCGTTCAAGTTGGACTCGCGCGTCCATAAATCGCGAGCCGAGCTTATATAGTTGTAAACAGAATGATTCAAGGGAGCGAAGTGGGATGGCCCAACTTTGGGGAGACAGAAGGAGATGCAAGCGATCGATCGGCGGTGGTATAGTTGGCGCCCTTTTGATCGCAATTACCCAAGGTGCGGTCCATGGCTCATCTCCAGTCGGTCCACGCGGAATTGTCCGAGTCCATCCCGTTTTCATTGTTCGAAGGCGACTTCCTCACGCGTGTCTTTCAGCGCCTGGGGATGGGCAGTTATCGCACGACCGATCTCGTGAAGCGCAGTCTCGTGCTGATCATCCTGACGTGGGGTGTACTTGCCGGTCTGTCCGTCTGGTCCGGAGTGCAGTGGGAGAAGCCTGCGGGACAAAACTTCTTCGTAGATTTTGCAGCCTACGGACAAATGCTCCTGGGGCTTCCGATGTTTCTGCTCGCGGAGCGCGTTATCGACTGGCAAACACGGGAGGTTGCACGCTGCTTTCTGACGACCGGAGTGGTGGAACCAGGGGATGCGGTTCGACTCGTGCGCATCAATTGGCGGTTGAAGCAGCTCCGCAATCAATCCTGGCCGGACCTGCTCTGCCTCGTCACCGGCTATGCCTTGACGGCGGCATGGATGATTCCGGAAATGTATAACGACCGTCTCACCTGGCATGCCATGGTGACACTCGGGAACCATCAAGTCCTTACGGCGCCCGGCATCTGGGAGTTGATCCTGGCTGGACCCCTCACGACCTACTGGTGGCTGCGGTGGGCGGTGAAGGTTTGGTTGTGGATCTGGTATCTGTATCAGGTGTCGCAGTTACGGCTGAATCTTGTACCGTCCCATCCTGACAACACGGGTGGACTCGGATTTCTCAGCGATGCGCAAACGAAATTCGGATGGGTAATCCTGGCCTATGGCGTGAGCTATGTCGCTCCGACGATCCTCTACAAGGTCAAATTCGAAGGGGCGTCGATGTATGTGCTGGCCAATTGGGGGTACGCGGCGGGGTTCGTCATCGGCGCGCCGTTGCTCTTTACGCTGCCGCTCTTCATGTTTACCCGGCAGCTGTTTCATGCCAAATCTCGGGCGCTGGAGGTGTTACAGGAACGGTCGATGGAGCGGGCCAAGGCCTTTGAAGACAAGTGGCTGAAGGCCTGTTCCAGCGGAAACTACGAGCTCATGAGCGGCAGCGATCTTGCTGGATTGAACGCGCTCAATCAAGTGTACGACCATATTCACAAGATGCGAGTCGTACCGTTCGATTTGCGATCGTTCGGGGAATTGGTCGGGGCAGCACTGGGGCCGATGATTCCCTTGTTGCCGTACGTGATCGATCTTCCTGATCCATGGCTCAAAGCAATCGAAAAACTTGTGCGGTAGGTGTACGATCGCGAAAACCTGTCTCGCCCAACGTCATGCGGCGCAGTGGCAGGCCGTCGATCACTGTGTGAGGTCACAGGATCGACCGGCCCGCGATATGAATTTATCGGTACGGACTATTGGAAGACATAGACGGCGCCGCTGTCGGCGGCGCTGTTGTCGGTCTGACTGCCGCCGACGCCGGTGGCATTGCTGTCCTCGAGCGGGGTTCCTCCAGCAATGGTGCCATTGTTCACAGCAATCGCACTGCCAAATGAGTCTCCCGCTTCCCCATTGGAGGCTTTGACGTAGTCGCGTTGAGTCCACATCGTGCCGCTGCGCGTGAAGACATAGAGGGCGCCGCTATTCGACGCGCTATTGTTGCTTTGGTCGCCATCGATGCCGGTAGCGGAACTGTCTTCTCCAGATGCACCGACGGCGAGGGTGTCTCCATGGACTGCTACGCTGATGCCAAATTGATCGCCATTTTCCGTATTGGCTCCCTGCAGCAGGGCTTCTTGGGTCCAGAGCCCTCCGCTACGGGTAAAGACATAGGCAGTGCTGGCGTTATCAGTGCCAACTGCCAGGGTATTGCTGTCGAGAGAGAGGCTTCCACCAAAGCTTGAATTAGCTGCTGAGTTAGAAGCCTTCACATAGGCCTGTTGGGACCAGGTACTACCACTGCGGGTAAAAACATAGACCGCTCCGCTGCCGCTGGCACTATTGTCCCCCTGGTTCCCACCGATACCGGTGGCGGCACTATCTTCTCCAACGGCACCGACCGCGAGCGTGTCATGACTCAGCGCGACGCTGTTCCCAAATTGATCCCCGCTCTGGGAATTCGAGGACTTGATATAGGCCTGCTGTGACCAGGTCGTCCCACTTCTGGTAAAAACATACACGGCTCCGCTCGACGGGGCACCGGTGCCGACTTCGGATCCATCGATCCCGGTTGAGGCACTGTCTTCACCCTCTGCCCCGATGGCGATGGTGTCCCCGTCAATCGCGACAGTATTGCCGAAATTGTTGAACCCAGCGGTGGAGGGTTTCAGATAGGCTTGTTGGGTCCAGGTGGTGCCGCTGCGGACGAAGACATAGGCAGCGCCGGCCTGAGCGACGCTGTCGTCCGACTGGTTTCCACTGACCCCGGTGGCATTGCTGTCTTCTCCCTGTGCTCCGACGACGATGGTGTTACCGCTGATCGCGACACTGGTGCCGAAGGTATCTAGATCGTCTGGATTGGAAGCTTTCAAATAGGCCTGTTGTGTCCAGATGCCTCCACTGCGCACAAAGACATAGACTGCGCCAACATTATTCCCACTGTTATCAGATTGAGTGCCGTTGATGCCGGACGCACTACTGTCTTCATCCGGCGCGCTGACGACCAGGGTATCCCCGTCTAGGGCGACGGCAGAACCGAAATGATCATCGGCGCCGGTGTTTGACGCTTTCAGATAGGCCTGTTGGGCGATGGAGGTTTCCGAGGGCGGGCTACTGTTCCCGCAGCCGGTCATGCCGAGTGACGCACTGAGGATAAACACCAAGCCTGCGCCTTGCCACAGGTGATGGAGTCGTGCGTGTGAGAAAGCTCCGAACGTCATATCAACCTCCGGTAATGTGGACGTCGTGGGATGCAGTGGATCAGAGCGATGGTGTCATGACCGAAAGATACCAACGATTGGTGTGCGTCCAAAGCAATAGGTGAAAATCCGCAGGCAGGAGGAGAAGGATTGAGCAGGCAGGCTTGCGTCTCTCGTGAGAGGCGGTCGTAGCAGGTCAGCGAGGCGCCGAGGATTTCATTAAGCTGTCGGCCTGCGGCGGCAGGAAGCCGAGGTAGCCTCGGTGCCGTTCGGCTAACTCCAGCACGGTGAAGGGCTGGCCATCGACCATCTCGGGGGAAGAAAAGATCTGCCGGAGGTGGCCGCCAGGCTCTCCGACGATATTGCCGGCAAAGACGACGCCGTTCTGTTTCAACCGGGCGACCGCCTGTTCGATATCCTCGACGCGCACGGCGACATGGTGGAAGACCTTGTTGCCGAACTTGTTCACCCAGCCTGGAATAATGCTGGTCTTACCTCGTTCGTCCGGGTAGGCCTGATCCACGAAGAGGCCGGGGTACCCTGGTTTTCGATAGACCTTCGCGTACCAATCGTCATATTGCAGGGTTTCATCGTACCCATAGCCTAGCGCCACAAACGGTTCGGCGCCCCGGTCGATGTCGTGCGTCCTAATAGTGACATGGTCGATGACCGGCCAGAAGCCCACGCCGGTTTCGTCCAACATCGCCTTTAGGACGCCGGCAGCCTGGTTGCGCGCGACATATTCGGCGACCATGCGTTCCATGAGAGTGTCCAAGGCTGCGGCCTGTTCAGTCATAGCGTCTCCTTCCGAATCGGTAAGGAAGTCATTCGTCATTGGTCAACGGTTACTCGAATAGAGGCGGGAGCTTTCTGGCAAATGACCATTGATCCGTGACTCCTCCTTACTCCCCAAACTTGATGCCTTGGGCCAACGGCAGGTCCGTTCCCCAATTGACCGTGTTGGTTTGGCGGCGCATATAGGCCTTCCAGGAGTCCGAGCCTGCCTCGCGACCACCGCCGGTTTCTTTTTCTCCGCCGAACGCGCCACCGATTTCCGCACCGGATGTGCCGATATTGATATTGGCGATCCCGCAGTCGCTGCCCGCGGCCGAGAGAAAGCGCTCACTCCGACGCACATCGTTTGAAAAGAGAGCAGAGGAGAGTCCCTGCCTGACGTCGTTCTGCATCGCGATCGCTTCGTCGATCGTCTTGAAGATCATCACGTAGAGAATGGGTGCGAAGGTTTCACGTTGCACGATGGGCCAATGGTTTTGTGCTCGCACGATCGTCGGTTCGACGAAGTATCCAGGGCGGGTCAGCACACGCCCTCCGTGGAGGATCTCTCCGCCTTCTTTCTTGATCTCATCGAGCGCGGCCCGATAGCCCTCCACCGCCACCTGATCGATGAGCGGTCCCATGAGCACCTCTTTTTCCAACGGATTACCGATCTGGACTTGTGCATAGGCCTTCACGAGCCTGCCGACCAGCTCCTCATACCGCGATTCATGGACCATCAGACGCCTGGTCGTCGTGCAGCGTTGGCCGGCAGTTCCGACCGCTCCGAACACAATTGCGCGTACCGCCATATCCAGGTCGGCGGTCTCATCGACGATGACGGCATTGTTGCCGCTCAGTTCGAGCAAGGTTCGGCCTAGTCGTTGTCCGACCAATGACGCGACTCTCCGACCGACCGGCACCGAACCGGTAAAGGAGATGAGCGGGAGGCGCTCGTCCTGGACCATCTGTTCGACCAGCGCCGGTTGTTCGGCGATGAAGAGGGAAAAAATACCGGCATATCCCTGTTGCTGCATCACACGATTGCAAATCTGTTGGACGGCCACCGCGCAGAGCGGGGCCTTCGGCGACGGTTTCCAGATGACGGTATCGCCGGCGATCGCGGCCAGGAAGGCATTCCAGGCCCAGACCGCCACGGGAAAATTGAACGCCGTGATGACGCCAACCGGACCGAGCGGATGCCACTGTTCGCTCATGCGGTGCGCGGGCCGTTCGGACTGCATCGTGGCTCCGTAGAGCATGCGTGATTGGCCGACGACGAAATCGGCCATGTCGATCATCTCTTGCACTTCTCCGTCACCCTCGGCTTTGATCTTTCCGACTTCCAGAGACACCAACGTGCCCAACTGATCCTTCTTCTCTCTCAGGGCCTGGCCGATCAGCCGAACGACCTCACCTCGCTTCGGCGCTGGGACCATACGCCAGACCTGAAACGCCTCAAGCGATTCTTTCATGATGCGTTGATAGTCTTCTAACGAACAGGGATAGACCCCGGCGATCTGCTCTCCAGTCGTCGGGTTGATCGAGGGGAGCAACGTTCCATCATTGCGACCAGACCACCACCCAGTGCCGGTACTGCCACCGGAGTTGACGGCTTGGATGCCAAGGTCCCTCAATGCGGAATGACTCGTGCTCATCGAAAGCAACCTCCCAATTCGTTGTCCAAGAAGTTTCGCAATAAGATGGATTCCTGAGTGATGAATCCATGGTACTGCTCGGGATGACTCAAGACAAGGTCCATGACGCAGCAGACACTGGATGCGGTCGTCATTTGGATAGCCGACCAGAGCTTGCCCTTGATGCATTGCGGATACACTTTTTTCACATAATTTTCCTCGAAGAATCCATCTTTGTTCGTGCCGGTGACCGACGCATAGATCAAGACGACATCTTGCAAGGTTTGTGGCACGGCCCGTTCGAGGACGCGTTTCAAGGTATCCCGGTCTTCATTGAGCTTGAGGTCCTTCATCAGGAGATGGATTTTTTCACAGTGGCCCGGGTAGCGGAGAGTCTTGTAATTCATCGTGCGGACTTTGCCGGCATAACTATCGGCCAACGTGCCGAGTCCGCCCGACGTATTGAACGCCTCATAGAGCAGGCCGTCCAGCTCGATCGTTTCGTAGCCTTCGAGCGGCTGGAGCGGGACTTTCTCGCCTTCCTCGATCCCATAGCAGACATTGCCGTATTCGTTGATCAGTCCATCGGTCGACCAGGTCAGCGAATACTTCAGGGCATTGCTGGGATGGACCGGCAGCGCACCGACACGCATCTTGACCGTGTCCAACGTATCAAAATGTGTCATGAGCTCGTGCGCCACGATACTGATGAACCCCGGTGCCAGACCGCATTGCGGCATAAAGGCATGGGTGGCTCCTGCGCTTAGCACTTTGATCTGGTTGGTGACCTCGACGTCTTCCGTGAGATCGAAATAATGCAACTGATGGGTCAAGGCCAGGCCGGCGACCGTGGGGTTACAAAAATAGGGGAGACTCGAGAGAATAGCATCAAATCGATGGGCGGAAAGATACGTGCTGACTGCGTCCGGATGTCGCACATCCAGTAGGCACGGCGTCACTCGTTCCAACTTGAGCTGGTTGACGAGATGGGTCGGCGCCTCCAGGGTCATGTCGCCGAGATGAACGTCGTACCGACCGGACTGATTCAGAAGGCAAGCGATGAGGGAGCCGATCTTTCCAGCCCCAAGCACGAGCACATGATTCATGATCGTGCATTATACTCCACTGTCATGTTCTGGCCACGTGCTTTGCACATTAGCGCAACATTCGGTCGTCAACTCGATTCACGAGAGTCGATGACATATTGTGGAGGGACGGTCGGTTCGGTTGTGACATGACTATATCGGCAGGGGGGGATATCTGCTTGGAGCCTTCGTAAGAGGGTCGTCATCTTCATCGTACCGGGCACTTCGCAGATCCAGACGTGCATGCCGGATTCCAATTCATCGAAGTGACGTTGCACGCGAAAGCTCGGCTGTTCCATGAAGTAAGCGGAGAGAAAACCATTGACCGCCGTCACGACCCACGGATGGTCTTTGATATAGCGATAGCTGAGTCGGAGTTCTGTCACGGTGATCTGTTCTTCTGATTCCATTGCTGCACTCTAGCAATTCTCATGTCGAGACCGCCAGCGCAGAAATAGCTGTCCAGTGTTTTAGGTATACTAAGGCCTCTTGATCTGTCGACCACGAAGGCGTAGGGTAATAACGTCACATCGCGACCGCCTCATTCTGGAGGTGGTGACTATGGTCCTCCGTGGAGCGCAGTTCCAACGGTTCGGATCTGTCGGGTGCGTGTTTCTCACCAGACGGGCCCTCTTCTCGTATCGTGTCACGTTCATGCAAAGACGGGGTGATGCCGACTGCCTGCCGCACCCGAGCCGGATGACGCACAGACACCTGATGCCACTCCATGGTGGAGATCAGTGCTGGCAACCTCACAAAGGACTCGCGCCTCATGGCGCGCGAGAGGGTGACTTATGTCATGGCCATATTGGGGGATCGTTATTGGGCTTACAGCCATGGTGATCATGCTGATTGCGTGCATACGCCTACTGTCTTTAGATGACACCGAGGAGCGACCGAGGTCGAGGCAAGGTGCCGGCGGATCAGGTGACATAAATCCAGAACCGCCAACCATCCACAGGCGAGCTGCATGACGGTATGGTGTTGGCTTGCTCCTTGTGGGCACAAGTCTGTGAGGACCATTATGGGTGAGACGGTGGGATTCGGACTGACGGGTGTGCTCATGAATCAATCGCTAACGAGAGGAGGGAGCTATGGGGCCGACCAAGGCGATCGTGAAAGAACAAGCGCTGTACGAGGTGTTGAGTGGCAAGTTGATCAAGGACGGGTTTGGGTATCAGCAGGATCTTGAAGCATACGTGAACCATCATTACATCGTCTTGCCGGTTGTCGATAAACAAGGGCAACCATGGCTATTCGATGGAAAGCTGGTCTATTGTCTTCATGGAACACAATACGAAACTGTGAATGATGAAAGAGTACATCTTGTCCGCTGTCCCGACTGCGGGGGCATGGGGATTCGAGCCGACGAATTCGTTGTCGAATCGGACTGCATCCATTGCACGGCCTGCGGGCATGAGTTTGATACTAGGCTGGAAATGATGGAAACATAGAACAGGCTCACCATCAGCGCCCTGCCTCTAAGCACGTGTTCAATTCTTACGTTGGGGGCGTCTAGTCTGGCTGCGGAACCGCGCGGGTGGAACTCCAAATTCTCGTTTGAAGGCGCGATTAAATGACGGCTCGGACTCATAGCCCACCTCGCCCGCCACTTCGGCCACGCTCTTGGAGCTGGACGTCAAGACTTGAGCGGCCAGCTGCAACCGCCAGCGCGTGAGGTACCCCATCGGAGTGTCGGATAGATAATGTCGAAATCGATCGGCCAACACGGAGCGAGACACCCCAACCTCATTCGCCAGCAAAGCGATTGTCCAGGGGTGGGCTGGTTGCTTGTGCAAGAGTGCTAACGCCTTTCCTACGTCTGGATCCCGCACACCGGCCAACCAGCCTGTTTGCGACGTCGGCAAGTTCGCGATGTACCGCCGCAACGTTTCCACGAATAATACCTCTGATAATTTGGCGATGACGGCGGCGCCGCCCGGTCCAGATGCTTCCGCATGATCCACAGAATAGCGAAGGCTGTCTTCCAACCACTGTCCTGACGGGCTGTCCCGGATATGGACTCTGACGATCGGGGGAAGCCCGGCCAAGAAAACCTCGCAGAGCTGAGGGTCGCAGGTCAGGTAACCACAGATCAACTTGGTGACTTCTCCTCCGCCTCCGAACTGAGAGATCATACGCCCTTCGATCAGCACCTGTTGTAGTTGCGCGGCACTGTCGATCGGTGTGACGGGAGGGCCGTTGCCCATAAAGTGTGCTTTGCCTTGCGGAAGGATGACGATATCGCCGGCTGCAAGAGGCACTGCGCGGCCGTCCTCTTCGATGCGTACGTAGCCTCGACCTTCGGTCACCAGGTGGAAGATGATGACGTGTCTTGGATGAGCAGGGAGATACGACGCCATTGTACATGCGTCAGGTTCGCGTGCGCACCACGGCGACGAGAACTCGCCGTTGAAGAACACCGCGCCGTCCAGCTTCACGGCTCTCAGGACTTCAGACAGCACATCCATATAGATTCTCGTCGGAGAAGGATGGGGGCCGGCTAAGCAAATCGGACGTCCGGATAAGTGACTTGCAGCTTAGCATTCTCCTGCTAAGAGTGCCAGACGGGCTGATAAGACGCCACAACGCCTCATCTCCTATAGTGCGAATAGAAACAGCGCGGCGCTTTCGATGGCGTCGTGAATAGGAAACAAAAGGAGGAGGCCATCATGATAAGTGCAACGATTGAGGAAACGGACAGGATAAAGGCTCAGCTCAAACTGATCTGGACGGCGGGGGACTATGATCGCTTCTCACGATTTATGGAAGGCGGCGCACGCGAGTTCTATGAACGTCTGAATATAGCACCAGGCTGCAAGATGCTGGATGTCGCCTGTGGATCCGGTCAACTGGCGCTGATGGCAGCGAAAGACGGTATTGAGGTGACCGGCATAGATATCGCCGGTAACTTGGTGGAGCGAGCACAGGCTCGCGCACAGGCAGAGGGACTGAGCGCTCGCTTCAAGGAAGCTGATGCAGGGGCATTGCCGTTCGACGACGCGAGTTTTGACATGGTTGTCAGTCTGATCGGCGCGATGTTCGCCCCACGGCCCGAACTGGTTGCCCGGGAGCTGCTCCGTGTATGCGTCCCGGGCGGCACCATCGCCATGGCTAATTGGACGCCGCAGGGATTCATTGGACAAATGTTCAAGACGGTTTCGAAGTTCATTGCACCGTCCGGCATGCCGTCACCAGTGCTGTGGGGCGACGAGCCGACGGTTCGCGAGCGGCTTGGCCCAGGACTTTCGCAGCTCAGCCTGACGAGGCGGCAGTACCTTTTCAGCTATCCCTTTCCACCGTCTGAGGTCGTGGAGTTCTTTCGCCGGTATTATGGGCCGACTAACCGAGCCTTCGCGTCGCTTGACGACGAGGGGCAGGTACAGTTGCGCCAGGAGCTGGAAACGCTCTGGGCTGCGCACAATCGAGCTGGAGCAGGCTGCACCACCGTTTTTGCGGAATATTTGGAAGTCATCGGGATTCGGGTCTGACCACAAGTATCCAAAACACGTACCATACATTTCACGACATGCAAGGAGGTCTGTTATGAGGTTCCATTACATCATTGGATTTGCTGCGGCTGTGCTCCTCGGCGCTGCTGTGCCCAGTTCAGCTGCAGAGTCGACAGCCACGGCGTCATCCAACCAGTCTGATACGGTCCCTCTCTACACGAATCTCGGTACCCATCACAAACGCATCTCCACTCGAGTTTCGGCTGCACAGCAGTACTTCGACCAGGGACTGCGACTCGTCTACGGATTCAATCATGCGGAAGCGATCCGTTCGTTTACGCGCGCCGCAGAGCTCGATCCCACCTGCGCCATGTGCTACTGGGGGATCGCACTTGCCTATGGGCCGCATGTCAATGCTCCAATGGATGCGGCGAGCGGAGTCGCCGCATATGCGGCAGTGCAGAAAGCACGATCCCTACAATCCCACGCGACAGCGCCTGAACGCGCCTACATCGAGGCGCTCGCACAGCGTTACGAGTCGGACCCGCCGGCGGATCGTGTCCGGTTGGATACATCATATTCACGCGCGATGGGGCAGGTTGCCAAGACGTACCCCAAGGACCTCGACGCCGCGGCGCTGTATGCCGAATCGCTGATGGATCTTCGCCCCTGGAACTACTGGCGCCCAGACGGGACTCCTTACCCAGGCACGGAGGAAATCGTACGCCAGTTGGAGAGAGTCATCTCGAAGAATCCGAACCATCCTGGCGCGTGCCATTACTACATCCATGCCGTCGAGGCGGTCAATCCGAAGGCCGCGGTGCCGTGTGCCGAACGGCTGGCTCGGCTCATGCCCGGCGAAGGCCATATGATCCACATGCCCGCACATATCTATATCCGTGTCGGACGATGGAACGATGCCATACGAGCCAACCAACATGCGATCCACTCCGACGAGGTCTTCATCGAAGGGCAGCACCCGATGGGCGTTTATCCGCTCGCCTACTACCCGCACAATATCCACTTTCTTGCCTTCGCTTCCACCATGGCCGGGCGCAGTGCGCAGGCGATCGAAGCGGCCGATACGCTGACGTCGAAGATAAATTTGGATGCCGCTCGTCAGGTCGGACTCCTTCAAGAAATGCTGCCGTATCATGTCCTCACGCTCACGACGTTCGGGAAATGGGACGAGGTCCTGGCTGCGCCGCTTCCGCCCGAAGACATCCGCTTCTCCTACGCCATGACACAGTACGCTCGCGGTGTAGCGCATGCTGCAAAGGCAGAGTGGGCCGACGCGCAAGCCGCGCTCGACAACGTGACGACGAGTGATGCTGCGACGCCCCAAGGGGCGGAAGGGAAGACCGCGCTCTCCATCGCCGTGCAGGCGCTGTCCGGTGAGATTGCCGTTCGCCGAGGTGAGGTTGATGCGGCGATCGCTCATTTCCAGGAAGCGGTCAAAATTGAAGATGCTGGGCTCTATTTCGAGCCGCCCAAGTGGTACTACCCCGTTCGGCATTCGCTCGGCGCCGCGCTGCTGAAAGCCGGCCGGTCTGCGGAGGCTGAGAAGGTGTATCGCGAAGACCTCCGGCGGTTTCCGGAAAACGGGTGGGCTCTGTTCGGCCTTGCACAAGCGCTCCGAGCGCAGGGCAAGAAGGATGACGCTACTGCAACCGAGGCACGATTTCGCAAAGCCTGGCCCGACACGGATGTGACGCTGACGGCATCGAGATTCTGAGGTAGTGCCGGAAGGGACGTGTGGGACAAGGTCGGAACGTCTTGCGTCTCATCGGCGGAGACGTTCCGATTCCTTGGTGACGTTCTTACGTGCTGAAAAACCAATGAGAAGAGGCTGTTTCCAGTTAGCGCCCCTGCTTTTGTCGTAGGAGGTTGGGCTGGCTTGATCAGGCCGCCGTGTTGCATTTGAGCAGGTTGACATGTCGGGCGAAGGGTGTGAACGGCCGCTCGGATTCACGCTTCAAGGGTGAGTCGTCTAGTCCAGAACCGGCCTGATCGCGCTGATGTTCGTTGTCGTGGCAGTAGAGACAGAGCAACTCCAAGTTGCTGCCGTCCGGGGGATTGTTGTGATGGTTGTGGTCTTTGTGATGGATTGTGAGTTGGCTCAGTTTCTTGCCGTCAAACTCCCGCCCGCAGTGGGCACAAATCCAGGGGAGTAATTTCAACGCGCGTGCTCGATAAGACTGTTCGTGGTTGCTCCGTGCCATGCGAGCCTCCGGAAGAAGTCGCAACGATATTCTACACCACGTTTCTATATCCCACCACTCGAAACCGTACGGTTCTCCCGTTGTGTCACGCGAGGCGGCGGATCGGTATGACAGAGTTGCTATCGCAGCACAATCGCCAGCCTGATCGTATAGGTTCCTACGCCACGCGTAATAACGATTTCTCCCATTCGGCTCAAGCGAGATACCTCAGTGTTGAGCTCATTCCAGGTAAACTGTGGAAATCGAGCTACCAGGGTTTCGAATTCGCATTCAGAGGCACCTTGGAGCGATTCAAGAATTCGGGTGGTAATAGGATTCTGCAGTCCCATCACGATTCCTCCATGTTCGGCGTGCTGCCGAGCTGAACCGAGTCAGACTGTCTCATCGACAATGCGCAGGGCGATTTCGGCGTTGGAGCGGCGGAGTCTGAATGATCGGTCGCCTGTGGGAGACGAAGAGGGCGAACAATGAGCCAGACGGCGTGGCTGAAACGTCTGACCACTATGCTACGCGCTCTGCTGGAACGGGGTCAAGCTCTCATGCTCATGGATTCTTGTCTTGCGGTCTGGCACGCTAGTGAAGCTGTGCGCGTCACGTTCGTATCATCTGTGGGGTGCTCGGCTGCATCTGCCTCAAATCTGTTCGCTCACTGAATCATGCTGCTAGGGAGCTTCATTCTCACGTTGAGACCCTGGCCACGAAGTGTGTATGGTACGGGCATTCATAGGAGATGTTTTCATGCCATTGACCACATACAATCACGTATCTATTCCTTCCTTCATGTACGGCACAGCCTGGAAGAAAGAGGCCACGACTGGGCTGGTGCTGCAAGCCGTCGAAGCCGGGTTCACGGCCATCGATACGGCCAATCAACTCGTCCATTACGATGAAGCGCGGGTGGGGGAGGCTCTACTACGGCTGGCTCAACAAGGGATCACTCGTGGGAAATTGTTTCTTCAGACCAAGTTTACACCGATCAACGGTCAAGACCATCGCCTTCCCTATAATGCACGAGCAAGTATCACGACACAGGTGCAGCAATCATTTGCCAGTTCCCTCGAGCATCTCCATACCGATTACCTCGACTCGTACGTCTTGCATGGACCGTACTCACGGCGCGGTTTAGGAGCTGAGGATTGGGAGGTCTGGAATGCGATGGAAGCGCTCTACGACGCCGGCAAGACAAAGATGATTGGTGTCAGCAATGTCACGGCCGATCAGCTGACCTTGCTCTGTGCGAAAGCCAAACATAAGCCGATGGTCGTGCAGAATCGTTGTTATGCGGCTTTCGGATGGGATCAAGCTGTACGAGAGATTTGCATGTCAAATCAGATGATTTATCAGGGATTTTCTCTCTTGACGGCCAATCAAGCCATCTTTGCCGAACCGGCCATCCAGGCGATGGCGGCGAAGTACCAGGCAGGGCTTGCCCAGATCGTGTTTCGTTTTTCGCAGCAGATCGGTATGTTGCCTCTGACCGGCACGACGAATCCTCAACATATGAAAGAAGACCTGCAATCGGGTCGGTTCGATCTGCTCCCTGAGGAAATCAGGCAGATCGAAACGATCGGGGTCTAGTCCAGTGGAAAAGATCCTTGTCAAACGTATCTATGAACCGGTGGCCAAGTCAGACGGTTTTCGGATACTGGTCGATCGGCTCTGGCCTCGTGGCCTGCCGAAACAGGCAGCCCAGATCGATCTTTGGCTCCGTGACATCGGCCCATCGACGGCATTGCGAAAGTGGTTCAATCACGATCCTGCCCTGTGGATAGAGTTCCAACGTCGCTACCATGTTGAGCTGAAAGAGAAGACGACATTGCTTGCAACGATCAATCAACAGGTCAAGACTGGTCCTGTCACACTGCTCTATTCTGCGAAGGACGAACAACACAATCAGGCTGAGGCCCTGCTAAGCTTCTTGACCAAGCCATTGGTCAAGACCAAACCTACAATGCGACCGAAGAGCCGATCGCACGCAATTCCAATAGGAAAGAAAATATAACCATGCGTATGATGACAACCTCAAAACTTGCCTTCAATATCGACCCGCGGAGATGAGCATCAATGGAAGACACAGTAATGATCGTTCTGCTCCTAGTTGGTGGCATCTTGTTGTGGGTAATGGCACATCACCAGTATCGTCGCTGGAAAGCCGGAAAATTAGCCGACAAGATGTTGGAAGACGTGATCAAAGGCAAGGACGCCTTTCGGCGATAGGCCTTATCACGGTAGTGATAAATGCACAGACCTTTTAGGCGATGTAGAAGGAGCTAGTGTCCTAACACACGCACGAATTATCAAACGCTATCAGTGATCTTTTTCGTCGAGACCTCTGGACTACCTCATTATCTCCTCAGCTCCACTCCTGTATCATTTTTAGGTTCGAGGGTTGCCGCAGCAGGCTGTGGCCGAACGCATAGTTATCTCACTCTCGGGCATGGAATCCCCTTGGCAACGGGGGCGCAAACAGCTCAAGATGCTTGATGACTATTGCCTGATTGGGTTTGATCGCCAAGGTGGAGGGGTTGACTACGACACGTGTGCCGCTGGCTGTGCCTGCTGCGCAGACCGCACACGATCAGAGGTCACAGAGATTCGATGATTCGTTATCACTATTCGATGGGTACCCTCTGAGCGAAAGTACCCATCGAGGTCGTGAGGCAAGATCTACTGCAGCGGATGAACCACGCCGGCAAACCTCAAGAGATCGGTGATCTCGAAGTCACCGGATTTTGCGGACGGCAAGGTCGGCTTCCAGTTCCTGTTCACGGTGAGATAGGAGTCTCTGTCGGCTTTTAATAAACCGATGAATACTTCGCCGACGATGCGACCTCCCACGGGTCCCATCCGTCGCCCGCTCTCAAAAACCTCCGCCTCCTTCAGGATGTAATACCAAAGCGGAGTACTCTTCTCCATGCCGAAGGGAGTCAGTTCTGCAAGTTGCGCTGGAGTCAGGACGCGGACATTCATCACGCGTGCAATGGCTTGACCAGAGGGAATGCCAAAATTGACGTGTCTCATGAGATTACGAGACGCCAGTGACTGGATACCGTCATTCGGCATGCCCGGAATAGAAATCCCGGGGGCTCCCGGAAGCAGCATAAGCGGGGTCGACAGCTTGCTGTCGATCTCTTTGTTGGGGCGCACGTTCCCATCTCCGAAATCAAAGAAGGTCTGCCAGTCGACGAATCGACGCGCTGCCCGCTTTCCGCCACGCATATCCACGGGATCAGAATTATTTGGATCGGCTGAGCCATCGAAGACGAAAGCGAAGAACTCACTACCCAAAGCAGGGCCAAAGTTCACGCGGTAACTGGGCCTGACTTGGGAATGACCGAACCGGTATGCCGCCACGGCGAATTCGACCGGAATCAGCGGCTCACGAATCACATTTCTGAACAACCCATCTTGAGTACGATCGGTGACATTGTAAAAACGAGTTCCGTTGCGAAGAATGTCATTGACTCGCTCTTGCCCGATCGTCATCGGTAAAAATTCATTGACGATGATCCATTGATAATGCCAGCGCACTTGACGCTGTGCCTCATTGAAGACTTCCCTGGCTGAGCGATTCGCGAACGCCGGATCCTTGCGAACGAGATCGGTCACGGCATTGTGAAATTTCAACATCGCCAGATGAAATTGGCTGATGATGATATTCTCATCGTTACGCCCATCCGCAATGATGGCGTTGCCATTGGAATCGCGCGGCAAATCGTATCGTACCGCTCCTTTTCGGGACATTCCTTCCGATCCGGGAATGACGTCAACCCGAAATTTGATATTGCCTGCGCTGGTGTCATACAGTTCAGGCGACCGGTCCGGCCCATTGCCGTACATACTGTCGAGATCGAATTCAGCAGTACGAAAATTGGTTGTTCGTCTCGGATTGGTTTGTTCAAGTATCGGCGCTTTCAAAGCGAGAGTGAGGTCATGATCCAAAAACTGTCCAAAGAACGTGACGCCCGCCGTCATCCTCGAATTATCCGGATTATTCGGACTGGCGTTCGCGGGATCCGTAATCGACAGAACCGGACCTAAGGCTAGAACGTCCTTGGCATCAATAACACCTCCTAGCTTGCCTAGCTCTTTCGCTTGCTCTCTGGCTTCATCGGTCTGTGGGGCAAAGGATGGGAGCCCAGGGAACATGCGACTAAATGAGTCATCCGGATGACGAGGAGCGGTAGGTCTTGTAATATGAAGATTGTTTCTCCTGGAGATATCATCGGTTGCCAGCGCTTGTCCAATTTGAATCGCCAGTAAGCTCGCCAGACTAAGCGCAATGCAATGTACCCTGCGAATACGCATCAGTTCCTCCTAGGTTTTACTGTGTACGGCAAAATATTCTTAAGACGATCTTTCCGAAAAATTCCTCACTGCGATGGCCATCGCCGTAACGAGTTTTATGTCAGCAAATATTAGGCCAGACGGATTGCTTCGAATTCCTAGGAAAGTAAAATATTGCGTTGCATCTGACTGTAGTCGGTGTAGTCATGGACCTACAAGGGTGAAACCCTACAACGCTGCTCCTCATCTAAAGTGCGCGTCTGTGAAAACCTATTTGTATCTAGGTATAATTAGTAGTTGTTATATATGATGAAAGCCATGGGCAATGTCGTCATTATCGGTGGTGGCCCGGCTGGGCTGATGGCGGCAGAAGCCGCATCGGCATTAGGATCCGGGGTGAAGCTCTATGATTCAATGCCGTCGATCGGGCGGAAGTTCCTGCTTGCAGGAAAAGGGGGGTTGAATCTCACGCACTCTGAACCGCTCGAATCCTTTCTTTCTCGCTATGGCAGCCGACGTACCTTCGTCGAACCTGCGATTCAATCATTTCCTCCGATGGCTCTGCGGGCATGGGCTCATGAACTTGGTGTGGAGACGTTTGTCGGTACATCCGGACGGATCTTTCCAGCCAATTTGAAAGCTGCACCGCTTTTACGAGCCTGGCTTCGACGGTTAAGGTTGGATGGAGTGCAGTTTCATGTTCGACATCGATGGTGTGGCTGGGATGAGCAGGGGAGGCTTCGCTTCGTGAATTCAGAGGGTACAGCTGCTGTGCAGGCTGATGCGGTGGTGCTAGCGTTGGGCGGGGGGAGTTGGCCGCACCTTGGCTCCGATGCCGCATGGATTCGGATTCTGGCCGAGCAGAAAGTACCGATTGCTCCGCTGAAGCCGGCAAACTGTGGATTTGATGTACGGTGGAGTGACCACTTTCGGACAAAGTTCGCTGGACATCCAGTGAAGACGGTCGAAGTCACCGTGAAGACCGTGGACGGGATCTTGATCCGTCAACGGGGAGAGTTTGTCATCACGGAGACCGGGGTAGAGGGGGGCGCCCTCTACACGGTGTCGAGTCATCTACGAGATTGCATCGAAAAGCATGGACCAACGACCCTGTGGCTTGATCTCGTTCCAGATCGATCGCTGCAGCGGCTCACACAAGATCTCTCGAAGCCGCGTGGCAAACGTACGATGGCAACACACCTCAAACGGTGCGCCGGTGTCGCGGGAGTCAAAGCCGGTCTTCTGCGCGAAGCGGTCACCAAAGAAGCGCTAGCAGATCCCATTCGCTTAGCTGCCGCCATTAAATCCCTCCCGCTCACTCTCATGGCACCTCGACCACTGGCAGAAGCCATCAGTACCGCTGGGGGTCTCTCATTCGATGCTCTTGATGACAACTTGATGGTGCGTTCACTGCCGGGCGTGTTTTGTGCGGGAGAAATGTTGGATTGGGAGGCACCTACGGGAGGCTATCTGCTCACGGCTTGTCTTGCAACCGGCCGTCTTGCGGGAGGTAAGGCCGCACAATGGAGCAAGGCTCACGCGATGGGATAAACGTATGGATACCGGTCTCAAGAAAGCGCAAGGGCCTGTCTTAGGTGAAGAGCCAGTTCCAGAATGTGGTGAGCCAGCCCAGGATCATGCCGATCCACGAGTTATCTGTCTCAGGGGGGGGCACATTCATCGACGGTGCCGGTCCCGATGGTGTGGAGGACGACAGACTCGGTGAGGAAGGCGTTGGTTCTGTGAGCTGAGCCATGACGGGTTCCAGCGTCGGCGACGCTGCTGGCGTGAGTGGCTCAGCTGTCATGGCCGAGGTGGTGCCGGGCTCGTCCTCATCCGCGGCCACCGGCAGAGGGGCTTGGGCATCTTCCCTCTCCTGTCTATACTTCGCGGCCGAATTCTGCAACGATGCACTCTCATGACGAAGGTCTGCGATCTTGCGCGCAAGGCTCCAACTTTGGTTCATCAACGCCGCAACTTGTCCCTTGAGCGATGTGAGCATCGCCTCCGCTCGTTGTCTCATGACCGGCAACTGCTCTTCTTCACGCTGGACGGCCGCGCGTAATTCGGCGGTCGTCGCGTCTTCATGCCGATTCGCGGCCTGTAGTCCTGCGATTTGCTGATCGAGCTCCTTCACCTCGTCTCGAACCGATTCAAGTGCTCGCGTGTGTGCTTGTGTTTCGGCCTTGACTCGTTCGTAGGCACTCCGACTCACGCAGCCAACCTCCGTGAAGAGGGCTCCCGCCAGCACGCACGCAGTGATCCGTTGAAGTACTGCTGAGACTGTGACGGTAGGGGTTGTCATAGGCCTTGCCTCATGGGTGAGTCTGACCAGAAGCACTCGTGCCGGGTTGCGCGGTTGGGTCGATGGGGAGTTGGGCGTCGTGTCGCAAAAAGCGATGAATCTCGCACGATGCTAAGGATGTACACAGATTGGGGGTGCATGTCAACCCACTCGGTACTCGGCGGAATGGCTGCTTGGACAACCTGGGTCCGCTTTGCGTACCATGTAGCCATCATGGCATCTGAGCAGCCTCTGTCCGTCAGACTCCCACCGGAGTGTGAAGGTCCCTTACTCGAGCGGTTCCTCAAGGCGGAGGCGATGGCCCTGTGGACGGTGCGATCCGCCCGACTGCAGAACGTACCGGCAAACGTCTACAGCTTTCTCAGAAAACATGAGGAAGATGAGCAGAAGCATCTGGCCCGGTTTGAGTCGTTGATCGGTCGTCAACCTCGTGAACGTGATCGCCTTCCCTCTGTTCCGCGACAATGGCCGGCGTTAGCGGTCCAGATCTACGGGTATGAGTCGTTGGGATTGGAATTCGCTCGTCTCCTGTTGATGCTGCGACCGGATCTCGCGTCAATTCTTGAAGACGAGGTCGTTCACGTCGGTTTTTTCGAACGGGAGGTTCGACGTATTCTCCATGGAGATTCTAATGCCGCTGAACAGGCCTGCGCATCGGCACGGGCTTGGTGGCGGAGACTGCCGAGAACCGTCGGCCGCTACTTGGAAGCGGACGTGCTTGACCCCTTTCGGCAACACCTGACGGTGCATATTCTGGACGCGATCGAACGGAGATTCGTGGAGACGGGGTTGTTGAAAATGGAGCTGCGCTGATGGGGATGATTACGTCTGTTCGACGAGGAGGCCGGTCACAGCTCCCATGCGACGATATTTCTGCTCTCGTTGCGCGACGAGTTGATCGACCGGCAAGTCAAGCAGCTCAAATAGTTGGTTGGTGAGCGTCTTCCCGACGAGATCGTAGATCGCCCCGGGCTCGCGGTGAGCACCTCCCAGGGGTTCGGGCACGATCGTGTCGATCACGCCAAGGTTCAGCAGGTCCTGCGCCGTCATTTTCAGTGCTGAGGCGGCCGTCTGAACTTTTTCCGGGCTGTCCCATAGAATGGCGGCACATCCCTCCGGGGAAATCACGGAATAGACCGAATGTTCCAGCATCAGGACACGGTCCGCAACGCCGAGCGCCAAGGCTCCTCCGCTTCCACCTTCACCGATGACGACCGAAATGATCGGGACGGTCAACCGAGACATGACGAACAAGTTCCGCGCAATGGCTTCAGCTTGTCCACGCTCTTCGGCGCCGATCCCAGGGTAGGCCCCCGGCGTGTCGATAAAGGTCAGAATCGGGCGGTTGAACTTTTCCGCGAGTTTCATGAGCCGGAGGGCTTTTCGGTATCCTTCAGGATTGGGCATCCCGAAATTTCGTTGCATGCGTTCTTTAAGGGTTTTGCCTTTTTGATGGCCGATCATCATCACCGGTCGGTCATTAAACCGGGCAAACCCGCCGACGATAGCTCGGTCATCCCCGTAGACTCGGTCGCCATGAAGCTCAAAAAAGTCTCGCGTCAGCTCACGAATATAGTCGAGTGTGCTGGGTCGTTGAGGATGACGAGCGAGCTGCGTTCTCTGCCAGGGACTCAGGTTCTTATACAGCTCGTGTTCGGCCTGCGCCAGCTTGGCCCGAAGTTTTCGGATATCGTTCTGGGAGCTGGCTTTACCCCCGGTTGCCGCAGCAGAGAGCTTCTCGATTTTCTCTTCAATTTCGCGGAGAGGCTTTTCAAATTCGAGGTAGTCTCGCATGGACGTCGATCAATTCCTTGCAGCGATTGTGGACCGGTCGTGGTTGAGTCCCCCTAGTATTGGTTCCTACGATAGCAAAGAAAGGGCCCCTTTGCCTAGTACTTCCTCGACATCCGACACAAAATGGTCGCTGGGGCAGACGGTCAGGTTGGGGAGGGGGTTGGTCTCCGCCTCCAGACGTGCCTCCGTCCGAAACAGCATGGAGACGGTGGTGTTGCCAGGATGCCGGCGGAAGACATCGGCCAAGCGAGGTAATTGCTCCCGCACGTCCGGGTGATCCGTGAGCCGAATGCGGATCCGTTTGATGGATTGAGTTTGAACGTCAGCTAATGGTTCAATTTTGCTTCCACGAAGCTTGGTTCCCTTATCGCCGCGATCAATCGTCCCGGTAACCCGCACGATGTGTTCGGGCGTCATCATCTCACCGGCCGTCTTAAACAAGTCCGGGAACACGATGACTTCCGTAGTTCCTTGCAGATCTTCAATCGTGAGATAGGCCATACGATCGCCTTTCTTCGTCAGCATGGATTTGACGGTGGCGATGACCCCGCAGATCTTGACCTCACTCCCATCGGCGCAATCTTTTAATCCCGCCGTCGTCGTGGTGGACAAGGCGCCCAGCATTGCTTCGTACCGCGTCAATGGGTGGGCGGAAATATAGAAACCGGTGAGTTCGCGTTCGTATTTCAATCGTTGAGCTTGATCCCATTCTGCGACCGACGGCAATGGCGGGATCGGTAAAGGAGCGGACATCCCGCGCCCATTCATCTCCTCGCCGAAGATGCTGATCTGACCACATTCACGCTCGCGCTGAGCCGCGGCTCCTTCCTCCACCGCTTGGTCCAGTACGGCCATGAGTTGTGACCGCCTGGCACCGGTGGAATCAAAGGCACCGGCTTTGATCAGGCCCTCCAACATCCGCTTGTTGACTTTGTGGAGATCAACTCGTCGGCAGAAGTCGAAGAAAGAGCTGAAGGATCCCGTCTGAGTCCGCACGTCCAGGACGGATTCCACGGCGCCTTCACCGACATTCTTAATGGCGGCTAAACCGAATCGAATGGCTCCCTCAGCGACGGCAAAATGCTTTTGGCTGGCATTGACATCGGGGCCCAATACTTTGATCCCCAAATCTCGACATTCCGTAAAATAGCCGACCAATTTGTCTTGATTGCCCATATCGGTCGTCATGAGGGCCGCCATGAATTCGGTTGGATAGTGCGTTTTGAGATAGGCCGTCTGGTAACACACGACAGCATAGGCCGCTGCATGCGATTTATTGAACCCGTATCCGGCGAATTTTTGAATCAACTCGTACAGCTTCTCGGCTTTTTTCTCAGGGATCTTGTTCTCTTTCGCGCCGTCGAGGAATTTGACGCGTAATTTTTCCATTTCCTCGGGCTTTTTCTTCCCCATCGCACGGCGCAGGATATCGGCTTGTCCCAATGAAAAGCCGGCAACCTTGTTGGCGATCGCCATCACTTGCTCTTGATAGACGATGACCCCATAGGTGTCTTTAAGGATCGGTTCCAATTCAGGAACCTCGTAGGTAATCGTCACCTTCCCCTGTTTTCGCTTGATGAAGTCGGGAATAAGATCCATGGGGCCTGGTCGATAGAGCGCGATAATGGCGATGATGTCTTCGAACCGGTCGGGCTTCAGTCCCGTGAGCAGATCCCGCATCCCGGAGCTTTCCAGCTGGAATAAGCCGGTGGTTTTTCCCGAGCTCAACAGCGCAAACGTGGACGGGTCATCAAATGAGATCTGATCAATGACAAGTGGTGGTGCGTCGGGATGCGTGTCATTGATCAGGGTTTCGGCTCGCCGGATCATCGTGAGGGTTTTGAGTCCAAGGAAATCGAATTTCACGAGCCCGATTTTCTCGACATCTCCCATTGAATACTGAGTCACCACTTCGTCGTTGGCCCCCTTATAGAGCGGCACGTGGTCGGTGAGGGGGCCTTCGGAGATGACAATGCCGGCTGCATGTGTCGAGGCATGACGCGCAAGGCCTTCGAGTGACTGCGCATTGGCCATCAGTTCCTTGACCTTGGGGTCCGTGTCGACCAACTCACGTAAGCGAGGTTCGATCTCCAGGGCTTGCTGGAGAGAGATGTTCAACTGGTTTGGAATGAGCTTTGCGACCTTGTCCGCGTCTGCGTACGACATCTCCAGTACACGTCCGACATCGCGGATAGCGGCTTTAGCTCCGAGCGTCCCGAAGGTAATGATCTGAGCCACATGGTCGGTGCCGTACTTGTCCACCACATAATTGATGACTTCCCCGCGACGATCCATGCAGAAGTCCATATCGATATCAGGCAGCGAGACACGCTCGGGATTCAAGAAACGCTCGAATAAGAGGGTGTACACCAATGGATCAAGATCCGTAATCCGAAGCGCATACGCCGCGAGACTTCCGGCTGCAGAACCCCGCCCTGGTCCTACCGGAATGCCGCGCGATCGGGCAAATCGAATGATATCCCACACAATGAGGAAGTAGCCGGCAAACCCCATCGAACAGATGACCATGAGTTCTTCACGAAGGCGTTGGTCGTAGACCGCCGAGGCGATGCGACTGGGGCGCTCCTTGAGCCGTGCTTGGAGGCCCGTCAGCGCGAGATGCTCGAGATAGGACTCACGGTCCTTGAATCCGTCCGGAATTCGGTATTGCGGGAGGTAGGTCTTGTTTAAGGGAAGGTCGAGCGCACAATGATCCGCGATGCGGCAGGTATTCATCACCGCGCCTGGAAATTCCGCGAATGCCGGAGCGATTTCTTCGGTGGATTTCACATACAGCTGGTCCGTGTCAAACTTCATCCGGTGTGGATCGCTGACCGTCTTCCCTGTTTGCAGGCAGAGCATGAGCTCATGGGGACGCGCGTCTTCCTTGTTCAGGTAATGACAATCGTTGGTCCCGGCCATCGGGATCCCGAGTTTCTTATGGATTTCCACGAGGCCGGCATTTGCGATGCGCTGATGGTCGAGTCCGTTCGCCTGTACTTCCAGGTAGAAATGGTCCTTCCCGAAGATCTCCTGAAATTCTCCCGCCACCGCCATGGCGCCATCCATATCGCTCTGGCCGATGAGATAGGGAATTTCACCGCTCAAGCAACCAGAGAGGGCGATGATGCCATCGTGATGGAGCTTGAGTAGCTCCTTATCAATGCGGGGCTTATAATAGAATCCTTCTAGATATCCTTTACTCACCAGCTTGATGAGGTTCTGATAGCCTGCGAGATTTCTTGCAAGCAGAATCAGATGATAATAATCGTTATGTGCAAGCCCGCTATCTTTCTTCGCATGTCGGCTGCCTAACGCCATATAGGCTTCGCAGCCGATAATCGGCTTGACTCCCACCTCTTTTGCCTTGCGATAAAACTCAACGGCTCCGAACATGTTGCCATGATCGGTCATCGCGACAGCCGGCTGGTTGAACGACTTGATTTGGCGCACCAGCGGATCAATCTGATTGGCGCCATCGAGCAGGCTGAATTGTGTGTGAAGATGAAGATGAACGAAAGAAGATGCCACGAACGGTAAACCTCGTTACACGATTGTAGTCAGGGTGAACGGAGGAGTCAACGGCGGTTCGTGGTTGTGAGGCGAAGCCCACACTGCTCACGAGAGCTTCGCTAACAGCCGCCGATACGCGACGATGGTATTCGTTATTCGTTCCTTCGATCCTGAGTTTCAGCTTTCAGGTTCAAAGTTTCGTTATTGTGCAGACACCAAGAACCTTAAACCTGAAACCGTTGGCCGGAACGCTTCACAAGGTGCATCGTCCAAGCGTGTGTGTTAGAGCCGTTCCTTGTATTTGTCGTAGTGTTGCTTCTTCGCTCCTGCGATCCAGTTCTCGCGTTTGATTCGCTCCGGATCGGTCGCAAGTTTCTTGGCGATTTTCTCCACATCATCGGGCTTCCATCTGGCGATTTGGACAAACGTCCGGGTACCGAGCTTTTGCAGGGTTTCGGCAAAGACTGGGCCGATACCCTGGATTTTCTTAAGATCATCGCTCTGCCTGGGCTTGCTGCCTTTGGAAGGACTGCCGGGACCGGGAGTCTCGGTCCCATTGGAGCGGAGCTGGGGAGTGGGGGCCGTTATCGGAGCAGGTGGCGTCGTGCGCAGGGTCGCACGCAATTCGCGCAGGCGTTTTTGGAGGCGCTCGATCTGCTCGTCCTTTTCTGGAATGCTCTGAACCTCATTCTGGAGAACCTGGCGTTCGGCGCGGAGGCTCTGTAGCTCATGCTGGAGAGTGGCAAGCTGTTCGTCTCGTTCCTTTACCCGTTGCTCATCGAGCTGATGTTGGACCTGCAGGTCTTCGTGGATCCGGTTCTGTTCGAGGAGCTTCGCAGTCTCGCGTTCAAGGGTCTGGACAGTCTGTGCGTGAGTGCGTTCCCATTCACGCAATGTGGCTTCTCTCTCCCGCAGGAGGTGGGTCACCGGCACCAGTTCGTTGATGCGTCGGTCGCGTTCCGTCAGGGCCCCTTCCAGCTGCTGGATGGTGCCGCGATGGGCGGCCTCGCGATCACTCAGTTCAACTTCCAGTTGGTGGATGCGGTCTTGGGCCGCTTCCAACTTCTTCACTTGGGCGCGGAGCCGATCTCGATCGGCCAGGCCCTCGTTGAGTTGTGCGATCTCTTCGCGAAGGATGCGGATTTCTTCTTTCAGAACTTCGCGGGCCTGTTCAGCGCTTTGAGAGGCTTGCTGGGCAGCTCGAAGGTCCTCGGCTTGGGTTTCCGCATGAGTATCGAACTCATTGATCCGCCGGTCGCGGTCGGCGAGGGCCTGTTCGAGTTGCTGGATGGTGCTGCGATGAGCGGCTTCGCGATCACTCAGTTCAACTTCCAGTTGGTGGATGCGATCTTGGGCCGTCTCAAGTTGCTTCACCTGGGTGCGGAGCCGATCCCGATCAGCCAAGCTCTCGTTGAGTTGTGCAATATGGTCTCTCAGGGCACTCACTTCCCGTTCCATCACCTTGCGGGCCTGCTCGGCGGTCTGGCAGGTTTGCTGGGCAGCTCGAAGGTCCTCGGCTTGGGTTTCCGCATGAGTATCGAACTCACTGATCCGCCGGTCGCGGTCGGCGAGGGCCTGTTCGAGTTGCTGGATGGTGCTGCGATGAGCGGCTTCGCGATCACTCAGTTCAACTTCCAGTTGGTGGATGCGATCTTGGGCCGTCTCAAGTTGCTTCACCTGGGTGCGGAGCCGATCCCGATCAGCCAAGCTCTCGTTGAGTTGTGC
>Ga0268299_1001025_pt1 | contig 61501 bp, 51 predicted proteins | sample NOBtaG_FD_193484 | JGI IMG/M metagenome (GOLD analysis project Ga0268299, IMG submission 193484) | Activated sludge microbial communities from bioreactor in Nijmegen, Gelderland, Netherland - NOB reactor | ecosystem: Engineered > Bioreactor > Aerobic > Activated sludge | place: Netherlands...
CACCCCCCACCCCCCACCCCCCCACCCGCTGCAGCGGGCGGTCGGTCGGCGCGCAAGCGCGAACACACCGCCGACTCCCGTTGGTGGCTCTGACGGGCGCGATCTGCGCGGTCTCGCCAGATACACCTCCTCCGCCGTGCTGCGCACGGCATCTCCACCGGCCCCCCCACGGCACCGGGGGAGGGTGGAGGAAGCCGGGAATTCGGGAGGGAGCGGGGGTGCGGGCGCATAAACTGCGTTCATGCCCCCGGCGACGCCGCGAGCACCGAGCGATCCACGCGACACGCCCGCGATGAGGCAGTACGCGCGGTTCAAGCAGCGGCACCCGGACTGCCTGCTGCTCTTCCGCATCGGCGACTTCTACGAGATGTTCGACGACGACGCGGTGCGGGCGAGCAAGGCGATCGGGCTCACGCTGACGCAGCGGACGGCGGGCATTCCGATGGCCGGGGTGCCGTTCCATCAACTGGAGAACTACCTGCGGAAGTTCCTGGCCGCGGGGTTCCGGGTGGCGGTGTGCGAGCAGACGCAGGACGCGGCGGAGGCGAAGGGGATCGTCGAGCGGGCGGTGACGCGGGTGCTGACAGCCGGGACACTGGTGGACGAGAACCTGCTGGACGCCGAGCGGTCCAACACGATTGCCGCGGTGAGTTTCCGCGACGCGCCGCACGCGCCGGGGCGGAACGGCGCGGGGAGCACCGGCACGGGGGCCGAGGGCGCGGGGGGCCTCGCGTCGGTGGCGATGGCGGAACTCTCGACCGGGGCGTTCACGGTGCTGTCGTGCCCGGCGGAGGCGCTGGGCGATGAGTTGGCACGTCGGCAGGTGAGCGAGGTGGTGTACGCGGGGACGGCGGACGGGGTGGCCCCGCCGCGGGTGGCGCGGGCGCTGGCGGTGCTGGGCGTGCCGGGGACGCCTCGGCCCCAGTGGGAGTTCAGCCCGCGGGAGGCGGGGGAGGCGCTGCGGAAGCAGTTCGGGGTCGCGACGCTGGCTGGGTTTGGGCTGGGGGAAGATGATCCGGAGGTGTCGGCGGCTGGGGCGCTGGTGCGGTACCTGCGCGCGACCCAAGCGCCGGGCGAGGAGGGTGAAGGGGGCGCGGTTGGGGCGCGGGGATCGGTGGGGGTGCTGGCGCACCTGAGGCCGCCGAGGCGCGAGGCGGGCGGCGAGCACCTGGAGATGGAGGCCTCGACGCTGCGGGCGCTGGAGGTGGACCGGACGATCCGCGAGGCGACGGGCGCGACGGCGGGGGCGCGGGGTGGTTCGAGTGGGGAGGGTTCGGGGGACGGGTCGCTGGCGGGGATCTTCGCGGCGGGGGTTGGCAAGGGGTCGTGCCGAACCGCGATGGGCAAGCGGCTGTTGCGGGAGTGGCTGCGGCGGCCGTCGTGCAGGCTGGAGGAGATCGCCCGTCGGCACGGCGCGGTGGGGTGCCTGGTGGAGGATCGGCGGCTGGCGGGCGAGGTGGGCGAAGCGCTGGGGGGTGGGGAGCAGGGTGGTGGATGGGGCGTGCAGGACGTGGCGCGGATCGCGGCGCGGGTGGCGCTGGGACGGGCGACGCCGCGGGATCTGGTGGCGCTGGGTCGGTCGCTGACGCGGGTGGGTGCGCTCATGGCGGCGGTGGAGGGAGTGGTGGCGCTGGCGTGGGCGCGGGAGCGGCTGGGGGCGGTGCGGGGCGAGTTGGAGCCGGTGGGGGAGGCGATCGTGAGTGCGTGCGTGGAGAGCCCGCCCGGGCACATGCGGGAGGGTGGGCTGTTCCGCGACGGGCACGATGCGACGCTGGACGAGGCCCGGACGATGCAAAGCCGGGCGGGGCAGTGGTGTGCGGAGTACCAGGCGCGGTTGATCGCCGAGCACGATCTGCCCAGCCTGAAGGTGGGGTATAACAAGATCTTTGGGTATTACATCGAGTTGCCCAAGGCGCAGGCGGCGCGGGCGCCGGCGGTGTTTGCGCGGCGGCAGACGCTGACGGGAGCGGAGCGGTACGTGACGCCGGAACTCAAGGCCTTTGAGGACCAGGTGACGACAGCAACGGCGCGGGCGGTGGCGCGGGAGCAGGCGCTGTTCGAGGGGCTGTGCGGGCGCGTGGTGGCGGTGCTCGGGGCGGTGTCGGCGTTCGGCGAGGCGGCCGCGGAGGTGGATGTGCTGCTGGCGCTGGCGGACAAGGCGGCGGCCCGGCGGTGGGTGCGCCCGGTGATGGTGGATGCCCCGGTGCTGCGGATCGCGCAGGGCCGGCACCCGGTGCTGGACGAGAGCCTGGGGACGAACTTCGTGCCCAACGACGTGGCGTTGGGGGCGAGCGCGGGCGCGGACGGCGGCGGTGAGGGAGGGGGTGGTTCGGGCGGCGCGTCGCTGGCGCTGATCACGGGCCCGAACATGGCGGGCAAGAGCACGTTCATCCGGCAGACGGCGCTGCTGGTGCTGCTGGCGCACGCGGGGTCGTTCGTCCCGGCGGAGTCGGCGGAGATCGGGGCGACGGACCGGATCTTCACGCGGGTGGGGGCGGACGACGCGCTGCACGCGGGGCAATCGACGTTCATGGTGGAGATGACCGAGACGGCGAGCATTTTGCACGGGGCGACGGACCGGTCGCTGGTGGTACTCGACGAGATCGGTCGGGGGACCAGCACGCTGGACGGGCTGAGTCTGGCGTGGGCGATCGCGGAGACGCTGGCGGGGGGGTTGGAGGGGGCGGAGGGGGCGGGGGGGGTGGGGCGGGGCGCGAGGCCGCGGACACTGTTCGCGACGCACTACCACGAGATCACGCAACTGGAGGAGATGCTGCCCGGGCGCGTGCGGAACCTGCACGTGGCGGTGCGGGAGTGGGGTGACCAGATCGTGTTCCTGCACCGGATTCTGGAGGGGCGGACGGACCGGTCGTACGGGGTTCACGTGGCGAAGTTGGCGGGGCTGCCGGGGACGACGATCGCGCGGGCGAAGGAGATCCTGGCGTCGCTGTCGGTAGAGCACGAGGGGATCGGCTCGGGGGGTGTGAGGGGCGCGGCGGCGCGGGCGCAGGATGTTCCGCCCGCGCGGTCGGCGGGGCGGGCCCGGGGAGGGGTGGGGGGAGAGGGCCAGTTGGGGCTGTTCACGGAGTTTGTGCCGCACCCCGCGGTGGATGCGCTGCGGGAGGTGAAGATCGAGGCGATGTCACCCATGCAGGCGTTCGACGAGTTGCGCCGGATCAAGGCGCTGGCGGACGACGCTGGATGAGCGTGTGAGGCGTGGTCAGGGGGCGTCGGGGATGGGGGCGGTGAGGCGGAAGATGGGGATGGGGGTGCCGGGGTGCATCCAGGCGTCGTAGTAGTTCCAGGTGGCCAGGCCGTCCTCGCAGGCGGGTTCGAGCAGGTAGCAGGCGAGTGTGCCCAGGGGCTGACCGGCACGGACGAGGTAATCGCCCGGCTCGGCGGCGGCCCGGACGGGGGCGAGCGTGGTGTCGCAGCGGACGAGGACGTGGCCCTGGAACGCGCGGCTGGCGGGTTCGGCGCTGACGACGGTGTGCTGCTCGGCGGGGAGGTCTGAGAGGGCGCGGTCGAGGCGCTGAACGGCGATGCCGTGCTGGCGGAGTTTGTTGGCGATGCGGTCGGTCTCGGGCGAGGCCTTGAGGAGGTAGCCCCAGGGGCGAGGGATGGTGAGGGTGGGGGTGAAGGCGTCCCAGAGTTCGACGGTGTAGTCGGCGTGGCGGCCGGTGCTGACGACGCGCCCGTCGCGGAGTTCTTCTTCGTAGCCGAGGATGCGGACGGGATCGGGCCAGGGGGCGGCCTTGGTGCGGAGAGCGATGGTGTCGTCGGGGTCGTTGACGGTGTTGCCGAGGCGGATGGCGCGGGCATCGGCGTCGGCGAGGAGGCGTCGGATGGCGGCGCGGTTCTCGGCGGCGAGGTTGAGGGCGCAGCGGACGAAGTCCAGGGTGCCGAGGATGCGGTCGTGATAGGGGGCGTAGGAGTAAGACTCGACGAGGAGGCTGAGGCGGTTGCGGAGGCCGACGTAGGTGGTGCCGTAGCGTGCCTCGGCGGGGAAGGTTTCCCAGCGGGAGTGGGCGTTGACGGTGCGGAGGCCATCGGAGAAGGCGCCTTCGAAGGAGCCGTACCAGAAGGCGTTGTGGGGCGTGGTGGATTCGAAGATGAGGTCGAGGGCGGGGAGGAAGGTGTCGCGTGAGTAGGCGTTGAGGGCGGGATCGCCGGCGGGGGCCTTGGGGCCGGCGTAGGAGATGAGGTAGCGGTGGAATGAGCCGTTGGTGACGTGGCAGTCGATGAAGAGGTGTGGGTCCCAGTCGTTGAAGGCGCGGATGAGGGCGGCACCTTCGGGGGATTCGAGTTTGACGAAGTCGCGGTTGAGGTCGAGGCCTGCGGGGGCGGGGGCGTTTTCGCGGATGCCCATGCCCTGGGCGGGTCCGTTCTGGCCCGGGCGATGCTTGTCGGGCGGGCCGAAGAGTTCGTTGCCGTCGGGGTTGTAGATCGGGGCCAGGATGATGATCAGGTGCTTGAGGAGGGAGGCGGGGTCTGGGGTGTCGGGCGGGGGCGGCTGGAGGCCCAGGAGTTGGCGTGCGAGGATGGGGAGGGCCTCTTTGCCGTCAACCTCGCCGGCGTGGATGTTGCCGATGGCGAGGACGATGAGGCGGCCCTCGCGGTCGGCGAGATCGCGGGCCTCTCGGGCGGAGGCGACGGGGGGATCGGAGAGGATGAGGGTGGGGATGTCTCGGCCCTGGCCGGTGGTGCCGAGGGTGCTTCGCCGGGCGAGTGGGGAGGCTTTGGCGAGGGCGTCGAGGAGGTCGAGGACGTCGGCGTGTCGGGCGGTGGCCTGCCAGCCGGAGCGCTCGGCGACGGTGAGGAGTGCGGGGTCGATCGCGGGGGGAGTGGGGAGTGGGGAGGTGGGGTCGGGGGGTGGGACCGCGAGGGGCAGGAGGCAGGCGGCGAGGAGGGCTGGGAGGGCAGCGGGGAGAGGGAAGAGGGCGGTTGGGGGCATGGCGAGGATGGTACCGGGGACTAGAATCGGGGCCGGTGGCGGCGGATCGGCTGCCGAGGCGTGCAAGCCCTTACGTGAGCGAAACCGAGAACGACACTCGATAGGCGAGGAAGTATGTCGAACGCGCTGTCAGCCCAGGTGGCGTCGGTGAACGGGTGGAACGCGGAGTATCTCGAGGCGCAGTACGCCTTGTTCAAGGCGGACCCGTCGTCGGTGCCGGCGGACCTGCGCGCGTATCTGCAAGGGTTTGACCTGGCGCAGGCGCGGGGACCGGTTGCGGCGGGCGGGGCCGGAGCCGCGGGGACTGGCGCGGCGGGGGTGTCGGGTGATCTGCGCGTGTACGGTGCGGTGCGGGGGCTGATCGACGCGTATCGGCGGGTGGGGCACCTGGCGGCGTCGGTGGATCCGTTCGGGCGGCCCCGGCAAGGGCCGGCGGAGTTGGATCCCGCGCACTGGGGGCTTGGGGCGGCGGACATGGACCGGGCGGCGGCGGGCCACGGGCTGCCGCTGGCGAGTGCCGCGACGGTGCGGGAGGTGGTGGGGTACCTGCGGGCGACGTACTGCGGGAGCACGGGGTATCAGTTTGCGCACATCAGCGACGAGGCGCAGCGGCGGTGGTTCATCGAGCGGATCGAGGGTGCGCCGGGCCGCGCGCCGGCGGGTGGCGAGGTATCGCACGAGGACCGGCTGGAGATCCTGCGGCTCTTGGCGCAGTCGGAGTTGATGGAGACGTTCCTGCAGCGGCGGTACCAGGGGCAGAAGCGGTTCAGCCTCGAAGGGGGCGAGTCGCTGATCCCGCTCATGGACTGGGTGATCCGCTCGGCGGCGGACCTGGGCGTACAGGAAGTGGTGATCGGGATGCCCCACCGCGGGCGGGTGAACGTGCTGAACAACATCGTGGGGAAGACCTACGAGCAGATCTTCACCGAGTTCGAGCACAACTACCGGGAGGACTTCATCGACGGCGGTGGCGACGTGAAGTATCACCGGGGGTACTCGGGCGAGCGGAAGTTGAAGGACGGTCGGGCGGTGCACCTGAGCCTGGCGAGCAACCCGAGCCACCTGGAGAGCGTGAACGCGGTGGTGTGCGGGCGTGCGCGGGCGAAGCAGCGGCTGCGGGGCGATACGGAGAACCGGAAGTTGGTGCTCCCGCTCCTGGTGCACGGGGATGCGGCGGTGATCGGCCAGGGCGTGGTGGCCGAGGGGCTGAACATGAGCCGCCTGGAGGGGTACACGGCGGGCGGGACGGTCCACGCGGTGGTGAACAACCTGGTGGGGTTCACGACGGATCCGGAGGACGGGCGGTCGGGGCCTTACTGCACGGACATCGGGCTGATGATCGAGACGCCGGTGCTGCACGTGAACGGGGACGACCCGGAGGCGGTGGTGCGTGCGTCGCGGCTGGCGGTGGAGTTCCGGCAGGCGTTTGCGCGGGACGTGTTCATCGACATGTGGTGCTACCGGAAGTACGGGCACAACGAGCAGGACAACGCGAGTTTCACGCAGCCGATCCTGGCGGAACTGATCAAGAACGACACGGGGGTGCTGTCGCACTACAGCCAGCGGCTGCAGGCGGCGGGGCTGGTGAGCGCGGCGGAGTACGCGGGGATCCGAGAGTCGCTCGAGGCGTCTCTGGACCGGGCCCAGGCGGCGGCGAAGCAGAACCCGCACCCGCCGGTGATCGACCCCGCGGGGAAGCGGTGGAAGGGGATGGTGCACGACTACAGCCACGATCCGGTGGCGACGGGGGCGAGCCCGGAGATGATCCGGGAGGTGTGCGCGGCCTTGGGGCGCGTGCCCGAGGGGTTCGAACTGAACCCGGGGCTCAAGCGGCTGCTGGCGGGGCGCGCGGCGCTGGCGGAGGATCTGGGGAAGGAGGGCCCGGCGACGCTGAGTTACGCCGACGCGGAGAGCCTGGCGTTCGGGACGCTGCTGCTGGAGGGGATCGCGGTGCGGGTGAGCGGTCAGGACGCGCGGCGGGGGACGTTCAGCCATCGGCACGCGGTGCTGCGGGACGCGAAGACGGGTGCGAAGTTCACGCCGCTCAATGCGATGAGGCCGATCGCGACGATCCCCGACGACGCGGGGAAGCAGGGGCCCGACGGGCGGACGACGCAGGCGCGGTTCTGCGTGTACGACAGCCCGCTTTCGGAATACAGCGTGATGGGGTTTGACTACGGGTACTCGATGGCCGACCCGCACATGCTGGTGTGCTGGGAGGCGCAGTTCGGGGACTTCTGCAACACGGCGCAGGTGATGATCGACCAGTACCTGGCGTCGGCGGAGATCAAGTGGGACCGGTGGTCGGGGCTGGTGCTGCTGCTCCCGCACGGGTACGAGGGCGCGGGGCCGGAGCACTCATCGGCGCGGCTGGAGCGGTTCTTACAGTTGTGCGCGGGGGACAACATGCAGGTGGTCTACCCCAGCACGGGGGCACAGATCTTCCACCTGCTGCGGCGGCAGGTGAAGCGGAACTTCCGCAAGCCCTTGATCGTGATGACGCCCAAGAGCATGCTGCGGCCGCAGACGAGCCGGATGGACGAGTTGGTGCACGGGCGGTTCTGCGAGGTGCTGGACGACCCGTGGTTCGAGGCGAACAAGGACAAGCGGAAGGCGGTGAGCCGGGTGATCCTGTGCTCGGGGAAGGTGTACCACGAGTTGGCGGCGCGGCGGGAGGAGATCGGGCGTCGCGACACGGCGATCGTGCGGATCGAGCAGTTGTACCCGCTGCACGCGGGGATGCTGTCGGAGGTGGACGGGCGATACCCGGCGAAGGCGGAGCGTTTGTGGGTGCAGGAAGAACCGCGGAACGCCGGGGCGTACCTGTTTGTCGATGACCTGTGGCGGAACCAGATGGGCCGTCCGGGCTTGCGGTACATCGGGCGGGAGGCGAGCCCGACGCCGGCGGTGGGGGACACGCACATCAGCGACGAGCAGCGCGAGGTGTTCATGACGGCGGCGATCGGCCCGGCGCGGGCGCCTGCGGGCGGGTCCGGGGCGCACGGGAAGGTGTCGGCGGGGGCGAAGCACTAGGGTGGCGGCTGCGCGCGGAGGTTGAGCATGAAGGCCGAGACGCTGCTGGCGGAACTGGATCGGCTTCGCAAGGACGCGCCGAAGGACTCGGCGGATCTGGAGTGGCTCACGCTGCACCACGTGTTCTGCTTCGTGTCGTACAAGATGACCGAGTTCCGGGCGTACGTGGAGGCGGAGGCGAAGAAGGGGGCGTTCGAGGCGTACGACGCGGAGGGGTGAGCGGGGGGCGGATGTAGGGGGGTAGCGATGCGGCTCAGGAAGCGGCGCGGGCGGCGACGCGGGCGGCGAAGTCGCGCCTGAGGGACCACATCTGCCAGGCGGCCCAGGCGAAGCCGGCGGCGCCGACGGCGAGGGAGAGGGTGAAGGACCCGGTGGCTTTATAGAGGCCCATGCCCAGGAACTGGAAGAGGGTGCCGCGCAGCCCGACCATGGTGGCGTGGATGGCGACGTATTGCTGGACGAGGGCGGGAGAGGGGGCGAGGGAGACGGGCCCGAGCATCCAGCCGACGTTGACGCCTGCGGAGCAGACGCCCCACAGGGCGCAGGTGGCGGCGAGGTTCCCGGGCCCCTGTGAGAGGAGAAGCCCGAGCGGGAAGAGGGTGTAGAGACCAAAGGCGAGGGCGCTGGTGCGAGCGGGTCCGATGCGGTCGCTGATCCAGCCGCAGGGCAGCGCGGTGAGGACCATGGCGATCTGGAGGGGCACCTGGGTGGTCTGGGCGTAGGTGTCGTAGGGGAGTTCGAGGCGTTTGGTGCCGATGATGGGGAGGAGGGCGTAGGAGATCATCCACCCGATGCCGTAGGTCATGAAGGCGGCCTCGTAGCGGAAGAAGAGGCGGTCGGAGCGGAGGATGTGTCGAGCGCCGCGGAGTGGCGCGAGGGCGGCGGTCCAGAGCGGGCCTTGCGTGGCGGCGGGTTGCTCGGAACGGGATCGTTTGTTCGCGTGGTCCAGGGCGATGAGGCCCAGGACGCCCAGGAGTTGGCACCCGGCGGAGAGGGGGAGGATGAGGCGGAAGGCGGAGGCGTCGCGCTCGAGCCAGGCGCCGATGGCGAAGCCCGCGCCCGCGCCGGCGAGAAGGGTGGCGGTGGAGACGATGCCGAAGGATCGCCCGCGGGTGGCCTCGGGATAGAGGCGTCTGAGCAGGTCGGCGGTGATGGGGGCCCAGGCGGCGCCGCCGATGGAGGCGATGACGTGGAGGACGGCGAACTGCCAGAAGTGGGAGGTGAAGCCGATGAGCCCCCAGGGGAGGTAGGCGCAGGCCCAGAAGAGGAAGATGAAGCGGCCCGGGCGGATGCGCGTGGCGAGGTGCTGCCAGAAGATCGACAGCGCGTAGAACATGTTGGGCGATGCGGTGATGAGGAGGGTCTCCCAGTCACCCGCGGCGAACTGCCTTCGGGCGAGGACGGGGAGGATGAAGTGCATCGCGGAGGCGGTGGCCTGGCAGAGCACCACGGCGGCGACGTGGGCCGAGAGCGTGGTGATCGCGCGGGCGCGGTCGTTCATGAGCGGTCGAGCGTAGGGGCGGGCGGGTGGTGGGGGGGCGGGTTCAGCCGCGGGCCAGACGCCAGGCGGCGCCGAGCAGGAGCACGGCCAAGGGGAGGCCCCCGATGAGGGCCCAGCGGAGGAGCGCACGCTGGGCGGCGGAGAGCGCGGGGATGGTGGGCAGGGCCTGGGCCTCCGCGCCGCGGGCGATGAGGTCCTCCCGCCCCGCGAGCCAGGCGACGGAGGCCTGGAGGAGTTCGATGTTGCCCGGGGCGTCCAGACCCGCGCGGCCCTCGGCGGCGACCTGAGCGTCGGCGAAGACGTCGAACGACCACGGGAGGCAGCCCACGACGACGGCCCGCTGTCGCGCGGCGAACGCGGGCGAGGAGCGCTCTGCGGCGGCGGCGAGGAGCCATGCCCCCGAGTCCAGGCGGAGGTCGCGGGGCGAGTCCGGCGCGGGGAGCGTGGGGAGAGCGGCCCGTTGTTCGGGCGGGGTCTGGTTGAATGTGAGCCACTCGGACTCGGCCCAGAGCGAGGGGCGAGCGGGGAGCGTGAGGACCGGGGCGACGGTGACGCCCTGCGGCGGATCGGAGGCGATCGAGAGAGGCATGACCGCGAGGGGGAGGGTGGTGCGCAGGCCGGTGAGGGCGGCGGCGATGGGGTGGTCGGAGCCGGGTTCGAGGAGTTCGACGCCGGAGAGGATGATGCGCTGCGCGCCGGTTGGGCCCATGGCGCGGCGTTCGTCCATGAGAAGGCGGCCTGTGTCGCAGGCGAGGCCGAGGTCTGAGAGCGGTTCGACGAGGGGATCGCGCTCGCCGCTGGCGGGGAGGTTGGAGGGCGCGGGGCAGAGGAGGACGTTGCGGCCTGTCTGGACGAGTTGGCGGAAGGCGGAGGCGACGCGTGCGAGTCGGGCGGCGTCTTCGGGGCGGCGGACGTCCATGCCGAAGACGAGGAAGACGACGGGTCGGGAGGAGCGTGCGGCGACGGCGGCGGGGGGTGGCTGATCGTCGAGGGCGGCGGGCCACTCGAGGCACTCGATGCCGCGGAGGCCCAGGCGGGCGGCGACTCGGGCCCAAGGCCCGAGCGTCGAGCCGAAGCGGGTGGGCCCGCCGTGGACGAAGACGGCCAGCGGGCGTGGTTGGGTGGAGAAGGAGGCGATGCCGGCGGTGAGGAGTTCCTCGGCGCGGGCGCGGGAGTCGGGCGCGCGGGCGGTGGAGCCACGGGGTGCCGGTGTCGGAAGGAAGGCGTCGGGGTCGATGGCGGAGAGGGAGGGGCGGTTGGGGTTGGGGTCGGCCTCGGCCGGGGGCGGCGCGACGAGGAGGATGGCGCGGGAGCGCTGGATCGTGCGGGCGACGGTGATGATGGGGAGCGGCGGGAGGGAGTCGAGTTCGCTGCCGGAGCGCGCGAGGCGGTCGCGGAGGGGGCTGAGCGCGCGGAGGAGACTCTCGGCGTGCTCGCGGGCGGCGGGGGGCACGCCCTCGGTGCGGACGAAGCGATCAAGGGACGAGCCCAGCACGCCCAGGCCGGTGGCGAGTTGGTTGAGGGGCTGCGCGAGCGCTCGGGCGATCGAGTCCGCGGGCGGGACGGGGAAGTCGGCGGGCGGTTGGGCGAGTCGAGCGCGGGTATCGGCGGCGGCCTTGGTGAGGTCCTCGGCGAAGGCGCGGCACTTGGCGGCCTCGCCATCGAAGTACCGGCGGAGGGTGTCGCGGGCCTGATCGGAGAGCGTGGCGGCGGCGAGGTCGTCGCGGATGGTCAGGAGCGCCGCGGAGGTCTCGCCGAGCGCGGCCTGGGCACCGGCGGCGTGGTCCGCGGCGCGGGTGATGACGGCGACGTGCCGGTCAAGGGCCGGGCGGTGCTCGGCAACGAGGTCGGCGAGCAGGGCGTCGTACTGGGCGAGGCCCTCGGGGGAGCCGGTGTTGATGGTGGTGACGGAGAAGCGTTCGGAGGCGCCGTGGAACTTCGTGAGCACGTCGAGGGTGCGGCGCCAGCCGTCGGGGTCGAGGGCGGCAAGGTCCGCGGCGACGACGAGGCGGAGGGGGACCGAGAGCCCGTCGAGGACCGCACGGGTGCGGGGCGAGAGTTCGTGCTCGCGCGTCGCGGTGACGTCGACGCGGGCGGACCATCGCGACGCGAGCAGGGCGGCCATGACGAAGGAGGCCGTCACGGCGAGCATCAGGACGCCCGAGGCGAGGGCGACGCGGGCGCGGCGGGTGCGGGCGGTGGCGATGGCGCGGGCGTCGATCATCGCCACCTCCGGAGCCGGAGGAGCACCGAGGCCAGCACCAGGAACCAGGCGCTCACGAGGATGAAGAAGGCAACGTGGCCCGTGTCGATGACGCCCTTGGCGAAGTCGGCGAGGCGCAGGCTTGGCGAGCACGCCGCGGCGGCGCGGTCCCAGGGTTCGGGCAGGCGGACGGCCAGTTGTGATGCGCCGACCTCGATGGCCAGCAGCACGAAGAGGGTCGCGAGGAACGCGAGGGTCTGGCTGGACGTGAGCGAGGACAGGAGCGTGCCCACGGCGAGGTAGAGCACCCCGAGCAGCGTGACGCCCAGGAAGCCCGCGAGGATCGGCCCGGGATCCGGTCTCGCCAAGGCGTGCAGGATCGCGACGTAGATGAGTGTGGGGGCGATGGCGGTGAGGAGGAACGCGGCGGCACCGGCGAACTTGCCGGCGATGATCGCCAGTTCGGTCGCGGGGCTGGTCAGCAGCGGCTCGATGGTGCCGGTGCGGAGTTCCTCGCTCAGCAGGCGCATGGAGACGGCGGGGACGATGATCGCCAGCAGGCTCCACCAGGCCTCGAAGAACCCGCGCATGGAGGCCGGCTGCCCGGGGTCGAGCACGCGGTAGGTGAAGAAGATCCCAGAGAGGAACAGGAACAGGGCGATGAGGACCCACCCGAGCGGGGTGCGGAAGAACGAGGCGTATTCGCGCCGCGCAATGGCCCAGCCGCTCCTCATGCGGCGGCTCCGGTGGCCGCGGCGGCGGGCGCGGAGTCGTCGGCCTCCGCGATGACGCGGACGAAGAGGTGTTCGAGCGTCGGCGTCGAGCGAGAGAGTTCGACGACGAGGAGCCCCGCGGCAACGGCGGCGCGGGCGATGGGCTCGCGGAGGTCCTCGGTGCCCGCCGCTGGCGTGAGCCGCCAACGCGGGCCCGCGGCGGCGGCCGGGTCCGCGTCGATCGAAGCGACGCCCGGCACCGGGCCCAAGGCCCGGCGCGAGGCTTCGGCGTCGGTCCCGGGGGCGAACTCGACGACGTACGGGGCGGCGTCGCGGAGCGGGGCGAGGAGGTCGGCGGGGGTGCCGTCGGCGAGTTTGCGCCCTCGGGCGACTATCAGGACCGCGTCGCAGGTTTGCTCGACTTCGGGCAGGATGTGCGAGGAGAGGAGGACGGTGCGTTCGTGGGCCAGTTCGCGGACGAGGGCGCGCATCTCGCGAATCTGGGTGGGGTCCAGGCCGCTGGTGGGCTCGTCGAGCACGAGGATCGTGGGCTGATGCAGGAGCGCAGCGGCGAGGCCGACGCGCTGGCGGTAGCCCTTGCTCAGCGCAGCGATTCGGCGTGAGCGCATGGCGGGGAGCCAGCATCGGTCGATGGCGTGGTTGATGGCGTCGAAACAGGCGCGCCCGCGGAGCCCGTAGAGCCCGGCGCGATAGCGGAGATACCCCTCGACGGACATTTCCGGGTAGAGCGGGGCGGCCTCAGGGAGGTACCCGATGGCGCGGCGAGCGGCGTCGGCGTGCTCGAGCGTGTCGCGCCCGCTCACCAGCACGGTGCCGGCGGAGGGGGAGAGGTATCCGGTGATGATGCGGATGAGGGTGGTCTTGCCCGCGCCGTTGGGTCCGAGGAGCCCGGTGACGAGCCCCTGGCGGGCGAGGAACGAGACGCCGCGCACCGCGCCGACGCGTCCGAACCACTTGCTCACCTCGCGGGCCTCGATCATGCGGGCAGAGCGTAGGGGCTGGTGGCGGGGCGCGGGCCGGGGAGGGTGGGAAGGGGCGGGTGGGCGCGGTCGGCTAGAGTTGCGCCGACTGGCAGGAGCGACCCCCGCGTGCAGGATGGCCGACCCCGATTGCTGTGCGTGAGCGATGCCGGGGGCGGGCCCGCGCTGCCCGATGCGTTGGGCTCGGCGTTCGAGGTGACACGGACGAGCGCCGGCGCGCTGATGGAAGCGCTGCGGACGGGGCGCTATGACGCGGTGCTGGCCGGCGTGGGGGACTACCTGGCGCTGGAGCGTGGGCTGGTGGGGCAGCAGGCGGGGGTGGTGCTCAACGCGCTGGGCGGGGGCGTGTGCCTGGCGGATGCCGAGGGGCGTTTGCTGTGGGGCAACGCGCGGTTCGGGGAGTACGACGAGGCGACGCGGTCGCGGATCGCGGCGGTGTGCCGGCAGGCGGCGCGGTGGATGGCCGAGGACGCGGGGCGGGGTCCCCCGGCGGGAGAGGACGCGGGCGCGGACGGTCTGCGGCGGCGGTACGACGTCGCCTCGGTGGATGAGGCCCGCTTCTATGAGGTGCTGGTGTCGCCGGTGCTGGAGGGGGCGCCGCGGGACGACGCGGGCCGGCCCATCCCACGGCTGGTGGCGGCGATCGTGTGGGACGTGACGGCGACCCGCCGGCACCAGAAGAAACAGGCGGCGATCGAGGCGGCGGGCGCGGAACTGGTCCGCATCGACGCGGAGACCGTGCGGAAGTTGCACACGGGCGAGCGGCTGCGGGTTGTCGAAGACAAGATCGTGCGCTTCGCCCACGATCTGCTGCACTTCGATCACTTCGCGGTGCGGCTGGTGGACGAGCGCTCGGGGAAGTTGGAACTGGTGATGTCCAAGGGCCTCCCGCCCGAGGCGATGGAGGTCGAACTCTTCGCGCGGCGCGAGGGGAACGGGATCTCGGGGTTTGTCGCGGCGACGGGGCGGTCGTACATCTGTGCCGATACGGCGCGGGACCCTCGCTACGTGGTGGGCATCGTCTCGGCGCGCTCGTCGCTGACGGTGCCGCTCCGTCTGCACGACAAGGTGATCGGGATCTTCAACGTGGAGTCGCAGCAGGCGGCGGCGTTCACGGAGGAGGACCGCCAGTTCGCCGAGAGTTTCGCCAACCACATCGCGCTGGCGCTGCACATGCTCAACCTGCTGGTGGTCGAGCGGGTGACCACCGGGCAGACGGTGACGGGCACGATGGAGGGCGAACTGTCCGAGCCGCTCGACGACCTGTCGGACCTGGCGGCGAAGTTGAAGGGTTTGCTGGGCACGGATCCGGGGGCGCAGCGGCTGGTGGAGCGCATCGTCGCCGACGTGGACTCGATCAGGCGGCGCGTCAAGGACGTGGCGTCGGGCCCGCGGAACGTGCTGGGGGCGGAGAAGGCGCTGACCGACGCGGCGATCGACCCGGCGCTGAAGGACCGCCGCGTGCTGGTGGTGGACGACGAGCCCCGCATCCGGCAGGTCATCCGCGACGTGCTCCGCGCGCGTGGGGCCGAGGTGGCCGTCGCCGAGGACGGCGCGGGCGCGATCGCGATGCTCGAGACCGGATCCCCGGCGACCGGGGCGGGCCCGGGCAGCGAGCGCATGGGAGCCTTCTCGGGCGGCGCCGGCGGCAGGACGTTCGACCTGCTCATCTCCGACATCAAGTTGCCCGACAAGACCGGGTACGACATCTTCGCCGCCGCCCGGAAGGTCAACCCCACGCTCCCGGTCATCCTCATGACCGGCTTCGGCTATGACCCCCATCACTCGATCGTGCGAGCATCGCAGGAGGGCCTGTCGTGCGTGCTCTTCAAGCCCTTCCAGGCTGAGCGGCTCATCGAGGAAGTTCACAAGGCGCTGGCGCGGAAGGGCGCCTGAGGGCCCGGGGCGCATCGCTTATCTCATCATCGCGCGGCACGGAGGCGTTCGATCGCGGCGACCGCCAGTGCATCGCATCGTTCGTTCTCCGGATGGCCCGCGTGACCCTTGATCCAGTGAAACGCCACCTGGTGCTCGGCCATCAGTTCGTCGAGACGCTGCCACAGGTCCTGATTCTTCACGGGCTTCTTGGCGGCGGTCTTCCACCCGCGGGCCTTCCAGGCGGGCAGCCACTCGCGGAGGCCGTCGAGGACGTACTTGGAGTCGCTGGTGAGGTCCACGCGGCTGGACCGGGTGAGCGCTTCGAGGCCGCGGATCACGGCGGTGAGTTCCATGCGGTTATTGGTCGTGTCGGGCTCACCGCCGCTGCCCTCGCGGGCCTTCCCGGTGGTGGGGTGGCGGAGGAGGAACCCCCACCCGCCTGGCCCCGGGTTGCCCGAGCAGGCACCGTCGGTGAAGAGCAGAACGTGGGGGCGTTGTTCCGGGGCCATTCGGCCCGAGCATAGACGCGGTGGTGACGTGGGTGGAGCGACGCGGGGCCGTCGCGCGGGAGGGGCAACAAGGGGGTTGGGTGGGGTGGCGCAAACGAACACGGCCCGGGCGAGAGCCCGAGCCGTGCGTGTTCGACTTGAAGATGAGGCCGGGCGGAGCGCGGCCGGATCAATAGGTGTTGTACTTCACGCCGCGGGCGTCGACCTCTCCGTCGGCGCAGTTGGCCTTGATGGCGCCGGTGGTCTCGGTGTAGACCCATCCGGTGTTGGCGCCGGAGCCGTCGGCGTCCACGCCGTTCTTGCCCTTCTTGGCGCCAACGGGGAGGGTGGGGATGGAGCGGATGTAGGGCCCGTAGATGTAGGTGGTGTCCTTGGTGGCGTTGGCGGTGCCGGCGTCGTCGGTGAAGGTGGTGAGTTGCGCGGTGAAGGTGGCGACCTTGGGCCACGTGTTCCCGTGCTCGGTGTAGAAGAGGTCGATGGCGTTGCGGAGGCCGGCGAGGTTGGCCGTGAGGGCGGAGTCGCCGGCGGCGGCGGCGCCGCGGCTCATGCGGGGGATCGCGATGGCGGCGATGATCCCGATGATCACCACGACGATGACCAGTTCGATCAGGCTGAAGCCGCGAGCGGTCGTCGTGCGATTGGCGGACATGGTCGATTCTCCGAGTGGGGTTCCTGCCGCGGGTCTTGCCCGCTGAAGGTGACCATCGTCGTTTGGGGGAACGGTCTTGAGATTGGGCGGAGTTCCAAGCGTGAGAACACGCCACGAACGCGGTTATCGGTGCCCCGGCGGCGGCCCGGTGTGCGCCGCGGTGCCACCCGTGACGAAACCGGGGCCGAACCCGGGCCTAATCTGTCCGTGCGATGGCTCGGACTGTCCTTTTTGTGTGCACGGGGAACACGTGCCGGAGCCCCATGGCCGAGGCGATCGCCCGGGGTCTGGTCCGCGCGGGCGAGCCGATCGAGCCCGGGACGCGGTTCTCCTCGGCGGGGGTGGGTGCCGCCGACGGGATGGAGTTCAGCCCCGAGACGGCGCGGGCGGTGGAACGGCTGGGGTTTGCCGCGCCGGCGGGGTTCTCGCGGGCTCTCACGCCGGCCATGCTCGACGCGGCCGACGCCATCTACGTGATGACGCGTGCGCACCGCTCGGCGGTGCTTCGGCTCAGGCCGGCCGTGGCCGACCGCGTGGACCTGCTCGATCCCGACGGTGCCGACATCCCCGACCCCATCGGGGCCGGCCAGGAGCGGTACGATCAGGTCGCGTCGCGGATGCGCGACATCATCACCCGCCGGCTCCGGGAGACCTCGCCATGAAGATTGCACTCAGCGCCGACCACCGCGGGGCGGCGTCGGCAGCGCAGTTGCGCGAGCGGCTCCGCACCCTGGGCCACGACGTCGCCCTCCTGGGCACCATCAGCGGGGAGCCCACCGATTACCCCATCCAGGCCAGTCTCGTGGGCAAGGCCATCGCCACCGGTGACGCCGAGCGCGGCGTGCTGATCTGCGGCACCGGGATCGGCATGTGCATCGCCGCCAACAAGGTCAAGGGCGTGCGCGCCGCGCTCGCCCACGACGAACTCACGGCTCAGATCAGCCGGACGCACAACGACGCCAACGTCCTGTGCCTCTCGGCCGACCTGCTCGGACAGCGCCTGATCGAGAAGATCGTCGAGTCCTGGCTCGCGACGCCCTTCCAGGGCGGTCGGCACGAGCGCCGCCTCAAAGAAATCGCGGCCATCGAGGAAGGCAAGGATCCCAAGGACGTGGACTGAGCGCCAGTCACCGTTGGCCCCGCGCAGTGCGCGGCGGAGCCGACGACACCACAAGAAAAAGCCCCCGACGGCACGCCGTCGGGGGCTCTGGTTGTTGCAGTGAAATGTCCCGCGGCAAACCGCTGGATCAGCGGCGGCGGCGGAGGGAGGCGAGGCCGGCCAGCGACAGGAGGGCGAATGCGCCCGGGGTCGGGATGACGGTGATGTCGCGGACGCCCAGGCCATCGCCCACGGCGCCGACGAGCGTGGCGGCGCCGGTGCCGAGGTCCACGGTGTAGAAGTTGGTCGCGCCGCCGACGTTGAAGACGGAGAGGAAGGCGGACTGGGTGGGCCCGAAGATGTCGAAGCCGGTGTCGTCGGTCAGGGTGATGCCGAGGGAACCGATCGGGGTGACGATGCCGCCGTTGAATGAGGCGTTGCCGCCGGCCTGGGAGCCGGTCTCGCCGAGGATGTTGCGGATGCCGTCAACAACGAACTGGCGGACGGAGCCGGCGGGCTGGGGGACGCCGAACTGGAAGGTGTTGTACGCGGCCCCGACGATGAAGGGGGTGGTCCCGCTGTCGGAGAAGGTCATGACGGCGTCGATGGCGACGCCCGCGCCGGTGACGGGGTTGAGGCGGCGGTTCTCGCCGTTGCTGTTGATGACGCGGACGCGGTCAACCGTGGGGTTGAAGTCCATGCCCAGGGCGGGCGAGGAGAGCGCGGGGGCGAAGCCGGCGCCGATGGGCGTCGCGGTCCCGTCGAAGTCGAGGCTGAGGAGGCGGTTGTTGCTGGTGACGATGACCAGCGCGCCGGTGAGGGACGCCGGGCGGGCGTCGATGCCCAGCACGGACTCGCCCATGTCGAGGCCGGCGATGGCGACGTTCCCGGTGATGGTGCCCGGGGAGGCGGGGTTGAACGACACTAGCCGGTTGTCGAACGTCACCCCGTAGGCGGTGAGTTGGGCGGAGGCCGCGGCGGCGAGCCCGGCGACGGCGAGCGAGGCGACGATGAAACGGTTCATTCCCTGTCTCCTGTGGGCCGCATCTGGCAGAACCCCCCACGAGGCGCTGCCGACCGGCAAACTGAGTTTGGGAAGCGACACACACCGCGCCACCAAGAGGCGTTGCGGCTCCTTCTTCCCACCGAAAGATAGACCGAGAACCCCTAGGTGCCACCTTTTCGGACCCAAGGAAGTCCAGTCCGCGCAGGTCTAGGTATTTTCTCTAGGTGGTAGTTCGGTATGTACGGCATGAACCGAGGGGTTGGAGCGGGTGAAAGCGGGGGGCCGTCTCGAACGCGGCGGCGGAGAAGCCGATAGCCGAGGGGGGTCTGCGTGGCTGGTGCGAAGCCCGGACCCTGAGCCGGAGATCCCGCGCCATGAGCAAGAACACGCCGGGAGAACTGAACCACTCAGCGCGGGCGGCGGGCCCGTCGGGCTCGGCGCGCGCCGGGATGGCGGGGGGCCGGCGCTTCGCGATTCCCATGCTGGCGCGCGGAGAGAGCACCGCCGCGACGATCGGCGTCGTGGGTGCGGCGCTCATGCTGACGGTGATCCTCGGCACGGGCTGGTGGGCGTTGCGATCGGCCTCGGAGGCTCGTCTGGCGTCGGAATCGGCGCGGGTGCGCGTGGCGTCGGGGTTGCTCGCGGGGACCGCAGAGACGATGCTGGCGCGCGGGGACAAGGGCGATCTGTCGGCGCTCCGCCGGCTGGTGGCGGAGGCGTCGTTGAACTATGACCTGGCGGTGTGCCGGGTGCGATTGCCGGATGGCGGGGTGTTGGCGGCTGCGAACCCGCGCGACGTGACGGTGGCCGACCTGCCCGAGAAGTGGCCGGTCCGAGGGGCTCGTGACGGAGAGGCGGAGGTCGTGCCGGGCCTGGTGCGGACGCCCATCGAGGTGGCCGGGCGGGGCGAAGCGGTGCTTGAGGTTTCGGGTTCGGCGGCCTCTGGATGGGTGCAGGCGGGCGCGTGGGAGGCGGCGGCGGGAGTCGGCGCGATCGGCGCGGCGTCTCTTGGCGCGATGCTGGCGGCCTATCGGGTGCTGCGGTCGCGTCTGCGGGCGCTCGGAGCGATTCACGACGCGTTGGCGGCGTCGGCGCGGGGGGAATCGGCGACGGCGCTGGCTCTGGCGCCCAACCTGGGCCCGGAGGCCGCGGCGTGGAACGCGATCTTGGACGAGCGAGAGGCGCTCCGGCAGCGGGTTGTGGCCGAGAAGGCCGAGCCGAGGCTGGTGAGCATGGGCCGGGGCGATGGGGACCTGGCCAGCGCGTGCGACGCGCTGTGGCACGGTCTGCTGCTGGTGGATGATGGGCTTCGGGTGAAATACGCCAACGGGGCGGCGGCGATCTTCCTGGGGCAGAAGCGGGACTCGATGCCCGGGATGGATCTCGCGGCGCTGGAGCGCGATCCGGCGCTCATCGCGGCGGTGAAGGGCGTCGTGGAAGGGCGGGTGCGCGGCAAGCAGGTGGTGGAGTTGCGGCGCGATCGCGAGACGGGCGTGCCGGGAGGCGGCGGCGACGAGGCGGGCGGGGCTGAGGGCGCGGTGGGGGGGGGGGGGGGGGGCGTGTCCGGCGAGCGTCGCGGCGGCGGGCGGGCGGGGTGGTCGGGCGGGGTGCTGAGGCTGTCGGTCAGGCCGGTGCGGCGGGAGGACAGTGCGGCGGCGATGATCCTGATCGAGGACGTGACGCAGCAGCGCGTCGCCGACGAGGCGCGGAACTCGTTCGTGGCGCAGGCGACGCACGAGTTGCGGACGCCGCTGACGACGATGCGGCTCTACATCGAGCAGTTGCAGGAAGGCGATGGGTTGGGCGCGGTGGAGCGGGCGCAGGCGATCAACGTGGTGAACCAGGAGTGCCGGCGGCTGGAGCGGATCGTCGCGGACATGCTGAGCGTGTCGGAGATCGAGGCGGGCTCGCTGCGGCTTCACGAGGGGGACGTGAGGCTGGCGCAACTGGTGGCGGACCTGAAGCAGGACCTGGAGCCGCAGGCGAAGAGCAAGTCGGTGGCGTTGAAGTTCGACGTGCCGCCGAAGTTGCCGGTGCTCAAGGGCGACCGGGACAAGATCATGCTCGCGGCGCACAACCTGCTCGGGAACGCGATCAAGTACACGCCGGAGGGGGGTCAGGTGACGATGCGCGTGGAGGAGAGCGGGGGCCAGTTGGTGATGGAGTTCGTGGACAACGGGATCGGGATCCGCGAGGACGAGCACGAGAAGATCTTCGAGAAGTTCTATCGCGCCAGGGACAAGCGGATCGCCGGGATCACCGGCTCGGGTCTGGGCCTGGCGCTGGCGCGCGAGGTGGCGAGGCTGCACGGCGGGGACATCGCGGTGCGGTCTCAGGTGGACAAGGGCAGCACGTTCACGCTCACCCTGCCCATGCCCAAGAGCGCGGGGGGGAAGGGTTCGGCCTCGGGCGCTTCGGGCGGGGGCGGCCAGCAGGCTGGGCATGGGGGGGGGGCGGCGGCGGCGCGGGCGGCGTAGGGCCGAGCGAAGGGGAAGGCGGGCGAGGGGGGGCCGGAAATCGGAGGGGGCGCGGTGAGGGGATCAGGAGCGGCGCGTGGAGATCACGGAGAATCGACATGGTGCTGTGGCGGTGGTGAAGCCGGTGGGCCCGCTGGTGGGGGCCGATGCCGAGCGGCTCAAGACGCACCTGTCGGATGTGACGTCGCGGAGCCTGGGACGGTTCGTGCTGGACGCCAGCGCGATCCCTCTGGCCGACAGCCGGGGGCTGGAGGTGCTGGCGGAGGCGGCGCAGGAACTGGGTGACAGCGGGCAGACGCTGCGGATGTGCGGGGCTGGGGAGACGCTCCGCGAGGTGCTGGAGTTGACGGAACTGGCGGGGCTGTTCGAGCACTACGCGGACGTGAACACCGCGGTGAGGAGTTTCCTGTGAGCGGGGAGACGCCCAAGCCCGGTGGCGCCCCGGCGGGGGGATCGGCCAGCGGGGTGCCCGCGCCGACGGGTGCCGCGCGCGGCGGGCGCATGCGCGTGGGCGAGGCGCTGTTGCAGGACGGGGCGATCTCGGCGGAGCAGTTGGAAGCGGCGCTGATCGAGCAGGCCCGCACGAAGGCGAAACTGGGCGAGTTGCTCGTCACCAAGGGGATGATCAACAGCGGGACGCTCGCGCGGGCCCTGGCCCGGACGCTGGGCGTGCGCGGCGTCGCCCTGCGGCACGGGCTGACCGACCCGGCCCTGCTGCACGTGATGACGGTGGAGGAGTGGCAGCGCCTCCGGTGCATGCCGATGTTCAAGGTGCACGGGGTGATGACCGTCGCGATGGCCGATCCGCAGAGCCTGCCCACGATCGACCGGCTGAAGGCGATCACGGGGTGCAAGATCCGCCCGGTGCTGGCGCTGGAGGCCAACATCGTTGAGTTTCTGGGCAAGGCGGGCAGCGGCGACGCGGGGACCACCGGCGCGTCCGACGTGCAGGCATTCCTGACGAGCCTGTCGGAGTCGGACGTCGAGGTGGTCGAGCGCGAGCGCGTGGACGAGGGGCCGGCGACGGACCTCGACCGCATGGTCGCGGGCTCGCCGATCGTGAACCTGGTGAACATCGCGTTCCTGACGGCGGTGAAGGACCGGGCCAGCGACATCCACATCGAGCCCGACAAGAAGGGGACGCGGGTGCGGTACCGCATCGACGGGGTGCTGCGGGAGTTGATGAGGCCCCCGGTGGGGATGCACGCCGCGGTGGTCTCGCGGGTGAAAGTGATCGGGAAGATGGACATCGCCGAGAAGCGGCTGCCCCAGGAGGGGCGTGTGCGCATCGTGGCGGAGGGGCGCGAGATCGACCTGCGCATCAGCAGCATGCCGACGCTGCTGGGCGAGAAGATCGTGGTGCGCATCCTGGACAAGGCGAACCTGAAGGTGCGACTCGAGGACCTGGGGTTCAGGCCCGAGGCGCTCGAGACCTTCAACCGGGTTCTCCGTCAGCCGCACGGCCTGGTGCTGGTGACGGGCCCGACCGGGAGCGGCAAGACCACGACGCTCTACTCCGCGCTGGACCTGCTCCGCTCGCCGGAGGTGAACCTTCTGACGGTCGAGGACCCGGTCGAGTACCAGTTGGACATGGTGAACCAGATCCAGGTCAACGAGCCGGTGGGGCTGACATTTGCGCGGGCGCTGCGGAGCATCCTGAGGCAGGACCCCGACGTGATCATGGTGGGCGAGATCCGAGACGAGGAGACGGCGCGGGTGGCGGTGCAGGCGGCCCTCACCGGGCACCTCGTGTTGGCGACGCTGCACGCCAACGACGCGCCGGGCTCGGTGGCGCGCCTGTCGGACATGGGGATCGAGTCGTATCTGCTCTCCAGTGCGCTCAACGGCGCGGTGGCGCAGCGGCTGGCGCGGACGATCTGCCCCAGTTGCGCCACCAAGTACTACCCCAGCCCCGAGGCGCTGGCCGACGCGGGCCTGCAGGACCACGTGGGCCGCTCGTTCCGCAAGGGCGCCGGGTGCGTGGCGTGCCACGACAGCGGGTTCCAGGGCCGCCTGGGCGTGTACGAGGTGATGGAGGTGACGCCCGAACTGCGGCGGTTGATCCACCGCTCCGCGCCCACGCACGAGATGCGCGACCGGATCAAGAAGTGCGGCGGCCTGAATCTGCGGGACGAGGGCGTGCTGATCGCGCTGGAGGGCAAGACGAGCCTGGAGGAGATCCTCCGCGTCACGCAGGACGAGGGCGCGGATCTGGATGCCCCAGCGGCGACGCCGGCCGGGAAGGCGGCACCGAGCGCTGAGCCCGAGAGGAGGGCCGCCGCGTGAAGTGCGCCTACCAGGGCTTCGACAAGGCGGGCAAGGCGGTCGGCGGCACGCTCGAGGCCGACTCGGTCGCCGCGGCGAAGGAGCAGTTGCGCAAGCAGGGCGTCTTTGCCACGCGCGTGGATGCCGGCGGCGGTGGAGTAGGCTCGGCGGGTGGCGCGAGTGCGGCGAAGGCGGGCCGGGGAGGCAGAGGCGGGGGCTGGAGCGGGGCGCGGCTGAAGGCGGTGTCCTCGTTCGTCCGGCAACTCGCGGTGCTCGTGGGCACGGGGACGACGGTGGTCGACGCGATCACGGTGCTCGAGAAGCAGACGCCCCCCGGCGCGTGGAAGACGGTGCTGGCGGACCTGGCCCGGCGGATCGAGGAGGGGGCGCAGTTGTCGGAGGCGATGAGCCACCACCCCGCCTGGTTTGATCACGTCGCGCAGAGCCTTGTCGCCGCGGGCGAGAGCCGGGGCAAGTTGGGTGAGATGCTCGAGCGCCTGGCGGCGCTGGTGAGGCAGCAGGTGAAGATCCGCGCGGCCCTTGTCGGCGCGATGGTCTATCCATGTCTGCTTCTGGTGGTGGCCGTGGGCGTGGTGACGGCGATGATCGGTTTCGTGCTGCCGCGGTTCGAGGGCCTCTTCGAATCGCTCAACGCGCCGCTGCCGCCCTCGACGGCGCTGCTCATGTCCATCAGCAAGTGGCTCAGCACGTGGTGGCCGGCGGTGGTGGGTGGGGTGGCGCTCATCGGTGGTGGCGGGGCGTGGTGGGTGCGGACGCCCGGCGGTCGGCACGCGCTGGACGTGGCGATGGTCCGCACGCCGCAGATTGGCGGGATCACCCGCGCGTTCGCGACGGCGCGGATCGCCCGCCTGCTGGGCGTGCTGGCCGAGGGCCGGGTCGGGCTGCTCGAGGCCCTGGAACTGACGCGAGCGGCGACGAGCAACGGGCTGTACCGCGACCTGCTGCAGCAGGCCGAGAGCGTCGTGACGAAGGGCCAGCCCATCAGCGATGCCTTCGCCGCCAGCGACCTCATCACGCCGTCGGTGTGCGAGGCCCTACGGAGCGGCGAGCGGACCGGGCGTGTCGGCGCGGTGCTGGTGAGCGTCGCCGACTACATGGACGAGGACAACGAGGTGGTGGTGAAATCGCTCACGACGATTCTCGAGCCGCTGATCCTGATCGTCCTGGGGCTGGTGGTGGGCGCGATGGCGATGAGCATGTTCCTGCCGCTGTTTGATCTCTCGGCGACGGCGGGCGGTGCCGGAGGTGCCCCATGAATCTGACATCGTGGATGGGCCCGCTCGGGGGCGCGGCCCGCGGGCCGATCGGCCTGGAACTGGGCAGCCGGTGGGTGAAGGCGGTTCAACTCCGGGGCAGACCCGGGCGGTGGGCGATCACCGCGGCGGCGCGGTTCGAGCGACCCGCCGGGGCCCGCGCCCTGCCTGACGCGGAGGAGGCGGAGCGGCTCGCGTCGGTGCTGGACCGCCAGGGGTTCGTGGGACGACGGGTGACGATCGTGATGCCCGCCGCGCTGGAATCGGCGGCGCCGGTGCAACTGCCGGCGCGGGGGTCGGGCGCGCCGCTGGACGAGATCGCCGCGGCACAACTGGCCGAGTCGGCGCGGTGCGATGCCGGGGAACTCTGCACGACGTGGTGGCCGCGGGGCGAGCCCGGGGCGGACGGGACGATCCCCGCGATGGCCGTGGGCGTGCGGGAGCGCGACGCCGACGCCCTGGCCGACGCGCTGGAGGCGGGCGGGCTTGAGGTGGCCGCGATCGACGCGCGCGGCGTCGCCCTGGCCCGAGCGTGTGCCGGGTGCGTTGAGGATCGCAACGCGGTGACCGCGGTGGTGAGCGTCGGGCACTCGGCGGCCCTCGTGGTCGCGCTCCATGCGGGCCGGCCGATCTTCGAGCGGGTGCTCCCCGAGTCGGGCACACGAGAACTCGTCGAGCGGATCGTGAAGCACGCGCGCGTGGAGCCGGACGTGGCCTTCTACGCGCTGACTCGGTCCGCGCCCGTGGAGGCAGCGCCCGCGGCACCCGGGGCCGATGCGCTCCAGGCCGTGCGCGAGGCGGCGGCGGCCCACGCCGAGGCGCTCGCCCGAGAGGTCTCGGTCTCGCTCTCCTACGCCCTGTCCACCGTGCCCGGGGGCGCCTCCGGGGTGGTGCTGCTTGCCGGTGATGCGGCGGAGTATCCGCTGTTCGCGGCCTCCCTCGTCGCGGCCGCGGGGCCCGGCGCGCGCATCGTCCGCCCGCCCGATGTGTGCGCCTGCCCGCCCGTGCTAGCGCCGTCGGCGTCTCATGCCTCGCTGATGCTCGCCTGCGGGCTCGCGATGAACAACCCACGGGCCCAGATGGGGGAGGTCAGGCCATGAGGCTCGGGATCTCCGTGAACTTACTCCCGCGCGCCAGGCGCCTCCGGCTCGCCCGGCGCGCCCGCGCGCGGGGCTGGATGGCCGCGTGCTTGTGCTGGGCCGGGGTCCTGGGCCTGGGTGTCACGGGATATCGCGCCGCGGAAGCCCCGGCGCGCGCTGGCTCGGCCCGTGCCGTGGATCCGGAAACGCTCCAGCGGCGTCTGGCCGAGGCCAATGGCCAACTCCGGCTTGTTCGCGCGGACCTCCAATCCGCCAAGGCTCGCATGGCGGTGGCCTCGTCGATCGAGAACCACCCGGACTGGAGCCGCCTCCTTCGGCTGCTCGCCGGGCTGCGGGGGGATGAGGTGCAACTGCGCAGCGTGGAGGCCAGTCTCGAGGCGCCGCCGCCCCCGCCGCCCGGCGCGCGGGGGGCGCGCCAGCCCGCCGCGGGGTCCTCCGGTTCGGGCGCGGGCGCGGGCAGCGCCAAGGCCGCGGCCCCACGGCCCGAGCGCTACACGGTCCGTCTGGAAGGTCTGGCGAAGGGGCCCGAGTCTGTGACGGCCTTCGTGCTCGCGCTCGAGCGTCTCGGGCTCTTCAGCGCCGTGCGGCTCGTCGAGACAAAGCCCAAGGACTACTTCGGCCTGCCCATGGCGGGGTTCCGAGTCGAGTGCGTGCTCACGGATCGTGGGGTAGCGGACCCGCTCGGCCCGCAGGCCAAGCCCGCGCCGGTCGCCGGCGCGAGCGCCGATGCCGAGGCCGTCACGGGCGGGCGAGAGGATGGTGCGCGATGAGCCTGGAGCGCGTGTCGTGGATTGATGGGGTGGGGATCGGCTGCCTGGTGGGGCTCGGCGCGCTGGCGTGGGCCGTCGGGGTGAATCCGGTGTTTGTCGCCCGCGCCGCGGAGGCTGAGCGTCGGCAGGCCGTGATGGATGTGGAGGCCGAGACGTTGTCGCAGGAGCAGGGCGTGCTTCGCCTGAAGGCCGAACTGGCCAGCGCCCGCACCGCCCTGAGCGCCAGCAGGGTGCGATTGCTCGGGGTGGGGGAACTCAACCAGCGCGTGGGGCGCCTGGCCAAGGCCGCGGCCGACGCCGGCCTGAAGGTCGAGCAGATCACGCCGGGTGAGCCCAGCACCAAGGGCCGCGTGGCCACCGTGCCGGTCCGCCTCGTGGCCCGGTCGTCGTTCGCATCGGCGTGCGCGTTCTTGTGGCAACTGCACGACGAGTTTCCGGACGTCGCGGTGGAGGCGATGAGGCTCGACGCCGGGCCGGAGGACAAGCCCGGCACCGTTCAGCCCGGGGTGCTGGACCTGCGAATCGTCTGGCACGCCTCGGCGGACTCGGACGCCGGCACCGCCTCGGGCACCGCTGCGGGCGGCGCCGATCGGGCAAGTTCCGTCTCGGCGGAACGGCCTTGACGGCGGCCGCCGCGTATTGCCTACTTGCCTCGTGAAATGGAGCAGGGAACGAACCGTGTATGCATCGATCTTCGGGCTGGCCCTGGCCGGGCTGGCGGCGGATCGCATGCTGCTGTCTCAGCCGCTCTCCGGCCCGCAAGCGGCCAGTGCCGAGCCGGGCCCCGGTGAGGACCGGGCCGCCGACGGCGCCGGCCCCGCCCTCGCGGGCACCAGATCGCCGGAGGATCGCGCGCCGGCGCCACAACCGCGAATCAGCGTGGCGTCGCAACTGGCCGTTGCCATCGAACGCGCCGGCGTGACCGAAACGACCGCCATCGTGGACGCCTTCCAGCCTCCTGCCGCCTGGGGCGTCACCCTGGCGAGCCTTCAGGCCAAGGAGCCTGCTGCGACGCCCGCGCCCGCGCCGTCATTTGACGCCCAACTCACCGCGATCGTCTCCATCAACGGGGGCGATCAGTTCGCCGCCCGAGTCGATGGTCGCGTGCTCAAGGTCGGCGACGAGCACAAGGGCTTCACCCTCACGTCGCTGTCGGCATCCACCGCGGTCTTCGAGCAGGGCGAGCATCGCGTGGAGTTGCACCTCCGCCGACCCAAGCCCGATTGAGCGCCTGTCCGGCGGATCACGACCCCGATGGTGTCAGGGGCTGGACAGCCAGGGGCGGATCACTTCCTCGGTGATCACCGCGGTGCGCCCGGGCACGACGACCCGCGAACGGTCCATGAGCGCGGGGTCGAACGGGTCGCTGGTGAACTCCACGCGGACCAGCCCGTTGAGCCCGTCCTCCATGCCCGCGAGATCAAACTCAACCCAGGGCACACCGCGGCCCGGGAGATACGCGATGCGCATGAGCGGCCCCGTCGCGGCGTCGTCGCTGGCCCGCCGATCCGGGCCGCGCAGCACCGCGGAGAGCACGTAGTGGCCCGTGGGTGACAGTTCGATCGTCGCCCTGGTCGCGGGCCCGCGCCGCGCCGAGCCGTCGCCCTCGCGGAGCAGGCGCACCACCTCGTCGAGTTCCGTCTGGCCCGCCTCGCCCGTGAGCAGGCGGCGGATCGCCGGCGGGAGGGTCCCTTGCAGCACCGGGGCGCTGGAGGTGGACGATGGACCGGCCCCGGCGCCGCGCGCGGCGTGCAGCCCCAGGGCCTGCGCGAGCCGAGCCGGCGCGCCGGCCCCAAGGTCCAGCAGCACGCCCCCGCGGAGCATCGCGCCGATCACCGTTGCCATGGGGTGGGCCGTCGCGCCATCGGGGAGCGCGTCCATCGCGGCGCCATTGGCCCGCGCGTGGAGCCACGACTCCGGGCCTGTCAACGCGCCGTCGAGGTCGAAGGCCACGCCCGGGATCGCCGACGCTTCGTTGGTCCTCACGCGCAGCCTGCCGGCGGCCTGGGCGACGCGGGGCTCGGCCGACGGGTCACCCTCGACCAGGCCGCGGATGTCCAGCGCCCGGTCAAAGCGGACGTGCATGGTGCCGTCCATGCTCGCGCCGTTGGCGCACAGGGCCGTGAGCGTGATGCGCAGGCCCTCGGGCTGAGCCCGCCGGAGGCTTTCGAGGATGGTCCCGGCCTGGACGGCGCTGCCGCGGGTGGTGGTGAACAGGATCGCGGCGCCCGCGGCGACGACCGCCGCGACCCCGGAGAGCGCCGCCCAGATGCGCCGCGCCGGGGCGGGGCGCGACCGACCCGCCGCGTGCGTGCGCGCGCCGGGGCGCCCGACGCCGCGCCACGCCGAGCCGTCCGCGGGCGCGTCGGGCACGCGCAGCGTCGGCCCGATGCGGCGGAGGTTCTGGTCCAACGCCGCGTCGCGCGCGTCGGCGGCGGCGGGTGGGTGCTCGTGATGGGGGTCGGCTCGGTTCATGGGGTGCTCCGCGTCGCGCGGCCGAAGAGTGGTTCAGGTCGCACTCGGAAGTTCGTCGTCGGTGTCCAGCAGCCTCTGCCGCAACGCCTGGCGGGCCCGGTACAGGCGGCCTTCGACCGCCCGGGGCCCGATGCTCAGGGCTTGGGCGATCTCGGCATGGCTCCGTCCGCGCACGTAGTGGTCGGTCATCAGGGCCTGGTCTTCCGTGTCAAGGCTGGTGAGCGCGAGCAGCAGGCGTTGCCGCGTCTCGTCGCTGGCCAGCGCCGCGGGCGGCGCGTCGGGTGCGTGCAGCAGGTCGCTCAGCCGAGCGGCCGCCGCCGGGTCGGCGCGCAGCGCGCTGTCGGGGCGAGCGCCCAGCCTCCGCCAGTGCGTCGCGATCAGGTTCCGGGCCGCGCCGCGCAGCCACGCCTCGAACTCCCCCGGCGCGATCCGCGCACCGTTCCGCCGTGACGCCAGCCACACCTGCTGCATGATGTCGTCGGCCAGGTGCCTGTCATTGCCCACGCGCACCAGCACAAACCGGTACACGCCCGGCGCGGCCCGATCAAACCGCGCCTCCAGCGCCGCCTCAGCCTCGGGCTCCGCCCGAACCTGGCCCGCGGGCGACGCCGGCGTCGCGGCGAGCCGCAGATGGTCCAGTGGCAAGGCGTGCACCGTCATGCTCGGAGCGTCCTCTTTGCCTAGGTCTGGTGGCGGAAGGGGGGGGGGTGGGGTACCACGGTCATCGCGCGCCGGGTCCGGAGCCCACAGCGATCGCGACGGCTCGGGCCCGGCTGGGCGTGGGGGTGGGGGTGGGGGTGACGGCGGGTTTCGGGGCTCCGAGTCAGCCATGCGATTCGCGGGTGCTAGGGGCGGTTCTCGGACCTTGGCTGCGGGAACCCGGGCGCCCGAAGCGCGCGGGCCATGGACTCTGCAACCGCTGTCAGGCTCGTTCCCGGGAGCAGCGCCCGCGGGTCGCGCACCGCGAACACCCGTCCCGTTCGCACCGCCGAGAGGCCCAGTCCACGGAGGCGATCGGGAAGCAGAGCCGCACGAGGGGCTTCAACGTCTGTGGCGTCGGGACCGGCCCGGTCGTCGGTAACCAGGATGATGGTGTCGGGGTCGAAGCGGATGAGGTCCTCGAGGTCGAGCGTCATGAACGCGGAGCCGTGGGTGAGGGCGGGTCGTCCGCCGAGGGAGACGAGGATTTGGTGATGGTACGAGCCCGGCCCCAGAGCGGTGGGGGGGGAAGCTCCCGAGAGCAGCAGCACTCGACCGGCCGCCTGGGCTGCAGAGGGTTCCACGGGCTGGAGGGCGGCCTCGAGGCGATCCGCCGCGGAGGGAGGACGGGTTCCTTGGCGCGCGGCAGACCCGAGCGACCAAGCGGAGAACGCGGTTTCAAGGTCTCGTGCGGCCTGACGCACCTCTTCGAGGGAGAGGAGCGAAAGCGTTTGCACTGTCCATCCGTGGCGCTGGGCCAGCGTGGCGAGGCGCGGCGGGAGTTCGCGGGAGCCCCATTGGAGGAGGACGTGGGAGGGCTGGACGCGGAGCAGGGCCTCGTAATCGATGCCGGCTTGGTCTCCACAGACGGGGAGGGTGGGATCGGACCAGCGGTCGAAGCCGTGGCGGCCGACGAGGAGGTGGGCGAGGCCAGCGTCCTGGAGCATCTGGGCGACGCTCGGGGCGAGGGCGACGACGCGGGGCCGGGCGGCGTTTGGATGCACACGGGCGTCGCGCGCCGCCAGGGGTTCGGCGGGCGCGGGCATGGGCGCGAGAGGGGTCACGCACGCCAGGGCGACGAGCACCGGGATGACGGTCGGGAGGATCCCGCGCATCGTGTATGATTCGCTCGGTTTTCCCTTCTGGAGAGTCCCCATGCGTACCGCGTCGGCGCTCGTGCTGTTCTGGTCGGCCCAACTGGCCCTTGCGGCGGCCCCGGTCGCGGTGCCCCCGCCGCCGCCGACGGCGGTGAAGCCGGTCACGGAGACGACCCACGGTGTGCAGTGGGTGGACAACTACCGCTGGCTCGAAGGCGACAACACCGACCCCAAGAACATGGGGAAACTGACCTCCGAGGTGGACGCCTGGACGGATGCCCAGAACGCCTACACGCGGGCGGTGCTGGACTCGTTGCCCGGGCGGAAGGCGCTGGAGGATCGGATCCGCCCGCTGATGGAGGTGGGCTCGATCTCGTCGCCCACGGTGCGGGGCGAGCGGCACTTCTTCTTCAAGCGCGAGGCGAGCGAGAACCAGCCGAAGTTCTACATGCGGCAGGGCCCCAAGGGCGCCGAGAAGCTGCTGATCGATCCCGCGACGATCGACAAGAGCGGTCTGGTGACGGTGACGTACGCGGTGCCCAATGAGCAGGGCACGATGATCGCGTACGGCACGTACGCCAAGGGCGACGAGAACGCGACGCTCCGCGTGCTGGACGTGGAGACGGGCAAGACGCTGGACTGGTCGGTGCCCAGCAAGGTGTCGAGCGTGTCATGGCTGCCGGACGGCTCGGGGGTGGTGTACCGCAACCTCGCCGACGCGAAGAACCCGTACTCCGGGCAGGTGATGTACATCGACCTGAAGGCGGAGGTAGCGACGGCCAAGCAGATCCTCCGGCAGTTCACCAAGGAGGAGAACGAGAAACTCGCGACGACGTACGGGCCCAGCGGCGGGCTGGAGCGCGCGGGGAAGTGGCTCGTCCTGGGCTACTCGACCGACACGCGGAACAACGACCTGTGGGTCGCGCCGTTTGCGGAGTTCAAGCGCACGGGCGAGGCGAAGCGGACGCCGATCCTGGTGGGCGAGAAGGCGGCGGCGGGTGCGGACATCGTGGGCGACACGCTGTTCCTGCAGACGACGCTCGACGCGCCGAACGGCCGCGTGTTCGCGGTTGACCTGAACAACCCCGGGCGGGCGAACTGGAAGGAGATCATCCCGGAGAAGGCGGACGCGAACCTCGTGGGCGTGGGCGTCTCCAAGTCGCGGATTGTGGCGACGTATCTGAAGAACGCCTCGACGGCGATCGAGGTGTACGACCACGCGGGCAAGGCGATGGGCTCGCTCAAGTTGCCGGGCATCGGCAGCGCGGGCGTGGCGACCGAGGAGGACCGGGACACGGCGTTCCTGTCGTTCACGAGTTACAACTATCCGACAAGCATCTTTCAGATCGACCTGACCAAGCCCGATGCGGAGCCGGTGCTGTGGGAGCGGCCCGCGGTGCCGGTTGATCCCGCGACGGTCGAGGTGAACCAGGAGTGGTACAGCGGGAAGGACGGGGCGCGGATCCCGATGTTCGTGGTGCACAAGAAGGGCCTGAAGTTGGACGGGAGCAACCCGACGATCCTGTACGGGTACGGCGGGTTCAACCAGTCGATGACGCCGTCGTTCAGCGCCGTGAACTTCCAGTGGTTCGAGGCGGGCGGGGTGTACGCGGTGGCGAACATCCGCGGCGGCGGCGAGTTCGGGCAGAAGTGGCACGAGGCGGGCAAGTTGGAGAAGCGTCAGAACACGTGGTCGGATTTCCAGGCCGCGGCCGAGCACTTGATCAACCGTGCGTACACCACGCCGGGCCGCCTGGCGGTGATGGGCGGGTCGCAGGGCGGGCTGCTGGTGGGGACGTTCGTGACGCAGCGGCCCGACCTGTGCCGGGCGGCGCTGTGCCTGGTGCCGCTGATCGACATGATCCGGTACCAGGACTTCCTGATGGCGCGGTACTGGGTGCCGGAGTACGGCAGCGCGGAGAACGCGGCGCAGTTCGCGTACCTGGCCAAGTACTCGCCCTACCAGAACGTCAAGCCCGGGACGCGGTACCCCGCGGTGCTGGTGACGGCGGGCGAGAACGACGCGCGGGTGCACCCCATGCACGCCCGCAAGTTCGTCGCGGCGCTGCGAGAGTGCAGCACCAGCGGCAACCCGGTGCTCTACTGGGGCGACAAGGACGCCGGCCACGGGCAGGGCAAGCCCCTGAACCTGCGGATCCGCGACACCGTGGACCAGCGGCTGTTCCTGATGTGGCAACTGGGCATGCTGCCCGGCGAGGCCGCCGGGAGCGCGCCGGCGGACATGAACAAGTAGAGGGCCGTAGGCGCGCGGGTGTGATCAGGGGGGGGCGGGGGGAACCGCGCGCGGAGCCCGGCGGGTCGCCTGCTGCCGGGCACGACCGCGGCGGCCGCGCTTACCGGCCCAGCACGAGCAACTGCTGGAAGAGTTGGTCGGTGGTGGTGATGACGCGCGACGAGGCGGAGTAGCCCGTGGTGGCTTGGATGAGTTTGATGAACTCCTCCGCCAGGTCCACGTTGGACTGTTCGAGTGCGCCACCCACCAGGCGGCCCGCGCCCAGCAGCGTGGGTGTGGTCTCGATGGGTGTTCCGCTGTTGGGGCCGACCTTGAAGAGGTTGCTGCCCACGTCGACGAGGCCCTCGGGGTTGGCGAACTTCGCGAGGGCGACCTGCCCGATGGGGCGCGTGCGCCCGTTGCTGAACGAGCCGGTGATGATCCCGTTGGCGCCGACGGAGAAACTGCTCAGGATGCCCAGTTCGGCCCCGTCCTGGAACTTGGCGGCGAGGTTGGACGCCTGCCCGGAGAGCGCGCTGACGGTGCCGGAGGTCGAGGAGAGGAGCACGTTGAAGGTGACGGGCTCGGCCGAGCCCACGCCCGCGCGGTTGATCGTGGCGGTGATCGGCGAGGAGGTCTCGGCGAGGCGCCCGAGTTGATCGAACTGGACGGTCCCGCCCCCGATCAGGAGGTTCACGTCGCTGTCGTCGGCGGACTCGAGTTGGTAGCGCCAGGTGGTCCCCGCGCCGTTGCTCCCGGCGACCTTGGTCATGGTGAGGTCGGCGGTGATGGCGTTGCCCAGGGAGTCGTAGACGACGAACGTGGTGCGGACGGACTCGCCATCGGCGGCGGTGGCGCGGGTGGGGCTGAATGGGGTGGAGAGTTGGGCGCCGGCGGCGGAGAGCCTGCGGATGTCGGCGGCGCCGAGTTCGATGTCGTTGCGCGAGCCGACGTTGCCGGTGATGGTGATGATCCCGGTCATGGCGTCGAACGAGGCGCCGGGCGTGAACCCGTCGGGGTTGGCTCCGGCGGATGGATCGATCCCGAGGGCCTGTTGAAGGAAGGTGAGGTAATCCTGGAGCGTGGTGGTGGCCGTGACCTCGAGGCGGGCGGAGGGGAGTTGCCTGCCGCCCTTCTCGACCCCGCCGATCTCGATGAACTCGCCGGCGGTGAAGAGGGCGCCGCCCATGACGGGCTCGTCGATGTCGGTGAGGAGGCTGGCGGTGGTCAGGGGGCCCATGGTGCCGGTGATGGGGGCGAAGGTGTATCGCGCGCCGCGGCTGGCGGTGGTCCCGCCGGCGTCGAGGTTGCCCGTGAAGTGGACGTTCTCGGTGGCCTCGGCGAGGCGGCGCTCGCCGATGGCGATGCTGAGGCTGGTGAGCGTGGGGGTGATGTTGAAGTCGGCATCGACGCCGTAGCCCATGAGGCGTTCGCCGGAGATGGTGACGAGTTCGTTGGCGCTGTTCTGGCGGAAGGCGCCGGCGCGGGTGTAGAAACTGTCGGTCCCGCGGCTGACGATGAAGAAGCCCTCGCCCTCGATGGCGAGGTCCCGGGAGTCGCCGGTCGTGGCGAGGGAGCCGGAGGAGAAGTTGCGCTGGGTGCCGCCGATGGTGGTGCCCAGGCCGATCTGCGCGGGGTTGGAGCCGCCGTTGACCTCGCCCGGGGCCGAGCCGAGGCTGATGTTGCGGGAGAACTGGGAGGCGAAGAGCATCCGGTTGGACTTGAAGGCGGTGGTGTTGACGTTGGCGATGTTGTTGCCGATGACGTCGAGATTGCGGGCGTTGGCGTTGAGCCCGGAGAGCCCGGTGTACATTGCGATGGTCGAGGCCATGAGATGAGTCCTCCGCGCCGGCGCGATGAGCCGGTGGTGATGGTGGCGCGTCGGCTTCGAACGCCGCGCGCGGGGCCAACCGATCCCAGCAGGATTCATGCCGCGCTGGTGGCGGCTCCAAAGGCCCGCGCCTGGGCCTGGAGCGCACCGGGAGAGCGCAAGAGCCGCAGGGCCTCCGCCCCGCGCACGATCTGCCCGGCCATCCCGGCCTGCGCCGGTGGGGCGGTGTTTGCAGCCTCGGCGGTGTTCTCGCCGAGGCCGGCGGGCTCGGCGGGCGCAAAGACCACGCCGTCGATCTCGCTGGCAACGGGTCGGCTGTCTGAGAGGACGCCGGTGACGCGTCGCGACTCGACGTCGAGCACGAGGCTCTGCCCGTCGATGTGCACGACAGCGACGGCGAAGCCCTCCGACGCCGCCCGGTCCGCTGCGCGGGAGAGTCGGCGTGCCTGGGAGTCGCTGAGCGTCACTCCGAGACCATCGTCGATGGACACGGCCCGATCGCTGTCGGCCTCGCCGGCGCGGGCGAGGGCGAGGAGTGACTCGAAGGCCACGCCGCCGGGCTGGGCGGCTTTGGGCGTCGGCCCGTGGGCAATGGCGCCCGCTCCGGCGCCGGTCTGCGCGCCGAGCGAGCCGAGTTTCCGCATGAGGTCCATCCCGCTTGAGGACATCGCGTTGCTCCGCAGGGGTCGGAAGGGCGTGCGCTGGGCGCGGGGGGGAGTGGGGAGGCGGGGGGGGAGTTGGGGGGGAGGTCAGGGCTGGTTGAGGGGTCGGCCGGGTCCGCCGGCGAGCGCGCTGGCGAGCGTGGGATCGACGACCTCGTCAACGCGGTTGAGCGGGATGCGCAGGCCGCTCTGGAGGTTCAGGATCGGGCCGCCGGGTGTTCGGCTGATCGAGACGACGAGGCCCTCGGTGCGTTGGTTCTGCTCGGTGAGGCCGCTGATGTAGGTGCCGATGAGGTTGCCGGCGGAGGCCAACTGGTTCTCGGTCACCAGGGTCTCGAGTTTCTTGCTCAACTCGATGTCGGACTGGATCGAGCGGATGTTGGCCATCTGCTGGACGAGTTGGTTGGAGTCGTTGGGCTTCAGGGGGTCTTGATTGGAGAGTTCCGCGAAGATGATGCGCATGAACTCTTCGCTGGAGAGGCTGCTGAAGCCGTCGGACTTGGCGCTGCCGCTCGAGGCCGAGGTTGATCCGGCAAGCGATGAAATGGCGCTCATGGTGGTGGTCTCCAGCAGGCCCGTGCGGGCCGGGTGCTAAGCGATGGCATCGAGGCGCAGCGACAGTCGTGGGAGGGCGTCCGAGTTTGCGGGGACGAGTTCGAGTCCGTCGCGGGGTGCGTCGGGAGTGTCCGTTGCCGCCGCGTCATGCCCCGGGGGCGCGCCGTCGCGGTGCTGGGTGTCGGAGTGGTCCCGCCCGTCGGGTGTGTGCCCACCCGGCCGCTCGTGCCCGGGCTGATGCGGGTCGAACGAAGGGTGCTGCTCGTGGGCGGGCCGTGGTTCGGTGAGCATCGCGGCGGGCTGGGCGTCGCTGTGCGCGCCGGCGGCGAGGGCGGCGTGGGCTGATCGCGCGTCGCGCACCTCGATGCTCGCCTCGCGCACGACGATGCCGCGCTCCTCGAGGGCCGCGGAGAGGTCGCCCAGCGAGCGCTCCAGCATCGCGGCGGTCTCGGGGCTCTCCACGGCGAAGGCCACCGAGACCCCGCCACCGTTCTGACTGGCGTCCCCGCCGCGCTGCACGCTCACGGTCATTGCGCCGAGGGCCTCGGGCCTCAGGTGCAGGCGGACGCTGCCGCCTTTGGCCTCGGCAGCCGCGGTGACGCCGCGGGCCAGTTGCGACGCCACCGCCTCATCATGCCGCGCGGGCGAGCCCTGGTGCGCGTGCGACGGCCCGCGAGCGTGCAGCGCCGCGCCGGCGCGTTCCAGTTGGAAGATGCGACCGGTCGAGATCGGCGGCGTCGCGGCGCTCGGGTCGCGGCGAGTGCCCGCTTCGCGCGGCGTGCCTTGCGCGATCGGCGAGAAGCCAGCCGCGTGATGACCCGAGCCGATGTGCTCCGCCTTGCCCGCCAGGCCGCGCGGGCCGTTCGCGCTCTGCGCGCCCGGGTTGAGAGTGCTCGCAGCCTCGCTGCGAGGGGCACTTTCGCTGGTCGTGCGGATCGAGTGTCCGTGCCTGTCGCCAGCGGGGGGTTCGTCTTTGCTCTGACTCAGCGAGGCCGATTCGGGGCCGCTTTGCCATGGCGCTGCCGGCCGGTCGCCGTGCACATCGCTATCAGGATCCCAGGCTGGCGTGGCCTCCGGCGCGGCGGACCCCGTCGTCGGCCTGCGCGGGATGGGCGCGGGCGTCGCCGCGGGCCTGTCGAGGCCCAGTTGCCGGCGTAGCGATTCGGGCCACGTCGCCACGTCCGCCGAGGCCAGGGCCTCGTTGAGTTCGGCGACCGTCAGCGGCCTGTCCGCCGGGATCGCCCTGGCGGCCTGCGCCTGCTCCGCTCGCGAGCGATCCGCGAGGGACGCCTGACCCGCAGATTGGCGCGAGCCGGGATCGGTGGGGTGCTCGCCCGTGTGGGCGTCCGACGGCGCATCCGGGCCTTCCGTGGCCACAGCGTCCGTCGGCGAAGAGGCGATGCCGTCGGCCTGCGCATCCGTGCGCCCGGCCGACTGGAGTTCCGTGTGGAGGTCTGTCGGCGCGCCCGGTGCGCCTTCCGCGTACTCCGCCCGCGCGTCGCGAGAGGCGAGGTCCGCAGCGGACCGTGGCTCCTCGCCCCGTGGAACACCTTCGATCCCAGCGCTCTGTCCCACGGACGTTCGAGCGCGCTCCGCGGGAGTCTCCGAGTTCGGGCTTCGGTCATTGCGAACGGGTCGCGCAAGTTCCGCGCGCAGATCGCGCAGGAACGTCGCATCCTTGCCCTTTGTGCGCTTCCCGCCCCGCTCACCCAACCCGGCCAGACCCGGGTTTCCGGGCTGGGTCGGCTGGGCAAGAAGCGTGGCGGATGGGTTCATTGTGAGGCCGGGTTGCTTGGCGGACCCGCAGGCCCGCCCGACGGCGGCGTCGCGCCGGGAGCGGGTGGCTGGGGGGGCTGAGGCGCGGTCACGCCCCAGAGCCGGAGTCGTTCAAGCAAAGTCGCTGCCAGTCGCTGATCCGCCTTGATCGCCTCGGCCAACACCTTGGAGCGGGGCTTCTCCCCCATGGCCGCGAGGTAGGCCACCGCCTGGTCGGATCGAGGGCCTTCCCAGAGCGTCCGCAGCACCCCGAAGGCGTCGGCGGGCTTCTGCGATTCCAGTGCCGCGAGAGCCTGCTGGAACTGCTCGTCGGCGGTCTGCTTCTCGATCCGCGTCCGCGTCTCCTCGAATCGCTTGCGTTCCTCCGCCAGCGCGGTCCGCTGCAGGTCCAACTCCTCTCGTTCCTTCACCAGCGTCCGGCGGAGGTCGTCGATCTCACGCTGGGCGCGCACCCGCGCCTGTGCCCGGGCATCGTCCTGCGCAGCCCGACGCTCGATGCGCTCCGAAGCGGTCTCCGGCGCTCCCTCCAGGCGCTTCTGCTCCGCCTCGGCAGTCGCCTGCTTCTCCGCCTCCGTCGCTGCCTCAGCGGCCTTGGCGGCCTCCTCGCCGATGGTCGGCGCCAGCACCTCGCGCACGCGCCGCATCCGCTCCATGTTCAGGCGGTCGCTCGCGCCGAGCCACCCCACGAAACCGGCCAGCCCCAGGAGATTGGCGATCGCAAGCACGCACAGAACGTTCCAAAGGCTCTTCATGGGTGCTCCGTCCGCCCGCCGTCGGGCTCACGACCATGCCGCATGGTCACCAGGTCGTCCAGTTCGGCGGCCTCGCGTCGTTTCTGCTCCGCGAGCCAGGCGGCGCGCCGGCGCTCGCGGAGCGTCTCAACAGCCTTGCGCTCGACCGACGCCCGCAGGAGCGCTTGGCGTGCCCGCCCGGAGCGCTGGTGTGCGCCCGCGAGGTCGATGGCCGCACGCTGCAGGTCCACCAACCCCGCCAGTGCTGAGGCGGCGGTATGGCGGACCCGGGTGATATCCACGGGCGCGCCCGCGTCGGCGGGTCCGCCCAACTGGTCGCGGAGGGCCGAGCGCCCCGCCGCAAGCCTGGTCTGAATCTGGCGGACGCGCTCCTCGACCGCGAGCCGCTGCTGTTCGGTACGGGCGAGGTCGCCCCGGCGGGCGCGCTCGACGCGCTCGCGCTGGTCCAGCACGGTCTGCAGTTCGAAATGGAAGCCCCTGGGCATGCGTGTGGTCCTATGCCGCCGGGCGGCGTGCCGGGGCGGACTGCGCGCCGCCGCCGCCCGCGGAGCCCTGGGATGCGCCCGACCCCGCGGCGTTGCCTGACTCGAGCGCAAGGCTGATCAAGCGTGCGCGGGCCTTCTCGAAGACCTCGTGGTCCCCGGCTTCTTGGCGGAGCATGGCGATGATGCGCGGGTGAAACGCGATGGCCAGGTCGGCTTCGGCGCTGGAGCCTCGGGCGTAGGCCCCGATCTGCACGAGGTCCTCGACCTCCCGGTACCCTGCCAGCAGCCGCGCCACCTGCCGACGGGCCGCGCGGTGGGCGGGCTCGCACACGTCCTCGGCGACGCGGCTCACGGAGTCGAGGACGTCGATGGCGGGGAAGTGCGCCTTCTGCGCCAGCGCGCGGGAGAGCATGATGTGCCCGTCGAGGATGCCGCGCGCCGCGTCGGCGATCGGCTCGGTCGTGTCGTCGCCTTCGACCAGGATTGTATAGAGGCCGGTGATGGACCCGCCGCGACCCGTCGGCTCGCGGCCCGATGGCTCCAGCGCGCCGGCCCGCTCGAGCAGGCGGGCCAGCCCGGAGAAGACGCTGGGCGGGTAGCCCTTCGTCGCGGGCGGCTCCCCGACCGACAGCCCGATCTGCCGGTGGGCGTGGGCGAAGCGGGTGATCGAGTCCACCATGAGCATGACGTCAAGGCCCTGGTCGCGGAAGTGCTCGGCCGCGGCGCAGGCGACCATCGCCGCCCGGATGCGCAGGAGGGGTGATTCATCGCTGGTGGCGGCGACGACCACGGAGCGCTTGAGCCCCTCGGGGCCGAGGGCGTGGAAGATGAAATCCTTGACCTCGCGGCCTCGTTCGCCGATGAGCGCGACGACGTTCACGTCGCTCCGCGCGTGCCGAGCGATGGTGGAGAGGAGCGTGCTCTTGCCCACGCCGGGGCCGGCGAAGATGCCGATGCGCTGCCCGCGGCCCAGGGTGGTCATCAGGTCGATGGCGCGGACGCCGGTGGGCATGGCCTCGGTAATGCGCCGCCTGCGGAGCGCGCCGATGGGCCCGGGGTCGAGCGGCGCGGGCGTCAGGCCCAGCAGCGGGCCGAGGTCGTCGATGGGGCGGCCCAGGCCGTCGATGCACCGCCCGAGGAGGCCGCGACCGACGCCGACCTGCTGGGCGGTCTGCTCGCCGATCACGGCGTCACCCAAGCGGAGGCCCGCCGCGGCGCCGAGCATCATGACCTGGGTGTGGGCTCCGTTGAAGCCGACGACCTCGCCGAACGCGCCGCGGCCCGCCGCAGGGGCTCCGGCGTCCCGGCGCCCCTCGAAGCGGACGAGGGAGCCGACGGGCATGGGCAGGTCGCCCACGAGCACGGTCAGACCACGAAGGCCCTCGACGCGCCCGACGACGCGGATGGGGTGAGCGCCCGCCGCGACGCGCATGGCCGCGCTGAGCGCGCTCACGCGACACCCCCGCCAGTGGTGTCGGCGCCATCGTCCGTGGCACCGCCGGGTTCCTTGGCCGCACCGCTCGCCGCGGCGTCGATGCCGCTCTCATCCGCGCGGCCGCATTCGGTGATGGCCGGGAGCAGAGCCGCCGCGAGCCTTTCCAGTTGTGTGTCGATCGACGCGTCGATCTCCCCGCCCGGGAGCCCGTCCCCTGTGCCGGCGCCGCGGAGCCGGGCCACGCACGATCCCCGCGCCAGCGAGGAGTCGTCCAGGACCTCGGCGTGCGCGACCGTTCCCATCGCGGCGACGATCCCGGGCAGCGCGTCGGCCGCCAGGGCCCGATCATCCGGGTGAATGCGGATGGAGACGCGCGAGGGTCGCATGACCAGCCCCAGCACCGCGCGCAGTTGGTCCTGCACGATGCTCGGGTCGAGGGCGACGGCGCGTTTGACGACCCGCTCGGCCAGCCGCGCCGCCAGGAGCACCACGTCGCGCCCTGCTTCGTCGAGAAGGCGCTCGCGTGCCGCGGTGAACGCGCCGAGCGATTCGGTCCATGCCCGGTCCAGGCGCTCGAGCGCCTCGCGCCGCTCCGCCAGTCCCGCCGCCCGTCCTTCTTCCAGGCCGCGCGCGAAGCCCTCGGTCTTGCCCTGTTCGAGCCCCTGGGCGTGTCCGACGGCGGCCGCGTCGGCGATGAGCCGCGCGCGCTCCGCCTCGCCCGCCTTCACCGCCGCCGCCGCGCGCTCGCGCGCCTGCGCCATGATCGCCTCGCCCTGGCGGCGCAGATCGCCCAGATCCAGGACGACGGCGTCCTTGAGCATGTCGGCCGAGTTGGAGAGTTTGAGCACCGCCACCGAGTCTCTCCGCGCCGCGCCCGATGGGCGGGGTTAGACCACCATCTCCGCGTCGCCCCCGCGCCCGGCGATGATGATCTCGCCCGCGTCCTCCAGCCGGCGCACGATGTCCACGATCCGCTGCTGCGCCGACTCCACGTCGCTCACCTTCACCGGCCCGCTGAACTGCATGTCCTCCTTGATGAGGGCGGCGGCCCGCTCGGACATGTTCTTGAAGATCTTGTTCTTGAGTTCCTCGCTGGCCGTCCGCAGCGCCAGGCCCAGTTCGTCGTTGTCCACTTCCTTCAGCAGCGTCTGGATGCCCTTGTCGTCGAGCAGTTTCACGTCCTCGAAGACGAACATGAGCCGCCGTATCTGCTCCACCAGGTCCGCGTCGTCGGCCTCCAGGCCCTCCATGATCGACTTCTCCGTAGACCGGTCCGCCAGGTTCAGGATCTCCGCCACCGTGGGGATGCCCCCGGCCCGCTCCATGCTCTGCATGAGCATGCTCGCCAGCCGGCTCTCAAGGCCCTTCTCCACTTCCTTGATCACCTCGGGGTTGGTCTGCTCCATGTTCGCCACCCGCTTGATGCACTCGATCTGCTTCTGGATGGGCAGGCCCCCCAGGATCTCCGCCGCCTTGTGGTGCGGCAAATGGCACAGGATCAGCGCGATCGTCTGCGGGTGCTCGTCCTGGATGAACGTGAGCACGTTCTCGCTCTCGGCCTTCTGCAGGAACGCGAACGGGGTCTTCTGCACCTGCGTCTGAATCTGCTGGAGCACCCGCTCGGCGTTCTTGGGGTCAAGCGACTGCTGGAGCAACACCTTGGCGTACTCCAGGCCCCCTTCGTTGGCGTACTCGCTCGCCACCGAGAGGCTGTAGAACTCCTCGATCACCGCCGCCCGGAGCCCGTCGGGCACTCGCCCGAGGCTCGCCAGTTCGCGCGTGACCTCCTCGAGCACCTCGGGCGTGAACTGCTTGAGCAGCGTCCCCGCCGTCGGCGCGTCGAGCGTGAGCAGCAGGATCGCGGCCTTGGTCAGGCCGTCCAACTCCGCGGGGCTCTCGGGGAGTTTCTCGTTGGGCTTGCGTGGCATCGCCTAGTTCTCGACCTGGATCCACCGGTTCAGCAGCGCCGCCGCGTCGGCGGGGTTCTTCTTCACCATCTCCCCAACCTGCTCGAGCATCCGCTTGGTCTTGAGCGTCTCGTCGCCGATCTCGATGCCCTCCATCGCCGCCTGGGTCTCGTCGGCCTCGCCCACGATGTCCGCTTCGCCCTCGAGGGCCGGGGGCACGCCCGCGATCTCCTCCGCCGTGGGCAGGTCCGCCGGCTTGGCGGTCTTGCGCACCAGCATCAGCATCATGCCCAGCGCCGACACCGCCAGCACCCCCAGGAACACCGGCTTGATCAGCCCCGGTCCCAGCAGGCCCGACCACTCGCCCAGCGCTCCCCCTCCGCTGGCGCCCCCGCCCGATCCACCGACCCCCGCCACGGTCGCCAGGCCCGCCCCGGGCAGCGCGATCGGGATCATCGACACCACCACCGTTCCCGCCTGCACCGCCGGTGCCCCGCCCGACCCGGCGCTCATGGCCAGCGTCTCCACCAGCGGCTGCACATCGCGGCTGATCCGCTCCTGCTCGCTCTTGAACTTCGCCTCGATGTCCGCCGCGCTCACCTCCGCCTTGTCGTCGTTCTTCTCAAGGCGGATCAGGTCCCGCACGTACTCCCGCGGCACGTTCACCGTGACATTGATCTTCGTGGGCATCCCGCCCGGGTCGATGGTGCTCTCCTGCCGGCTCCCCAGTCCGATGCGGAACTCCGAGTCGTTGGTCGAGTCGTTCTGCGACCGTCCCCCGCCGCCCCCGCTGCTGATGTCCGCCGCGACGTTGGACCGCACGCCCGCCTCGCCGCCGCTCGAACCCGACGTGCTCGACAGCGTCTTGTCCGTCGTCCGCGATTCGATCTTCACCGACCCCATCTTCTCGGGGAGGTACTTCGTCTGGTTCACGGTGGTCTTCCGCACGTCCGCGGAGGCGTTCACCGCGACCAGCGCCCCGTGGATGTAACTCAGGGCCCCGCGGATCTTCTCCTGCACGCGCTCCTCGATCTTCGCCACGTGCTCCAGATAGTCCCCCGCGGCGAACTCGCCCTCGGGCCTCGTCCGGTGCTGCCGACCGCTCGTCCCGTCGATCACCCGCACGTCCGAGGGCGACAGCCCCGCCTTCGCCCCCGCCACCAGCCCGGCGATCGCGTCCACCATCGACTGGCTGAGCGTCCGCCCGGACCGCATGAAGACCGTCGCCAGGGCCGTGGGCTTGCGATGGGCGATCCCCAGGCCCGTGGGTTCCGGGGCGTCGATGATCACCGTCGCCCGGGCGACGGACGGGAAACTCGCCAGCACCCGCGCCAGTTCGTTCTGCAGGGCCAGGTTCGCCTGCATCTGGTTCTCGCTCCGCGAGTTCATCCAGTTCTGCTTGCTCGCCAGGTTCGCAAACAGCACCGTGGTGTCGTCGGGGAGCATCCCCCGCTCGCCCAGGATGCCCTGGAGGGCGTCCTTGCTCTCGACGGGCACGGTGAGGTTGGCCCCGCTCAGGCCGGTGCGGATGCCCATGGTCGCCGCGATGGCCGCCGCCTCGCGCTGGTTCTCCGCCGGCGCGCCGGGCATGAGGGGGACCATCGTGGGCTTGGAGGTGAGCACCGCCACCAGGACGAGGGTGAGCACCAGCACCGCGACGCACGCGGCCACCAGCAGCCGCCCGGTCGTCCCGAGCGTCCCCACGCCGCCGGCGATGGTCGCGAAGATCTGTCGAAGCCGGTCCATGCGCGTCGCCTCCTGCGAACGCCCCGCCGCCCACCGAACCACCACCCATCCCGCCCGCTACTGACCTTGGCACGGTCCCCGTGCCGACGAACCGCCGCCCGGGACTCCGCCCGCGGCAGCCTCCGCCAAGGGCCCTTCGTCGGTCCGCCCGGCCCCCCGGCTTGAAACTGCGCACCCCCCGCGCACGGATTGCGCGACGAGCACCTGTACTACGACGGCATCCGCCGCGTGCAGGAGGTCGTTCACGACCTCTCGAAGCCTGACGGCAACGGCGATCGTGAGTTGCAGGTCGCGTTGCTCGCGCGGGAATACGTCTGGGGGCCGGGTGATGGCCCGGCCGGGGTCGATGAGTTGTTGGCGCTGTTCGACGGCGCAGCGCAGGGCAAGCCGTGGTGGGTGCTGCAGGACGCCGGCGGCGACATCGTGGCCATCTGCGAGAGTCCGCAGCCCGGCGGACCCGGCACGAGCCTGAGCCCGGCGCGAGTCGCGGGCCAGTGGGTGTACGATGCGTTCGGTGCCGCGCTTACGGCCGAGATCCTGCACCCGCACCCCGAACTGCACTGCGGGCACAAGGGCCTGTTCTTTGACAGATTGGACGGTGACGTGGCGGTTTCGGCAACGGCTGGCGCTGATGAAACGCCCCGGCTCGAAACCGCCGCCACGTTGCTGGTGTACATGCGGAACCGGGGTTACTTGCCTCACCAAGGCCGGTTCCTGCAGATCGACCCCAACCAGACAGCGATGGCCCTGCTCGCCATGGCGAGCGGGGGTGATGCGCGGGGTGGATCGATTGACCCAATCGGCTTGCTCGCGCGATTCGGCGATGGATCGAATCTCAATGGGTATTTGAGAAACAACCCGGGAATCCGATTCGATCCTTCCGGGACGATGTCGCTCGGCGAGACCATCGGGAGCATGGGAATTCGGGGCATGCTCTTTGGCACATTGTTCGGAGGAATCGCTGGTGGGACTCAGGGCGCATACGACCCGGAGTTAGGCATCGGGCGAGGAATCCTGAGAGGTGCCCTTCTCGGCGGGATTTCCGGCGGTGTTGGTGGTGCGGTCGCTGGTGCCGGGATGTGGGCGACGCAGGGCGTGATGGCACTCGGCGCGTCGGGCGCGGGCCTGTATGCATCGCTGGCGATGAGAGGAGCCGCCATTGGCGCTGCGGCAGGAATGGCTGCTGGCGGCGCGGGAAGCGCAGCCCGACAGTACGCAGAAGGGGACGTGAACTGGCGCGAGGTCATTGCCGACGCGGCGTTTGCCGGGTACTTTGGCATCGCGATGGGCGGCCTCGGCGGCGGCGCTGAGGCCAGGTTCTTTACTGGGACTATCGGCCTCACTGCGCGGCAGTGGGCGCTGATCGCGGCCGCGGATGCGAGAGGTGGTGACCGGGGTGCGCTGAACGGGTCCACCCGTTGTGAGAGACTTGTCCGGCCCGGGGGGCCGAGAGGAGTCTCCGCTGAAGCGTGTGACGAGCGGGAAGCGGCACCGTCCCGAGGAGGTGGTGGCGAAGTTGAGGCAGGCGGACGAGGCGTTGGCGAAGGGGGTGCCGATCGCCGAGGCGGCGCGGTCGCTGGGGGTGTCGGCGGTGACGCTGCACCGCTGGCGTGCCGAGTACGGGGCGGTGGACCGCGACGCGGTGCGGCGGCTGAAGGATCTCGAGAAGGAGAACGCCCGGCTGAAGCGGCTGGTGGCGGAGAAGGAGCTCGACATCCAGATCCTCAAGGAGGTGGCCAAGGGGGAGTACTGAGCCCGGCGCGGCGGCGTCGGGCGATTCAGCACGTGACGGCGGTGATGGGCGTCTCCGAGCGGCGTGCGTGCCGGGTGGCGGGCCAGCACCGCAGCACGCAGCGGCGCGCGGCGCCGCCGAACCCGTACCGCGACCGGCTGGTGGCGCGGATGCGGGACCTGGCGGTCGAGAACCCCCGCCGCGGCCGGCGGTACGTGATGGACCTGCTGCACAAGGAGGGCTGGTCGATCGGCACGCGGCGGATGAAGCGTCTGTGGCGTGCCGAGGGCCTGCTGGTGCCGGGAACGCGTGTGAAACGCCGTCGGATCGGGCATGGTCTCCATGGCATCGCGCGTCGGCGTGCGACGATGAAGAACGACGTGTGGGGCATGGACTTCGTGCAGGACCGCACGGCCGACGGCGGGCGTGGCACTGAGATCGGCTTCGCGATCTCAGTGTCCGGGGCGGGACAAGCAGGCCGAACGGGCCGAGGCGGCGGAGGCGCCGACCTCGGTGGCACGCCGGAGCGGGACATCGGTACCACCTTGCCGGGGAGCGGCCACCTGAGGCGTCCTGCCGGGCGGGGCAGGAGGGCCGGGCGTGGGGGGTTAGAATCGGGGGCATGAAGCCGCCGCTGGTCGGGATCATCATGGGCTCGCGATCGGACTGGGAGACGCTGAGCCACGCGGCGGACACGCTGGGGGCGCTGGGGGTGAGCCACGAGGTGCGGGTGGTGTCGGCACATCGGACGCCGGACCTGCTGTTTGAGTACGCGGGCGGCGCGGCGGGGCGGGGGATCGAGGTGATCATCGCGGGGGCCGGGGGCGCGGCGCACCTGCCCGGGATGGCGGCGGCGAAGACGAGCCTGCCGGTGCTGGGCGTGCCGGTGGAGAGCAAGACGCTCAAGGGGGTGGACTCGCTGCTGTCGATCGTGCAGATGCCTGCGGGCATCCCGGTGGGGACGCTGGCGATCGGGATGGCGGGGGCGGTGAACGCGGCGCTCTTGGCGGCGGCGATCCTGGGCGGGAAGCACCCGGAGATCCGGTCGGCGCTGGAGCGGTTCCGGGCGGATCAGACGCGGCGCGTGCTGGAGGACCCGGACCCGAGGCGACCGGCCGGGCCCGGGGCGGCGGGCGGCACGTCCGGAGAGGCGGGGAGGGGCGCGGCGTGAAGATCGGGATCCTCGGGGCGGGACAGTTGGGGCGGATGCTGGCGCTGGCGGGCGCGCGGCTGGGCATCCAGTGTGCGTGCTATGACCAGTCGCCCGACGCGTGCGCGGGGCAGGTGGCGCCGCTGACGGTGGGCGGGTGGATGGACCTGGAGCGGCTCGACGCGTTCGCGGCGGGTGTGGACGTGGTGACGTACGAGTTCGAGAACGTGCCGGTGGAGGCGGCGGAGCACGTGGCGCGGCGGGTGCCGGTGTATCCGCCGCCGGGCGCGCTGCGGGTGTGCCAGGACCGGCTGGAAGAGAAGACGCTGTTCCGGAAGTTGGGGGCGGAAACGCCAGCGTTCGAGGCGGTGGGGACGCTGGACGAGTTGCGCGGAGCGCTGGAGCGCGTGGGGCTGCCGGCGGTGGTCAAGACGCGCCGGGATGGGTATGACGGGAAGGGCCAGGCGGTGGTTCGGCACGGGAGCGAGGCGGCGGGCGTGTGGGAACGGCTTGGCGGGGGGGCGGGGGCGGGGCGGACGCCGCTGATCGTGGAAGCGTTCGTGGCGTTCGAGCGGGAGGTGTCGATCATCGCGGTGGCGGGACGGGATGGGAGCCGGGCGTTTTACCCGCTGACGGAGAACCGGCACGAGGGGGGCATTCTGCGGGTGTCACGAGCGCCGGCGGGGGGCGGGGGCGGCGGGGGGGGTGGGCTACAGCGGACGGCCGAGGCGCTCGCCGGGCGGGCGCTGGGGGCGATGAACTACGTGGGGGTGCTGGCGATCGAGTTGTTCGAGGTGCGCGGGCACCTGCTGTGCAACGAGATGGCGCCGCGCGTGCACAACAGCGGGCACTGGACGATCGAGGGGAGCGCGACGAGCCAGTTCGAGAATCACATCCGGGCTGTCGCGGGGCTGCCGCTGGGTTCGACGGCGATGGCGGCGGAGGGCGCGTGCGCGGGGATGGTGAACCTGATCGGCACGGCGCCGGCGCTGGAGCGGCTGTGCGGGGTGAAGGGCGTGTCGGTGCACATGTACGGCAAGGAGCCGCGGGCGGGGCGGAAGATCGGGCACGTGAGCGCGGTGGCGGCGAGCCCGGGGCTGCTGGGCGCGCGCCTGGCGGAAGTGCAGGGGCTGCTGGGGGCGTAGGGGGATTAGGCGGACGCACGGGCCCACGGTGCGCTATCCGGACGGGCGTGCACACCTAGACGCCCAGGCGATCGGCCCAGACGGAAGGCTCGACGGGGAGCCAGAGCAGGTCGTCGGCCAGGGGCGGCGCTGCGGGGGTGGGCGCGGCGGGAACTGGTCGGAGGGTGAGGCGCCCGGGCCAACCCCAGAGCGCGGGCGTGTACTCGACGCTGAACGCGCGGTATCGATGGGCGTGCATGAACTCGAAGACGGCGGGGAGCGTGTCGCCGGCGCGCCCGAGGAGCGCGGGGATGGTCTCCGCCACGACGGCCGGGCGGCGGGACTCGAGCGTGCGGGCCATGCCGCGGAGGACGCGGAGTTCGAAGCCCTCGACGTCGATCTTGAGGAGCATGGGCGCGCCAGCGAGCGCTGCGAGTTCGGCATCGGCGGTGGAGACACGGGCGCGGTGGCGGCGGACGCCCGGGGGCGGCCTGGTGCCCTCGGCCCCGCGCGCGAACGTCGCCTGGCCCGAGTGCTCCGGGACGAGAAGATCGAGTTCGCCCGGTGCGTCGGCGAGCCCGAGGGGGCGAGTCTCGATGACGCGCTGGAGCGCGTTGAGCGCGACGTGGTGCTCGAGCCGCTCCCGGGCAGCGGGGTTGGGCTCGAAGCAGAGGACGCGGCCCGAGGGCCCGACGAGCCGGGCCGCGACGAGGGCGGTCATCCCGATATTGGCGCCAATGTCGATGAAAGTGTCGCCCGGGCGGAGGGCGAGTTGGAAGAGTCGCTGCGTGTGGGGCTCGTAGTAGCGGCCCAGGAAGTAGCACCAGCGTTCGGGCCAGTCGTCGAGCACCAGGTCCATCATGTAGCCATGGACCTTGCCGCGGACGCGTCGGCGCGTCGCGGGCGGGTATGGATCCCATCCCGCGACGCGGTTGAGGACGTTTCGATAGCGCGGCAGTTCAAGACGTCCCCAGAGCAGGGCGACGGGCCTGAGCATCGGGTGCATGAACATCCACTCGCCGGCCATGGTGTGCTCGCGGATCGGGGGGCAGGGGGCGGGGGGGATGAGGGGTGACAGGGGAAAGGGGCGGGGACGGGCGGATTCAGCCGAGGCGGGTGCGGAGGGCGCCGAGGATGCGGATGAAGTGTTCGCGCTCGTCGCGGGCGAGGCCGATGAACCAAGCGGCGGGGGCGGCGGCGAGGGCGTAGGCGACGGTGACCACGGCGGCGCGAGGTGTGCCCTCGCTCATGAGCACGTGGGGCAGCAGCGCGGCGCCGATGCCGCAGGCCATGACACCGCACACCGGGGCCCAGGTGCGTGTGATCCAGTCGCGGATGGGCAGGCCCAGGGTTCGGCAGATGTGCCAGACCCAGAAGGTCATGGCGCACATCGCGGTGCAGAGGCCGATCGCGGGCACGGCCCACGCGGGGGCGCCGCCGCGGAGCACGGCGAGGGCGGCGAGGGCGAGCCCGGCGGCTTCGAAGAGGACGGCCGACAGCATGTAGACCTTGATGCGCCCATCGGCGAATATGGCGGTGTGGTAGCCCATGTAGAGCCACGGGGCGGCCATGAGGATGAGCATGAGACGGACAAAGAGCGGTGTTTCGGGGGGGAACAGCGGTGTGCCATCGGGGGCGGTGCCGAGCCAGAGTTGGAGGATGGCGGCGGTTTCGAGGCAGAGCGGCACGAGCAGGAACGAGGCCATGATGGTGGCGAGTTTGTTGATCGGGGGGATGAGGCGGACGACGCGGTGATGGTCGCGCGCGCCGACGGCCTGGGTGATGGCGGGCTGGGCGGCGCGGCCGATGGCGCTGGAGAGGTTGAGTTGGTAGCCCCCGAGTTGGATGGCGTAGCCGAAGGGGCGCATCATGGGCTGGCCGAAGCCGTGGAGCAGGAGCAGGGGCATGCCGGAAAGGCGGATGCGGTAACTGACAATGCCCAGGGCGGCCCAGCCGGTGAACCCCGCGAGTTCGCGGAGGGCGCGTCGCGAGCACCCGCGGAAAAGGCCGCGCGATTCGGGGTACGCGCGCAGGCACATGGCGGCGGCGCCAAGGCAGGCGGCGGCCTGGGCCGCGAGGGTCAGCCCGCAGAGCCAGAGGAGCGCGGCGGGGCCCTCGGCGGCTCCCGCCACGGGGCGGCTGAGGACGATCGCGCCCGCGACGGCAGCGAGGCGCAGGACGGCCTCGGCGGTGTCCACGATCGTGAGCCACGCGACGGACTGCCGGGCGATGAACATGGCGCGGAAGGGCACGCCCAGCATGGTGACGCACTGGCCCAGGAGCACCAGGTTGTACGCCCAGCGGATGGAGTCGCCGGCGGCGCGGGCAGGATCAATCGTGGGGTCGTTGCGGAGCGCGCCGTGGATGAGGACGCTTCCCAAGGGCCACCCGATGGCGAGGGCGAGCAGGGCCGCGAGGGTCATCGCGGCCAGCGAGGTCGCGAAGAACTCGCGGAGCCGGCCCGACTCGCCCCGCCCGAACTCGAAGGCGAGGAACCGCTCGATCGAGCCCGACACGCTCTCGGAGATGACCAGCAGCACGCCCACGGCGGCCTGGAGCGCGATCCACAGCGCAAAGTCGCCCGGCACCTCCCGGTTTGCCCACCGCGTGGCGAGCAGGCCCATCCCCACCGTCAGCGCCATGCGCAGGTAGGTCGAGCCGGTGTTCAGAATCAGACGGGTGGAAGGCAGCACGTGAGAAACCGGAGGAACGGCAAGTCAGGTCGAGGCTACGCGGGGGGTGGCGACGGGGTGGAGGTGCGGACAGGCGAGAGGCGTGGTTCGATGTCCGAGAGGGCCGCGGGCTTGTGCCGGCGGAGCCATCGGCAGAGGAAGTACGCCCGCGCGGAAACGGGGCGGCGCGGGACGCCGCCGGTGAGGCACTCGGCAAGGCCCTCGAACAGGCCGGCGAGCATCGCGGGGAGCGGCGCGGGGCCGAGGCCGACGCGGATGGCCGAGAGCGCCGTGCCCGCGAGGTGGACGGGAAGGATCCACCACGGGGCGGTCATCCAGCCCTGAAGGACGCCGTTGCGGGCGATCTGCTTCCAGACGTGGCGACGGTCGCGGTTTGGGGACTCGAAGTGATGGACAGGATCTGCGCGGCCCGCGCGGACGACCAGGCCGCGGTCGAGCAGTCGGAGCGCGAGGTCGGGCTCCTCGGCCATGTGGCGGAGGCACGGGCTGTAGCCATGAGCGGCCAGGAACGCATCGCGTCGCCACGCGGCGGCGCACCCGCGGAAGGTGTCGAGGACGAACACACCCTCGGGCGACGGCGCGGCCTGCTCCACCACGTCGCCCTTGAGCACGTCGATGAACGGGATGGCCACGACGCCGACGCGCGGGTCGTCAAAGTCCGCAAGGGTCTGCTCGGCCGATCCGGGCGAGGCGAACGCCGCGTCGTCGTCAAGGGAGAAGATGATCTCGCAGCCCTCGGCGGCGGCAACCGCCTCGTTACGGTTGGCGATCGAGCCGCGGGGCGTCGGGTGGCGGGCGTAGTCGACCGTGGGGAACTCGGCGCGGATCATGGCCTCGGTGCCGTCGTCGGAGGCGTCGTCGCGGACGATCACGCGGAGCGGGACGGTCTGCGCAAGGCAAGAGGCGATGGCGCGGCGGAGTTCGTCCTTGCGGTTGCGCGTCGCGAAGATCACGGCGGCTCGCGGCGCCGCGTCCGGTGACGCCGCGGGCCGGCTTGGTGGGGACTCCGAAGCGACCGGCGCGGGCAGAAAGCCCTGAGACGCGCCGGGCCTCCGCGGGCGCACGATCGCCCGCGCCAGGAGCGCCGGGAAGCCCAGGATGAACCGCCATCGCGTCTGCGCGAGGTGCCACAGCAGCGTGGCGGCGTACAGGACTGATGCCTCCCGCACGCGCCCATCGCGCGCCGCGACCACGCACGCCGATCGGCAGTGCGAGGTGATGATGGCCCGGCGGTCGGCGCGGCGCGCCCGCCCGCCCGGGTACCGGCCCGCCCGCTCGGCACGCAGCATCGCCCACCTGCCCGCGACGCCCGCGCCCACGTCAAGGCTGAACGAGCCCAGGTGCGTGCGATAGGCCACCAGCACCGGCGCGCGAACAAACACAAATCCCGGCGCGGTCCCGAGGCGCAGGTACAGGTCCGCATCTTCCGCGCCGACACGCTCCGTGGTGAACCCCCCCGCTGCCCTGAACGCCTCACGCTTCACAAAGAGGCACCCCGCGCCGGGGAAGATGTCCACCGGGTCGGCAGCGAGGTAGTCAGGGAATCGGTCGAACGCGGGTGGTGCCTCGGCCCAACCCGCGACCTCCCCATCCCGCGTGAAGGCGCGGGGCATCGAGGCAAGGATGGCCGGTCGGTCCGTCGCCTCGATAAGCCGGGTCGCGACATCGAGCGTCCAAGGGAGCCAGAGGTCGTCGGCATCGACGAAGGCGAGGTACTCGCCCGACGCGGCGGCAGCGCCGAGGTTCCGGGCCGCGCCGGGCCCGGCGTTGGCCTGGCGGAGGCAGGTCACGCCCGCGCGGCGACAGACCGCATCGGTGTCATCGCTGGAGCCGTCGTCGGCGACGATGATCTCGACGGGGGACGCCGCGGGCGCGTTGGCGATGGCCGCGCGGATCGACGCGAGCGTGCGGCCGAGCAGAGCCGCACGGTTGAACGTCGGGACGATGATGGAGAGAGAGAGGGGCACGGGAAGTTGACGGACGCACCAAGGTACCGGGGCGCGTGACGGACGGCGCGGCGCATGGGGTGGGCGGAGATCAGGGAACACTCCGGAGTCGCGCGGGAATCCGCAAGCCTCGTATTGACAAGCCGTTAGATTCTGGGCATACTGTGATCGGTCGAGCCTGACAGTCGCATTCGCGGCCGGCTCGGCGGTGTCTACCTCGTGGCGGCGATTGACCGAACTTCTGGAAACACCTGTCTCGGCCCCGGGCGGCGCAACGCGGGGCGTGCGGGCTCTGGTCGGGCCCGGGCAAGAAGTGCGCCTCCGCCCAATGGCGGGCTCGGGGCTGACGATGAACACCATCACCAAGAAGGAGTTGATCGACCGGCTGTGCGAGCAGGTGCGCGCGCCGCGGTCGGTGGTGCGGGCCGCGGTGCAGGGGTTCCTCGACGAGATCGTCAAGGAGTTGGCCCGCGGGAACCGTCTCGAGTTCCGCGATTTCGGCGTCTTCGAGACCAAGCAGCGTGCTGCCCGGCGCGCCCAAAACCCCAAGACCCTCGAACCCGTCAGCGTGCCCGCGCGGCGGTCGGTGAAGTTCAAGCCCGGGCACCTCTTGCGCGACACGATCGAGGGCACGGCAACGCCCGAAGCGGGGGCCGGGACGGGCACGGCTCCGGGCGGAGCGGGCCAGGGCAACCCGGCGCGGCCGGCGGCGCGAGACGACGCTTAGCCCACGCTCACGCCCGCTCCAGCAGACGCGCGACTTTTCGGTTCAGAAACCAGGCGTGGTTCTCCAGGTGCCACGCGTTGTACTCCACGATGAAGCGGACGGTGATCTCGCCCCGCTCGGGGTGAAGGGCCTTCCGCGCCCACGCCGCGTCAGGGAGCGTCGCGAGCCAGTGGCTCGACCACTGCCGAAGGGTGTGGATGACGGCCACAAACGCACCGACAGGGTGGCGCGAACCGGGGCGGTCGGGCCGGTCGCTGCCGTAGAGCCCGGCGTCAATGAACGCGTTCTCGTCCCACGCGGCGAGCATCGGCTGGTCCTCCGCCACGGAGCGGCGCATGCGGTGGACGTTCTCGACCTCCGCGTCGGCGACGTGCCCGAGGAGCACCCGGCAGGGCCATCGGCCCACGCCCGCATCGGGCAGGAACGCCATGTCGAGTTGCGCGTCGGTGAGGCTAAAGACCCGCCGGTCGAAGCACTCGACGCCCAGCCGGTGGCGGGCGATGAGGTCGGCGTGCGAGAGTGCGGCGAACTCCGCGCGCGGAGCGGGCGCGGGGAGGAGCGCAATCCGCCGGGCCAGCGCGTCGTCCTCCGCGTGCGAAACTGGTGCACGGTGCGCGTGGGGATGCTCTGCGGCGCTCATGCGGGCTTCTCCGGATCGGGCGACAGGGCTGGATGGATGGCGCGAGGCTCGCCCAGGAGTTGCTCGAGCGTGAGGACCGATCCGGGCGGCGATGGGAGCACGGCGAGGGCGAAGGCATCGGCGTCCGGCGCGCGGCGGCCGGCGGCGATGAAGTTCCGCAGGTCCGCCGGGAGCGGCGCGACGAACCGCATCGGCGTCCCGCTGATGGGGTGCCTGAACGCGAGGACCGCGGCATGGAGTGCCTGCCGGGTGATCGACGCGGAGCCAAGGGAGACGGGCCGACCGCCGTACATGTCGTCGCCCGCCAGCGGGAAGCCGCGATGCGAGAGGTGGACGCGGATCTGGTGGGTTCGGCCGGTCTTGAGTTCGACCTCGATCAGCGAGAGCGGGCCGGGCTGGTCGGATGGCGTGGCCGCGGGTCGGGGCGTGTCGGCGGAGCCCACCGCGGCCCGCTTGTGTGGCGGGACGCGCGGCACGTCAGCGGGCGGGCGGACGCTTCCGCCGGCGGGCGTGCCGAGCGTCGCGAGAACGCGGTAGATTGTGACGGCGGGCTTGCCGAGGGCGTCGTGCCGGACGACCTGCTTCTCGCGGTACCCGCGTTCTCGCGAGGGGTGGGGGCCGAGGGGGAGATCGATGACGTCGATGACGGGCTCGACGTGCCCGTGGGCGAGGGCGACGTAGCGCTTGTCCACGGTGCGGGCCATGAACTGGTTGGCGAGTTGCCAGTGGGCCTGCTCGGTCTTGGCGAAAACGATGCAGCCGCTGGTGGCGCGGTCGAGGCGGTGGACGACCCCGGGGCGGGCGAACTGGCGTCCGACGCCCGAGAGGTCGCCGCCGAGGGTTGAGCGGTGGCGGAAGTGGAACGCGAGGGCGTTGATGAGCGTGCCCTTCTTGTGCGTTCGCGCGGGGTGCACGATGATGTCGGGGGACTTGTTCAGGACGATCAGGTGCTCGTCCTCGAAGAGCACGTCGAGGGGGATGTCCTCCTCCGGGAAGTCCTCGCTCGGGGGCGGGGGCACGGCGACCTCGACCACATCGCCCGCACGCAGGACGGTGGAACTCTTCGCGGTCCGGCCGTTGACGGTGACGCCGCCCGCTTCCACGAGTTCCTGGAGTTTGCTCCGGCTCATGAATGTGATGCGGTCGGCGAGGTACTTGTCGAGGCGCTTGGCCAGGTCGCGCTGGAGCGTGAAGACGACTCGCGGGGGCGGGGCGCCAGGATCGATCGGCGCGGACTCGCCGGCGGACGCATCGCCGGCCGCGGGCGGCGGAAGGAGGTCCTCATCGTCAAGGTCCGGCGCATCGGCGGGCTCGGTTGATTGGGTGGGATCGGGGGACTCGCCTGCGGGGGCCGCGTTGCGCGTTGGCGCAGCGGGGCCGCGCGCGGCGCGGAAGACCGCGGCGGGAATGACGCGGCCATCCGGCCCGAGCAGCGCCTCGCCGTGAGCGGCGCGCTGCCGGTCCGCTTCCTGCTTGGCGCTGGTGCGCCGCCTCATGACATAGGTCTCGCGACCCCGCGCGGCGGGCGGGATTCAGGGCTTGGGCTGCTCTGCCGGGGGATGCGCGGGGGGGTTCGCGGGGGGTGTCCCGGCGGGCGACTCGGCGGGGGGCGCTGGGGCGGGTGCCGACGGTTCAGAGGGGGTTGCGGGCTTCGGTGCTGGGGACGGCTTGGGCTGAGGCTCCGGATTCGTGTTCGTCGTCGCGGGCTGGGGGTTGAGCAAGCCCGGCGGCAGGTCAGCCGGGTTCACCGGCGTGAGCGTGCCCGGGAGGCCCGGGAAGGGAGAGTTGGCGCTGGGGGCGGGCGGGGGAGGAGGCGGCTTGGTCACGACCTGCCCATCGGCGTACAGGCGCGGCGCGGACTTGGCGTCCTCCATCGTGTCGAGCAGTTTCTTCGCCGCGTTGGCGAGGCCCGGCAACTCCGCCTTGTTCGCCGCGGCGATGATCTGCTCGTAGCGACGCTTCGCGTCGTCGTACTGGCCCTTGGTTTCCTCCACGGCCGCGAGCCCGAAGAGCGCCCGGATCTCGTGGAGCGCGTACGGCGCCTTGCCCGTGGCGGCGGCGAGCACCGCACGATACTGCTCGGCGGCCCGATCGAGTTGCCGCGTCACGCCCTCGGGCGTGAGGAGGTCATCGGGGTTGCTCACCTTGCCGTCGGGCGCGATCTCCGCGCCGGGCACCACGCCCATGATGGCCGCCTGGAGCCAGATGTCGCCCGCCTCGGTGCGGGCCAGCAGCGGGATGCCGGGCTCGCCCGCGTGCTCACTCGCGACGGCAAGGAGCCCGTCGGGGTTGCGCGACTCCATGGCCTTTTCGAGACTGATCCACGCCTCGTCGGCCGAGCGGTCCCGCTTCTTCTGGTACCAGTTCCATCCCACATAGGCGAGGGAGACGGCGCACACCACCAGGAGGATGGCGCTGCCGTACTTGCGGAGGAAGTCGATGAAGTCCTGGTTGAGCCGGGACTCGGTCAACCCCTTGTCGACTTCGATCTGTGCTTGGCGTTGGTCAAGGCTCATGGGAATGCCGCGGGGTCTGGGGGGATGGGTGGTGCGCAGCGGCGGCGCGGAGCCGCCCAGAACCGCGAGCCTTGATGGTAGGGCTGGGCGGGGGGTGCGTCGCGGGTTGGGGCTGGCTGGGCGGGCAGCGCTTAGCGCTCAGCGGACGCGGGAGCGGGAGGAGGAGATGCGGGGGGGGCGGGGGGGGCGGGGGGGGCGGGGTGTGCCTGGCGCGGCCCGGGTCGCACGTACACGTACCGCAGGTCGAACTCCTCCGCATCCATCGCGGCGAACAGGTGCGCCTCGACGGGCTGGCCCTCGGCCTCGACCACGCGAAGCCGGGGGGTGCTGCGCAGGTCGATCGGGTCCGGCTCGCCCGAGAGGCCCGCCGGGTGGGCCTCGGGATCTACGGGCTGAACCAACGGTCGGCAGGGGTGCAGTGGATCGAAGCCCACCACCGCAGCGGTGCGACCGTCCGACAGCGTGACCATGGACCCGGGCGCGAAGGCGGGGACCACGGCGAGCAGCGCCTTGACCACGATCGGGTCCACCTCGCGCCGCCGGGCCCGCCGGACCATCTCGTGCAGGGCTCTCACAGCGGGGATGGGCCGACCCTCGTTGGCCGCCAGCACGTGCGGGGCTCCGCGGACACGGTCGTATTGGTCGGCGACGGCGGCGATGCGCGCAAAGACGTGGATCTCGTCCCCCGACAGCCTGCGCTGCCCGCACGCCGAGGGCACCCACGGGAACCCGCGCCCGTCGTACCGCTGGTGGTGATGAGCAATGACGGCGGCGGCCGAGGGCTCGACCTGCCCGTGCGTCATGTCCACGCCGAGGCGCACGTGGGCCTGCCAGTCGGGGTCGGATTCGTCGCCGGCCTGGTCGAAGCGCGCCACCACGTCCGGGGCCAGGCGGGTGATGCCGATGTCGTGGAGCAGCGCCCCCACACCCAGGTTCTCGACGTGGCGGGCGTGCATGGGGGACAGTTTGGACCGCTGCGCGATGAGGTACGAATCGAGTTTCAGCCCCATGAGCAGGCTGGTGAAGCAGACGGCGCTGGCATGAGCGGCCAGGCCCGGGCTGGCGGCCATCACCTCCGACACCAGCAACTGACGGGAACTCGCCTCGCCCAGTTTCGCCACGAGGCCCTTGACGGCGTGGGCGTAGTGCCCGAAGTCCAGCGCCGCCGCCGCCCCGCGTGCCAGCCCGTCGAGGGAGTCGCTCAGCGTCCGGGTGAGTTGGGCATGCTCGTGGACGACCTCGGGGGAGATGAACCGGACCACCGCCTCCAGGCCCGGATACCGGATCCACACCGAGGGGACCTTCAGTTCCCCCAGTCGCCGGAGCACGGAGGCGTCGAGTTCGTAGCCCGGCTTGAGGAGCGCGTGCCCGGCGTGGGTCGGGTGGAACACCGGCAAGGCCAAGACCATGCCGGGGCGGGCTCGCGTCGTCATGACATTCAGCATCGAAGCGCTCCTCCCTCCGGGGAATGTGAATCGGTGACGGGGGGCGTAGGCTTCGCCCCGCCGTCATGCGCGTGAGACTCGGGCGGCCCGATCGGGGCCCGGAACGGCACACTCGCGCCAATGTCCGCGGTTCTCGGACCGATGCCGCGCTCTCGGAACCAAGGGCAGGGACCGATAGAACCGTGTCCCGAAACGGTTTGCGGGGCAGGAGCACGCCTTGGGCCAAAGAAGCGACACAACCAAGTCGCGCGCGGTATGGGCCGTGCTCGCTGGCGCAGCGTGCACGGCGACCGCCCACGCGCAGGACGCCTCGCTCGCCGCCGCGCCCGAGGTCGAGATCGAGTCGCCGCCCGACCTGCCCGGGCACGTCGATGGACCGCAAACCAAGCCGATGGCGCCGATCGCCCTCCCACCGCCCGCGCCGAGCGACCAGTCCCAGCGCGAGTGGCTCGGAGGCTTGCCGTGGTTCGAGTGGACGCGCGCGACGGGTGACTGGGGGGGGGGAGGGAGTGGGCTGCGAACCGGCTTGGAGGACGTGGGCCTGACCATCGCCGGGTCGTACACGCTCGACTGGTCCAGCGTCTGGGCCGGGGGCCTCTCGCGTCGGGCCTCCACGCGCACGCTGTTCAACGTCAACCTGAACGCGGACCTCGAACACTTGCTGGGCCTCGAAGGCGGCTCGGCGTTCGCGGACTTCCTCTCCTCCGACATGCGCGGCGGGAGCCGAGACGCCGGCGACGCCATGGGCATCGACGACGCCGAGACCGGCGAGAACGTCGACCAGGTCAGCGAGTTGTGGTACCAGCAAGCGATGCTGGGCGGGTTGCTCCGCGTGAAGATCGGCAAGATCGACGCGAACACGGAGTTCAACGCCACCTCGACCAACGCGCTCCACATGCACGCCACCGCCGCGACCAACCTCACCATGTTCAACCTGCCCACATGGCCCGACCCGGCCATGGGCGTGCTCGCGGTCTTCACGCCGGTCGAATGGGCCTACGCCAGCGCCGGCATCTTCGACGGCGGACTGGCCGAGGGGCGCGGCACGGGCCGGCACGGGCCACGCGACCTCTGGCACGGCAGCGCCGCCTACTGCATCGCCGAGGGCGGCCTCCGCTGGGGCGACCTGTGCGACCTCGGGCCCGGGAGGGCCGGCCTCGGCGCGTGGTACAGCGGCGGCTCGCACGCCCGCTTCGATGGCGACACCCAGAACGGCACCGCGGGCGGGTACCTCGTCGCCGAGCAACGCCTCCTCCCCGGCCGCGAGCGCCCCGACGAAGCCGAGGCTGGCCTCTTCGCGTACTTCCGCGCCGGCTTCGCCGACGATCACGTGGTCATCGCCGGGTTCCACCTGGCCGCCGGGCTGTCGCTCCACGGCACCTTCGATGGCCGGGCTCATGACACCGCCGGTCTGACCTTCGCCTTCGCCGACCTCTCCGACGACCCCGCGGCGGGCACGCCCGACGACGAGTTCACCGTGGAAGTCTTCTACCGCATCGCCATCACCCCCTGGCTGACGGTGATGCCCGATGTCCAGTTCATCGTGAACCCCGGTGGGACGGGGACCCTTGACGACGCGGTGGTGGGCGCCCTTCGGGTCGAGATCTCGTTCTAGCCCGTGGGGTGGGGCGGGCACGGGGGTGGGGGGGGCGGCGCCGAGGAGCGGCTCGGAACTGCGGCCCGCCGCGGCTTTGTGCCGATACCCTGCCGCGTGCTCTCTCGGATATCAGTCCGCCCTGTTCGATCAGCCGACCACCCGGCAGAAAATGCGGGGGGGGCTGGAGGGCGTTCATCCGGTTGGGCCGAAAGTCACCGGCGCGAACCCCTGCTGGACCCGGGCTGGCTGTTCTTGCTGGCGGGAATTGCCGTGCTGGTCGCGACGGTGCTCATCCCCGCGCGGCGGGACCTGGAAGAGACCCAGTTTTACCTCGAGCGCGGGCTCCTGGTCGAGCAGCACCGCCTCAACCGGCTCGAGCGGTACGTCGGGTTCCTCGACGCGCTCGACCGCGGCGACGAGAGCACCGTGCTGGCGCTCGCTGCCACCCAACTCAACGCCGCCCCAGCAGGCTCCGCGTTGCTCGTCGCCTCGGGCGAAGTCCGTGGCACCTCGGCCTCGGTCTTCGAAGGGCTCGAACCGCCCCCGCTTGACCTCCCCCAGCCCGCGGCCCGCCCTTCGACGCTTGAGTCCTGGTGCCTCGACGCGACAGCCCGTCTGTGGCTGACGGCCGGGGGAGCCCTGTGCGTGCTCATCGGGCTCCTGCCCGCCAGCACCTCGCGCCGCCCAACCGCCTGAACCGCGCTCACTTCGCCCGCGCGGGCGAGGCCACCAGCGAGAACCGGTTCTCGACGGCGTACCACCGACGCAGCGCCGCCTGCACCTGTTCGGCGGTCAGCGCCTCGTACGCCTCGGGGGCGCCCGCCAGCGCGTCGATCTCGATCCCCTGAAGCGCGGCGATCGACAGCACCCCGGCCCAATACTCCGGGTCCGCCGCATCCTTCCTGGCATCCTCCGCGGCCCGCCCGCGCGCGGCGGCAACCTCCTCCTCGCGCGGCCCCGCCGACACCAGTTCGTGCAGCACCCGGTGGAGTGCCACCATGCCCTTCGCGGGCGCGTCGCCCGAATCGCTCACGCGGGCCATCAGGATGGCCGCCCCGAGCCCCGGGTGCTGCCGCGCGGGCATGAGCCTCGCCCCGACCATCTCCGCCTCGAGCGTCCCATCGGCCCGGAGCGCGTTGAGCCGGTCCCGCGCTACGCCCAGCGCCACGTACAGCGCCCGCACCTCGGCGATCATCCCCACGTCCGGCCCTGTGAACCCCGCCATCAGGTGCGCCTGCCCAGCGGGAATGTCCAGCGCCGCTTCCTCGTTGATCGGCCCGGGCGCGCGCGACGCGCGCCGGCGGGCGTCGAACGTCCGCACCTCCACCCGCGCCCGACCGGGGAGCACGCTCAGCGCCTTGGCCGCCATCGCCTCGGCCGCGCCTAGATCCACCGGACCCGCGATGGCGACCTCCATCGGCGCGGGGGCGACGCGCGTCACCAGCCACGCCTCGATCCGATCCGCCTCCAGCGCCATCAGCCGTTCGACGGGCGGGAGTTGGCCGTCCCCCGGCACGCCCTCGGGCACCAGCAGGTTCATCAGCGCCCGCGCCACCTGCCGCTCCGGCGAGCGCTCCCGCGCCGCGAGCCCCTTGAGCCGGCCGCGCCACGCCGTTAGTCGCCCCTCGTCCGCCCGCGGCTGCGCGACCATCTCCGCGATCACTCCGAGCACTTCGGCCACCCGCGCTGGCTCCACCGATGCGCGCAGCCCCACCCCCTCCGGCACAGAGTCCACCCGCACGCGGAACACCGGCTGCTCCCCCTCGGCCAGCCCCGCCTCGCCAGCCTCGCGCTCGCCCCCCGGACTCGCGCCGCCTCCCCCCACTCCCCCCACCCCCCCCCCACC
>Ga0268299_1001026_pt1:0-55000 | contig 61391 bp, 54 predicted proteins | sample NOBtaG_FD_193484 | JGI IMG/M metagenome (GOLD analysis project Ga0268299, IMG submission 193484) | Activated sludge microbial communities from bioreactor in Nijmegen, Gelderland, Netherland - NOB reactor | ecosystem: Engineered > Bioreactor > Aerobic > Activated sludge | place...
ACGCAAGTTTCAACGACGATCTCCAGCAATGGCCGCCGGATTGACCGATCACATCTGGACTATCAAAGAGCTTCTCTGGACGGTGGCTTCGCCTCGCCAATCAACTCGGGACAGGTAGACTACCCCAAGAAATTGAGGCTGGATTAGCAGCGATGTCCAGGAATGAGAACTTAACACTGTCTCCAGCGTCAATGCTCAAATCAACTATTGCACCTCTTTCTATAAAGCCACCATCTACCAGTTGGACAAAGCCATAAGCCATCGAAATGGGATTGTTCGCATTGGGAGTGAAAAGGGTAGAAACGTCTGATTTGTAACAGACATCAAGTGCAAATGTTTGCGTAGGCATATTCTGCTCCTTGTGGTTAAGCGGTATCTTGCTTTTTTAGCCTTACCGCAGGGGATGATAAAGCAAAAGACTGCGAGACAGTCACAGCCACTGATTCCGACAGCAACTTCTTTAGCCGCAGCGTCGCAATTGCAACACTCGACACCGAAAGCAAGGGCACCGGGTATTGTCTTTCGCCGGGTTGCATACTCTTTCGATCAATTTCACTGGTTACAACGTGAAGGTCAATCATTTTCCCTCACACCTGCAAAGATTTTTTTCTGGCATAAGCGATCAATGGTGCTTCAACTCCACCAGATGAATCAGTGTGTCGCCACGACCTGAGACGGCGGTTTTCATGTTGCGACGGTCTTCCCTGGCTTCGGACTTTGACTGATTGAGCGAGTCCAGAAGCCTTCGCACGGTGTCGCGTTGTTGCGGATTGCGGAACTCGCCTTGGGCTTGCGGGGTCAACACGTCTGCTTTAAGCGCTTCCAGTTCGCGGATAGTTTCTGCTGACCAGATGACCCAGATTTTTTCGTCTCCGGCGTCTTTGGTAAATTGAAACCAGTTAGAAGTCATCGTCTGGTTGGCTTCAATCTTCGCCGACGCTTCGTTGACCGAAGGCATTGGAAAAAGCAACCAATAGCTGACGCCGTTTTCAGTCGGGCCTTCGTTTATCAAATACAGATGGCCGGACTGTGGGCTGGCGAAATTGAAGCGGAATCGCCAGCCGCTTTCGTAAAAATCTCGCCCGGAAGATGGAAACTCCGCGCGGTCGGGTTTACCGTCGCGCATTCGCTGTACGGTCAGCCAGTAATGGAACGAACGTTCCGGTAAAGACTCAGTAATCGTTGGCGGAACGGTGGCTGGCGCTTTCTGCTGAATCAAAAACCACAATACGACTGCGATCACGGCTACCAATAGAAAAACGACCAGTGCTATCGTCGAGCGCGAAAGCCTGGTTACGGCGGCCAGTTCCCCAGTCGCGGGTTGGATGCTGGAAATCGGAGCCACTGCCGTGTGAGCCGGTTGCGAAATGACAGGCGGTTCCGTTGCGCCAGATTTGGCTGCTTGAACAGGCTGTTTGAGGAAAAGAGTCGCGGATTCCGAGACCTGGCCTGATTCGCGCTCGGCATCGAGTTCCAGGCGATGATGAAACCGTTTCAGTTCGTCGGCCAACTGCGCTGACGATTGGTAACGTTGCTCTCGGTTTTTAGCCAGCAGTTTGTCCAGAACTTGCTGCAACTGAGCGGGCGCGTCGTCCATCAATTCCGCCAACGGAACCGGCTGCCGTTCCAGAATGGCCACAAAGATGTCCGGCATGCTTTCGCCTTGAAAGGGACGTTCGCCGACCAGCATTTCGTAAAGCACGACGCCCAGGCTCCACTGATCGCTTCGGAAATCCAGTTTTTGTCCGCGAGTTTGCTCCGGTGACATGTAATTGACTGTGCCCATAATCACGCCCGGAGCCGTGTTTTTGGGAAGAGTGGGCGAATTGGAAAGGTCGCCGGACATAGCTTCGGTTGGGTTCATTCCGGCCAGGCCGAAATCCAACAGTTTCACAAAACCATCGTGCCGCAACATGATATTTTCCGGCTTGATGTCGCGGTGAACGATGCCCGCGTCGTGCGCTGCGGCCAAAGCGTTGGCCGTCTGCCGGGCGATGTTCAGCGCTTCGGGCGGCGGAATGGGGCCTTGCTCAATGCGGCTGCGCAGCGTTTCGCCTTCGACAAATTCCTGCGCGATGTAATGAATTCCCTCTGCTTCGCCGATGTCATGGATGGTAACGATGTTCGGGTGAGCAGTGGCGCTGGCGGATTTGGCTTCGGTCACAAAGCGACGCAATCGTTCCTGGTCATTGGCGAATTCTGCGGGCAGCAATTTCAACGCAATCTTGCGACCGAGCTTTTCATCCATTGCCAGATACACTTCTCCCATTCCGCCTGTGCCAAGATGCGAAACGATTCGATAATGGTCGAAAGTCCGTCCGATCAAGGAAGCGTCAGGTTGTTTTGGACCGATTTCTCTGTTGAGGTTGATGGCTGGTTTGATCAGAAATGTTCCGGCTTCTTCGTTGGCGGCCAGCAATTGGCTGAGTTCGCGGCGCAAATCTTCGTCGTCTAAGCAGTGTTTTTGCAGAAAGGCTTCGCGTTGCAGCGGTTCCAGTTCCAACGCCGCGTGATACAGGCCGCTGAGTTTTTGAAGCTGCTCTGGCGTCATAGGCAAATGTCGCAGGCTTGAACGCGCCTCCTGTCTTCAGTTTTGTTCACTGTCAGAAATGCTTTTCAAATGCCGATACAGCCACGTGCGCGCGAAGTTCCAATCGCGTTCGACTGTGGCGTGGGAAATGGCCAGCGCTTCGGCGGTTTCTTCTATGGTCAGGCCGCCGAAAAACCGCATTTCGACTATCTGGCAATGGCGCGGTTTGAATTTCGCCAATTCTTCCATCGCTTCATTCAGCGCCAGCAAATCCAGGTTCGGCGATTGGCCAATCCGATCCGCTTCGCTCAAGGAAAGCGAGTAATTGTCGCCTCCGCGCTTGGCGGCGTGCGCGCGGCGAGCGTGATCCACCAGCAGGTCGCGCATGATTTTGGCCGACAAGCCAAAAAACTGTGCGCGATTATTCCAGTTGACCTCTTCCTGATTGACAAGTTTAAGATAGGCTTCGTGGACAAGCAGCGTCGGTTGCAGAGACAGATTCTGACGATGGCGACGGAGGTAGCTTTGTGCCAACCGGCGAAGCTCATCGTAAACCAACGGCAGCAACCGATCTAAAGCCGTGCGGTCGCCATCGCTCCATTGCAGTAAAAGTTTAGTAATGCCTTCTTCCACTTGAATCCCTTGAGTAAGCTGGGGATCCCATTCGCTGGGAAGCAAATCATTGTGTAGTTGATGAATTTATCAGGAAGCCACTTATGCGTATGGAAAGTAGCATTGCATTGCAAGATGCGTCAACAATCGGGTTGGAAACAAAGAGCGGTTGCACAGCATTACCAATCCGCCGCATTTGTCTTGATCTGAAAATCAGCCGGAAACCCCGATAATTCAGACGGAGATTTGCCTGAGCAGTTAATGGGTGGTGCTAAAGCCAGGCTATGAATCCAGCTACAGTTATTGGACACCGTTTAAGTCATTGCCGGAATCAAGATGGTGATGACGTAAACAGCGTCAATTAGCCAAAGGCAGTTTTACGACAAACGTGGTTCCCTGCTCTTGTTGGCTGTTGGTTTCGATCTGGCCGCCGTGCGAATCCACGATCCATTTGACAATGGAAAGGCCGAGTCCGAATCCGGATGCGCTGCGGTCGCTGGTTTTGCCGGAACGGCGAAAGAAGCGTTCAAAAATATGCGGCAGGTCTTCGGCGGAAATGCCTCTCCCGGTATCGGCTACTGTGATGACGGCAAACCGAGATTCGGTTTTCACCCTCAGCGTCACGCTGCCGCCCGGCGGAGTGTATTTGATGGCATTGTCCAACAGGTTCAGCAGCAACTGCTTGATGCGCTGCAAATCGGCATTGATGGTGATGGTGTCTTTCGCCGGTTCGTAAGTCAGAGTCTGGTCGCGCTGCTGAGCCAGAGGCGCGATGTAATCGGCCATTTCCTGGCAGAGTTTGTTCAGGTCAATCGGTTCGCAGCGCAGTTCGACTCGCCCGGAATCGGCGCGCGCCAGCATCAGCAAATCTTCGATCAACCGGGTCAAGCGAACGATTTCTTCCAGGTTGGAACTGAGCACCCGCTGGTATTCTTCCGGCGAACGTTCGCGGCGAAGCGCGATTTCCATATCGCCGCGCATGACCGCCAACGGCGTGCGCAATTCGTGTGAAGCGTCCGATGTGAATTGTTTCTGTCGTTCGAATGCCGCCTGCAACCGCGAAATCATGTGATTGAATGTCGCCGCCAGACGACCGATTTCATCCATTTTGGCGGTGGAGGGCATAGGAACTCGTTCGGTCAAATCGCCCTGGGCAATTTGTTCGGCGGCACAGGTGATGCGGTCCACAGGGCTGAGAGCCTGATTGGCCAGCAACAATCCACCGAAACTCCACAACACCAACGCCAGCGGAATCGCGATTCCCAACACCAGCAGGACACGGCGGCGCGCGCTTTCAACCGCCGCCAGAGATTGCCCCAACCTTATGAAATAAGTTCCGTCACCGTCGTAATCCGTGACCCGACGTGTCGCCACACGCAACGATTCCCCGGATTCCAGCCTGATTGATTTGAAGATCGTTTTTCCAACCTCCAACTTCATCAACTCCGTCGCATCCACCGGAAGATGGTCTTTCGGAGCTGCGACACCGCCATCCGTAATGTTTCCCTGTTCATTGATGATTTGATAAATGTGCGGAGCGAGCGGCAACAAATCTTCGTTTTCGTGGCTTTGCATCAGTGGATGATGCGACATATCCACGCCTGCGCCGACCGCCATGCCGACTTCGATCTTTTCGATCTGAAACGCCAAAGCCCGATCAATCGTCGTCAGCAAACTGCTGGACAGATAAAAGAAAATGGCGGCGCCAAACACCAGCAGCACCGCTGTCAGAATCGCCAGGTAATAAAAGGTCAGCTTAAAGCGAAGAGAAGGCATGGGGCAGGTTCGTCAAACGTCCGGGCCGGGGTTGGCCAGCAAAACTTTCCAGGAGACGGAAACGAATCTCGTCTCCAGGAAAGTTCATTCACGCAATTTATGCGGCTTTGGTTTCCGCAACCATTTGCGATTCGACAGTCGGCGTTTTCATCATGTAACCGATGCCTCGCACGGTGTGAATCAGCTTGGGTTCGTAATTGCGATCAATCTTGTTTCGCAGGTAATTGATGTACACGTCAATCACGTTGGTCAGCGTGTCGAAGGTTTCTTCCCAGACTTTTTCCGACAACGTTTCGCGCGAAAGAATTTCGTCAGGGTGACGCATGAAGTATTCCAACAGGGAAAATTCCTTGTTGGTCAATTGTACCTCCTTGCCCGCACGCGAAGCTCTACGGTTGATCAGGTTCAAAACCAGATCGCCAATCTGAATTTTGGTCGTATCTTCCGTATGAGTCCGCCGCAACAATGCACGAATGCGCGCCAGCAGTTCGGCAAAGGCAAACGGTTTCGTCAGATAATCGTCCGCGCCGGTGTCCAATCCGGTGACTTTCATTTCCGTGCTGTCCTGGGCGGTGAGAATCAGAACCGGCGTCTTGTAACCGGCTTCGCGCAGATCGCGCGCCACCTGCAACCCATCCCGTCCAGGCAACCCCAAATCCAGGATAATCAAGTCATGATTGCCATTCAGCGCCGCTTGCGCACCGGTTTCCCCGTCGTAGGCTGTTTCGATCTGCATCCCCTCTTCTTCGAGACCGCGTTTGATCAGATCAGCCATCTTCTGTTCGTCCTCAATCACTAAGACTCGCATAACCATCATTGTTCTTCTGCTCCTTGAGACACTTTTTGAAATTAGTTAGACCACTGCTTCGGATGACTCAGCCTCACCAAACGCTGCTTACTTTTTTTCCGGCAACCGGCCGGCAAAATATGGAAAAGGGCGGCATTGGCTCAGGTCGCGCTGTGGGCTGAGCGGTCAATGCAATGATCTACGAATCGAATTGTCGAGGGGATCGTTGGCCGTAATTTACACAAAACCTGCGGTTCAGGGCAAGATATATTAAGCCTGTGTCGGAAAACGGCGACGTGAAAAGCCATACGTTATGGTTGGACGGCTTCCGTCAACCAGTTCAGGTACTCGGCTGATCCAGCTTCGACCGGCAAGGCGATGATTTCAGGAGTTTCATAAGGGTGATTTTGTTTGATCGCGGCTTCCAGTCGGCCATACGTCACGCGGGTGGTTTTGATCAGCAACAAGGTTTCACCGGATTGTTCGACCTTTCCTTGCCAGCGATAGACAGAAGTCATTCTTGGCAACACCTGCGCGCACGCCGCCAATTCCGCTTCGACCAGCAATCGCGCCAGACGTTCGGCGTCCGCTTCGGTTTCCGTCGTGGTCAGGACAACCAGCGCGTCGGTCATTGCAAAGGCTCCTCCGGCAGGTCTGCATCTTCCGCCAGCGCGGAATCGGATTGCTGTTCAAAAAAAGCATCGTAAAGCTGTTGGGCGCGTTCAAGCTCCGGTTCAGCAACCAGCAAGGTGATTTCGGAATAGCCGCCGGGCATCAACAACGGTTCCAAACCGCCAAAATTCACTCCTTGCAAAATCGAAGCGATGCCGTTGTTTTCCAACAACTCGCTAACCATTCCGGCCTGCACCGAGTTGGAAAAATGCGCCAGGGCAACAAAGTTGATTTCCGGTTGATTGCTCATCGCGTTCCTTTTAAGCCAGCCATTCGCCACTAAACACGGCGCAAGCTTCGCCGGTTTGAACAACCGAATTGTCTGCGCGCCATTCGACGATCAATTCTCCGGCGACAGTGATGACTTTGACCTTTCGTTCGGTCAGTTCGTTCAACATGCTGGCGAGCGCCGCTCCGCATGATCCTGTCCCCGAAGCCAGCGTTTCTCCGCAGCCGCGTTCCCAAAACCGGACTTCGATTTCGTGGCGATTCACGACGCGAACGAATTCGACATTGGTTCGGTCGGGAAACGCTTCGTGAACTTCAATCGCCGCGCCCAACCGCCGCCAATCCAACTGCTCGAAATCAGCGACGAAAATGCTGCAATGCGGATTGCCCATCGAAGTCGCGGTGATTTCCACCGTTTGTCCCAACACGTTCAGCGGCTGTCGAATGACTCGCTCAAGCTCCACCGGCAGATTGATGGGAATTTCGCTGCTGCGAAATCGCGGCGTGCCCATTTCGGTTTCAAACACCAAACGGTTGCCGCTTCGCTCCACCAGCTTCAGCGTCTTGACGCCCGCGCCGGTGGCGATGCGAACTTCCGGTTTGTCCCAGTTTTCAACCAGGTAAAGATAAGCTCCAACGCATCGCGTCCCGTTGCCGGAAATCGGAGTTTCTCCGCCATCGGCATTGAACAACCGAACTTCAAAATCGGCTCCGACTCCTGGCGAATCAAGCAACAACTCCAAGCCATCCGCTCCCGCGCCAAAATGCCTGTCGCAGATTTGCCGAGCGAACGATTCAAAATCTTCCGTCACCGCCCGCAACTCACTTTCACGAGCAATCAAAAAGTCATTGCCGAGAGCTTGGAATTTATGAAAATGCATATTCAGGACTTCTGGAAAAGGTCTGGCTGTGACCGTAGTTGTCTCTGCGGCTGAACTTCATGATCCTCAGCAACGCCTTCTTCTTTGAGACGCCTGATTGCCTGTTGGCAATACTCCGAATTGTTATCAATCAGAACGCAGCGCCTGCCAGATGAAAGAGCCGCAAGACCAGTAGAGCCACTGCCGCCGAAAGGATCAATCACCAATCCGTCTTCCGGGCAAAGCAATTTGATGAAAAAAAGCGGCAAGTCTATGGGAAACACAGCCGGATGCCCTTGATTCTTACCAACCAGCGCCAGGCTGATGACGTTTGATGGCAGCACCGTTTGCTTGCCAACCCACTTGGAGATGTCACGCCCAAAGCCACTTTGATTGACAGAGTTGTGACGACTGAGATCATTTTCGCCAAGCTTCCTCAACCGCGAATCCACCCAATCGCCAATCGGTTTTCGCACACCGTCGGCATTGAAAAATGGTTTCTTTGATTTCGACAGATGGAAGCAATACTCCCACCCGTCGCGCAGTCGAGTTGGCCAGTAACCCGGCATAGGATTCGTTTTGTGCCAGATGTAATCGTCAATCGAGTACCAGCCGCGCTCGCACAAGGCATCAATCATCCGCCAGACAAAGCGGTGACGCACTCCGTCAACGACTTTGTCTTTGATATTGATGACTAAACTGCCATTCGGTTTCAGCGCGTTATAAAACGGTTCGTGAAAGCTCAAAAACCATTCGACAAAGTCGTTCGGATGAACACTGTCATAATGCTTTTTGCGGGCATCGGCATAAGGCGGCGAAGTCACAAGCAAGTCAACCTGATTGACGAATCCTTTCAAAACTTCGCGGCTGTCGCCATTGATAACGGAGCAAACGGCGTTGGCTTTTTTCACTGTGGCTTGCGGGGCCGGCAAACTCATAACAACCTCCATGCTAACGACAGAAAAACTGAATCAAGCGGCGTGGATCGTTGAAAACCCCTTCCGCATTTACCAAGCCTTCTTTGCGGCAGCAATCCCCAAACGATTCGAGCAAATCATCCGGCACGTTGATTTGAACTTGCTGTTTATCTGTTTGTTTCATCTCCTGAAGGACTTCCCAAACCAACGTCATTATCTCTTCATAGGCGCAGTTGGAAAAGAACGGCCAGAAGAAATCAGACAGCCAGACTTCGGTGTTTTCAGAATAAGCACGCCCAGATTTCCTTTCGCGTTTTATGTAGCGTAAGCCACGATCTATCGCAATTCCAAAGACACAGCAGTAAGGACCTGTTTGGTTTTTGTCGTTTTTGGCGACATTCTCCAAAGCCTGAATTGCTTTCGGCCAGTCTTGCCCACCCATCGTGTTGCCACGGTTTTTGACTGAAACGTAAAGTCTCAAGAATCTGTCTGACTGGTCTAAAATCTTTATCGTCGCGATAAAATCTGCTTCCGTCGCACCGAGATCAGATACGTTTTTGAACCTTTTTGAATGTGTGGCGCAATCGTGAGCGAGATATTGATACCTCCATCCTGAGTTCATCCGTTCTTTTTGCAAAGTGCGGTTGCGGAATTGCTCTTGAGCAACTTCGCTGTAATGTTTTCCAGAAAGCTTGTCAGCAGTCGAGGCCGGGTCGTCGCTGTACTTCTTGAAATAACTGAAAAGCGCTTTGCCTTGTCGTTTGCAAATTTCCGCAGCCTCTTCTTCGGTAGCTTCAGGTGGAATCGAAAGAATCTCGCGGCTGGATTTGCTGTTGGCGTTGCGAATGGCATCCCGAATCAATCCTTTCAGCTTTTCTGCTGGCAGCTTGCCCGGATGAGCAACCAAAGTTGAATCATCCAGGCAGCCGTACTCTTTGCGACTGTCATCGTCAATTCGCGGATAGGGTTGAGGAACTGTTTTCGCGGATTTTGCCATTCGGTCAAATCTCGAAGTGCGTGAATTCTTTGAACTGGTGAAACCGGTCGCGGATTTCTTGTGGCGTCAGGCGGCGCAGCCGGTCGCAACTGAATTCTTCGACGTTGTAAGACGCCATCGTCGAACCGTAAATGATGGCGCGGCGAACCGTGGCGTCGTCAATTTTGTCAGCTTGAGCCAGATAACCCATAAAACCTCCGGCGAAGCTGTCGCCAGCGCCGGTTGGGTCGAAAACGCCTTCCAACGGATAAGCCGGGATGGCGAAGTAAGAATCTTTGGTGAAAAACGCCGCGCCGTATTCGCCGCGTTTGACGACCAGCATTTTCGGTCCCCAACTGATGATCTTGCGCGCGGCTTTAATCAGATTGGATTCCCCGGCCAGTTCGCGGGCTTCGGCGTCGTTGATAATCATGGCGTCCACAACGGCGATGGTTTTCAGCAATTCTTCGCGCGCGATTTCAATCCACAGATTCATCGTGTCCATCGCCACGAATTTGCAATCCACCTGTTCGCGGACTTCGCGTTGCAGCGTCGGCTGGATGTTGCCCAGAAACAGAAACGGCGTTTTGCGCGCGGCTTCTGAAAGCTTCGGCTGGAAATCGGCAAACACATTCAGTTGAGTGTCCAGCGTTTTGGCCGTATTCAGGTCGAAACCGTATTCGCCCGCCCAGCGAAAAGTTTTGCCGCCGGGAATGCGCTCCAAATTGGAAATGTTGATCTTGCGTTCGTGAAAGACAGCTTCGTCTTCGGCAGTGAAATCGTCTCCGATGACGGCGACGACTCCGACTTCGGTGAAAAACGAAGCTGAAACTGAAAAGTGCAGGCCGGAACCGCCGAGGCTGCGGTCACGTTCGCCAAACGGCGTTTTGATGGCGTCAATGGCTACGGAGCCGACAACCAACAACGGACAGCCGGAATTGCTGTGTGATGACATGTGTGAGTGATTATCCCTTCTTCTTTTGGTTTTGAACTTCGTCCAGACGTTTTTGGGCTTCGGCTTTGATCTTTTCGTCCGAACCTTCCTGGACGGCTTTCGTCCAGAATTCGACTGCTTGTTCAGTGTCGCCGCCGCGTTGGTGAACTTCGCCCATCAGAAAATACACTTCTTCAATGCGCGCAAACTGCGGATTGAGATCAATGATTTCCTGCAAACGATCGAGTACGGCTTTGTTCAACCGCCCCAGGCCGTCTTTGTCATTTTTGTTCGGCTTGCGTTTGTAAAAATAGAACTTTGCCGCGTCCAGGCTTTTGTACGATTGCTTTTCCTGCTCCGGGTCGCGCGGCACGCTGATCGAACCGCGACTCGGCCCTTGCTGAGCGGGCACCACAACATCAGGGGCACAGGCGCAAGCGGGCTTATAAAAAACTCCTAGCCCCACAAAGGCGACTACCAAGAACAGTAATGAAGCCAAAATGGCTTTTTGAGGTTTCATACTTCCTCCCCAAGTGAAAAGTTTGGTCAGCAGAGTAACTGAACGACGGATTTTCTTGCGACTTGCGTCTGCTATTCGCCGACGTACTTGCCGATGATCGCCGACAGTTTCTTTTTCGTTTCTGCCGGAATTTCTGCGTGCGTCAAAATCGCGTGTTTGAGCGCCGATCCGCATTTGCAATCGCGCGGCGCGGCGGCGAGTTTGCCGACCGCCGAACGAATAATCTTCTGCGCGTTGGTGGAATTTTTGTTCAGGTATTCGATGACCATTTCCACCGTCACGGCGTCATGGTCAGGATGCCAGCAATCGTAATCGGTCACCAGCGCCATCGTCGCGTAACAAATTTCGGCTTCGCGGGCGAGCTTGGCTTCCTGCAAATTGGTCATGCCTATGACATCCATTCCCCAACTGCGATACAGCCGCGATTCGGCCAGCGTGGAAAACGCCGGGCCTTCCATGTTCAGGTAAGTTCCACCGCGATGCACCTTGACGCCTATGGCTTCGGTTTCATCGCCGAGAACCTTCCAAACCGCGCCACACACCGGATGCGAAAAAGTGATGTGCGCAACGATGCCTTCGCCAAAAAACGTAGAAACCCGTCCGCGTGTCCGATCAAAAAACTGATCCGGGATGACAATATCCGTCGGCGCATATTGTTCCTGTAACGAACCAACCGCCGAAGCCGATATGATTCGCTCAACGCCGAGCAATTTCATCGCGTAAATGTTCGCGCGGAAATTGAGTTCGGTCGGCGTGATGCGATGGCCGCGTCCGTGCCGAGCCAGAAACGCCACGCGCACGCCGTCCAACGTGCCGAGAATGAAGTTGTCCGACGGTTTGCCGAACGGAGTTTCAACGCCTACTTCGCGCACGTCGGTCAGCCCTTCCATCTGGTACAAACCGCTGCCGCCAATGATTCCAATTTGAGCTTTTTCCATGTCAGGTTTCAGGTTTCAGATTTCAAGTGGCAGATTTCAGGTGGCAGATAACCAGTGTTCAAAGCTGACACATGTTACCTGCCACCGGACACCTATTTGTTTGCGTTCGGATCAATTCCCTTCATCGTGCCGCCGCTGCCGCCACCCAATCCGGGCAAAGCGCTGGGGTTGTAACCGGCGATGTTGATGGTGAAATCGGTCGGGAGTTTGACCGGATATTTCAGCGTGGCGTCTTCCATCGCGCGTTTGACCTTGGCTTGTGTTTCCTGCTCTTCGTAAGTGTCGGCCAGCATCGTGCTCAGGAAAATATGGCGAGTCAGCGCCTGTTCCACTGGCCCTTGCGGAGTGGGGCTGGGAGTCGGTTGCGCATTTGGCGCGGGAGAAGCCGCGGGCTTGGCGGCGTTCTTGGGGTCTTTCGCCGGATCATACATACGTTTGTCGTCCAGCTTGATGATGTGAAACCCGACTCTTGATTTGACGACTTCGCTGACGCCGCCTTTTTCCAGCGCGAATGCTGCCTGCACATACGGCGCATCAATTGTCGGGACGCCGTCCACATTGCCTTCCTTGTCGAACCAGGGCAATTCACCGCCGGTCGTGCGGGTGTTGTCTTCGTTGAATTCCTTGGCAACGGCAACGAAGTCTTCACCGTTACTGACGCGAGTCAGCAAGGATTGAGCTTTTTCCTTGATCTTGTCCACATCGGCTTCGGGATGTTCCGACACGTAGCGTTTCTTTTCTTCCGGCGTCAATTTCAACTTGTCTTCCAGCGATCTGGAATAGGCATTGGCCAGCAAACTGGCTTTGCCGATTTTGAGTTGAATCTGAAGACCAGGCTCTTTTTCAATTCCAGCCTGTCTGGCTTTTTCCGCCAGCACTTCGATCTGCGCCCATTGTTCGCGCATCATTTCCTTGTCGCTTTCGGAAGGAGCCTGTTGGGCATTGCGGGTGATGGAAGCGAAGAAGCTGTCGAACTGAGCCTGGTGAGCATTGAAATAGGCGTCGCCTTCTTCTTTGGCCACCACTGTGTCTGGATTGCGACGATTGAATTCCGCCGCCAGAGTCTGGTCGGCTCTGAATGCCAGTTGCTGTTTGAACTCATCGGTTTTGTGCAATCCTTCGGCTTCGGCGGCCTGCGCCAGCGAAAACGGCGTTTTGAATTGCGTAATGAACTGGTCGCGCATGGCTTTGTTCTGCGCCAACTGCCGTTTCTGGTTGTCCGGCAGCGCTTCCACCAAAGCCGTCAATTCTTCGGCTTTGAGTTCGACAAATTCGCTCTTGAAGAAAAGAGCGCAGGATTGCGTCGCGGCCAGGCTGGTCGCCAATGCAATCGTCAGAATGAATTTTGTAATTGCTTTCAAGATCAATCTCCTTAACTGGTAGTTGGTGGTTGGTAACTGGTAGTTGGTGGCCGTTGGTTGTTCGGAGCGTTTTGCCAACCGCCAACAACGAATTGCCAACCACCTCTTCAATGATTTCCGGTTCCTCGCTGGGTCAATTCGATCAATACGCCGCCTGTGCTGGCCGGGTGGACAAACGCGACCAGCGCGCCGCCTGCTCCAATGCGCGGCTGTTCATCAATCAGCCGCACGTTTCTGGCTTTCAGTTCGGCAAGTTTGGCGGCGACGTTTTCGACTTCAACGCACAGGTGGTGAATTCCCGCGCCGCGTTTGGCGATGAATTTGCCAACGGGCGTGTCTTCGCCGGTCGCTTCCAGCAATTCGATGCGGCTTTCGCCGATGGGCAACATCGCCACGCGAACGCCCTGGTCTTCGACCACTTCGATTTCATGCAATTCCAGCCCAAGCCCGTCGCGCCAAAACGACAAGGCTTCGTCAATCGAACCAACAGCGACTCCGAGATGTTGAATTTTGTTTGAAGACATAAGGCAAAAGGCAAAAGGCAAATACCAAAAGGCAAAATAAAGAACCAGCGCAGACCTTTTGCCTTTTGACTTTTGATATTTGCCTTTTGATTTTCTCCCTTCTTACTTGGAACGTATTTCGATTTTGCCGACGATTTCTTCGACGATTGAGTAAGGATCGCGCTGCCGCGAAGCCACCGCCAGAGCCAGTTCGTGCAATTCGTCCGGCGTCAACAATTCGCTCAGGACTCGCCGCAACAATCGTTCGCGCAGCAATTCGACGATGCGGTTTTCGGCGACTCCGGCGCTGCGTTCCAGTGAGGCTCGCTGCTGTTTTTTGAACGAGGCGTAATTTTCAATCGCCTCAACGAATTCGACGATACCTTTGTTCTGCGTGGCGACGGTGCGCACAATCAGCGGTCGCCAACCGTCCGGGCGTTCCGACATTTCCAGCAACGCAATCAACTCCCGTTCGGTGCGTTCGACACCATCGCGTTCGGCTTTGTTGATGACGAAAATGTCGCCTATTTCCATGATCCCGGCCTTGATCGCCTGTATGTCATCGCCCATTCCGGGAACCAGCACGACCACGGAAACATCGGCTGTTTTGACGATGTCCACTTCGTCCTGTCCGACGCCGACGGTTTCAACCAAAGTCCTATCGTAGCCAGCGGCATCCAGCACCGCAACCGCATCCACCGTCGCCCGCGCCAATCCGCCAAGATTCCCCCGCGTGGCCATCGAACGAATGTACACGCCCGGATCGTTGGCCAGCGTCTGCATACGAATGCGGTCGCCCAGAATCGCTCCGCCGGAAAACGGGCTGGACGGATCAACGGCAATGATGCCCACCGTTTTGCCCAGCGAACGATAATGAAGCGCCAGTTTGTCCACCAGCGAAGATTTGCCCGCTCCCGGAGCGCCCGTTATGCCGATGGTCACACCTTTGCCGGTGTGCGCAAAGAGCACCTTCAAAATTTCATTCGCATCGGGGGCGTCGTTTTCGATCTTGGAGATGGCGCGGGCAATCGCGCGCAGATCACAAGCGAGAATTCTATCAACCAGTGAAGCGGTCATTACCTGTCTAAAGCATTGGGCATTGGGTCAGCGAGTCGAGAATATAAACTTCCATCCACTGAAAATCCAACATGCACACCAAACCCCGTTTCGAGTTTGCGACTTCCAACCGCTATAATCCACGCCCGAAACGTGAATAAGGAAGGTTTCGTTATGCGAATCAAGCGATTGCACCTGAAAAACTTCAAGCGGTTTTCCGACCTGACCATTGACTTGTCATCTCTTCAAACACCGCCCAAACTGGTCTTGATGATCGGAGCCAACGGAAGCGGTAAAAGCTCTGTGTTTGACGCTTTTGAATGGCTGACGCTCACCAAAAGCAGCCCTGAAAGTAAATCGGCCTATTACCAGAAGTTTGCCGGGCAGACCGTCGAAGGAGAACTCTTGTTTGCCGATGGTAGCAAGGTTCATCGTACAAACGGCTCTGCGGAAGTTACCGGCGCTTTGCCGCACTCTCTTTTTTACGGTCGCAGCGCATTCAGGCAAGTCCCTGAACTGACACGCGCAGCAATTGGCGGTCGCGAGTCAGTTTTGGCAAACGATGAAGATCGCCCTTTACGTTACATCCAATTGGACCAACGGTTCGAAAACGATCTGGATATTTTGGCGGAAAGAGTGGTTCGAGAAATTTTTATTGATCAGGCTTTCAAGGCTGACGAACTAAGAGAGCGATACATCTTACCCATCAATCTTGCGCTTGGTCGTATTTTCAGCGCTGAACCGGAAACCGCTGTTTCGCTGCAATCAATCATCCCGCCATTGCAAGGCAAACCTCTGCAACTTAATTTTAGAAAGGGCCAGGTTGAAATCCATTACGACCTGTTAAGTAGCGGTGAAAAGGAAATCGTCAATATCATACTTAATCTATTTATCCGACGTGGCGCTTACACCGACACGATCTACTTCATTGATGAGTTGGACGTACATCTCAACACCTCACTGCAATTCAACCTGATTAAGGAAGTCTCCGAAAACTGGATTCCAGAAAATTGCCAGCTTTGGACGGCCAGCCATTCTTTAGGCTTCATTCAATACGCCCGCGAATCGGCGCAAGCGGCAATCATTGACTTCGATCAATACGATTTTGATCAGTCACGCACGTTGACCCCCATACCAAAAGAATCGTTGGCGGTATATGAAATTGCAGTCCCTAAAGAAATCATCCTGGAAGTTTTCCGCGATAAGCAGATTGTTCTCTGCGAAAACAAAAACGACGAATACTACAATCTGCTCAAATTGCCAGGAAAACTCTTTGTTGGGGTACATAACAAAGACGAAGTTTACAGAAACGCCAAAAACGATTCGCGTTTTTACGGAGTAATTGATCGTGATTATTTGGCAGACAGTGAAGTTAGAAAATTTCGCAAACGCTACCCTAACTTATATGTATTGGATTTCTATGCTTTTGAAAACTATCTATATCATCCTGAGAACATCTTGGAAGCGCGGCCAAACTTTGATATTGAGACTTATAAAAACGAAATCACCAATCAAAAAAAATCACGATATAAAAGCATCCTTCTCAACTTAAAACAGTCTCGGAGAAGCTACGGTATCCTGAAAGACGAGAACCTTACTGAAGACAAGGCCCTTGATGAAATAACAAACGCTCTGGAAAGCGATAACTTCGATGACTTTTATCCCCTTTTCGATATGAAGAGCCAGTTTGATCGCTCATTTCTGGCCAAACTGAATTTGGCTCCTGATCGTCTAGCACGTACAAATTGGTTTTTGCAGGCGATCCGCAATGTTTTCAATCAACAGGACAATCAATCATGACCACTGACTGGCTGACGACACTTGGCACGGCGATGGGTTCAGCGTGGCTGTCGGGCATCAACCTGTACGCGACGGTGGTGACGCTGGGCGTACTGCAACGCTTTGAATTGGTCAAATTGCCGGGCGGATTGCACGTGCTCGGCGAATGGTGGGTGATTGGACTGGCGGGCGGCTTTTACCTGATCGAATTCGTTGCCGACAAAATACCGGCGGTGGATTCCATGTGGGACGCGGTTCACACGTTCATTCGCGTTCCCGCCGGAGCGATTTTGGCCGCCACGGCCTTTGCCGAATTCGATCCGGCGGTCAAAGCCGTGGCGATGATTGTCGGTGGAGGCGTCGCTCTCAGTTCGCATGGAACGAAAGCAGCGACCCGATTGGCAGCCAACACCAGCCCCGAACCGGTTTCAAATTTTGCGTTGAGCATCGGCGAAGACATTGTCACCTTTGGCTCGACGATTCTGATGGCGTTCTTCCCGATTCTTATTTTGATCGTCGTCGTAATTTTTCTGATCCTGCTGATCTGGCTGGGGCCGAAAGCTTATAGAGCGTTGAAACGGCTGATGGCTCGTTTGCGCGGGCTGACGACTGAATCGCCGCCAGCCTCTTAACAGCCAACAACATCAAGCCGCCAGATTGTGAGTCACTCGCGCAGGCTCGACCGCCGGACGAATGACTATGCCGGGATTGAATTCGACTTCGCCCGGCAGATCAATCTGCTGCGATTCTTTCTTGTACAGCTCATAGCCTTTGTAACTGATCGTGCAGCTTGCCTTGCCGGAAACTGCCGTGACTTTCTTGATCATTCCTTCGTGAATCATCAGATTCGCGCCGTCAATTTCCAGCTTGAATTTCACATCGAACTGCAATTTGGCCACTGCTTTTTCGTTGAGCAGCACCTCGACTTCCGGTTTGTGATCGGAATTGACCGTGTGTTTGGCCAGCCGCATATAATTCGTCGCTTCGGGTTTGTCCAGATACTTCAGCAATTCTCGGCGCTTGCTCCAGGCGGCGGCCAGAATCCCACCGATGCTCATGTCGAAACTCGAGGCAATCGAATTTTTCACTCCTTCGGCAAACATTCCCGGACTGAACGAAGAAATGGAGTGGCCAGCCTGTTGTTTGGCGGCTTCCATTCCGGCTTCATTCAGCTTGATTTCCTTCAAGCCAAAAAATTCTTTCAAGGTCACTTCTACACTATTCATCGTTCCTCGCTTTCAGCGGCAACCAGACCGCCGGTTAAAGTGATGTACTGCTGTCCCCAATCTGCTTTGGGCTGAAATCGCAAAGCGAAACTGGTTTGCAAATCAGTGGAACTGGCAAATTCCACCGCGCTGGCATTCATTGTCGTGCGGAAACTCAACGTGGCCGCAGGCGGTTGTTGAGGCTCCTTGTCAGGTTTTGGACGAAGACGTTTCCACAATCTCGCCAGAAACAGCGCCGCAAACCCAAACGCGCCAACCAACAGAGCCTTCAGCCACACCGGCAGAATTTCAACCGGCTTTTTGCCAATGACCACATTGACGCGCGTGCCTGCCGCAACCAGTTGCCCTGCTTCTGGCTGCTGCTTCAAAACAAAGCTGGCCGTTTCTTTCGGGTCTTCCCGGCTGATCTCGCCAACTTCCAACTGGTTTCTTCGCACCAGGCCAATTGCTTCCGTCAGTTCTTTGTCCTTAAGGTCGGGAACCACGAACAGCTCAGGCGTAGGCGTAACCGGCGGTGTCGGCGGTGGAGTTACAGTTGGTGTTGGTGTTGGTGTTGGTGTTGGTGTTGGTGTTGGTGTTGGTGTTGGTGTTGGTGTCGGCGACGGTGTCGGGGTTGAGGTTGGGATTGGCACTGCGACCACGAAACTAACCTGAGTGGCAACATTGACCAGCGTGCCAGCAGACGGGGTCTGGCTCAACACTGTTCCGGCAGCAACTGTTGCTTGTTGCGTTGTCACCTGCCCAATAACCAATCTGGCATTGGCAATCAGTTGCTCAGCGTTGCCCTGTTGCCTGTTCAAAATATTGGGAACCGGCACCTGCTCAGTTTTGGCAATCACCAGATTGACCGCCGTTCCTTCGACAACAAGGCTGTTCGGCGCTGGCGATTGGCTTATTACCTGATCCTGTCTGGCGGAGGAAATCCGTGTTGTCACCGTTCCAACCGTCAACCTGTTTTGGCTGATGGTCTGCTGCGCTTCGTCCAGCAAACTGCGTCTCAGGTCGGGAACAACGACCGTCGCGGCAATCCTCAATGTCACCACGCTTCGCGCGTCAACCACTGTTCCAGCCGACGGCGATTGACCTGTAATTCTGTAGCTGCTGGGGTCTTCACGCGGAGGCCATCTGGCAACAAGATTATTTTGCTCGATCTTGCGCACTGCATCCGGCACGGTCAGTCCCATGACATCGGGCACGGTAACTTTCGGCTGTTGCGGGTTGTAATACATCACAGCCACACCGGGCGGTCGCAACTCACTTCCGGCGCGCGGAATCTGATTGACCACCACGCCGGGCGCGAACCTGGGATTGAACTCGCTCTCTTCTATGCTTCGCTGCGGATAGTTTGGCGCTTCGCCAGACAGCTTCGCTTGTGCTGATAGAATGTCCATGCCAACCAAATTCGGCATTCTCGGCAATGGCGACGGATTCAGGTAAAGGATTGCCTGACCGCCTGCCGCCAACTCTTCTCCCGCAAACGGCATTTGGTTCACTATCAGATCAACCCTGTAATTCGGGTTATGGCTTCGGGCGACGCCTCTTTGCACACGTATGTTGAGGCTTAAAGCGATTAGTCGTTTTTCCGCCGTCACATAATCGAAGCCGGTGAAATCAGGCATCCTCACACTGCGAGGCGCTTGCTGCTGCTGAGGGTTGTACAAAAGCCTGACCTCATCGCCTGGTTTCAGGTCGGTGTCTTCTTTTGGAAACTGGCTAACCACAGCGCCGACTCTGTAATCCGGGTTGTGCCGAAGCGATTCGGCCGAGTTGATTCGCGCGTTCGGCTGGCGCTGTTGCACAACCCGCTTTGCATAATCAATTGGCTGACCAATAACGCGCGGCATTTTTGGGTAAACTCTGGCATCCTGCTCAGGTTCTTCAGGCTTGGTTGGAAACAAAATGCCGGTCGGAATTTCCCTGGGCAATTTGATTTTGATCTTTGGAGTCGGCGAAGGCTTCGGCGTGACTTTCGCCTTCGCTTGCGTGCCCAAAATGACGGTCGGAGTTCGTTTAATTGGTTTCACCGGCGCTCGTTCCTGAGCAGACGCAGCCATTGCAAGCAGCGTCGCTGTCAAAACAAGCAGCATAAAAACTTTGCGGCTGTAGGTTTTCATGACTTCCCCCTGTGAATCGTTTTCGCTTGGCTGAAAGCGACAACTTCACGTCCGGTCACACGTTTCGACCGGGTAATTTTCTTCAAGCTATGGTTTGAAAAAAGCTGCGATGCGGCTGAACCATCGCTGATTTTCATTGTCAAAGCTGAGTTCCAGTTCAAAAGCGGGCGGAGTGTACTCAGCTCACTCTGGCAATTCAATCTTTATTTTCGCCGAAGCCGCGAATTCCGCATGTGGTGAAATAATTGCCGGTTTCCATTGCCACATCGTCCCACGTGCGAGTTGCTGCCAAACGGGCGATCTCTTCACGCTTCCACAAGTGCCTGAGCGCTATGCAGATTTCGGCAGCGAAATTTTCCGCTGTCGTAGGTGAAATCACTCGCCCACACATTTCCGAACGAATCAATTCCCCTATACCACCGACATCCGCAGCTACTACTGGCAATCCGCAAGCCAACGCTTCAAGAATGACATTCGGGCAACCTTCGCGATGACTGGCCAGACAAAACAGATCGGCGGCGGAATACCAATCGGCCAGTTCGGCTTGAGGTTTTGCGCCGAGCAGGCGAACGCAGTTTTCCAATTTCAAATTCGAGATTCGAGATTCCAACGCGCGCTGCTCTGAACCTTCGCCGATGATGAACAGCTTCAACCGGTTTTCGTCCTTCCTGAGCAGCGCAATTGCATCAATCAAACGGTCAAATCCTTTCGCCGAAACCAGCGCGCCAACTGAAAGCAAAATTCGGTCTTCAGGATCGAGCTTCAGTCGCCATCTGGCTTCGTTGCAGTCACGCGGAGAAAAAACTTCGCGGTCAACGCCGTTGCGTATGACTGCGATCTTTCCCGCCGAAATGCCAAATTCGACCATTCGCGCTTTCAAGGCTTCGCTGACGGCGATGATTCCGGCGGCGCGATTTAATGCCTTGACGATTTTCGGGCGAATCAGCGGCATGCGGGAAAACCAGTTGATGTCGGTTCCGCGCGCAGTGATGAACACCGGCAGCTTCAAACGCTCGCCCAGCAACACAGCCGCGTAACCGTCCGGGTAAGCGTAATGCGCGTCAATCAGATCAAACGGTTGTTCCGCGTGCAGCCTCTCAACAATTTGCCAGGCTCCGCGCGCCATCCAGCCGCCGTAAAAACTCATGCCCAGTTTCGGCGTCACCAGATACCGCGGATGAAAAGTCGGCAAGTCGTCAATCAGTTCCTGCTCCGGCACGCGAGCCAACAATTGCCAGCGAGCCAAAGTTGATTTGGAAAGCAACACTTTCAAAGCTTTTTCAACCACAGAGGCGCAGAGGTTCGCAGAGTGTGCGCAGAGTTCTTCTTCTCTCTGCGCACACTCTGCGCTCTTTGCGTCTCTGCGGTGAAAGGGAAATTCTGTGTTTTCCGAATTGGACTTCGGAAAGTACGGCACAGGCGCGACGACGCGAACATTCACGTCATCAAGTTTGTTCAACGCAACGACGCGATGTTTGACGAACACGCCGAAATTCGGCTGTTCCGTGTTCGGCCACAAAGTTGTGAAGGTCAGAATGTTCATCGCTGAAACGTCCGCTGCCACATTCGGAACATCAACACCGCCCACAGCGGACGCGAATAATCGCGCAAACCGGATTGATGGCGCTGCCAAAGGTTTCGGATTGCTGCTGATTCCAGCCAGCCGTCATTCGACGCCGAATCGAACAACAAACTTTCGGCCAGTTCGCGCAAATCCGCTCGCAGCCATTTCGCCAACGGAACGACAAAGCCTTGTTTGCGACGGTTGAGAATTTCCGGCGGCAGCAACTGGCTGACTGTTCGTTTGAAAATGTATTTGCCTTTCCCGCCCTTCAACTTCAACGACGAAGGCATGCGCGCCGCCAACTCCATCAATCGTTGATCCAGCAGCGGGCAGCGCACTTCCAGCGAAACGGCCATGCTGGCGCGATCCACTTTGGTCAGAATATCGTCGGCCAGATACAGTTTGATGTCGGCGTATTGCGCGCGTGCAAGCGAATCGTCAGTCAGCGGTTTGTTGTAATGCTCGGCGAAAACCTCAAACGGATCGTAATCGCCAAGCTGCGCGCGAATATCACCGCCGAGCAAAACGTCGCGCAGGCCCGCCGTCGCTCCGTAGACGGAATTGAAATACGCCTGCGCCGGATCGAGCGACAAATTCCGCAGCGTGGCTTTTGCCCTGAGCGGTTGCGGCAACCAATCGGCTTTCGGATAAATCGCCGCCAACGCGCCAAACAGCGGTTTGACCGGAATCATCGCCCGCACCCGGTTTTCCATCGCATCAAACGCATAACGACGATAACCGGCGAAGTTTTCGTCGCCGCCGTCGCCTGACAACGCAACCGTCACGAATTCGCGCGCGACTTGAGAAACATAAAAAGTCGGAATGGCCGAAGCGTCGGCAAAAGGTTCGTCGAAATGCCAGGCCAGCTTTTCAATCACGCTGACGGCGTCTGGCGTGACGATGCGTTCGTGATGTTCGGCTTTCAAACTTTCAGCAAAACGCCGCGCCTCGTCGGCTTCGCTGAATCGTTCTTCGCTGAAACCGACTGTGGCCGTGACGACTGGCCGCGCATTGATTTGGCTCATCATCGCCACGACCGACGACGAATCCACACCCGATGACAAAAATGCTCCGAGCGGAACTTCGCTGATCAAGCGGCTTTGCACCGCCGAACGAAATTCTTCCAACAGCATTTCGCTCCATTCGGCTTCGCTGCGTTGTTCCGTCTGGTTGAAATTTATGTCCCAGTATTGGCGCTCAATCGCGCCGTTCGGAGTGACTATCAAACAATGCCCGGCGCGCAGCTTTCGCGCGTGGCGGTAAATCGTTTTTGGCGTTGGAATGAATTGATAAGAGAAGTAATCGGCAACGGCCAGCGGATCAACTTCGCGTGGCATGGCTGGATGCTCCAGCAGAGCTTTCAACTCCGAACCAAAGATCAACGCGCCGCCGACCTCGGCAAAATAGAGCGGCTTTTTGCCTATGCGGTCGCGCGCCAGCAACAGCTTTTGCTCGCGCGCATCCCACAACGCAAAGGCAAACATTCCGCGCAGACGGTCAACGCAGGCTTCGCCGAATTCTTCGTAAAGATGCACGATGGTTTCGGTGTCTGACTGAGTTCGCAGCCTATGGCCGCGCGCTTCGACCAGCTCGGCCAATTCACGGTAGTTGTAAATTTCGCCATTCAGGATGACGGCGATCGAACCGTCTTCGTTGAAAATCGGCTGACGGCCTCCGGCGACGTCAATGATCGAAAGGCGGCGATGCCCCAACCCGATTCTTCCGGCGATGTGAACGCCTTCGTCGTCCGGCCCGCGATGAACCAGCGCCGCCGTCATTCGCCGCAAGACGGTTTCGTTGATCCGCTGGTCGGTCTGGTAATTGTAGATTCCGGCAATTCCGCACACGGGCGTTACTCTACCTCAAGCGTTGTTGTCTTGCGAAAAAAGACCGGCGTCCACTAAGCTGACTGCATAGTGGTCAGACAAGCTGCCAGCTTGTCTGAGTTTCGATCAATCAGATTTTGGCAGAAAGCATGGACAAGCTGGCAGCTTGTCTGACTCATCAAGGAGGCTTCATGAATCAACCGCGCACCCTTCAAAGAATTTTCCTGACAATTTTCGCGCTGCTAATCGTCGCGTTGCTCATTGCTCCGCTGGGCCAAACCGCCGCCGAAAAAACTGCTGAAGAACGTGGGCTGTTCAACCTGACTCACAATTCTTACGACACCCCTCGGTTGAACCGTAAGATGATCGAATTTGCCTCGAAGGCGTGGGAGCCGGAATGGAAAGCGAAGATCGTCGCCAATGATCCCGACTCCATCCTGAAGGTCGCTTTTGAGCGATATGGTTTTTCGGAAGCCACCTGGGACAACAAAGGCGGGCCGCTGCAATTCGTCGTCAACGACAAAGGTCAGTGGGCGCAAACCTGCATGCTCTGTCACGGAGGCCGCGTGCCCATCAGCGGCGAAAGCAAAATTGGCATGCCCAACACCGAACTGGACATGCAGACGATGTATGAAGACATCACACAGGCCACCGGTATCAGAGGGCCATTCACTTTGACCTTCGGCCAATCGCGCGGACGAACGAATGCGTTTATCTTCAGCCTGGAATTGCTGCGCCGCCGCAACGAAGACCTTTCGCCCCGCAGAGACCCTGTGCCAATGGGCGATTACGCGGATTTCGACCTCGATCCTCCGGCGTGGTGGTATCTGAAAAAGAAAACCGCGATTTATGCCGACGGCGGCGTCAAGGGCGATTTCAGTCGCGCGATCATGCAATTCACAATGGGCGAATCGGACGGCGCGAAAATTCGTTCGTGGGAACCGGATTTCAAAGACATTCTGGCTTACCTGAAATCCATTGAAACACCGAAATATCCATTGCCGATTGACCAGAAAATGGCTGCGAGCGGCAAACAGGTCTTCGCCAAAACCTGTTCAGGCTGTCACGGAACGTATGGCATTGACAGCCAATATCCGAACAAGATCGTTCCATTGGAAGTCGTAGGCACAGATTCGCTGCGATTGACCAAACTGACCAAAGAGTTCCGTGACTATTACAAAAAAACCTGGTTTGGCCGCAGCGGCGAACATGGCTACGAATACCCGACCGGTTACGTCGCGCCGCCGCTGGATGGCGTGTGGGCTTCGGCGCCTTACTTTCACAACGGTTCGGTGCCAACTCTGTACGGTGTGCTGACTGCCGAGGCGCGCCCGAAATACTTCCGCCGCATTGGCAGCGCGAAAGAGTACGACGCAAAAGACGGTGGATTGAAAGTCGAAGCCTTGAGTGCGCCTGCTCCAAAAGACGCCCAAGGCGAAGCTCGCCGTCGCGTCGTGGATACGACGATTCCCGGTTTGGGCAATCAAGGCCATCCCTTCGGCTTCAAGCTGAGCGAAAAAGAAAAGCGACAGGTGATTGAATACTTGAAAACGCTGTGAGCCTGGTATCCCAAAAACTGCGCAAATAATGCGCTGCAAGAAAACGCTTGCTCAACAGCAGATGAACGCAATGGCCTGCCTGACCGGTAACAGACTTATTTTCCCTGTAAGCCGTCGCAATTTTACGATTGCTGAAATCGCGTGCTATATTCGCCGCCTTCGCTGACAACAATCTTTCCTGAAACATCGAGGTAATTGTCCAATGTCGGGACATTCGAAGTGGCATACGATCAAGCATAAAAAAGGCGCGCTGGATGCCAAGCGCGGCAAGTTGTTCACCAAGCTCATCAAGGAATTGACCATCGCCGCGCGCTCCGGCGGCAGCGGCGATGTCGGCATCAACGCGCGGTTGCGCAAAGCCGTCAGCGACGCCAAAGCCGCCAACATGCCTAACGACACGATTGACAAGGCGATCAAACGCGGCACAGGCGAATTGGAAGGCGTCAGTTACGACGAAATCACTTACGAAGGTTACGGCCCCGGCGGCGTGGCCGTGCTGGTCAACACCACGACCGACAACCGCAATCGTACTGTGGCTGAAATCCGCCACGTGTTTTCCAAAAACGGCGGCAATCTGGGCGAATCGAATTCCGTTTCGTGGATGTTCAATCGCAAAGGCCAGATAGTGATTGACGCGGCGTTGAAGAGCGAAGACGAGATGATGGAACTCGCGCTGGAAGCCGGAGCCGATGACGTAACGAGCGATGCGGACACGCACCAGATTTTCACCGCGCCGGAAGATTTCCACGCTGTGCTGGAAGCGATCAAAGCCAAAGGCATCGAACCGATGTCGGCGGAGTTGGCGATGATTCCGCAAAACACCATCAAGCTGGAAGGCGCGGACGCAGCGAAAATGTTGAAGCTGTACGAAGCGCTGGACGACCACGACGACGTGCAAAGCGTTTACGCCAATTTCGAGATGGATGATTCGGCTTTGGAATAATTCTGGTTCGCGGTTCACAGTTCACAGCACCTTCTCAACCGCGAACCGCGAACCGCGAACCGCGAACTGCGAATTATGAACTTCAAACGCCGAGGCGCGGAAACAGGCAGCAGCTTTCAGGAAGCGATCAATCGCACCAACGAAGCTTACGAACGCGCCGGGCGAGCCTTCATCACACGCAAAGCCATTCCCGGAAAATACCTGATTGAACGCGGAGAAACCCGGCAAGGGTTGTCGTTGCCGAGTCTGGATTCGCTGTCCGGCTCCGGGCAGGCGCGCATGTCTTCTGCAGAACTCAGTCGTCTGGTCAAAGAACGCAAAGTCACCGACTGGCGAAAATTCATTCCAGAATCGAAAGCCGAACCTGATTACGGCGGAGTCGTCGCCCCCGCAGGCCGAGCCATTTTTTACGACGCCAAAACTACGCGACGCGATTTGCTGGATTTCGACAACCTGCACGCCCATCAAATCGGTTTTCTTGAACGCGCGGCGCGCTTCGGAGCCATTGCCGGTTTCCTGGTCGAGTTCAGTAAATTCAGCGAAGTGTATTTTTTGCCGATTCAATTGGTGGTTCGTTGGCGGGATGAGAGCGCGCGGAAAAGTTTTCCGCGCCGATTTTTCAGCGATCATCTGACGGCGGCGCAACCCGGCAAAGGTTTTGTCATTCACGATTACCTGACCGCTGTTGAAGCTCAGGAACAACGGTACGGCGGCGACCTTGCCGGGCTTGGCCAGATTTCCTTCGATGCTTACGCCGCGCGAACGACTCGCAAAACTGCGACGCGATAATCTTTCCTCAACTACTGTTCAGTAGATTTTGCTTTGGTGATGGCCATCAAGGCCGAATTCGGCGCGTCTTCCAAAAGCAGATGCATTGTGTTGTCAGACAAAGCCTGTTTGGCTTCGGCAGTTCGTTTGGAAAGCGCCCATTTGACAACCACCGAATTGGCTTGCGGATCAGCGGGAACCAAAACGCTGACAGTGGATGGCGAATTCAGATTTTCGCTGGCTTCGTCGGCAGAAACCAAAGCGCGCGTGGCCACGCCAACGGCGCGCGATTCTCCCGGCTGTCCATCGGCGTTGCGAAACGTCACCATCGGTTGAATTTCCAGCATCAGTTCATTGCCCGATTTGCCATCGCCAAAGGTGTTGATGAGCGCAAAATCCAGTTGCGCGCGGCCTTCCTCAATTCGCTGCGAAACGACCACCATCACCAGATGCTCGCGCAATTCGGCTTTGTCCGCGAATTCTTTTTGCTTCCAATCTTCGTACACTTTCATCAATCCGGGGCGAGCGGAATCTTTTTCCGTTTGCGCAACCACGGAAACCGAGGCCAACACGACAACGGCTAAAACGGCAAACAAGGTTTTCTTCATTTGATTTTCCCCTTTCAGAACCTGTCAGTTTTTCATTTTCAACACGATCAGGGTGATGTCGTCGCCCTGCGGCAAACCGCGCGTGAAGCTGATGACTTCATCCAGAATGCATTGTTTGATCTGTTCCGCGCTCAACGTCACGTTTCGTTGAATCAGTTCTTCCAATCGGTCTTCGCCAAACATTTCGTTGTCGTTGTTGACCGCTTCTGTGACGCCGTCGGTGTACATCACCACCACATCGCCTGAATTCAACCTGGTTTGGCGAGATTTGTATTCGACAAAATCGAAGGCTCCGAGCAAGACCGACCGGGTTGTCAGTTTTTCGTTTTCGCCTGTAGTGCGCGTCAGAATCGGCAGGTTGTGCCCCGCATTGACGTAAGTCAGATTGCCATCACGATCCAACACTGCGCAAAACAGGGTGATGAACCGGTTGGATTCGGATCGCAGGGCCAGCGCCTTGTTCAAACTGGTGATGACTTCGGTCAGCGAATGATTGCTGGCGAATTGCACCTGCAACGCGCCTTGCGCCATGGCGGCCAGCAAAGCAGCGGCGACTCCCTTGCCTGAAACATCGCCGAGCGCGAAAACAAACCGACCGTCTTTCATTGGAATCAGGTCGTAAAAATCGCCTCCGACGTAACGCGAAGGAACGCTGCTGGCGGCAACTTCAAAATGCTCCATTGCCTTGATGGCCGACGGCGACAGCGCTATCTGGACTTCGCGCGCCATGCCAAGCTCAAGCTCGAGATTTTTCTTTTCGGCTTCCTCGTGCATCAGCCGCACGCTTTCCAGCGATTTGGTAGCTTCGAAGGCCAGCGATTCCAGCAGCTTCAAACTGGTTTGCGTCAATGTCCCGCCGGACACATTGCTGTCCACGTACAGCACGCCGATCACATCGCGTTTCAAGATCGTTGTCGCGTCCATGTTTTCGGTCATCTGAAACCGGCGAAGCGGGATGCAGGCAATCGCGCGCAAATCCAGATTGCGAACGCTGTCGCGCGGCATTCCTGCCATGGTGATTTTGCTGTCGTTGATGATGACGCTGCGGTTTTGTTTGAAGCATTCTTCGACGACCGACCGGCTCATTTCGAATTCGTTGCCGAGTATCCAGTTGCGGTTTCGGTCGCGCGCAACCTTGAATTCCAGATTGCCTTCGACGTTGAGCAACATCAGAAATCCGCGTTCGGCCTGCGTGATTTCAATCGCCGCATCCACGATCAGGCACAACACATCGTCGGGCGTCATCGAAAACTTGAACGCCTGGTTGACTTCGACAAACCGCGCCAGCTTTTGCAATTCTTCGTTGGCAGAAGTGATGGGCACGCGGTCTCTGGACGGTGACGAAAGCGTCAGATTGGGGCTGCTGTTGAAAATCGCCGAAGCATTTTCGACGGAATCATCCAGAAAGATGATTTGCTGTTCGTCGTCGCCGCCAATTCGCAAACGATCCTGATGGTGCAACGCGCAGCGTTCAATGCGCTGATCGTTGACGTAAGTGCCGCGTTTGCTGCCGACATCCACCAGGTAAAAGGTATCGTTTTCGTAAACGATTTCGGCGTGCTGGCGCGAAACCGTATCGGACAAAAGTTGCAGATCGTTTTCCGCTTTGCGTCCGATGGAGAACGCTGGTTTATCGAGCGGCAGAAACCGCGTCACGCCAAACCGGTTGATGATTTTCAGTTGCGCCGACTTATTCATGGAGTGCCGGATGAATAATGAAGAGTGTTGGAATGAACGATGAAACGCGACCTGCTCCCACAATGCAGGATCGCTTCATCCTTCATCAATTCCGAATTCATAATTCAAAAAGACGAGATCGCTGTCTTTTCATCCTCGAACGTTTCGAGCACGGAAAGCAGTCCGGTGATCGAAAGCAGTTGATGCGCCATGCGCGATGGTTTCAGCACTTTCAGTTTGCCATTGACGGCTTTGACGCTGGTGAAGGATTTGATCATTGCGCCTATGCCGGAACTGTCAATCGTGGGCACATCGGCCAGATTCAGCAGCAACATCACCCGCTCTTCGGCAATCAGTTGCGTGACCGTGGTTCGCAAACTCTCTTCGCTTTTGCCGATGATCAGATTTCCAGCCAGGTCTATGATCGTGACCTTGCCATTGGTTCGGATGCTAATTTCCATCTTGCCTCTTTTTCGATTGGTTTGGGGGCGGAGCAACTATGACAAACGCAGAACGGATTATAGCCCAACCTGAAGCGAATTGCGGATTTCAGATTTGAAGCGCTGAATTTTCACCATCAGCTTGTTTGACCCGATCTTAACTTTACAGCTTTGGCGGTTGGTGCTGTATAATCCGCCGCGTCGTTCCAACTCTCTGATTGTTTTCCGAGTCTGGACGTAATGGCCGGGTGATCCTTTAAGATATTGATCGAATGAACTGACCGAATTGACGTTTTGAAAAGAGAGTTTGATTGGCACAGATTCCAGCAGTTTTTGAAGAGGTGCGATCTTCAGGCTTTTAGCTAAACCTTCTCATTCTCAATCGTTCGCTTTCACACTCGCTTGCGCCAGCCGCGAGCCACTTCGTCGCGCGCTTCAAACCCCGACAAATTTCATCATCTCAAGAATCAAAACTTCGGGGGCGTTTGTCCACGTCGCCGACACAGCTATCATTCTGATTCCGCACCGTCATCTTTGCCGGTGCGTTTCTGTTTTCAACGAGGTGTTTTGATGAATGGCAGAGTTTTAGTTCTGAATTCGACCTACGAACCGATCAATGTGTGTTCGACGCGGCGCGCCGTCGTGTTGATTCTGAAAGGTCTGGCCCGAACTGAAGAACGCCACGATAGTTTTTATCATTCGGCGCGAACTTCGCTGCACGTGCCTTCGGTCATTCGGCTGACGGAATACAAACACATCCCCTTTGAGCGAAAGAGTCTGTCGCGGAAAAACATTCTGCTGCGCGATCATTACACCTGCCAGTATTGCGGAAAGGTGTTCAACCCGGCTGACCTGACGCTGGATCATGTCATTCCACGTTCGCGCGGCGGCAGTTCCAACTGGGACAATCTGGTCGCCTGTTGCCGTCGCTGCAACAATCACAAAGGCAACAAAATGCCCGAGGAAGTCGGCATGAAATTGCTGAAACGACCGCAATCGTTCAGCTTGCACGTCAACCGCCAGATCATGCGCTACCTGGGTCGTTCGGACGAAAACTGGCGCAAATACCTGTTTTATTGAGCCGGTTGATTCGCTTTCTTTTTCGCTTCGCGCCGCGCCCGGAAAATTTCGATCACCGCAGGCATCACGGACAAAATGATGATGCCGAAAATCACCAGCGTGAAGTTGCGTTTGACGATTGGAATTTCTCCGAAAAAGTAGCCCGCATAAGTAAAGCCCGCGATCCAGATAATCCCGCCCACCACGTTGTAAAGCAGAAATTTTCCATAATTCATATTCCCAATGCCGGCGACGAACGGCGCAAAAGTGCGAATGATAGGCATAAAGCGGGCGATGATGATCGTCTTGCCGCCGTATTTTTCATAAAACTCGTGCGTCCGTTGCAGATGTTTGCGATTCAGCCAACGCGAACTTTCGCTGGTGAAGACTTTCGGCCCAACGAGTTTGCCTGTCCAGTAATTGACCGTGTCGCCAAGAATCGCCGCAATGCTGAGCAGCACTACAACCAGAAACACGTTCAATTCGCCTTTGGAAGCCAGCGCGCCGATGGCGAACAGCAGCGAATCGCCCGGCAAAAACGGCGTCACCACCAAACCGGTTTCAGCGAAAATAATCAGAAATAAAATGCCGTACGTCCACGACTGGTAATCTTTAACGAGTTCAACCAGGTGTTTGTCGAGGTGAAGAATCAAGTCGAGAAGTTGTTTGATTAGGTCCATTCGATTGAGAGAGTTTTGAAGTCGTTGAGAAGGTAACGGGGAGGATAAGCGAGTTCGCGGAATTGCACAAAAACAGCGAAGCCACACAAAGCATTTCGAACGATGTCCAAGCTCTTGTGCGGCTTCGCTCGTAAAACTACTTCGCCTTGTCGTAATCAGCGAAAGTTTTACCTTCTTCCGCTAACTTTTTCAGCAACGGAGCAGGCGTCCACAGTTCGCCGTGTTCCGCCTGAAACTGGCAGACGCGATCGTAGACTTTTTTCAGCCCGACCGTGTCGCCATACCACATCGGGCCGCCGCGCCACGCGGGATAGCCGTAGCCATTCAGGTAAATGATGTCTATGTCCACGGCGCGCAGCGCGATGCCTTCTTCCAGAATCTTCGCGCCTTCGTTAATCAGCGCGTACTGAGTGCGTTCTATGATCTCTTCTTCTGTGATGGCGCGGCGCGTGATGCCTTGTGCGGCAGCGATTTCTTCAATCAGAGCGTCAACTTCCGGATCGGGAATCGCTTTCCGGTTTTCGTCGTATTTGTACCAACCGGCTCCGGTTTTCTGACCATACCGGCCACGTTCGCAAAGTTCGTCAGCGACTTTGGCGTAACGCAAGCCGGGCTTTTCCAGATGCTTGAACTCTTTGCGAATGCGCCAGCCCACATCCAACCCGGCCAAATCTCCCACGGCCAACGGCCCCATGGCCATGCCGAATTTGTACAACGCGCCATCCACGTCTTGCGGCTTGGCGCCTTCTTCGACCAGAAACTGCGCTTCGCGTCCGTATTGATGCAGCATGCGATTGCCTACGAAGCCATAACAATTGCCGACTAGCACGCCGACTTTCTTCAAGCGTTTGGCCAGCGACATCGAAGTGGCGATGACTTCTTTGCTGGTCACTTTGCCGCGAACGATTTCCAGCAAACGCATGACATTCGCCGGGCTGAAATAATGATGACCAATCACCCATTCTGGCCGCGAAGTCGCCGACGCGATTTCGTCAATGTCGAGCGTCGAAGTGTTCGACGCCAAAATCGCTCCGGGTTTGGCGATCTTGTCCAATTCAGCAAAGATTTCTTTCTTCAGCGCCATCCCTTCAAAGACGGCTTCGGTGATGATGTCGGCTTGCTCGAATCCGTCGTAGGTCAATTGCGGCGTAATCAACCCCATGCGCTTGTCCATCACTTCCTGGGGAAAGCGGCCTTTGTTGACGGAATTCTGGTAGTTCTTACGGATCGTCGCCACGCCGCGATCCAGGGCTTCCTGGGTGGTTTCTTTGAGAATCACCGGAATGCCAGCGTTGGCGTAATTCATCGCGATGCCTCCGCCCATCGTTCCTGCGCCGATGATGGCGGCTTTTTTGATCTCAATTTGCGGAGTGTCTTTGCCAATGCCTGGAATCTTGCCGACTTCGCGTTCGCCGAAAAAGACGTGAATCATCGCCTTGGATTGATCGGAGAAGAGGCATTGCTGAAACAGCTCTTTTTCGCGCGCGACGCCTTCGTCAAAGGAAAGTTTGGTTGCGGCTTCGACGGCGTCAATCGCGGCTTGAGGCGCAAGCATTCCGCGTGCTGCCTTTTTGGCTTGCGCGCGCGCAGCTTCAAAAATCGGCGCGTTCGTCGCTTCGTCGCCAAGCTTTTCGTTGCGCTCACGAGTTTTCGGCGGCTTCTCGCCACTGGAAATTTTTTCTTTCACGAAAGCAATTGCGCCAGCGAGCAAATCGCCTTCGATAATGCTGTCTACAATGCCCAGCGCCAAAGCTTCTTTCGCCGAAACCGGATTGCCATCGGCACACATCTGTACGGCTTTGGCTACGCCAGCCAATCGCGGCAACCGCTGGGTTCCAGCAGCGCCGGGAATCAAACCGAGTTTGACTTCAGGCTGTCCGACTTGCGCCGATGCGACGGCGACGCGGTAATGAAATCCCATCGCCACTTCCAGACCGCCGCCAAAGGCTGTGCCGTGAATGGCGGCGACAGTAGGCTTCGGGCAGTCTTCGATGGATTTGATGACGTCCAGAAAGTTGATGCCTTCTTTGCGCTGCCCGGAGGTGATTTTGCCGAACTCTTTGATGTCGGCTCCGGCAATGAAAGTCTGTCCCGCGCCGATCATCACCGCGCCTTTGATCGAATCATCGGCGGCAATTTTGGCGATGGCGTCAGCGATGCCTTCGGGCACGCCGGGACTCAACGCGTTGACGGGCGGATTGTTGACTGTGATGACGGCAATGTCGCCGTCTTTTGTTAAAGACACAAGCTCGCTCATGGGATGGTTCCTTTTAGAAAAGTGAATAGGAATGCAAAAACGACTGTAAGAAGTTTAGCGACTGACCGTCGCCGTCAGAATTGCTTCAGTCGCCACAGGCGGAAGATCAAGCACGATGAAGTAAGCAGCCGGATAAAGATAATCTTCACCCGATTCGTCAATTATCCTCAGATAATCCGCTTCGGCAGCCTTCTCATCGTGCAGTACCTGGTAAATCGTATGCATGTGCAAATCGCCGGCAGTACCGGTGTTAATGCAAAGCGCAAACCGTGTTGCTGCGGAATTGCTGGATTCGCTTTTTGTCGCAATCATAAAGTTTCAATCAAGTAGACGTTTGACTTTGACCTTTACCTTACCGATGCCGTGAGCTTCATACCAATGAAGTTCGGCTCTATACAGCTTTCCGTTTCGGAGTTTGACGACGGATCCCCCCTTCATTTTACGCCAGTTCTTGCCGCCAAATTCGCTGTGCAGTTGGTGTAGTTGGCGGATGCCACGTCCACGCGCAATTGTCTCGACATTTTCAATTTGGCCGACAATTTCAAACTCATCGAAGATCATCGAAGCTGAAGATAGCCCAGCCAATCGGGGCTTTCAACAGATTCGTCAAACAATCTTCGTCACATCGTACGCCGTAATTCCGGCGACATTCGGATTTTTCATTCGTTCAATCATCATCTGTCGGAACTCTTCAGACTGTCCGCGCGGCACGCTCAACGTTTTCCAGCCAGTAGCAGATTTCAGATGCTTGGCCAGAAAAACAATCTGGCCGATGTGCGATGCGTAATGCGTCAACTGCCGGTTGATGGCCTGAACGACGGTGTGTGGCTCAGCGCGAATGACGACTGTTCGCATCACATCTTCCGCTTGCAGTGGCTCAAGCGCGTTGAACACATGCTGCCAACCCTGTCCCCACCAATTCATCAGGTCGTCGCGGCTTACAGTGTCGTCCAGCACAAACTCCTGATCGCGGAACCGGTCTGGCTTTTCTCCGTCGCCGGTCAAAAAATCCACCCAGCGCGAACGCATGTTGCCCGCCAGATGTTTGACAAGAATGGCTATGCTGTTGCTTTCCGGGTCTAGCGTCACAAACAACTCTTCATCGGCGAGTTGTTCCATCGCGCGTTCGCCCTGTTTTTTCAGCAATCGAAATTCGCTGATGACATTTTCCAGATAGTGTTTCGCCAGTTCATCCGCCATAAAATTCAACCTCCTCTCGCGTCACGGAATAAACCAATTCATCCATGACTACGCCTTCTTTAATCATAGCTTTGCGCAATCGGGCTTCGAACTTGTACCCGGCTTTTTCCAGCACGCGCATCGAAGCCGGATTCCATTCCAGCACGCCTGCATAGATGCTGGCCAGGTCAAAATTGCCGAACGCCCACGAAGTCACGGCGCGAACGGCTTCCGTGACAATGCCTCGCCCCCAATAGGCTTCGCCCAGCCAGTAACCGATTTCCGCTCGGCAACGATTGATGTCATCACGAAACACCAGCCCGATGCCGCCGACAGCCTGGAAATCCACGACGATGGCGAAATTGCTGGGCGGCATTTCATGACTGGCCAGTCCAATCCAATCGCGAGCGTTTTCGATTGTGTAGGGGTGCGGAAACTTGTCACGTACATTCCGCCAGATTTTGTAATTGTCGGCGTTAGTAACCAGCGATTCTTCGTCGCCGCGTCGCCACGGACGAACCGTGCAGGTTTTGAGTTTAAGCTCCATTTTCAAACCAACCCTGTCGCTGCCGCTCCAGGTTCCATGCCGAAGCCACGTGGTGGAATTTCCCGCCGCAACCAGTTTTCTACCGGGTAATCAGCCGTTCCATCAACCACGTGAACCGCGTATGCGTGCCGCGATTTCGAGGAGTGATTGGCGTAACTCATGTGCGGCAACAATCCATGCAGCAACACCAGCGTTCCGGCTTTGACCTCCAGCGGAACCAAACGCTCATTTGGCCACGGCGAATCGTCCAACACATCAAATTTAGTTCCGCCACCCGCTGCGCGCGAAAACTTCTTTTTCAACCCCATCCTGTGGCCTCCGGGAATCGCCCACAGACAACCGTTTTCCTGCGTGGCGTCTTCCAGCGCAAACCAGAACCCTGTGACGGTCATCGGTTCGGTGTACAGAAAAGTCGCGTCCTGATGGCAGGTAACTTCGCCGCCTATGTTCGGCTGTTTGAAGATGTACATGGATTGCAGCAGCAGCGGTTGCCGATAACCAATCTCATTGGCAATTGTCGCCAGTTCCGGTTTGCGCGAAAACCGGTCGAACACCGGTTCCAGATCGTGCAGCGCGTGGCCGATTTTGTTGATCGAACGTTCCTTGCTCTGGCGCAAACTGCCGTCGTCGGCAAAAGCGTCTTCTTCAAAAAAGAAGCGCACCTTGTCGCCCGATTCCAGAAAGTAATCGTCGCTGGCGCGCGTCTGTTCTTTGGTGGTGAAGATCGAAATCACGCCTTGCGGATCGAAGGCAGCAACCAATTCTTCGGCGCGTTGTTTAAGCGCGTTGCATTCATCAAGCGTGGCGAAGTTTTCGACGACCAGAAAGCCGTCGCGTTCATAAGCAGCAAGCTGTGATGAGGTCAGGAAAGTTGTCATTGTCGAAAATCCATCAACCGATCAGCCCGCGCGCAACCGCCCATTGCACCAAGCCGCAGCCGAAGATAATCACCACCGGATTGAGCTTGGCGCGCAGCATCAACAGAAACGCCATCGTCGCCACGCCATAGCTGAGTGGTGAACTTAAACCGGATTTCGCCAGACTGACTCCGGCGGCGGCCAGCATTCCGACGACTGCCGGAGCGACTCCGGCCAGAAAGGATTGCACCAGGAAATTGGTGCGAAACCGATTGAGCGATGCTCCGGCAATTACGGTCATAATGAACGAAGGCAGAAACGCGGCAATCGTCGCCGCCACAGCGCCCAGCAGCCCGGCAACCTTGTAACCGATAAAGGTTGCCGTAATCAGCACCGGCCCCGGCGTAATCTGGCCGAACGCCATGCCGTCGGCAAATGTTTGATGATCCATCCAACGATGCACGTCAACAATGTCAGTTTCGATCTGCGGAATCATGACGAAGCCGCCGCCAAACGTGACCGTGCCGACGCGGAAAAAGATCATCGTCAGCTTCCACACCGTCAACAGCTTGCCCAGCATCGCCGACCAGTTCAGCAGAAACAGCGCTGGCAAAAACGGCAACAACGCCAGCCAGACAAAACTGTTCAGCTTGCTCGGCAATTTGGGCAGTTTCCGGGTGACGCCTTTTTTCCCGGCAATCGGCACAAATGGTTCGTGATGATCTTCCGAATGGTCTGCGTTCGCATCGTCGCCGTCACTGCCGTCTGTGCTGGGTTCCGGTTTGGGAAATGCCTTGCTGGGGCGTTTTTCTTCCTTGTCGCCGTCGGTGGGTTTGGTTGGCAGTGAAACTTCGACTTTGTATTCGTTGCCCAGTTTGTCTTTGCTTTCGATCAGGTCAGCGGCGTTCTGACGAGCTTGTTGTTCCAGAGCGACTTCGCGTGCGCTGACGTGACGATCCTTGCGCAGTTTTTGCCGAATCTGCTGCCGCGCGCGCGTTTTGTAAAACTGAATGAAGATGCCGACGACGCCAGCGATCAACACCACTTCGGCAATGGTCGTCGCGGTGAAAATCAACATGAACCCGGCGGCAACGCCCAACTCCAAATGCCATTGCTGCTGCATGGCGGTTTTGCCGAGCTTGGTCACAGTAGCGGCAATCAATCCCACGACGGCGGCGTTGAAGCCCTGAAAGATGCGTTGTGCGTCGGGAAATTCGTTCAGGTAGCTGTGGGCGATGGTCAGCCCGATCATCATCAAAAACGAAGGCAGGATGAAACTGAAGACCGACACCGCCGCGCCGCGAACTCCACATAATTTCAATCCCACATAAGTCGTCGCATTCGCGGCATTCGCACCGGGCAGGCTCTGCGCCAGCGACACGGCGTCCAGAAATTCTTCTTCGGTCATCCATCGTTTCTGGTGAACCACCAGACGACGAATCTGCGAAATGACGGCGATGCCTCCGCCAAAGCCGGTCAGGCCGAGCCGGAAAAACGCTTTGGCCAGCAAACGCCATTCGACGGCGGTTTCCGCAGGCGCAATTTGAAATGCGACCCATTCACGCAACCAGCGAAAACTGCCCGCAAACATCGCAATCATGGACGATTTGGATTTGGTTGTTTCGACTTTCTCATTCACAGCAGGTTTGCTTCTGTCCGAACATAGAGGGTTTGATTTAGAATCCGGCCATGCCAAATTCACAATCCAATCAACGAATTGCAATTATCGGCGGGACGGGCGATCAGGGCAAAGGCTTGGCGTTACGCTGGGCGCAAGCGGGATTCGACATCATAGTCGGTTCGCGCGCCACCGAACGCGCCGAAGACGCCGCCAAAGACATGAAAGAAATTTTGACCAGGGCAGGTTTCCCCGACGCAGCCGTCAGCGGCGCGCACAATCTGGATGCCGCCGCCAGTTCAAATCTAGTCGTGTTGACGGTTCCCTTCGCCGCGCAGATCAACACGCTCAAAGAAATCCGTGACAAGTTGCAACCGGGCACAGTGCTGATTGACGTGACCGTTCCGCTGGAACCGGCGGTCGGCGGCAAACCGACGCGCGTGCTGGGCGTGTGGGCGGGTTCGGCGGCGGAACAATGCAAAGAACAAGTCCCTGACACCGTCACCGTCGTTTCGGCGTTTCACAACGTAGGCGCGGAGGCTCTGGCCGATCTTTCGCACGAAGTCGAATGCGACGTGATCGTGTGCGGCGACAAAAAAGATGCGAAAGAAATGGTTCGCCCGCTGGTTGCAGCCATTCCCGGTTGCCGGTTTGTGGACGGCGGCGTGCTGGCCAATTCCCGCACGGTCGAAGCGATGACGGCGTTGCTGATCGGCATCAACATCCGTTACAAAGGCCACACTGGCATTCGTATCACGGGGATCAACTAAGCTGGGAACGCACGCGCCCTCGCGTGCGAAACTCAACGAAAAGTTTCCAGCTCATCGCTCGTTCATTTGCGAAAGCCTGCACGCGAGGGCGCGTGCGTTCCCGACATGCTCACTCAAACGGAAACTGCAATCGTCAAGCGCCTTGAGGAACTCGCCGATGAGATGGTCGAGTTTCTGCGCCAGCTTGTTCGCGTTCCCACCATCAATCCGCCCGGAGAAAATTACGCCGATTGCGCCAACTTGATCGGCGCGAAACTGAAGGAATTCGGTTACGAAACGGAATTCGTCACTGCCGAAGGTTTGCCGGAATGTTCAGCGGAATTTCCGCGCGTCAACGTCATCGGGCGAATGCGTGGCGAGCGCGCCAACCCGACGCTGCATTTCAACGGCCATCTTGACGTAGTTCCAGCGGGCGAAGGCTGGACGCTTGATCCATTCGCAGCGGTCATTCGTGACGGCAAAATTTACGGACGCGGAGTGACCGACCAGAAAGCCGGGATTGCAGCTTCGATTTTCGCCATCGAAGCCATTCGCCGCGCCGGAGTCAAACTCGTCGGTTCCGTCGAACAAAGCGCTACAGTTGATGAAGAAAGCGGCGGATTTGCCGGTGTCGCCTATCTTGCCGCCAACGGTCACTTTCGCCGCGAAGCGATTGATTACGTCGTCATCACCGAACCGCTTGATTATGACCGCATCTGTCTGGGGCATCGCGGAGTTTACTGGTTTGAAGTTCTGACGCGCGGACGCATAGCGCACGGCAGCATGCCGTTTCTGGGAGCCAGCGCGATTGACCGAATGGCGCGCTTTATCGCCAGCATGGAAAACGAATTGAAGCCGAAGCTTCAGCTTCGACGAACGATGATGCCAGTTGAACCTGAAGCCGCGCGTTCGGCAACGATCAACGTCAATTCGATTTCCGGCGGTCAGCCGATTGACGCGCTGCAAACGCCTTGCGTAGCCGATTTGTGCCGGGCCATTTTTGACCGCCGCTTTTTGCTGGAAGAGAACTTCGACGATGTGCGCGGCGAAGTGATCGCGCTGCTCGAAGGGCTGCAAACCGCTGACGAAGATTTCCGCTATGAATTGAGCGATCTGATGATCGTTCATCCAACGATGACTGCGCCGGAATCTCAACTGGTGAAAACGATGGCGTCTGCAATTACCTCATCGGTTGGGCGACAGCCTCCGCTGATTGCCAGTCCTGGAACTTACGACCAGAAACACTTCGCGCGCATTGCGGGCATCGAACAGTGCATAGCTTACGGGCCGGGCATTCTGAACCTGGCTCACCAGCCGGACGAGTATTGCGAGATCGAACATTTGATTTTATCGTGCAAGGCAATGGCGCTGGGCGCTATTCGATTACTGGGAGCGAACTGAAACTCTATGAATTACGAACAACTCTTTCGACTGGATGGCCGTGTCGCCGTTGTGATTGGAGCAGGTTCAGGCATTGGCCAATCCGTCGCCAAAGGTTTGGCCGCGCACGGCGCGTTTGTTGTTTGCGCCGATGTTAAACCCGAATTGGCCGAAGCGACGGCGCGCGAAATCGGCGAACGCGCCGAAGCCCGCATTGTGGACGTAACCAAAACCGAAATCGTCAAAACATTGTTTCAGTCCGTCGCCGCCGAACGAGGCAGCGTGGACATAGCCGTCGCCACGCCAGCTATCAACGTCCGCAAACCGCTGCTGGATTACACAGACGAAGAATTCGACCGTGTGATCGCAGTCAATCTGAAAGGCACGTTGGCCGTGTTGCGCGAAGCCGGGCAAATCATGACTACGCAAGGTCGCGGCAGCATTATTGTGTTTTCTTCAATTCGTTCGCTGGTGGTCGAACCCGGTCAGGGAGTTTACGCCGCCACGAAATCCGGCATGGTGCAAATGGTTCGCGCGTTGGCGGCGGAACTTGGCCAGAAAGGCGTTCGCGTCAACGCCGTTGCGCCCGGCGTAGTGGACACACCGTTGACGCGACCGATCAAAGACAAACCTGATTGGTACAACGCCTACGCCGACCGCAACGCGCTCAAACGCTGGGCGAGTTCCGACGAAATGGCCGGAGCCGTGATCTTTATGGCTTCGGACGCCGCCAGTTACGTCACCGGAACCGTGCTGTTCGTGGACGGCGGATGGACGGCGATTGATGGCCGTTTCGCTCCCCCACTGTAAAAACCATGCCGACGATTTTTTCGCACGCAATCTTTTCCACGGCGCTCGGCGCAGCTTACGCGACAGAACCTATGCCCAAACGATTCTGGTTTCTGGCGGCGATGTGTTCCGTGTTGCCTGATTTCGACGTGATTGCCTTCAACCTGGGCATTCCGTATCGCAGCGTGTGGGGACATCGCGGGTTCACGCATTCGTTGCTGTTTGCTGTGTTGGCGGGTTGCGTCATTGCCTCGACTGCCTTTCGCTTGGAAGATTTGGCAACAATAAAACACAGTCGGATTTCGCTGGCGATCTTTTTCAACGCGGCAACGATGTCGCATCACTCTTTCAACGAACGGTTCGCGTGGCGAACACACATTGACAGGACTTACACAAAACACAAAAAAGATAGCCACCGAGGCACGGAGCCACAGAGATGAACTTCAATGGATAGTGAATTTCTTTGTTATGCTCCGTGTCTCTGAGACTCTGCGGCAGTTCTTCGTAAGTTCTGATTGAGTAAGCCTATGCCCCTTTCTCCTTACACTGATTTCACGCGCCAGGAATGGAGCCAACTGCGCAATTCCACGCCGCTGACGTTGACCGAAGAAGACCTGGCCAATTTGCGCGGCATCAACGAACGCATTTCGCTGCGTGAAGTTGAAGAGATTTATTTGCCGCTTTCGCGTCTGTTGAATCTTTATGTCGCTGCAACGCAGAGTTTGCATAAAGCCACGCACACTTTCCTCGGCGATTCGACGGCCAAAGTTCCTTACGTCATTGGCATTGCGGGCAGCGTCGCCGTAGGCAAAAGCACCACAGCGCGCATTCTGCAAGCATTGCTGGCGCGATGGCGCAATCATCCCAAAGTGGACTTGATTACGACCGATGGTTTTCTGTATCCCACCGCCGTGCTTGAAGCTCGCGGTTTGATGAAACGCAAAGGCTTTCCCGAAAGTTACGACCGGAGGCGATTGGTCAAATTCGTCGCCGATGTGAAATCCGGCGAACCCAAAGTCATTGCGCCTATTTATTCACATCTGATTTACGACATTGTGCCCGATCAGGTGCAGGTGGTGCGCCAGCCCGACATCATGATTGTCGAAGGGTTGAACGTGTTGCAGACCGGCGTCGGCACGGCGGAAAACGATTCGCCGATTTTCGTTTCCGATTATTTCGACTTTTCGATTTACGTGGACGCCGAAGAAGAAGACATCAAAACGTGGTACGTCAATCGCTTTTTGACGCTGCGCCGAACGGCATTCCGCGATCCGATTTCGTATTTTCACCGCTACGCCACGCTATCTGACGAAGAAGCCCGTCACACGGCGTTGAAGATTTGGGAGGAAATCAACGGATTGAATTTGCGCGAAAACATCTTGCCGACGCGCAGCCGCGCGCACCTGGTTCTGGAAAAAGGACTGGATCATTCCATCCAACAGGTCAGATTGCGAAAGCTTTGATTCAACGCAACGGCTTGTACCAACTCGCCAACCGATTAGGATCAACGCCCAGCCAGTACAACACCTGCATAGTAACCCACAACGCAAAGGCGCTAATGAAACGACCTTCAAATCGCCGCGAAGAAGTAACTGCAGCAGCAGGCAATCGCACGAATGTTCCTACACGCTTCATTCGACGGTACAAATCACAATCTTCAAAAACAGGATAATCGCCATACCCGCCAAGTTGGTCGAATACCTTTCGCCTAATAAAAATCGCCGAATCGCCATAACACATTCCACCCAATTGCAGCAGCGGATAGATTGCCGTAAGCAACCGGGCTTCGCGCGTGCCGCCGTCAAAGACCAGACTGAAATTACCGCCGCAAACGTGTTCGTCTAGCAATGTTTCTTCGATCATCGCCAACGCTCCTTCGGGCAATTGAGTGTCGGCGTGTAGAAACAACAGCGCGTCGCCGATTGCCAGTTTGGCTGCTGCATTCATCTGCTGACCTCTGCCGCGCGACGTTTCGATCACGCGCCAACCTGCGTTACGCGCCAGTTTGACTGTTTCATCCTGGCTGCCGCCATCGGCAAGGATGATTTCGGCTCCACCGGCGAGTTCGTGGAGCGATTGAGCCAGGTCGCCAATCGTTTTTGCTTCATTGAGCGTCGGAATGATGATGGAAATGTTCATCACCCGGCATTTCAACGCGCAGTCAGCCAGGATGCAAGGCCAAGCGCTCGGTTACTGCCTTTATTTTCGCGTTATTAACTGATGTACGCTCTAAAGAAACGAGCTTTGGGCTTGACTAGGTTTTCGTCCCGGCAAAGGGCGGTTTGACAGTAACCAGGAAGTTCACTGCCAGGAAAAGGGTAAATAAACCTGTCACTCGATTGCCATTGTGTAACATCGGATGGCGGCAGACCATAACGTAACTTCTTACTAACCAGGCACCAGACCTCGCCAGTTAAAATGCTTACTCTAACCAACAGGTAATACCTATCAATTAAAGATTAAAGATTGATTTTTACCTATTCCTAGTTTGACAGGATGGATTGGTCAATATACTATCCGCATCGAAGTTGCTCAAGATCACAAAACATTAAGTAACTATATCAGCGGAAAATGCTCTTTCGCAGTTTTCGAGGCAATGCGGTAACACCCCCGGCAATGCGGTAACACCCCCGGCAATGCGGTAACACCCTCAGCAATGCGGTGAATGGTGTGCCGTGCCGGGTTGCCAAAATTCCAACAACAATCAAAGTTCTTAACGAGAGGAACACAAGTGAAAATTACCATGAAAGCCATGTCATCAGGAATTGCTCTGTTCATATTGTTGACAGCCGGTATTTATTTTGGATTGAGCAAAGCGAAAGCGTCAGAAACGAACTCTGCCGTGAAGGCTGCGGCAACTCAGGTTGAATACGTATTTACCAGCAACGGCATCATGGCCGGGGCTGAGCCTTCGCCGTTGGAGATCGTTCAGGTTGCGCGCAATGAATCTGCACTTCCGATTGGCGGAGTGTTCAAATCCGACATGGACTTGTTGAGCAATGCGGTGATTCGCGTCAAAAACAGCTCAAAAGAGGAAATCAAAGTTGCTCGTTTGGCCATTGATTGGATTGACCCGCAAGTTGGCCGAACATTCGCGACAATGTGTGGCCTTGAATTAAGCTCATTAGCGCCGGGCGCTGAATTCGTCGGAAAGGTGACGGCAATTAGCGCCGAAGAGATGCGAAAAGGCTTCGCTATCGCAGGCCGAGATCAACAACGCCTTCTAATTCGGGTTGATACAGTCGAATTATCTGATGACACTATGTGGAAATATGGTGTCAGGTTTCGCAAAGACCCAAACTCTCCGAACGGCTGGGTTAAGATATCTCAAGCCAGTCCAAACAAGAACAGACCCAATGATGCGCAAGTTCATAACGCCAGTTTAAATGGCAGCAACTCAAAACCAGCCAGTGCGTTTGCGATATGCGCCTATTGGACAGGATTTCCAACCCCACCCCATTACTGTGAAGGTTGTAGCTGCAACATTTACAATGACGACTATAGTTTCAGCCCTCAGCCAAACGGTTTTGATCGCTTTCTTTTCGATTACATTCCATCGGGTTGCGGCGGATATGGATGGTGGTACTGTGCGGGATGTGAAACATATTGGGGATGTGAGAACGATCCCACTTGTTTCAAATTTAGCATAGTAAGTTACACCTGTACGCCATAACTCAGAAAAAACCACACACTCACATAGAAACGCGGGGAGCTTATTACTGCCTGCGTTTCTTGTGTCTTTTACATCCTACCCTGCGACTCTCATCGGAGAAAATTTCAATGAAGTATAGATTGTTGGCCACCATCTTTTTTGCCTTGTTGGCTTTCCTGACGTTTCCTTTGTTAAATCAATCTTTAGTTCAAGCACAAGGTAACTCTGTTGAGCACATTTTAACCAATGGTAATAAAACACAGACTCACCAAACACCAAAAAAGAATAATGAAGAAACCGGAAACATTACCTATTACTTTATTGCCCAACAGGAGACTCATGAGTCTGTCAAGGAAACTGTTAATACTGCCCCCCCAGTCTTTTTTTTTGTCATTGCCTGCCGATGGCGATCCATTACAAATAGTTTTGCGTCTTACTTCGGGAGTGGAAAGCAATCCTCTGGCTAAAGCCGCCATTCAGCGGGCAGCAGCTAAATGGGAAGCCTTCATAAACAAAGCGATTCTGACAATTGAGCAAAGATTTATCATTACTGTGGATATTGATTTCGGGAATTCCGCTTTTGGACAGCCTTTTTTGACTTCTGGGGCAATTGCTAAAACCAGTATGACGCAAGCGTATCGGATAAACGATCAGATTCCTATTTCTGCTTATTGGAAAGACCGTTATTACAATTACGAACATCAGAAGGGGGTTCAGCAAGAATTTCGCGGAGCTACTTTCCCCACGGATTTAGGAAATACCTCGGCATTCACTTGGACGCGCTCAATCCATCTGGCCCTCGATTTTGGTTCTGTCAGAGAGTTTCAACACAATGTAGCATTCAATTCTTCTCTGAATTACGATTTTGATCCGAGTGATGGAATTGATCCGGACAAGCTGGATTTTGAATCTCTCGTAACGCGAGAGTTAGGGCGATTCCTGGGCTTTGTTTCCAGAGTTGGAGTCAAGGAAATAGACACCAAACCAGAGCACTTTATTGCATTCGGATTGAACCCGGCGGCGCCGACCATGTGGGATTGGTTTCGTTTTCGTCCGGGAGTGACGATGGAAGATTTCAGTTCAGCGCAGCGCGTGCAGCGGTCTGGCGGCGAGCAGGTGTTTTTCACGGGTGACATTGAAGCTCCGCTGGCTTCGGGCGCGGCGAACGCCGCGGACTGGGAAGGTTTGAATCCGAACTGGTTGTATTACGGTCGCGCAGCCAGTCATTGGAAAGATGATGCGCTGACCGGCCAGTACGTAGGTATCATGGATGAAAGTTACCTGCCGGGCGAACGCGGCGGTATAACAGCTACGGATTTAACCGCGCTGAGTTACTTTGGCTATCGCATCACCCCTGAAGCTAAGGTGATGGAAGTGTTATCCGTGGATGATGGTTCGCGCGAACAGGTTTTGCCACCGGGCAACTCCATGGTGGTCAATCGTCTGACTCCGGCGCGCGCGCCCTTCAACGTAGAAAGTGTCAGAGTGCAATTGCCGCCGCTCGCTGATGGAGTTTCGCCTGTGGGCAAGCGGCTGCGGGTGGTGGCGTTTGCCGATGCTGCGCGTTCCGGCCAGCCGCCAGCCAACCCGCAATTCCTGGTTGATCGAACGATCACGATTTCGGCCTTGCCGGAAAATCGAATGCTGGAAGTGATGTTGCCGGAAGCGGTGACGGTCAACGTCGGCGACCTGTACGTCGGAGTCCAATCGGTTGACGGCAATCTGAGCTTTGCCGCTGACACCAACGGCGAAACGCGCAACCGTTCTTTCGTTTCCAGCGACAACGGAGCGAGTTTCCAACCGTTGCTGGTTTCAGGCGCGGCGGCCAACGCCATTGTGCGGGCGGCGGTCAACGCCAGATTCAACGCCGTCAGCAACCTCGTTCCCGAAGTAAAGGAAATCAGCCCGACAGCCGCGCCCACGGGGTCAAGCTTCAAGCTGACGATTTTCGGGCGCGACTTTTTTCCTGATTCGGCTGACGCCGCCGGAGTCAGGTACAAGTCTGTCATACGAATCAACGGTCAGGACAAAGCGACTGAGTTTCTGTCGCTCAGACAGTTGCGAACAGAAATTTCAGCGGCGGATTTGGCCGGGCTGACATCGGCGCGCGTGACGGTGGCAACGACCACTCCGAACGGAGTGGTTGAATCCGCTCCGGTTGAGTTGTCTGTGACGCCGAATGCGCCGGTTCCGAATCTGGCGCAGATCGAACCTTCTGTGATTGCCGTTGGCAGCCCGGAAACCAGATTGATTGTGACCGGGCGCAATTTCACTGCTGATTCCATCGTTCGATTGAATGGCGAAGCTCGCCCAACCAGATTCATCAACAGCGCCAAGCTGGAAGCGACGTTGCCAGCCGGCGATTTTTTTGCCACTTCGAATGCCGAACTCAGCGTGATGACGCCCGCGCCGGGCGGAGGAGCGTCCAACGTTATGTCGCTGCGCGTTGCCGGTTGCAGTTACAAACTTTCGCAAAGCAGTTTTTTGAATCTGGGCGCGGGCAGACAATTTGAAGAAAACGGCGCTTATCAATTGCACGGGCTGACTCTGCAAACTGAAGATCATTGTCCGTGGACTGCCGTCAGCAATGCCGCATGGATAGAAGTCGCCAACAAGCAGGGCAAGGGCAGCGGGCCAATCGGTTTCAACGTTTCGAACAACACAGGCATTGCGCAACGAAGCGGAGCGATCATCGTTGCAGACCAAACAATCGCCATCACCCAGGCTGGGTATCCGACAATGGTTTCGTCAGCCGCTTACGGTGAGGGCGGTTCGCCCGGAGGTCTGGTCACAATCTTCGGAACGAATCTGGCAAAGACAACTCAACTTGCAACTCAGCTACCGCTGCCGACGAATCTGGGTGGGACGACGGTTAAACTCAAATGGCTATTTGGGACGGCAACTCTGCCGGAACACACTGCGCAATTACTTTTCGTTTCGCCAACTCAGATCAATTTGGTTTTGCCGGAAGACTTTCCGCGTCTGGACATTCGTGGCGTTCCTTTCTCTTTGTCGGTTTTTGTTGATGGGCAATTGGTTGCCGACGGATACACGACTGTTTCGCCTGTTTATCCGGGATTGTTTTCAGCCGATGCCAGCGGCAAAGGCCTGGCAGCGGCGGTTGCGTTGCGCGTCAAAGCCGACGGTTCGCAGAGTTACGAACCTGTGGCTCTTTTCAATCAGGCGCAAAACAGATTCATCGCCCAGCCGATTGATTTTGGAGAAGAAAGCGACAGAGTTTTTCTGTTGTTGTTTGGCACTGGGATTCGTGGGCGCAGCCAACCATCAGCCGTCAGGGTCAGAATTGGCGGAGTTGATACACCCGCGCTGTTTGCCGGCGCTCAAGGAGAGTATGCGGGATTGGATCAGATCAACGTCGAGTTGCCTCGTTCGCTGAAGGGACGCGGCGATGTGTCGGTGGTTTGCACGGTTGATGGCAGCGGATCGAACGCGGTAACAGTCAACATCAAATAACCGGGATCGGATAAAACCACCCATCTTTGGGTTGCCGCTTCGCCTGACAGTAACAGGCAATGCGGCAGCCCGATTTTGTTTTCGACTCAGTCAATGGCCAGAGTTTCTTGTTCGCCGTTTCAGAATCCAACCAGACTTTCAATATGCCATCCGATATGCCATAAATCCTGCTGCGTTCGTTGACCGCATTTTCTGCTGGCCGTGAAAAACACTTGGCCGATTTCATCAAAAAGCGAACCGTTATGATAAACAACGATAGATTGATTCGCGCCTGCCGCCGGTTGCCGGTTGACCGCGCGCCTGTGTGGATGATGCGCCAGGCTGGGCGATATTTGCCTGAATATCGCGCCGTGCGCGGCAAAACCGATTTTCTTACGCTCTGCAAAACGCCTGAACTGGCTGCCGAGGTTTCCATGCAGCCTTACGACATTCTGGGCGTGGACGCGGTGATAATGTTTTCCGACATTCTGATTCCCATTGAAGCAATGGGCGTCAAATTGGACATCATCGAATCGCGCGGCCCGGTGATTGAAACTCCCATTCGCAACGCCGAACAGGTTGAAAAGCTGATCGTTCCCGATCCGGTGGAAAAAACCGGTTTCGTCATGGATGTGATTGAATTGCTGCGCCGCCAGCTTGACAATCGAGCGCCGCTGATAGGGTTTGCCGGAGCGCCGTTTACACTGGCTTCGTATCTGATCGAAGGCGGCACTTCGCGCAATTTCGCCGAGATCAAACGCATGATGTTTGCCGATCCGGCATTGCTGCATCGTTTGCTGGAAAAGATCGCTGACACGGTCACCGATTACCTGAACGCCCAGATCGAAGCCGGAGCGCAGGTCGTGCAATTGTTCGACACATGGGCAGGCGAATTGTCAGCGGGCGATTACGAAGAATTCGCGCTGGCTTATCATCAAAGAGTGTTTTCGCGACTGCATCGCGGGCCGGACAATTTGACCGTTCCAGCGATTTTGTACATCAACGGTTGCAGCGCCGTGTTGGAACAAATGGCCGAATCCGGCGCAAACGTCTTGAGTCTGGATTGGCGAATTGACATTGCCGAAGCTCAACGAAGATTGCACGCCGCCGGATTTGACAAGCTGGCCTTGCAGGGAAACTTGGACCCGTGCGCGCTGCTAGGCACGCCGGAAACCATTGCCGAAGGCGTCCGCGAAATCCTGCAAAAGGCCGGCCCGGTCGGCCACATCATGAATCTTGGTCACGGCATCATGCCTATGGTTCCGGTCGAAAACGCTCGCGCATTTATCGAAACTGCAAAAGCGGGAATCAAAGAAGCAGCTTGATTGAATATGTTCACCAAAATCACTGAGTACGAAGGCATCACTGAATACAAACTCGACGCCAATGACCTGAAGGTTTTGCTTGTTCCACGTCGTGCGGCTCCGGTGGCGGCGTTTATGGTTGTCTACCGCGTTGGTTCGCGCAATGAAGCTGTCGGTCATACCGGCGCGACGCATTTGCTGGAACACATGCTGTTCAAGGGCACGCCGACTTACAACAAGCAAAACGGCACGCAAATCGCAGCCGTGCTGCAAAAACAGGGCGCTGTGTTCAACGCCGACACCTGGTTTGATCGCACGCGATATTACGAAATGTTGCCGAGCGATCAGCTTGAACTGGCTATTCATTTGGAAGCCGACCGCATGCGGAATTCGTTCATTGCCGACGGCGACCGCCAATCCGAAATGACCGTCGTTCGCAACGAACTTGATCGCGGCGAAAACGAACCTTCGCGCATTCTGGATGAACGGTTGTGGGCGATGGCGTTCCGCGAACATCCATATCATCACCCGACCATTGGTTGGCGTTCGGATGTGGAAGGCGTGCCTACCGAGCGGCTGAAAGAGTTTTACGATGTGTATTACCACCCGAACAACGCCACAGCGATTGTCGTCGGCGATTTTGACGACCAAACGGCGTTGGATTTAATCGCCAAACACTTCGGCAAGATTCCTGCTTCGCCGCAACCTATTCCGCCGATGTACACAACCGAACCCAAACAGGAAGGCGAAATTCGATTCAAACTCCGTCGCGCTGGTCAATTGGGTTTGGTCGAAATCGGCTGGCGAATTCCGCATGCTCAGCACGAAGACACGGCGGCGCTGACCTTGCTGGATCACGTGTTGTCTGCGGGCGTGACTTCGCGGCTGTATCAGGCTTTGGTCGAAACCCAGCTTGCGGTGGACGAAAGCGCGCAATCGAATCAGTTCGTTGACGACGGACTTTTTACGATTGATGTGACTTTGCGTCCGGGCGTCGAACACGTTGCCGCCGAACAGGCCGTCCTGGAAGTCATCGAAAAAATGAAGACCGAAGACGTGGCCGACAAAGAATTGCAGAAGGCCAAAAACCTGATTTTGACGCAGATGATTTACGTCCGCGACAGCCCGTTTGGCGTTATCAGCGCCATTGGCGAAGCCGAAGCGTCTGCGGGTTGGCGAGCGTTTATTGACCTGCCCAAGGCGATTGAAACAGTGACGGCGGCAGACATTCGCCGCGTAGCCAGCGAATACTTCATCGAAGACAATCGTACCGTCGGCTGGTTCATTCCCAAAGAAGAAGCCGAATAAGCTTTCGATCAGGAGGAATTATGAAAAAAGCGTTTCTGATTGGCTCAATGTTGCTGGTTGCAGTCAGCAATGCCCTTGCCGGAAATCGAGTCGTGATTTTCGACAACACAGCAACTGAAATCGCAACAGCTCCGGCGGCGTTGGCCAACGGCGAAGATTTGTGGGTAACGCTGGCCGATCTGACCAAAGCCACGAAGTTCGTGCTGAAACCACAGGGCGTTTGCCGCGATGAGCTTTGCTTTCCAATTCCGAAAGCGCGCAAATCGGCCTTTCTGTCTCTGCAAGGCAAAATCACCTGGTTCAATTTGAGCGAGTTTGCCCGGCTGACAAAACAGCCAGCGGCTTATGATGCCGAAAACTCCGTCTGGTTTTTTGGCCCTCGACCGGAAGAACAAAACACGTTCGTTTCGTCGCTGATGGCTCCGAACTTTCGACTGCCGGATGCGACTGGCAAGATGCGCTCACTTCGGGAATTTCGCGGCAAGAAAGTTTTGTTGCTGACGTGGGCTTCGTGGTGAGGCTGCCGGTTTGATCTGCCAGGATGGCAGAAACTTTACGCCGAACTGAAAAGCAAAAACTTCGAAATCATCTCTGTCGCCGAAGACACCGGCGGGCTGAAAGACGCTGGCAAATGGATCGAAGCCGCCAAGCCCGAGTACACAGTGCTGATTGACGAAAAACATCTGGTCACGCGGCTTTATGACATGGTCAATGTACCGACTGCGGTTTGGATCAACGAAAAAGGCCGTATCGTCCGCCCGAACGAAGTCTCTTATGTGGACAACCGTTACACTGGAATGCACAAACTGCAAGCTGAAGAATATCTGGCGGCCATACGCGACTGGGCGGAAAACGGCGACCGCAGCATTTACGCGCTCAGCGAAAAAGAATTGAAGCAACGATTGGCTCCGCAAAATCCTGACTGGGCGCGCGCTTCAGCGGAATTCGGTTTGGCGGAATACCTTTACAAAAACAATCTGGGAGCGGCTTCGATTCGGCATTACAAAGAAGCGCAGCGACTGAATCCCGAAAACTGGAATTACAAACGGCAGGCGTGGGCATTGTCAGACGCCGAAAAAGAATACGGCACGAGCTTCATGAAAGAAGTTCAGAAGTTGAACGGCAAACCGTATTATCCGCCGCGCCAGTTGCCGGAACCAAAAAAGAAGAATTAGGTAATTCAATGCACAGCAGTTCTTTTGCGTCTCGAACGCATCGTTATCAATTGGCCAACGGGTTGACGCTGTTGGTTCTGGAAAATCATTCAAACCCGACGGTTTCGTTATCGGGTTATCTGCGCGCGGGCGAATATTCCAACCCTCCCGACAAAGACAGTCTGGCTGGAGTCACCGCCAGCATGCTGAACAAAGGAACCGCGCGTCGTTCCAAGCTGGAAATCGCCGAAGAACTGGAATCCGCCGGAGCGCGACTTGGGTTTTCGTCCAGCAATTTCGCTACTTCGATCGGCGGCCAATCGCTCAGCCGCCATTTGCCGATGGTGATAGCCACGCTGGCTGAAGAGTTGCGCGAACCTTCTTTCCCAACTGAAGAACTGGAAAAAATGAAGCATCGGTTTATCGCCAGCATCAAGGAAGATCAGGACGATACCCGTTCGCGGGCTTATGAGCGGTTGTCGCAACTGGTTTTTCCAGTCGGCAATCCGTTTCATCGTTTGTCTGCTGAAACCACTCTGGCGCAGTTGGAACAGATCACCGCCGATGATGTGCGCGAGTTCTACCAAAATCACTATGGCACTGAGGGCATGTTTCTGATTGTCGTAGGAGACGTTGAGCCGGACGAGACTCGCCGATTGATCGAAAAGCATCTTGGCGATTGGCAGGGCGCCGCCAAAAAGGAAATCAATCTGGCAGAAACTCCTCTGCAAACGGAAGCCAAACGCGAAATCGTTTTGATGAAAGACAAACCGAATTGCGACGTCATCATCGGGCATGCTTCGCGGCTGCGACGAGCCAATCCGGATTATCTGGCGGCAAGCATAGCCAACAGCGCGCTCGGCCAATCCACTTTGTCATCGCGATTGGGGCTGAAAGTGCGCGATGAAATGGGACTGACTTATGGAATCAGCTCCAGCTTTCGATCCGGCATTGGCGATGGCCCGTTCACCATCAATGTGACGGTCGCTCCTGAAAACATTGATGCCGCGATTGACACAACGCTGGAAATCGTCAGCGAATACATAGCAAACGGCATTACTGAACAGGAACTGCAAGACGAAAAATCCTCGATCATTGGCTCGTTCAAAATCGGTCTGGCGACCAACGCCGGAATGGCCGGACAGATTGTCAACGCCGAACTTTTTGAACTTGGCGATGATTATCTGGACAAATTTCCGTCGTTGATCTCTGCGCTGACCAAACCGGAAATTGACGAAGCGATTTGCAAATACATTCACCCGGAAGTTGCGACAACGGTGATTGCCGGAACGGTGGCTGAATGATGGATTATGAAACTCGGTATTCTCCTCTTCAATCTGGGCGGCCCTGAAACTCAGGCTGATGTGCGCCCTTTTCTGTTCAATCTGTTTTCCGATCCGGAAATCGTTCGGTTGCCGATTCGAGCCTTTCAAAAACCGCTGGCCTGGATTATCTCTACGGCGCGCGCGAAAAAGTCTGCGGCGAATTATCAATTGATTGGCGGAGGCTCCCCGCTTCGGAAAATCACCGATGAACAAGCCAAGGCTTTGCGCCAGGAATTGAAGCGGCGCGGCATCGAAGCCAATGTTTATGTTGGCATGCGATATTGGTATCCATTCACATCCGAAGCGCTGGATCAAATTGAACGCGACGGCATCACTGACTTGGTACTGCTCCCGCTTTATCCGCAGTTTTCAGTGTCAACGACCGGCTCCAGCTTCAAGGATTTCGACGAACAGCTTGCCAGACGCGATCAGTTAAAAGGACTGCGCCGCCGCGACATTCTCAACTGGCATACGTTCGACAATTACATTGCCGCGCTGGCCGACCAAATCAATGACGAACTGGCCAGATTTCCGAATCCTGATCCAGGGCAAATTCATCTGCTCTTCAGCGCTCACAGCGTCCCGGTCAGTTACATCGAAAATGGCGATCCTTATCTTCAGCATACTGAAGAAACCGTTCGATTGGTTTCCGAACGACTTGGCAACCGTTGCCCCGTTCATCTGAGTTTTCAAAGCAAGGTCGGCCCGGTGAAATGGCTGGAACCAGCAACCGACGTCAAGCTGCGCGAAATGAGCGCTAATGGCGTTGAACAGGTCCTCGCCATACCCATCAGCTTTGTCTCTGAACACATCGAAACGCTTTACGAACTGGACATCCTTTACAAAGACCTGGCCGAAGAGCTTGGGTTTGCCTGTTATCGTCGTGTTCCCGCCTTCAACACCGATTCGCGTTTTATCTCCACGCTGGCTGACCTGGCTTGTGAACAGTTGGGAGCTTTCAGCTTATGAATATCTTTTTTTTCGCACTCAACAAGTCAGTTGCTGCAATCATGATTTTGGCATTGTTGTGTTTGACCATTTCTGCTCAGCCCAAATCCACCATCAATGACAGCCCGGTGGACGTTCTTGTTCAGGGCGCAATGGATTCCGAATTACAACCATTGCTGGCTGCGCTGGAAGGTAAGGAAGAAATTCAATTGGCTGCCTGGACTTTTTGGCGTGGAAAAATCGGATCAAAAACGGTCGTGGTTTCACGCACTGAAATTGGAACGATCAACGCTGTCGCCGCGACTACCCTGGCCATCACAACGTTCAAACCAAAACTGATTCTCAATCAAGGCACAGCCGGAGCGCACGATCCCAACCTCAAGGTTTTTGACATCGTGATCGGCGAAGCTTCAGTAGATTTCAGCGCTTACCGTTCGACTCACGCCGATGCCGGAGCCGGAATTGACCAATCGCGATGGTCGCAGATACAACACCGTTTGCGATTGGATGGAAAAGAACAAGTTGCATTCAATAACTTTTCAGGCGACAAAGACGCTCTGAAAACAGCGATGGATACTCCTTACAAACGTGGCCGTGTCGTCAAGGGAATCATTGGCTCGGCCTTCGAATTCAATAAGGAAATTGACCGAATGATCTGGGTGCGAAAAACCTTCAACACGGCGTCTGAGGATATGGAAAGCGCGTTCGCAGCAGGAACAGCCGCCGGATTCAAAACTCGTTTTCTGGCCATTCGCATCATTTCAAACTCGGAATTTTCTTCGCCGAAATTTGAAGAAATCGCGGGCGAGTATTGCGCTGCGTTTGTTGTAGACGTAATAAAAAGGCTGAAATGAATACTTCCGACAACCGATTCATTTGCGTTCCAATTACCGAGACTAATCCCGAATCCTTCCTTTCCGCCATTCTTGAGGCGTCCCAACTCGCTGATGTAGTCGAATTGCGGCTGGATTATTTGTCCGCTCAAGACCGTTCAAGCGTAATCGCCAGGTTGCCTGCTCTTGCCGCCAATACTGTCTGCAAAGATTTACTTTTGACGTTTCGTCCTCGTGAACAAGGCGGACAACAGGATTTGGGCCTGGAAGATCGCCAGGATTTCTGGCGACATTTACCAGCAGAAGTCATCGCCGCAACTCGTTTTGTTGATTTTGAATTCGATCTGGTGGAGAGATGGAATAATCGTTCGCCCGTTCCGTGGGAGAAAGTGATCTGTTCCTGGCACAACTTCGAGCAAACCCCCTGTGACTTACTCACTCGATACGATCGTATGGCGGCAACTCCCGCCGCAGTCGTAAAAATCGCAACGATGGCCAATCGCATCTCTGACTGTCTCAAGACATTCGAGTTGATTCAATATGCCAAAGGCAAAAAACCTGTTATAGCATTGGCAATGTCTTTGGCTGGAGTTTCCACTCGAATACTTTCACTGGCCAGCGGAGCCATGCTCACATTCGGCTCCTTGCGCAAAGGCGCCGAAAGCGCAGCAGGCCAGATCACCGCCAGCGATCTGAAGAATCTTTATCGAATCAAACAACTTAATAGCGAATCA